>ERZ761607.4137-NODE-4137-length-13125-cov-3.448814_pt1 | contig 13125 bp, 9 predicted proteins | sample MGYA00511164_ERZ761607 | MGnify/ENA primary metagenome ERZ761607 (study PRJEB28899, sample SAMN02445080) | bioreactor sludge metagenome | biome: EBPR sludge | place: Australia: Brisbane, Thorneside Wastewater Treatment Plant | collected 2011-06-22 ...
AGGCCGCCCCACGCTGCGCGATGTTGCGCGGGCGCATGGCATAAAGGGGGGGGCGGACAAGGTCGATCTGAAACGACTGCTGGCCGAACTCGAGGCCGAGGGTCAGTTTGTCCGGCGCAAGCGGCGCTTTGTCGACGGCAGCCTGCCGCCGGTCGGGATCTTGCGGGTGACCGGCCCGGATGCCGCGGGCGACCTGATGGCCGAGCCGGCCGAATGGCGCGGCTCGGGACCGGCGCCGGTGCTGATGATGATCGAGCGCCCCGGCCAGCCCGCGCTGGGCGTCGGGGACCGGGTGCTGGCCAAACTGGTCGAAACCGCGCGGGGCTGGCACGCGCATCCGATCCGGCTGTTGCAGCAGGGGCCGAAGGCGGTTCTGGGCATCTATCGCGCCGGGTCCGAAGGCGGGCGCATCCTGCCCATCGACAAGGGCGCAGACATGGAATGGCGCGTTGCCGTGGCCGATGCGCAGGGGGCGAAGGACGGCGAACTGGTCGAGGCCGAACAGACCCAACCCGCGCGACTGGGCCTGCCGCGCGCGCGGATCACCAGACGGCTGGGCGACCCCGGCGCGCCGCGCGCCGTCAGCCTGATCGCCATTCACCAGCACGGAATCCCCGACCGGTTCGACGATCAGACCCTGGCCGAGGCCGCCGCCGCGACCGAATTGCCGCTGACCGGGCGCGAGGATCTGCGCGAGCTGCCGTTGCTGACCATCGACCCGTCGGATGCACGCGACCATGACGATGCCGTCTGCGCCGCCCCCGACCCTGACCCTTCGAACCCCGGCGGATTTGTCGTCTGGGTCGCCATTGCCGATGTCGCGGCCTATGTGCGCCCGGGTTCGGCGCTGGACCGCGAGGCCCGCCTGCGCGGCAATTCCAGCTATTTCCCCGACCGCGTGGTGCCGATGCTGCCCGACCGGCTGTCGGGCGACCTCTGCTCGCTGCACGAGGGGGTTGACCGCCCGGTGCTGGCCGTGCGGCTGACCATCGACGCGCAGGGCGAGAAGCGCGCGCACCGCTTTGCGCGCGGCATGATGCGCTCCCGCGCCTCGCTCAGCTATGAGGCGGCGCAGGCGGCCTTCGATGGCCAGCCGGAACCTGCCGTGCAGCCCCTCGCCGAGGGCCTCACCCATCTTTACGCCGCATGGAAAGCCACCCTGACCGCCCGCGCCGCGCGTCAGCCGCTGGATCTGGACCTGCCCGAACGCCGCATCGTGCTGGGCGACGATGGCACGGTGCTGTCGGTCGCCTTCAAGGACCGGCTCGATGCGCACAAGGTGATCGAGGAATTCATGGTGATGGCCAATGTGGCCGCCGCCGAGGAACTGATCGCCCGCCGCTCGCCCCTGCTGTTTCGCGTTCATGAAGAACCGGCGCCCGAGAAGATCGAGGCCCTGCGAGAGGTTGCACAAAGCGCGGGCCTGACGCTGGCCAAGGGGCAGGTGCTGCAGACGCGTCACCTCAACCGCCTTCTGGCCGCCGCCGAAACCACCGAATTCGACGAACTCATCAATATGGCCACCCTGCGGTCGATGACGCAGGCCTATTATTCGCCGCAGAATTTCGGCCATTTCGGGCTCGCGCTGAAAAACTATGCGCATTTCACCTCGCCGATCCGGCGCTACAGCGACCTGATCGTGCACCGCGCCCTGATCCGTGCGCATCGCTGGGGCGACGGCGGGCTCAGCGACGCCGATATCGAAATGCTTGCTGAAACCGCGACGCAGATCTCAGACACCGAACGCCGCTCGATGGCGGCGGAACGCGACACCACCGACCGCTATCTTGCCGCCTTCATGGCCGACCGCATCGGCGCCACCTTCTCGGGACGCATCGCCGGGGTGGCGCGCTTTGGCCTATTCGTCAAACTCGATGAAACCGGCGCCGACGGGCTGGTGCCGATCCGCTCGCTGGGGGATGAATACTTTTGCCATGATGCCGAAAGCCAGACCCTGACCGGCGAGAAAACCGGGACGATTCTGGGCCTCGGCCAGCGTGTCAGCGTCAAGCTGGCCGAGGCCGAGCCGATGACCGGCGGCCTCGTCCTGGAACTCATCGAGGTTGATGGCGAGCCTCTCGCCCGGGCGCGACGGGGCAGGGGCGGGCGCTATGCCCCGCGCAAGGGCCCTGTCGCCCGCGCCGCCGCCGCCAAGGGCACGCGCAAGCGCGAACGCCAACGCTGAACACCCGGTTCAGCCTTTTTCCGCCCGCTTCGCCGCATCCCACAGCGCGTCCATTTCGGCCAGATCGCTGTCTTCGGGGCGGCGTCCCTCAACGGCCAGGGCCGCCTCGATGAACCGGAACCGCCGAACGAACTTGTCATTCGCCGCCCGCAAGGCGGCTTCCGGATCAATGTCCAGATGCCGCGCCAGATTGGCCATGACGAACAACAGGTCGCCGTATTCCTCGAACCGCGCTTCGGGCGGCGCCTCGGTCAATTCGCGCGCTTCCTCGGCGATCTTGTCCACCACCTGCGCCACATCGGGCCAGTCGAACCCCACCCGCGCCGCGCGCTTTTGCAGCTTGACCGCGCGGGTCAGGCCGACATGGCCAAGGGGCACGTCATCCAGCACGCCGGTCTGGCTGCGCCCCGCACGCTCGGCCGCCTTGACCGCTTCCCAGGCGTGGGTCTGCGCCTCGGCATCCTTCACCACAGCCTCGCCAAAGACATGCGGATGGCGGGCAATCATCTTGTCGGAAATCGCGCGCACCACATCCGCCAGCGTGAAATGCCCCGCTTCCTCGGCCATCCGGGCGTGATAGACCGACTGGAACATCAGGTCCCCCAACTCGCCCTTCAGCCCCTGCCAATCCTTGCGGGCGATGGCGTCGGCGACCTCATAGGCCTCCTCGATCGTATAGGGGGCGATGCTGTCGAAATCCTGCTCCAGATCCCAGGGACAGCCGCCATCGGGGGCCCTCAGACGCGCCATGATCGCCGCCAGACGGGGCAGTCCGCCCTCGGGATCGTGGATCAGGGGATCGTCAGCCATTGCGCCCGCTCCTGCGTTGTGCCCATTCTGCCCCTCTATCCCAAAGCCCCCTGCCGGAGTCCACCATGCCTGTCCTGAACCGCATCGCCGATTATGCCCCCGACATGACGGAATGGCGGCGCCACCTGCACCAGAACCCGGAAACCCGGTTCGACTGCCACCAGACCGCGGCCTTCATTGCCGGGCGTCTGCGCGACTTCGGCATCACCGAGATCCACGAGGGCATCGCCCAATCCGGGATCGTGGCGATCATCGAAGGGCAGGGCCCGGGGCCGACCATCGGCCTGCGTGCCGACATCGACGCGCTGCCGATCACCGAGGAAACCGGACTGCCCCATGCCTCGCAGGTTCCCGGCAAGATGCACGCCTGCGGCCATGACGGGCATACGATCATGCTCCTGGGTGCCGCGCGCTATCTGGCCGAGACGCGCAATTTCGCGGGCCGGGTCGCGCTGATCTTTCAACCCGCCGAGGAATGGGGCGGTGGCGCGGGGGTCATGGTCGAGGAGGGGGTCATGGAGCGATTCGACATCGCCCAGGTCTACGCCCTGCACAACGCGCCCGGTGTGCCGCTTGGCCGGTTCGAGGGGCGCGCGGGGCCTCTGATGGCGGCGGTGGACACGATGTATGTCACCGTCACCGGGCGCGGCGGGCATGGCGCGCACCCCGAGGAAACCATCGACCCGGTCGCGGCCATCGTTCAGATGGCGGGCGCCCTGCAAACCGTGGTCAGCCGCAACCGCAAGGGGACCGATGCGCTGGTGGTCAGCGTGACGCAGATCCACACCGGCAGCGCCGACAATATCATCCCCGAATCCGGCTGGTTCTGCGCCACGATCCGCAGCTATGACCCTGCCGTGCGCGACATGGCCGAACGCCGCTGCCGGGCCATCGTCGAGGGCGTTGCCGCGGCGATGGAGGTGCAGGTCGACATCGCCTACGAGCGCAGCTATCCCGCGACGGTGAACCACAAGGACCAGACCGACTTCGCCCTTGCCGTCGCCGAAGAGGTCGGCGCCTCGGCGGGCGAGTGCGAACCGGTGATGGGGGCCGAGGATTTCTCCTACATGCTCGAACGTCGGCCGGGGGCCTACCTGTTTCTTGGCCAGGGCGAGGGGGCGGGGCTTCACCATCCGCGCTATGACTTCAACGATGCGGTGGCGCCGGTCGGGGCAAGCTGGTTCGTGCGGCTGGTGGAACGGGCGCAGCCGAGGGTCTGAGCGCTTGTAGGGTGGGGTTCAACCCCACCTTACCGGCAATAGGTCCCGCCACCCCGGTGCCGCGCCAGGTCGAAATGGAAATGGTCCTGATGGTAGCGGTCCGCATCCGGCCCCAGTGTGGTGCGGAACGTCCCGCAGGCTTCGCGGTACATCCTCTGCAGGGCGCGCCGGTAACGCCCGCGCCGGTAATCCTCGCGCACTGTGACCGTCTCGCCATTGGCCAGCCGGAACCCCATCACGTCGATCGCCATGCCGCGCCCGTGCTCGGACATCCGCGCCCCGGCCTGGTTGTTGCGGGGGCGGCATGCGTAATGGCTGCCGATGGTAATCTGGGAAACGCCGCCGCCCGAATTGCCCATGGCCGGGATCATCGACTGGCGCACCCAGGTGTCAAAGGCGCGCGCCGTGTCGCAATGGACGGTGGCCGCTGGTGACAGCGTGATGCCCTGCACGGCGGTGATGCGCACCGCCTCGTCGATGCCGCATCCCTGCGTGCGCGAGGTGACCCGCGCGACGCGCGTCCCGCTCAGACCCCGCACGCCGCAAAGCCGCCCGGTGTCGCCGCTGGCCGTGGGCGCGGGATCGGGCGCGACCGCGCGTGCGGTCACCGAGGCGGCCGGCGCTGGCACACGGAGGCGCAGGCTGCCGGGCCGCGGGCGCGGTCGAGGGCTTTGCGCCACCGCCAGCCGTGACACGCTCGCCGGGGTCGCGCTGGCGGCAGAAGGCGGACTGGCGGCAGACGGCGGCGGGGCCAGCGTGCCGGGCCGCGGCCGCGGGGTGACAGCGCCCAGGGCCTCGGCCACGGCGGCATCGGTGATCGACACCAGGCCCGACGCCGGCGCCCCGTCGACCACGGGCCGCGCCCGGGGAAAGGGCGAGCGGGAGGGCGCATCGGCGAAGGCGGCACCGTCCCAGACCCCGCCCGCCGCGACCAGCGCCAGAGCCAGGATCAGGGTCGCCGCGCGCACCCGTTCAGCCCTGCCGTACGCGGCCGAAGTCGGGCGCGGCGGTGTCCTGCCCGGCCTCGATGATCCCGCGCCGGATCGCGCGGGTGCGGGTGAAATAGTCGAACAGATGCTGCCCGTCGCCCATGCGGATCGCGCGCTGCAGAACGAACAGCTCCTCGGTGAACCGGCCCAGAATGTCCAGCGTCGCGTCCTTGTTGGTCAGGAACACATCGCGCCACATCGTGGGGTCCGAGGCCGCGATCCGGGTGAAATCCCGAAAGCCCGAGGCCGAATACTTGATCACTTCGGATTGCGAGACCCGGCGCAGATGGTCCGCCACCCCCACCATCGTATAGGCGATCAGGTGCGGCGTGTGCGATACCACGGCCAGCACCAGATCGTGGTGCGGCGCGTCCATCGTGTCGACATTGGCCCCCATCCCCTCGCAAAGGGCGCGCAGGCGGGCGACGGGCTCGGGGTCGGTGCCCTCCAACGGGGTCAGCAGCCACCAGCGGTTTTCAAACAGCGTGGCAAATCCCGAATAGGGGCCCGAATGTTCCGTCCCTGCCAGCGGATGGCCGGGGATGAAATGCACATGGCGCGGCAGATGCGGCCCCACCGCGTCGATCACCGCCTGCTTGACCGAGCCCACATCCGTGACCGTGGCGCCGGGGGCCAGATGGGGCGCGATTTCCTCGGCCACCGCGCCCATGGCCCCCACCGGCACCGCCAGCACCACCAGATCGGCACCCTTGACCGCTTCGGCCGCGCTGCCATGGACCGAATCGACAAAGCCTATCTCGGCGGCCGCCCGGCGGGTTTCGGTGCTACGCGCAAAGCCCGCAACATGCCCGGCCAGCCCGTGCCGCCGCATCGCATGCGCCATCGATCCCGCGATCAGTCCCAGGCCGATCAGCGCAACCCGTTTGTAAACCTGCGCCATCAGCGGATCCCCTTGAAGCGGGCCAGAACGTCGACAATGTAGCGGCAGGCGGCCTCGTCCCCCACCGTGATGCGCAGCGCCGCAGGCAGTTTGTAGCCCGCAACCTTGCGCACCAGAACCCCTGCCTCGCGCAGCGCCGCATCGGCCGCCGCCGCCTCGTCGGGATCGGCAAAGCGGGCCAGCACGAAATTCGCGTGGCTTTGGTCGCAGTCTATGCCCATCTGTACGAAGGCATCGCGCAGAAAGGCCCGCCAGCGCGCATTTTCCGTCACGCAATGGCGCGCGAACTCACGGTCGCGCACGGCGGCCTCGGCGGCCTCCATCTGGGCGGCAGAGAGGTTGAAGGGCTGGCGAAGGCGGTTGAGCACATCAATGATCTCGCGCCGGGCATAACCCCAGCCGATACGCAACCCGCCCAGCCCGTAAAGCTTTGAAAAGGTGCGCGTCATCACCACGTTGGGGAACTCGTCCACCATCGCCGCGCCGCCATCGAAATCGCCCGCGAATTCGGCATAGGCGCCGTCCAGCACCAGGATCACCCCAGCCGACAGCCCCTGCGCCAGGCGGCGCAGATCGGCTTCGGGCACCATCGTGCCGGTGGGATTGGCCGGGTTCGCGATGAACACCAGTCGCGTGCGCGACGTCACGGCGGCAAGGATCGCGTCCACGTCGACCATTCTGTCGCGTTCCTTCACCTCGACCGGTACCGCGCCGGCGGCATGGGCCAGGATCGGATACATGGAAAAACCGTGTTCCGTGGTGATCGCCTCGTCCCCCGGGCCACTGAACGCCTGCGTGACGAATTGCAGCACCTCGTCCGATCCGACGCCGCAGATGATCCGGTCCGGGTCCAGCCCGTGCACCTGCCCGATGGCGCGACGCAGCGGCCCGTGGTCGGTGTTCGGATAGCGGTGCAACTGACCTGCCGTCGCCGCAAACGCCGCCTGCGCGCGGGGCGAGGGCCCATAGGGATTCTCGTTCGACGACAGCTTCAGCACATCCGCGCGCCCCGCCAGCGTGCTCTCGCCGCTGACATAGAGCGCGATTTCCATGATGCCCGGCTGCGGGCGGGGGGCGTCGGTCATCGGCTTGCTCCACGGTTCAGCGCCTTCTAGCCCCGCCAGTGCGGACAGACCAGTGCGAAGATGCCGCGTCGGCGCTGGTCAGTGCTTGGTGGTTTTCGACACCAGCCAGTCCATGGCCGCCATCAGCAGACCCGACAGCACGAAGGTGACATGGATCAGCGTCAGCCAGAACAGTTCGGTCTCGCCAAAGCGGGCGTCAGCCACGCTGTCACCGATCTCCATGAAGCGTTTCAGCAGGTGGATGGCGGAAATCGCCACGATCGAGGCGATCAACTTCATCTTCAGACCCGAGAAATCCACCTTGCCCATCCAGGCCGGGCGGTCGCTTTCGTCGCGCAGGTCCAGCTTCGACACGAAATTCTCGTAGCCCGAGAACATCACGATGACCAGCAGGTTGGCGGCCAGGGTGAGGTCGATCAAGGTCAGCACCACCAGGATCACCCGGTCGGCGGTCATCGTCAGAACCTGCGGCGCGTAATAGGCAAGGTCGCGCACGAAGATCACCAGCAACATGCCCAGTGCCGCGACCAGCCCCAGATACATCGGGGCCATCAGCCAGCGGCTGGCAAACAGGACAGACTCGAACCGGGATTCTAGGGAATGCGGGCGCGCCATGGCAGGACTCCGGGGCAGGGGGACCCGCGCAGATTGCCCGGCGCATGCGCAGAGGCAAGAGGCAAAGCGAAAGGGCGGACCGGCCTGCGCCGATCCGCCCAAAAAAACACCCGCTCGGAACCGGATCAGTTCTTGGCGTAGTATTCGACGACCAGGTTCGGTTCCATCTGCACCGGATAGGGCACATCGCCCAGGCCAGGCACGCGCACGAAGGTGGCGGTCATCTTGGAATGGTCGACTTCCAGATAATCCGGCACGTCACGCTCGGTGAGCGCGACCGATTCGAGCACGATCGCCAGTTGACGCGAACGCTCGCGAATGGCGATGACATCGCCTTCCTTGACGCGGTAGCTGGCGATGTTCACGCGGGCACCGTTCACGGTCACATGGCCGTGGTTGACGAACTGACGGGCGGCAAAGACGGTCGGGACGAACTTGGCACGGTAGATGACCGCGTCCAGACGGCGCTCCAGCAGGCCGATCAGGTTCTCGCCGGTGTCGCCGCGCACGCGGGCGGCTTCGGCATAAACCTTCTTGAACTGCTTTTCGGTCATGTCGCCATAATAGCCCTTCAGCTTCTGCTTGGCGCGCAGCTGGGTGCCGAAGTCAGAAAGCTTGTTCTTGCGGCGCTGGCCGTGCTGGCCGGGGCCGTATTCCCGCTTGTTCACCGGGGACTTGGCGCGGCCCCAGATGTTTTCGCCCATGCGGCGGTCGATCTTGTACTTGGCAGCGGTGCGTTTGGTCATCGCTGATCTCCTTCGTCGGTTTGAAGGGCGTTGTCCTCTCCGGGTTGCCCCGGCGACAGGCTTCCCCTTGCGGGGGCCGCCAACACCAATGAAAGCCCGTCCCGCTGCAGTGCAGAGGGTGGCGGACGCGCGGCTTATACAGGGCCTCGCCGCCGAGTCAATGACTGCAATGTGAGAAGCCGACGCTTGCGCCGCCTGTCCCGGTGCCGCACCTTGTTTCCTGCCAGCAACCGAGGAACCGATGCCCGCCGACCTTCGCTTTTCGCGTCAGCTCTCGCTGTTTGAACGCCGCCTGCCGCGGTTGGGCGGCACGCTGCGCGGGCTTGTGGCGCCGGGCCGGGGCTGGCTGCGGCTGCCGGTCGCCTTCGCCCTCATCCTCGGCGGGTTGCTGGGGTTCCTGCCGGTGCTCGGGTTCTGGATGTTGCCGCTGGGCTTGTTGTTGCTGGCCATCGATCTGCCCAGCCTGCGCCCCGGGGTCGGCGGCAGTATCGTGCGCACCCGCCACTGGTGGAGAAGGCGCGCGACGCGGCGTCAGGCCACGCCGCCGGTCAGGATTGCCGCCTCGCCCCGCGACAGACAGCGCCGCGCCGGATCGCCATAGCGGGCAGGGTCGGCCACGATCCCCGGCATGCAACGTTCGAGCGAGCGCGCGTGCCAGTCCAGCACCCGCCGCCCGGCCAGTCCGGGGTGAAAGCTCTCGCAGGGCTGGCCGTTCGCGATCAGGATTTCGTGGCGGGCCAGCATCAGGTGGATGTAGCGCCCCGAGGCCAGCGAAAAATCCCGTCGCACCCGCCGCCCGTCCTCGAGATCGGCAGCGGCGACCAGTACATCTTCGCCGCCACGGGCTTTCACCAGCAGCCGATGCCCCGGCGAGACCAGAAGGTCGAACTCGGGACCGCCCCCCTCCAATGCCCCGGCGCATATCCGCAGAGGCCGCAAATGCGGATGCAGATACAGTTCGGCACCTGAAAGCCGCGTCTCGCCCCGCCACACCAGCGGCTCTGCGCCGTGGTCGCGGGTGGTCAGGGCCTCGCCGGGCTCCAGCGTCTCGACTGCGCGCGGCCCATCCGGTGTCGCGATCCGCGTGCCCGGCAGAAAGCAGATCACTCCCGCCGGGGCAGCATTGTGCTGCGGGCTCAGGTGCAGCGCCGAGATCCACAGATCGCGGTCCGGTGGCGGCAGAAGCGGGTCAAAGACCACCAGGCGCCGCGCCCCGTCGCGCACCAGCCGTGCGCCATAGCGGCGCTTGCCATCGGTGAGTTCGACCCTGTCGTGACACTCCGGAAAATCGCTCCAGGGCTCGCGCGCTTCGCCGCCGATCGGCGCCAGCGCCAGCCGCAGCAGCCGGTCGCGCGCCCGCGCCCGCGTCAGCCGCCGGTCTTGCGGCGCCTCCAGCCAGAGGCTGGCCGCCCCGCCATCCAGTCGCCTCGCCTCGCCCCTCCAACGCCAGGTCATGCCGACCGACCACAGGTCGGGCGCAAGGCCCCACTCGTCTCCGGACGCGGTCTGCGCCCAGTCGACGGCATAAACGCCGCGGAAACCGGATACACTGCTCATGCTTTTTGCCTGTTGTTTCCATATTGCTAACAAATTTGAGCGAGTCTGGCTAGGGACAACCGCCGGATATGGGGTGCCCGACGGGCGGAAATACAGGATGTTCCATCGCATGCCCTCCGGTCTGGCGCGCAAAGGACTGTCAGCCGTTCCGCCTCTGCGGCGGGTCACCGGGGTGGCAAAGCCGATGACGCGGGCGGGCCGTGGCCCGGCGTCGGCCTGCGGGGTGTCTGGACCGGGCTGCCTGCGCGCTCTCGTGCAAGGGCGGGCTCTGTCCGGCCGTCAACCTGGGGCAGGTTTTCGGCCGAATGGTGCGGTCGGCTTTCCACGCGCCATGCCGGGTGCAAGGTGTCCGCGGACATGTCCGCATCGGGGGCGTTTTCGCCATCCTTCCCCCGGTCTGGTGGGTCGGCGCCCCTTTGGGGCACAGGCATGAGGTTCGGGAAAGACAGGGAGGACGCGGGGGCATCACCCTGAGCCGGGGTTGCACCGCCGGGGCAGGCCCCTTTCGGGCGGCGGCTCTCTGGCGCCTTGGCGGCCCTGCATGCGAGGCGCCGCGCATCGGATGCCCCCGCACCGGATCGGGCGCTGGACGAGGGCAGGGGAAACCCGGCCACGACCAGCGCTGCGCGGTCGCGTCGGCTGGTCCGAACCCCGCTCGCTGTGAGCCCGCAAAAGCCGCAGGACCGGCAAATGTCCGCCAGTCAGCCCTTGCCGCCGCCTGTTTCGGCTCGGTGTGCGTTTCTGACTACCCCTGCCCGGGTGTCGCTGACAGTGACCTTTGCGTCAGCGACGGCTCCACGGACGCCGCCCCGCCACCTCGCGGGCGGTGAGAATCTGACCGGTTGGCGTCAGCGCGCGGGCCCCGCCACCCCGCGAAAGGCGCGGCGGATCGAGCACCTCGCATCTTGTGTGCCCTTGATCGGACGCAGGCCGAGACGCGGGGGGCGCCCCAACCCGCTCGGCCCCAACCCGCTCGGCCCCGACCCGCGCGGCGCGCGGCACTGCGCGGTCGATCACGATGATCCGCCCGGAATGGCAATGCGCGTCCAGCGCTGCAAGTCCGCGCTGGCCGGTCAGGTGAAACCAGTCCCGCCCGGCAAAGTGAAATCGCACCCCTCCATCGACCCTGTCGAAGCCGGGTCTGGCCGCAGCCTCGGCCTGGGTGGCGCCGTCGCCATCGGCCAGCAACCAGTTCTCCGCCACATATCCGGCGCCGCGCGCGCGGCTCAGCGCCCGGCCTTCGGGGCCCATGATGCCGATCAACGCCCCGTCGCGGTCAATCAGCAGGGCCGGGCGTTCGACCATCGCCCATCCCGCCAGCGCCGCGACCAGCCCGACCAGGCCGACAAGACGGCTGCGACCGGGCCACAGGATCAGCCACAGCGCCCCCAGGGACAGGGCCGGGATCGCCCACCAGGGCGGGGCCGGGATGGTCCGCACCGCCCCGTCCATCCCGCCGACGCTGGCCGCGACGGTCAGGATCCAGCGGGTTCCCAGTTCCATCAGCCAGAGCCCCGCCTGCTCGAGACCGAGTGGCCAGAGCACCGCGGCAAGCACCGCCGAGGGCATCACCAGAATCCCCATCAGCGGCACACTGACGAGATTGGCCAGCAGGCCATATTCCGCGTAGCGGTGGAACAGGGCGGCCGAATAGGGCGCGGTGGCCAGCCCCGCGACCAGCGAACACAGGGCCGCCCCGACCAGCGGTGCCAGCCATCGTCGCCATCCGCCGCGCGGGCGGCTCTGGCCCTTGCGACGGGCGTTCAGCCAGCGAAAGGTCGCGACCAGGGCGATGGTCGCGGCAAAGGACATCTGGAAACCCGCGCTCAGCAGGGATTCGGGACGCCAGGCCAGCAGGATCAGCGCCGCCAGCGCGACCGAACGCAGCGACAGGGCCCGGCGTTCGACCAGCACGGCGACCAGCATCACCGCCGCCATGACAAAGGCGCGTTGTGTCGCGACATTGCCGCCCGAAAGGGCGAGGTAGGCCGCAGCCGCCGTCAGCGCCCCGAGCGCGGCCAGCTTGCGGATCGGCCAGTTCAGCGCCAGCACCGGAAAGAGCGCCAGCAATGCCCGCAGCCCGCCGTAGACCACCCCGGTCAGCAGACCCATGTGCAGTCCCGAGATCGCCAGAAGATGCGAGAGGTTCGAGCGGCGCAGGTCCTCGGTCGTCTGCGCGCCTACGCCCGAACGATCCCCGGTCAGGATGGCGGCGACGAATCCCCCTGCCTCACCCGGGAGACGCTCGCGGATGCCGCGCGCAATGGAAAGCCGCCAGCGCGTGAGGGCCAGATCGAGTCCCGGCTCAGGGTCGTCCAGCGCCAGCACCGGCGTGCGCGTATAGCCCAGCGCTCCGAGTCCCTCGAACCAGGCGAGCCTGCGAAAATCAAAACCGCCGGGCTCGACCGGGCCGGGCGGCGGGCCCAGATGGCCGGTCAGCATCACCCGTGTGCCCGGCACCGGGTCAACGTCGAGCGCCCCCTGAACCGAGATGCGCACCCGCCCCGGGACGCGTTCGGGGTCGACGCCCGGCAGCACCACCTGGTCCAGGGTCAGGCGTATCGCGTCGCTGGCAGACCGGTCGACGCCGACGATCCGCCCTTCGACCGGGCCATGTCGGTGCCAGCCCAGCACGGGCGCGGCCACCGCATGGCTGCGCCAACCCGCCAGAAGCGGCCCCGCGAGCAAAAGCGCCAGTGCCAACGCCAGGGGGCGCCCCCCCTCTGGCCCAAAGAGCCCGGCCAGCAGGGACAACCCCAGCGCCAGCCCCATCACGGCGAGCGCCAGCCCCCCCGGTTCCTGCGGCAAGGCAAAATAGACCCCGACCCCGGTTCCCAGGGCCACCGGTGCCAGCGGAAACAGCGATCCCCGCGCGCCCGCCAGCGCCCGCCCCGGCGCCAGAAAACCTGCCAGAAACCATCGCGCAATCGCGGCTCTGGCCCGGATGGACGGGACCTCGTACGGATCGCTGGGGGCGGGGCTGAACACTTGTCCTTGCCTGCGGCTTTGCCTAGAGC
>ERZ761607.4138-NODE-4138-length-13118-cov-17.365536_pt1 | contig 13118 bp, 9 predicted proteins | sample MGYA00511164_ERZ761607 | MGnify/ENA primary metagenome ERZ761607 (study PRJEB28899, sample SAMN02445080) | bioreactor sludge metagenome | biome: EBPR sludge | place: Australia: Brisbane, Thorneside Wastewater Treatment Plant | collected 2011-06-22 ...
GCTCAGAATTCTCGGCCTCAAACCGCTATGACGACCGAGTGCGGAGGCCCTGGGTGATACCGCCTGAATCCGTGATCACGGCCCTGGCGTGTCGCACCAGGTAGTTGAATTCCAGGTACGGCTGTGGGTCGACCAGGAGCACATTGGCGGGCAAGGCGCTCAACCCTTGCAGGGTTCTGGCGCTACGCGGATGAACCGGAAAGACCACGGAATGGCCACGCGTCCCTTCGCCGATGGCACTCAGTAGCCGTGAGAAGCCATCGTGCGCATCGACATTCGCGGGGCGGTGCAGGGTCAAGACGAAGTAGTCACCCGCCTTCAGCCCGAGTTGATCCCAGAAGCCTGGCGGCCGCAAGCGCTCCTGATTCGAGAGGAGGGTGTCGATCATCGTGTTCCCGACAAAGAAGATGCGCAAGGTCAGCGTCGGGAGCAAGCTATTTCAGAATTAGGACCGCAAGCCAGCCGCCCCAGGTTTGCGCAAGTCACGACGAGCAGGAGGCGGAATGACTCCAGCCGGCTCCTCTAGCACAGCCGATTTTCCTATAATCCCGATAAACTCTGGATGCAACCACCGCATAGTCACGCAAAGGGGCGTCTGTACGAACTATCGCCAAGGTTCTTCTCGGTCAGCTTGTGACTGACGTGGAAGTAGACTACGTATTTCATCGTCAAACAACTGCGCGAAGTACTGGGCGCCAGCGCGGGTCAGGTGTCGCGTGTCCTGACTAATAAACCGACATGAAGGCGTAAAGACGGGAACCATTCCGCCCGCATCTTTCAAACGGTCTATCAAATCTAGATATTGCTTTCCCCAAGCCATCCGGGCCAAGTCATTTGCGCTAGCCGATCCGGGTTCCAAATCTGTTCTTTGCTCACAGTATCGTTCTTTGCTGTGGTTGTAAAAGCGGCCATTACTGACGCCAAAGCTCTTGGTTCCGACAACCTTCAACTTACCTGTCGGAAGCCCAAGCCTGGCCACATCTTCAACCCTTGCCATAGAGTAGTAAATGCGATCGGCCTGTGCCATCCGCGCGGGGAGTTCCACATGCTCAAACGGATTCTCCACGTACGAAACGTCCAGTCTCACAGCATGTTCGGACGCCAGCAACACATTAACCCAGTCACGCGCGAAGCTGTTGCCTATCACCAGAACTTTGATCTGGTCAGACTTCGCAAACGGCTTATCGTATTCAAATGCAGAACGATTGAACTTGGCATGAAGGTTTCCCACAACCGCACTGGTCTTGATGTCCAATTCCGGTACATCGCGCACCACGCCCGACCTGAGGTGAATAAAGAAGGATGGCAACAACACGAGAGTGTAGGCTACGGCGACCACGATCAGCAGCGTTCGGGTCCTGACACGCTGCTTGTTTCGAAATGGCTTTTCAACGGCGACGTACGAAAGCACCGATAACATCAAAATAAGGCAGATGACTGCCAAAACAAGGCTTGGCGTCAAGGTGGACGTGAAGTAGTAGCGAGTGAATGCGAGCACAGGCTGATGCCACATATAGAGACTGAAGCTGATCAACCCGATGGCAACCGCCAGCCGACTTCGAAGCAGCCTGTCCGCGATACTCGCTGAATGCCTGACATCTAGCATCAGGCCTGCAGAGAGGGCCACCGTTAGCGGCTGCCCGAGATTCGCAGGTAGCCAGGCTGGCCGGTATGCCAGAAGGGTCACCAGGCCCGTCAATAGCGCGGTCCTCAGAAAGCCCAGCGAAAGTGGCCGGGTTTGCATGACCGCAACCACACCACCGATGGCAAGTTCGTAGAACCGAAATGGCATCCAGTAAAACTTCTGAAAATCCTCAACCGGCAGCCAATTGAGACTGAGCGAAACCACGCCCGCCACCAGCAAACCAAGTCGCAAATACGAACCGCGACCAGCCGCCAGCCCCAGCAGCAGAAGAGGGTAGAGAAAATAGAAATGTTCCTCAACGCCCAGACTCCAGGTGTGCATCATGGGCTTGAATTCATTGACGACATCCCAGTAGTTCCGAGTCGTGATCGCCTGAAGAATGTTGTTGGAGAACAAGTTTGTCGCGACCACGCTTTGCGCCAGATTCTCCAGGTCGTCCGGCAACATTCCATAGACTCCCACCAGTAACGCAGTTCCGCTTACCGCCAATGTCAGCGGGACAATTCTGCGCATCCGACGGAGGTAAAAGCCCATCAGGGTGAAATGCCCCCTGACCATTTCAGCGTGGATCAGCCGAGTGATCAGGTAGCCACTGATCACAAAAAAAACATCCACTCCCAAATAGCCATTGGGCAGGTATCCCATGTGAAAGGCGATGACCGCGAGCACTGCGATCGCGCGTAGGCCATCGATGTCTGGTCTGTAGTGTTGCATGACACTGTGGGCAGATTCATCAGATCTCATCCGGATGCCTTTTCAAAGTCTGCTTCTGACGATCAAGATGCCAAAAATGTGGAATAGGTCCGCGCGAATCGGATAACGTTGTCTCTCTCCATATCAGAGACATAGAAGCTCGTTACCATTCGTGGACCGATGAGAATAGCTTGCAAAACCTTGCGACATCGGGCCGGCTCTCGTCGTCTTGGGCGACCGAAATCATAGTTACCAAGGGGCAAGCGTGACTCGCGAGAAGGGTTCGTGTTCCCGACAAGGAAAATGCGCTCGTTACGGACACCGGAACGTCGGAGATTCTCGGTTGCGAGTTCCCCGGTAGTGAAGGACCATTTGGTGATGGCGTAAGTGACCGTGCGGTTTATCTCCTCGGGCATGCTCTAGTCGCCCGAGCAGATTCCTGCCTCCACATGAGTAGCCGGCACGCACACACTCTGATGCGCTATCGCGCACGCCATAGGGGACGTAACGTCACCGAAGATCACGACAGATCGCTTCGCGCTTCCTGAATGAGCCTTTCGTAGCGGGTCATGATCGTCGCGGTCTGCTCTGCCTGCGTTCCCGAACCGATCTCGAGATTGACATCGGACTCAGGGATGCGGAGTCGAGCAAGAAAATCGCCCCACATGGGGGCGTCGTAGTGCTGACCGGTGTGAACCAGCCGATCCTCCAGTCCGCCGCCATCCTGCCACAACCACTCTACGGCCCGAATGATCGGCGCGATTTACATGAAGTGGGGGCGAGCCCCGGCGATGGTGTCGATCAGCATTCAAGGAAGCCTCGGAAAAGATATTGATACCACTGGGTCGCTGCGCGGATAACCTCAGCCCGTCGAAGAATACAGTTGCTGCCCCCGTCAATGAACCCGCCCACGATCAGCATCGGGACCAAGCTATTGCAGAATCAGGACCGCTAACCAGCCGGCCCAGGCTTCCGCAGAGTCACGACGAGCAGGATGCGGAACGGCTCCAGCAGGCTGCTCGAGTTCACCAGCCTCTCATAGCAGGCCCCCAGCGCGTAGGCTGGCCAAGCCATTCTCAGGTATTCTGGACGGCCTTCGACGAGTTCCAGACCTTCGACCAGGAAGCCGGATTCGGCTGCCAACCGGACGACATCGCTCTTGCTGTTGGATCGGTATCGTGTCGGGAAGGTATCGGCTTCCGCTCGTCCCCGCAGCCGATTGACCAACTGGTGAAACCAGTGCGGTGTGATGCGCGCGATCGTCGGCATGTAATGCCATTTGTTGGGAGTCTTGAACAGCAGGACACCGCCGGGCTTGAGTACACGGGCTACTTCTTTGTATACCGCCGCAGGCGCATCCAGATGTTCAAAGACGTTGTCCGAATAAACGAGGTCGAAAAGCCCGTCTCCGTATGGAATCTCGCCGGCATCGGAAACCCGACCTTCATCCAGCATCGGGTTCTCGACGACGCGCGGATCGAGATCCACACCACACACGCTCCGGACCAAACCCTTGAAGTTCATCTGGGCGACAATACCCGCGCCTGCTCCGAGATCCAGGATGATCGAATCCGGGTTGATCCTGGCGAGTATCCGCTCGCGAAAGAGCTGGTCATCCCAGTTCTTCGCGTAAGTCGGATACCAGTTCAGGTCCATCCAGCGAGTCAACCGACCCATGACGCCTCCTGACAGTCGGCCAGCTCGATCGCCACTCGGCTGACTTCCAGAATCTCCTCGAACGCGATTGGCGCCGCACCACCCGCGGCAATCGCCTTGACGAAGGACTCCGCACAGGCCGCCTGCCCCTTGTCCTGCCGCCAGAGGTTCATCTTCCTGAACCCCGGCCAGTTGTGGCCGGTCAGCTTCGTGAAGTTGTCCAGTTGGATCACCCGCCCCGCAGCGAACACCTCCAGCCGCTCCTTGGGGAAGGACTTGCTGCCATTGGCGAAGTAGTGGACGCTGCCGATGGAGCCATCCTCGAACTCGAATTGCAGTGTCGCCGTGTCCCCAGTGGCGGTATCCATCGCCGACCGTGTATACCTGCAAATCGGCACCCCGACGAGAAATCGCAACAAGTCGATGAAGTGACATGCCTCGCCGACGATGCGGCCGCCCCCCACTTCATTGTCCTGAGTCCAGTGGTCCGCCGGGATGGCTCCCGCATTGACGGTCATCACCAAGGCTTTTGGACCGCTGACGCCGCGGAGCAACGACTTGAGCTTTGTGATCTGTGGGGCGAAGCGGCGATTGAAGCCAACCATGACGATCGGACCGCGCTGCTCCTGCCCCATTCCCCCACGATAGGTTGCCTCGATCTCTGCCAACTCGGCAAGTGTCAGACACAGGGGCTTCTCGACAAACACATGCTTGCCCGCCGCGAGCGCCTGCAAGACGAAACGGGAATGGCTGTCATGGCGGGTCGTTATCACCACGGCGTCGACGCCCGGATCGGCAAAGAGCTTGGCCGTATCAGTCGTCGTCTCGTCGAAGCCGTGCTTCGTGCCGGCATGCACACCACTCACACCGCTGTTGGAAGCGACCGAGGCGAGACGAGCCCCGGCCGCCTTGAACGCCGGGATCAGGACTGCGGTGGCGTAATTGCCCGAGCCGATGAAGGCCACGGCCGGAGCCTTTTCGCCGGCGGCGCGAGAAGCGGTCGACGACACCGCAGCAGCCAGAGCCACGGTGGGAAGGCGCAGAACGGCGTCGGGCTTCTCCTCCCGCGTCGGATACTCGAGCAGAATCCCCATCGACGGTTCGCTCCCCCCCACCACTGCATAGGCCGCCCCGGTTTGTTCGAGCGAGAAGCGATGGGAAATCAGCGGCTGCACGTCGAGCCGTCCATCGGCCATCATGTCCAGCACCGCCTCGAAGTTACGCTGCTCCGTCCAACGGACGAAACCAACGGGATAGTCCTGGCCCTTCTCCTCGTAGGTGGGGTCATAGCGCCCCGGTCCATAGGAGGCTGAAACCTGAAACGTCAGTTCTTTCTTGAAGAAATCATCCCGCGACAACTCCAAGCCGGTCACCCCGACAAGGACGATCCGCCCCCGCTTGCGGCACATCAGCGCCGCCTGGTGCATCGGCTCGTTGCTTCGCGTGGACGCGGTGACGATCACTGCATCCACCCCGCGCCCGCGGGAGAAGCGCTCGGCCGCCTGCACAGGATCCTCACCGGTGCTGAGGTTGACGACCTCGGCACCGAAGGACTTCGCCAGCCGCAACTTGGCGGGGTCAAGATCGATGCCGAGCACCCGGCAGCCATTGGCACGCAACAACTGGACCGTCAACTGGCCGATCAGGCCGAGGCCCGTGACGACCACTGCTTCCCCCAGAGTGGGTTGCGCGAGCCGGATACCCTGCAGGGCGATGGCGCCAACGACCGTGAATGCGGCAGCCTCGTCGCCGACCAGATCGGGGATGCGGGCGCACAGATTCACCGGTACGCTGACGACCTCCGCATGTTTGCCATTGGAAGCGACGCGGTCGCCTACGGCAAACCCATCCACACCCCGGCCCACCTCCATCACCACGCCGACGTTGCAGTAGCCAAGCGGCAGCGGCTGCTCGAGCTTGTTGCGCACGGCATCCAGCGTCGGGAGCAGGCCATCGGTCCGGATCTTGTCCAGAACCATGCGCACCTTGTCTGGCTGTTGCCTGGCCTTCTGGAGCGGACTGGCCTTACCGAAGTCGACAAGCATGCGCTCGGTTCCTGAAGACACCAAAGAGCGCGTGCTACGAATCAGGATCTGACCGCTAGCCACCGATGGGCACGGCACTTCAGTCACAGCGGTGGCGCCGGTTCTGAGATCTTGGAGAATCTGCTTCATATGGTCGCCAAAACGAGTAAAAATCCCCCGGTACGGCCGGGGGCCTTAATAGCGTGAGCCGCTCAAAGCGGCCAAACAGGGTCGCTAACGCGTCCCTGACTCTCTTGCGCCACCTACAGGTGGCAAATCAGGGCCACGGTTGCAGTTGATCCAGTCGCTTATCCTCCTGCTCTTGGTCTTAGATGTACTCCCGGATCAACGTCTCGTCTCGACCAACGGTCGAGACGAAGTACCCCTTGCCCAGAAGTTCTGGCCCACGAAGTTCCTCTTCTGCTCACCCTAAACCCGCACCACGTGAACTGCGCTCTTGGCCTTGCTGTACCCCACCACTTGCGACACAGCGCACGTCGGTGGGAGCGAGACCAGCATGGGCACGTGACCCTGCCTCAGATGCCCCTCTTCGATCCTGCTCTCAGTCGGCTCAGCCATTTTGCGCAACACATCCCCAAGGTGGCGACGCAACTGCTCCTAAAGCTTACGCCGTCTGCACGTCGGGATGAACACTACGTGATCTTTGAACCCCCACTTCGAGTGGCTTAGTCTCTCGGACTCGTCTATCGGGATTCTCCATAGTCGTGTGCTGAGCAGATCACGGCTTGGAGGTTCCTGATGGACTCCCTGAAATCTCAAACCCGTCCAGCCTCCCGGCAGAGCCGATGGGTTTTCCAATTCTTCGCTAAATCTCAACCAAGTCAATGAAAAGAGACAGGTTCTTCGCAACGATATCGCCGTCCGCGGCGACGCGTCGCGCATAAGCGCGCGCCCGCTCGCGCTGAACCACGCGATCGTCGTGGGAACGCGAAGCCATCCTCTCGATGACCTCGGCGAACGCACGCTCATCGTTTAGGGGCCGCACCCAACCAACGCCTGCCGAATCGAGATCGCGCCATGGAGTCCGGTCACTGATAAGGACCGGCGTACCCCCAGACAATGCTTCGTAAATGACGTGACCGTAGTTCTCGCCTCTAGTCGGCAGGAAAAGCAGATCATACTCCTCAAGCACTCCTTTAACCTCCGAATGCTCCACAGGGCCGTGATACTTGAATCGAACATTCACCGGAAGCGCATCTGACAACGCCTTACAGACGCCCCAATACGAATTATCACCGACGGGACCATATACATCAAAGCTTATCGGCGCACCCACTTTCGCCAGCACGCCCAAGGCAAAATCCAGGTTCTTCATAGGCGAAACCCGGGACAAGAAGATAACCCGGAGGCTGCTATCCTCGACGCCTCCCTCGCGTGCCCTTCGATTCTTGTTATCGCCAAGCGTATCAGAGGGCACCGCAGGCAGATTAGGTGCCACAACGATCGAACGCCCTGTCGTCTTCATCACCCGCTGTATGTCGAGAGACTCATAGTCACTTGACGCTTGCCATGTGACGTCATGATATAGACCCAGACCTCTAGTCAGTGCAATATACGGCATCTTTTTCCAACCGCGAATTGCCAGTGCTCCTGGCGATAGCTCTCCGCGCGTGGCAATAACAACCGGCACACGAAGTTGGGGTGCGGATCTCCGCGCCAGCAACGGCAGCAGCGTGAACTTGGGATCAAAGAAGCTGTTCAAATAGAGTACATGATGTGCTGTCTCGTGAAGAAGACGCCGGACATTGCCCGCCCGCAAGAAGTCGCGTGAAGCGTAGAACACGGACGCGGGCCCCAAAGGGTTCCACTCATTCACACTGACGGCCGCAAACGGCGAGTGGTCACCAGAATCACGATCGCACGCAACGATGCGGAAATCGATCTGGTCACCTAGATGGTTTACCATGTTCTCAATGGTGCGCACGGGCCCCCCGCACTTGTACGCAGGTAGGTAATAGTGCACGAAGATCAACACGACCGGTTTCAAACCCGCTTGCTCCTGCCTGCCCGGGGCAAGAGCTGCCCATCTTGCCGCCCCGATTCGCAGGTCGGTTTCGCTAAACCTCGACTTCCTGCCCCACTCCAACTTGAATAGCCCCCACGTATAACCCTTCTTTCTGCTGCCTCGCCACAAGCGTGCGCCCAGCTCATGATGATCAACGACAGCAAACCAAGCCCCCCCACCGAGAAGAGCGTTGCCTCGCCCATGTTCAACACGAATGCCGTGATCGATACCGCAAGCGGTGCAACACCCGCCTTCGCAACTCTGCCCAAGAAAACCCATATCCACGCGGTCACAGCGACAAATCCAAGTAACCCGAGTTCCTCAAGGACCGCCACAGGGAGCACACCCTTCTCAACTGCTGCACCGACAGGGAGGCCAAAAACCGGGTCACGCTTGATTACCATGTCCCCCGGATCGGACGCGATCCCGAAGCCACTACCCAGAAGCGGATTGCTCTGGATGTTAGGGAGCATCTTCTCTATCGCGCGACCACGTGACGTTTCGTACGCACCAGCCAAGCTGGTAGCCTGCCCACGCTTCATGATGTACGTTTCAATTCTCTCGGCGAAGGTTGCCCCACCCAGTACAATCAAAACCACAGCGAGTATCGCAACAGAACGCACCCTCTGGCTTCCCAAGCCGGGTAAGACCACCTTGGTTGATGCCCGGGCACGGACCCACACCACGCCGACCGCGATGGTCACACCAAGAACCAAAGCGAAGCCTGCAGTGCGTGCCTCAGAAAGAACCACCAGAACGATGGATGCTCCAAGCACTGCCAATTCCGACCACGGAGGTCGCCGGCTTTCAAGAATCCGCCCACAGCTCCACGCGCCCAGCAACGCCATTGCAGGCCCAAACACCTGCGGGTGGTTCAACACGCCCTGGAAGCCGGTGTCGTTCCGCAGGTACCCTAAAGGCGAAGCAAGAAGGGGCAGGCTTAGAAGCATCAACACGACCAGGCCTCGAAAGATCTGCTGCGCTAATCCCTCCCGTTCGTTATCGTCGAGGCGACTCCAGGCACGGAGCAGCGCTACCGTGGTCAGCGTCCACAATGTCGCCTTCAAGAGGGAAACGTCCCTTTCCGGGCTAACTATAACGGAGTGCACAATTAACATCATGCCCAGCAACAGTGTAGGCACGATTCCCTTATGGACCAAATCCGACTTCGCGCTGAAGACGGCCCGGAGAAAAAAAGACGCGACGACTCCTGCAACCACAACAAGTCGCCCTACCACTTCGGACCCCCCCTCTGCACCAATACCGGGATTAAGCATATTGAGTACGAACGATAATGCCAGAGCCTTAACGGACTGCGTTGGACCCCAAAGAGCATAGATGCCAAGCATCAGATAGGCCAGATCTCCTGTCCCTGGCAAAGAAACGCGGATAGCAACGACCGATCCCAGAAGGGCAGCTTCTACCGCAGCGCCTGCCATGTGTGCTTTCAAGATCATTCCACCCCTTTGCAAACGTCGTCTAGCACCTACCTGATCAGTGCCCACAAGACTACCGAAACCTACACCAATCCGGGTCAACCGCGCGTCCCGTTCGTCCCGTAGTTCGCGGCAGACTCGACCCGGCTTTCGCACGACGTTACACCAAGCGCATACGCCTACACGCCAAGTACGCTGAGGCCCAAAGCACGAGCCCTGCAGTTCCGTGCGCAAGCGCTCCAGTTCTGCCTCCGAGACCAGCGTAAACGCTTAAAAGCGCAGTGAGCGTGACGATGACAAACCATACGAGGATCTGCGCAAGCCATGTCCACTGCCGGTTGCTCGCGAGAAGGACGTTCCCGAAGGTATTCGCTGGCGCACTTATGACGGCAGCCGCCATATACGCAGCGACGAACAGAGGTGCTATGGCGTAGCGTGCCCCATAAATTCCGCTGAGAATTGGCCATCCTAAAGCGACCAGGAAGCACACAACCAGAGATGCACAAACAGATAGCAAAGCTGTAAATCGAATGATCACGAATTGCTGGCCATGAGGTTCCCCTGAAGAACGAATCAGCCGCGGCAGAAGAACACGCGACACCATCCCAGGAACTAACAGGCCTAACGCATACCATTGAAGACCAATACTGTACAGCGCAAATTCGTAAACGCCGTCCTTACCAAGAAGAACAATCCGCCCGATAACCCAGCTTCCAGATGCAGAAAGCAAAGTTACTAAAAACATGGGCCCGGCAAACCTCATTACACTCGACAAACTGTCTCTGGTGATCCACAGATTGCAGGCGATTCGGCGCCAACCAACTACCTGCAAGACAGCGCCACACTGCCATGCCGCCTTCACCAGAGCTGCCAAGCCAAGGGCAGCCATGGCGACAACGGGCGACTGATAATGCGAAGCAACAAATGCCCCCAAAACGACGATTGCCCCGTACGCGAAAGAAGCTACTGCAGCCATCCGATAGCGCTCGAGCCCTACAAGAGCTCCTGCAGGTACAACGCCAAGCGCTGTCGCTCCAATACCGGCTGCCAGCAGCCACTTGGGTACATCGAGACTCGCACTCAGCCACTTCTGTGGGATTACTAGTATCGTGAGGACAACCGCTAGGGAAATCAACAGGGAGGCTGAGAACAGCGCACCGAGGGGCTTCGAATCCAGTACCTCCCCATCACAGTCCACTTCAGCAAAAAAGCGGGACGCGGTGGCCCCTAGTCCAAGTGCTGCGTAAGCAGCCAGCATCGCGGTAGTCAGCTGAAAGTAGGAGTAGGCGGCAAATGCTGCGGTTGTCAGTTCACGGGCAAGAACAATCGCGGCAACCACTAGCGACCCGCGAGCGAGCACGTGGCCAACCAAGGACCAGAATGCGTTGCTCGCCAGGTCTCTCTCGATACTCATGCACCGGCAGTGCACGCTTGGGCGGCAAGGTCAACTGTCGCGATTTTCATAACCAACCGATTCTTTATCCGAAATGTCTTGTGATTGGTAGACCTGCCAGTGCCACAAATCTGAGACAGGGACAAGACGGGATGAAGCGACGAACGCACTAACCGTGAGGCAGTCTGATTCTTGATCGTTCTCACTATTCGAAGGTCTCTGCTCGTTACTTCAAGACGCCTCTACACAGGTCGACAAGCGCCTTCTCTTCAGAAAAGAAATAGGTCCATTTTCCGCTGCCGATGGCGTTGATCTCGTCCACGCGCTTCAGATCCAGTTTCAGACCAGTGGGAAGGCGGCGCCGAAGTTCCTCCAGAAGCCGAGGAACATCCTCAGGATTTGCGCCAGGCATCAAAGAGTAGACGAGAGTCAAAAGCCCGCGTCTCGACTGAACGAAAGCGAAGCGATCGACCGCCAGCCACGACTGGGAGTGCAACCCAAAGATGACGTGGTTGAACGGCATGCGAGTGCCATCCTCGAGCAGCACCTGCTTCGTGGCCCGCCCATGGAGATCGTGCATGATCAGCGTCCTGCACTGCGTGACGGGCGACCAGTCCAGTTCAACCGCACCACAGGTGTCGCCTGTTAGGTACCACGTGTTGGCAAAGAACGGATTGCAGCGGCTTTTGCCCGCTATTTCGAACCCGTCCGGCCGCTCGACAAAGGCGACGTTCGAGTAGCCGGGAACGATTGCGTACGAGTGATCGGGTTGCTTCACGGCAAGAACGACCTGTTCGGACTGCCCATACCAAGCGACCGTTGGGCACCCGAGCGTCTCGGAGAAAAGCGACTCCTGTTCGGCGGTACACTCCTCGCTCCCCGAGAACACTGCCAGGATTCCCCTCGGAACGGGCGCGGCGAGGGCACGGCAGCGCCGCAGGAAGCGCTCCAGCAACGACGGGTAGCAGTGAATGAAGTCCGGCCTGAACTGCTCAATTGCGCGGGACTTCCTGAGGACGTCGACGTCACTCCACCCGTCGCACGAGACGATCAGCCTACCCCCGGCTCGCTGCCACCCGCCTGGAACCAGAACGCCACGCAGCACCACAATCCTTGACTTCGCCGAGAACCCGACCCGCAGCCACAGGCTGTCGATGTACGCCTGCTCCCGCTGTACTGCCGCAAGCGGCTGCGGGAACAGAAAGGGCGAGCCCGATGTACCGGATGTAGTTGCCCGGCGCCACCCGAAAGGCACTCGTGCGCTGGCCCCCAACTCGCGGAGATCGCTCTTGCACACCGCTTGCGACGGATCGATCAAGGGAACGTGGTCAGGGCCATCGGCTGATGAAAGAGCCTCCCGCAATGACTGCGCATAGATTCCTTGTCGCTTGATGCCATCGACCAAGCGATCTTTGAACCCAAAGAACACCTTTTTGCACCTCCCAGGGTTTGCCGTGGTGACAACCGTACTTGCGGGTACGGTGCTCAGAATTCGAATGGTGAAATTTGAGGGGACAGTATCGCTGTTCTCGCAAGATCAGGACCACATTGTGGCCGCCCTTCCCAGCCGCCAGCCTGTCGTCCTTGGTCGAGTCCGGAAGGTTCGGCGGAGCCTGCGTAGGGCGGGACGAAGCGAGGGTTGCCGTTCGCGCAGGACGGCCAAGTCTCCCTTTGGCTTTCTCACCGTCCAACCGTCCTCACCGAAGACTTTGAGTTCGAAGCGAGGGACACCAAAACCGGCCAGCGACGCCACCAGCTTCACGCATTCAGGACGTCAGCCACGGCGCAGTGGTCGACTGGCGCCCGTGTTGTCGGTGAAGGATCATCTCGGTCAGGAACGCAGCCACCGCGTTGAACAGCAAACCCATCCCGAGCACCGAAAGCGTCCCAAGCCAGGTGGACGCTGGGCATTTTGGACACGACCAGCGTTGGTACTTGCTAGGCAGAAGGTCGATTCATCAAATCAGGTTCTGTCCAACAAGCACCGAGCCATTCCTCGGCAAGCCGGGGAAAACATACTGCAGGTCCCGAGGCTTCAGCCCGTACATGCCCTGAAACACCCCACCAAGGACGGAGCGGTAGTCGGTGAGCACCGGCAGATCCCGATTCTGATGCAGGTCAGTCTCGCGCAGACGGACCTGCTCGCCATGGATCGCCCCGCCGGAGATGCCGCCGCCAAGCAGCCACAGCGTGCTGCCATGACCGTGATCCGTGCCCTTGCTGCCGTTTTCGCGGAAGGTGCGAC
>ERZ761607.4139-NODE-4139-length-13118-cov-4.830973_pt1 | contig 13118 bp, 11 predicted proteins | sample MGYA00511164_ERZ761607 | MGnify/ENA primary metagenome ERZ761607 (study PRJEB28899, sample SAMN02445080) | bioreactor sludge metagenome | biome: EBPR sludge | place: Australia: Brisbane, Thorneside Wastewater Treatment Plant | collected 2011-06-22 ...
GTGGTCATCTCGTCGCTGTGGGTGCTGGGCATGGACTTCGTGTTGACCGCGCTGATGTTCTCGACCCCGTGACGGGCGAACGGTCGCACTGGGAGAATGAAACGATGAGCAAGAAGGGGATCGAGACGCTGGTGGGGGGCTTCGTCGTGCTCGGGCTGCTGGGCCTGGTGTTCCTGTCGCTGCAGGCGGCGAACCTGGGTACGTTCTCGAACAACCGCGACACCTACGCCGTCTTCGCGCGCTTCGACAACATCGGCGGGCTGAAACCGCGGGCCCCGGTTCGCAGTGCCGGCGTCGTGGTCGGCCGCGTGACCTCGATCGAACTCGACCCGAAGACCTACCAGGGCGTCGTCGCGCTGGCGATCGACCGCCGGTTCCAGTTCCCGAAGGACTCGGCCGCGAAGATCCTGACCTCGGGCCTGCTCGGCGACCAGTACATCGGGCTGGAGCCCGGGGGTGACGACGCCAACATCGCCCCCGGCGAGACGATCGCGCAGACACAGTCGGCCGTCGTGCTGGAGAACCTGATCGGCCAGTTCCTGACCGGCAAGGCGGCCGAGGCCGGCACGCCGGCCGGCCCGGCATCGGGAGCCGGCCAGTGAGGCCGCCGCGAATCGTGGCGGCCGTGCTGGCGGCGGCCGCGCTGCTGGCGGGATGCGCGACGACTGCACCCCGGGCGCCGACGAACCCGCAGGCCGATCCATGGGAAGGCTTCAACCGCAGCGTCTTCGCGTTCAACGACGCGGTAGACGAGGCCCTGCTGGCGCCCGTGGCCACCGCCTACCGCGACTTCGTTCCCTCGCTCGTGCGCACCGGCATCGCGAACGTCTTCGGCAACATCGACGATGCGTGGTCGGCGATCCACCACTTCCTGCAAGGCAAGCCAGCCAGCGGACTCGACATGACGATGCGCGTGGCGGTCAACTCGAGTTTCGGACTGTTCGGGCTGCTCGACCCGGCCACCGAGCTGAGGCTCGAGCGGCGTCCCGAAGACTTCGGGCAGACCCTGGCGGTGTGGGGTGCGGGGCCGGGGCCGTATCTCGTGCTGCCGCTGCTCGGGCCGTCGACGGTGCGCGACACCCTGGCCAAGCCGCTGGACATGCTGCCCTCGCCCTCGTTGATGACCGACCGCGAGTCCGCGCGCAACGGGTTGCGCGTGCTCGGCATCGTCGACACGCGGGCGCGCCTGCTCGCCACGACCGACCTGCTCGGCCAGGCGGCGCTGGACCGCTACAGTTTCGCGCGCGACGCGTACCTGGCTCGTCGCCTTGACCAGGTCCACGATGGGGCACCGCCCCTGGACGACCCTGACGACGCTGCCGACACGCCGCCGGCGCGCACATCGACCCCCGCGCCTGCCGCGTCCGCCGCGCGACGGTGAACCGCGAAGGCCTGTCGCGCGTTAACGGCCCTGTCGGCCGTCTCGCGGGGCGGCCGCCCGAGATGAAAGGATGACCTGTGTTGAAGAGACTGCTCTCGATCATCGCGCTGGCCGGCTTGCTGCTGGGGACAGCGCACGCGACCCTCACCCCGGACGCCCTGGTCCGCCAGCTCTCGGGCGAGGTGATCGACGCTGCGAAGACCGACAAGGCGATTCAGGCCGGCGACGTCAGCAAGATCATCTCGCTCGTCGACGCCAAGGTGATGCCGCACGTCAACTTCGAGGCGATGACGCGCTCGGCCGTCGGCCCGCAGTGGCGCCATGCGACGCCCGAGCAGCGGCAGCGCCTGCAAGGCGAGTTCAAGTCCCTGCTCGTGCGGGTCTATGCCGGCGCGCTGACCCAGGTCAGCGACCGGACGGTCGAGATCACGAAGACGCTGCCGGTGCAGGGCAGTTCGCAGCAGATCGTGCAGAGCGAGGTTCGCGGCAAGGGCGAGCCGATCAAGCTCGACTACCGTTTCGACAAGGCCGGCGACGCCTGGAAGATCATCGACGTCAACGTCGGCGGCATCTGGCTGGTCACGAACTACCGCTCGCAGTTCGCGCCGGAGATCGCCAGTGGCGGCATCGACGGCCTGATCGCCAAGCTCGCCGAGCGCAACAAGGCTGCGGCGAAGAACTGACACGGCGTCCGACCCATGCCGCTGACGCTCCCCGCCACGGTGACCCTTGCGCAAGCCAGCGCCGTGCTGCGCGACATCCAGGCCCAGCCGCCGGGGCCCGGCGGGTCGCTGTCGCTGGACGCGAGCGCGCTCCAGGCCTTCGATACCTCGGCACTGGCCGTGCTGCTCGAGGCGCGCCGCATCGCGATCGCGCGTGGCGGCGCGCTGCAGATCAGCGGCGCGCCCAGGAAGCTGGCCGCGCTGGCCGCGCTCTACGGCGTCGACGGACTGCTGTCGCTGTCTTCGTCCGGCGCCACCTGACGTCGCGACCGCAGGCGGCGCTTGACCTCCTGCAGCAGGGGCTGCAGCCGGCCGGCGTCCAGTCGCAGCGCGACGCCGGTGCTCAGGATGTCGACGATGACCAGGTGCAGCAGCCGGCTGACCATCGGGCTGTAGCGGTCCCAGTGCTCGGGGTGGTCGGCGGCCAGCAGGACATGGCCCGGCTGCTGGGCCAGGTGGGCCAGCGGCGAGCCGCTGGCGGTCACCGCGACGAGCGTCGCGCCGCGCTGTTGCACGATCCGCGCGATGTCGATCAGGTCGCGGCTGCGCCCGGAGTTGCTGATGACCACGGCACAGTCGCCCGCGCCGAGCATCGCGGCGCTCATGACCTGGACGTGGCTGTCGCTCACGGCCTGCGCGATCACGCCCAGGCGAAAGAACTTGTGTTGAGCATCCTGCGCGACGATGCCCGAATTGCCCACGCCGTAGAACTCGATGCGTCGGCCGCTGCGGCCAGCGCCTGCGAGGGCATCGATCGCACGCCCGATGGCCAGGCCGGCCGCGGCATTGCGGTACTGCAGCAGCGCGCTCACCGCGTTGTCGATCACCTTGACGATCAGCTCCGCGGGCTTGTCGTCGGCGTCGACGGCGCGGTGCACGAAAGGCACCCCCTCGCTGACGCTGCCGGCCAGCTTGAGCTTGAAGTCGGCCAGGCCGTCGTATCCGACGCTGCGGCAGAAGCGCACGACGGTGGGCTTGCTGACGCCGGCAAGGCGCGCGATCTCGGCTACCGGCCGCGTCGCGAACGCCCTCGGGTCCGCCAGCAGCACGCCGGCCACGCGTTGCTCGGCCGGGGGCAGCGCAGCCAGCGCCGCGCGGACGCGGTCGATCATCAGGGGCGCGCTGCCGCGCGGGGGCGGGGTCGCCATCGCCGGGCTTACTGCTCCTCGTCCCAGACGCAACCGTCACGAGCCACCATCGCGCTGGAGGCCGGCGGCCCCCAGCTGCCGGCCGCGTAGGTGCGAGGCCCGTTCGGGTCGGCCGCCCAGGCGCCGAGGATCGGTCCGACCCAGCGCCAGGCCTGCTCCTGCTCATCGCTGCGCACGAAGAGGTTCAGGCGGCCGGCGATCGCGTCGAGCAGCAGCCGTTCGTAGGCGCCGACCCGCTCGGCCGCGAACGCGCGGTCGAAGTCCAGGTCGAGCTTGACCGGCACGAGCAGCTCGTTGCTGCCGCTGCCCTTGGCCGCGAGCAGATGCAGCTCGAGGCCATCCTCGGGCTGCAGCTTGATCACGAGCTTGTTGGGGTGGTTCGCGCCCGGGAAGATCGGGTGCGGTACGGGGCGGAAGTTGACGACGATCTGGGCGTCGCGGGCCGGCAGGCGCTTGCCGGTGCGCAGGTAGAAGGGAACACCGGCCCATCGCCAGTTCTGCACCTCGGTGCGCAGCGCGACGAAGGTCTCGGTGCGGCTGTCGGGCGGCACCTTGAGCTCCTCGAGGTAGCCCTTGACCGCCGATCCGCCGACCGTCCCCGCCTTGTACTGCCCGCGCACGACGTCGCGCGAGACGCTCTCGGCCGTGAACGGCTTGAGCGACTTCAGCACCTTGAGCTTCTCGTCGCGGATCGCGTCGGCATCGCTGGACGACGGCGGCTCCATCGCGATCATCGTCAGCAGCTGAAGCGCGTGGTTCTGCACCATGTCGCGCAGCGCACCGGTGCGGTCGTAGAAGTCGCCGCGTGTGCCCACCCCGAGGCTCTCGGCGAGCGTGATCTGGATGTTGGCGATGCTCTCGCGCCGCCACAGCGGCTCGAACAACGCGTTGCCGAAACGCAGGGCCGAGAGGTTCTGGACCGCGGGCTTGCCGAGGTAGTGATCGATGCGCAGCGCCTGACGCTCGGTGAACGAAGCCCTGACCACGCGGTTGATTTCCTGCGCGCTGGCCAGGTCGTGGCCGAGCGGCTTCTCGAGCACCACGCGTACCTGCGGGCCGTTGATGTGCGCATGGCCGAGCTGCGCGCAGATCTGCGTGAACAGGTGCGGGCTGGTGGCGAGGAAGAGCACCACGGTGTCGGCCGCACGTTCGTCGAGCCAGGCCTTCAGGCCTGCGTAGTGCTGCGGCTGCGACAGGTCCATGCGCCGGTAATGCAGCGCTTGCGCGAAGGCCGTGAACTCCGCGTCGCTCGGCTGCTTGGAGGCCTCGACGTCGACGAACTTCTGTCGGATGAAGGCCCGGTACTCGTCGTGGCTGCGCTCGTCCCGTGCGACCGCGAGGATGCGGCCGTCGGGTGGCAAGGTGCCGTGGCGGTAGGCCTGGAACAGCGCGGGCATCAGCTTGCGCCAGGCCAGATCGCCGGTACCGCCGAAGAGCACGAGATCGAAGGACATGGAGGCCACCGGCCGATGTAACTTTGTTACGACGCGATGATGCACGAGACCCGGCCCTGGGTCAACGCAGCGCGGCGGCGGCGCCCGCTTCGCGACAGCGGCCTGCCCGGCATCGGCCGCAGGAGCGCGCATCGCGTGCAGGGCCGTGTGCCCGACGCTGACGAGCCCGATGGGCCCCAGAGCCGCTCGACCGGGGGTTTCTCCGGTCGGCCGGCGGCGCGGAAAGGCCGGACGCTGGGCCTAGGATCGTGCGCTCGTTCCTCTTGTCACGCTTCTACACGACCATGACCAAGCGCCTTCTCGCCTGCGCGGCCCTCGGTGCCGCCTTTGCCACGTCCAGCTGGGCCCAGGACGGCGGCCAGATCAACGTCATCTGCTCGGTGCAGGCCGAGTGGTGCAACATGATCCAGACGGTCTTCGCGAAGACCACCGGCGTCAAGGTCAACATGTCCCTGAAGGGGTCGGGCGAAGCGCTCGCGCAGTTGATCGCCGAGAGGGCCAACCCGAAGACCGACGTGTGGTTCGGGGGGACCGGGGACCCGCATCTGCAGGCGGCCGAGCAGGGCTTGTCCCTCGAGTACAAGTCGCCGTCGCTGCCCCAGCTCCACGCGTGGGCGCAGCAGCAGGCTCAGCAGTCGGGATTCCGCACGGTCGGCATCTACAGCGGCCCGCTGGGCTTCGGCTACAACACCGAGTTGATCGCCAAGAAGAAGCTGAAGGTCCCGCAGACCTGGGGCGACCTGCTGAACCCGGCCTACAAGGGGGAGATCCAGGTGGCCAACCCGGCCTCCAGTGGCACGGCCTACACGATGGTGGCCACGCTCGTGCAGCTGATGGGAGAGGACAAAGCGTTCGACTACATGAAGGCGCTGCACCGCAACATCGGGCAGTACACCCGTTCGGGCACCGGACCCATCAAGGCCGTCGCGCGCGGGGAGACCACGCTGTCGATCAGCTTCGTCCACGACGGCCCTGGCGAGAAGATGCAGGGCTTCCCGATCGAGACGATCACACCCGCCGACGGCACCGGCGCCGAGATCGGTTCGATGTCGATCATCAAGGGCGCCCGCAACCTCGAGGCGGCCAAGCGCTTCTACGAGTGGGCGCTGACCCCGCAGGCGCAGGAGATGGCCGCCGCCGCCCGGCAGTTCCAGCTGCCGTCGCACAAGGCGGCAAAGGTCGATCCCCGCGTGCCGGACTTCAAGCGGATCAAGTTCATCAACTACGACTATGCGAAGTACGGTGCAAGCGCCGAGCGCCGTCGACTGATCGCCAAGTGGGAGAAGGAGGTCAACTCCCTGCCGCGCTGAGACTGCCGGCGCATCCCGGCGGACCTGCGCATGCACCAGGGGAGCCTGCCATCCGCGAGAGGCTCCGTGCTGCCTCGAGGCGGTGCGCGCCGGGTCCTGGCGGCTTGGGTCTGGCTGGGGCTGGCCGCGTACGTCCTCCTGCCCTGGTACCTGCCTCAGGACCAGGGCTTGTGGCGCGCCTGGATGGGCATCTTCGCTGGGGCCGACACCGCCAGTGGGCTTGTCCAGGCAGCGGTGCATGGCCGTCCGTGGCTGTGGAGCGGGGTCCTCGGGCTGGCCTTGGCCGGCATCGGTTGCCTGATGACCGGCGCGCGCCGGCAGGGCACCTGGCTCTTTGCCGGTGCTGCGCTCGGGCTGGCCGGATTGCTGGGCAGTGGCTTCCTGATCGGCTCGCGCGGCTGGGCTTTCGAGACGCTCGAGCGCTCGTTCGGCGAGCTGAGCGTCGGCCAGTTGGGGTTCGGACCGGGTGCGGCGGTGGCGCTGCTGGCGCTGCTCGTCTTGCTCGGCGGCGGCATCGCGCGCCTCGGCGCCTTCCGCGGGGATGTCTTCGTCAGTGCCGCGGTCGTGTCCTGCGCCGCGCTGCTGGCGCTCTTCGTCGCGCTTCCCGTGTTGCGCAGCCTCGCGGGCGCCGTTCTCGACGACGACGGGGCGGTGTCGGCGGTCGCACTCGCGCAGCGGCTGTTCAGCGAGCGTGTCTGGGGGCTGGGTTGCCTGGCGGGTGGCGTGCGCTGCGGTGTCGCCTGGAACACTCTGTTCCTCGCCGTGCTGACCGCCACCGGGACGACGGTGCTCGGGGCCGCGATCGCGCTGCTCGCCGAGAGGGGCGGCCGGGCGCGCCTGGCGCGTCCGCTGAACGTCCTGGCGCTGCTGCCGATCATCACGCCCCCGTTCGTCGTCGGTCTCGGCCTCGTGCTGCTGTTCGGTCGTGCGGGGCTGGTCAACCAGTTCCTCGAGTGGGCTTTCGGCATTCCGCCGACCCGTTGGTTCTACGGCCTGTTCGGCATCTGGCTCGCGCAGATGTTTGCGTTCACGCCGATCGCGTTCATGATCCTGCGCGGCGTCGTCCAAGGCATCAGCCCGAGCCTGGAGGAAGCCGCGCAGACGCTGCGGGCCTCGCGATGGCAGACCTTCCGCAGCGTGACGCTGCCCTTGATGAAGCCGGGCCTGGCCAATGCCTTCCTCGTCGGCTTCGTCGAGAGCATTGCCGACTTCGGCAACCCGATCGTCGTGGGCGGCTCGTACGCGGTGCTGTCGACCGACATCTTCTTCGCCATCGTCGGCGCGCAGTACGACCAGGGCCGTGCGGCCGCGCTGGCGCTGGTGCTGACGGTGTTCGCGCTGGGCGCTTTCCTCGTCCAGCAGCGGGTGCTTGGCGGGGGGCACTACACGACGGTCACCGGCAAGGGCGACACCGGGGTGCCGCTGCCCTTGCCCGAAGGCGCGAGGCGGGTCGTGCACATGCTGGCGCTGCCATGGTTGCTGTTCACGCTGGTGGTCTACCTGTTCGCCTTCTCCGGAGGTTTCGTGCAGACCTGGGGACGCGACTACACGCCGACGCTCGACCACTTCCGCACGGCCTTCGACCTCCAGTGGGGCGTGGGCGGGCTCGTCTGGGCTGGCACGGCGTGGAACTCGCTCTTCACGACCCTGAAGCTCGCCGCGATCGCCGCACCGTTGTGTGCCGGCACGGGACTGCTGATCAGCTGGCTGCTGGCGCGAACGCGCTTCGCGGGGCAGCGCGCCTTCGAGTTCGCCGCGCTGTTGTCCTTCGCGATTCCCGGCACCGTGCTCGGCGTCAGCTACATCCTGGCATTCAACGTGCCGCCGTTCGAACTCACCGGCACGGCACTGATCATCGTGTTGTGCTTCGTCTTCCGCAGCTTGCCGGTCGGCGTCAGGGCCGGCACGGCCAGCTTCCAGCAGATCGACCGGAACCTGGACGAGGCGAGCGTGATGCTGCGGGCGGGCACGGCGACCACGCTGCGCCGCGTCGTGCTGCCGCTGCTCAAGCCTGCGCTGGTGGCTGCGCTGGTGTACAGCTTCGTGCGCAGCATGACGACCGTCTCGGCGGTGATCTTCCTCGTCACCGCCGAGAACGAGCTCGCGACGACCTACATCATCGGCCGCGTCGGCAACGGCGACTACGGGGTCGCTCTGGCCTACTGCACGGTGCTGATCGGGCTGATGTCCCTGGCCACCGCGCTGATCCAGTGGCTGGTGGGCGAGCGGCGGCTGGGGCGCCGCGCGCAGGAGGGAGCACGTTGAGCATCGAATTCCGCCAGGTCACCAAGCGCTACGGCGGGCACTCGGCGCCGCTCGTGGTCAAGGGCATCGACTTCAGGATTCCCACCGGTACGCTGACGACGATCCTCGGGCCGTCGGGATGCGGCAAGACGACGACGCTGCGCATGATCGCCGGTCTGGACGCCCCGACCTCGGGGACCATCCTGATCGACGGCCAGGACGTCACCGGTCTGGGCCCGGCCGAACGCAATGTCAGCATGGTGTTCCAGAGCTACGCGCTGTTCCCGCACATGACGGTGCTGGACAACGTCAGCTACGGCCTGGTCGTCCAGGGTGTGCGCAGGTCGGACGCGGCCGCACAGGCGCGCGCGACGATGGCCCGTGTCGGGCTCGACGCCTTCGGTGATCGGCTCCCCGCGGAGCTGTCCGGTGGGCAGCAGCAGCGCGTGGCGGTCGCGCGCTCGCTCGTGCTGCAGCCGAGCGTGCTGCTCTTCGACGAGCCGCTGTCGAATCTCGACGCGCGACTGCGCCGCAGCATGCGCGAGGAGATCCGTTCGCTTCAGCAGCAGCTCGGATTGACGGTCGCCTATGTCACGCACGACCAGAGCGAGGCGCTGGCGGTCAGCGACCAGATCATCGTGATGGACGCCGGCACGATCGCGCAGGCCGGGTCGCCGCGCGAGCTCTACGAGCATCCACGCAGCGAGTTCGTCGCCGGTTTCATGGGCGAGGCGCTGCTGTTCGACGCGACGGCCGATGGCAGTGGCAACCTGCATCTCGGGCCGCTGCAGGTGCGAGGGGTCGAGCCGGTCGCTGCGGGCGGCGTGCGCGTCGCCGTGCGGCCGCAGGCCTGGCGTCTGGGCTCCCCGGGCGACGGCAGACTGGCGGCCACGGTGGCCACGCGGGCGTATGTCGGGGCCCATGTCGAGCTGACGCTGTCCACCGCGATCGGCGAGATCTTCGTCGTGACGCCGGACGTGCGCAGCGAGTGGACGCCAGGCACGATCGTCGGTCTGGACCTGGGCGAAGGTGGCGTGGCGATCGTTCGCCCGGCGTGATCCGTCGGCGTGAGCGCGCGCCTTGCGCAATCCGTCACGACGGCGCAACGGGCATCCCCCCGGCCCGCGCCAGCGCGGTCGGGGGAGGTGTCCCCTGATGCTGCTCTACGATTCCCGGTGTGACCGACCGGCCCTCGAGACCGTCCCTGCTGACGCTGCTGACCCTGCCCTTCCTGGCGGTCACCGTGCTGCTGGGCATCGCCGTCGGCGTGCTGTCCTACCGGGCGGCAGCCTCCGCGGTCGAGGACGCGGCGCGCCTGCTGCTGGCGACCCATGTGCAGCGCATCGGCGACAGCCTGGAGCGGCAGCGTGCCGAGGCGGACGCGATGCTGCGCGCCGCGTTTCCGGATGGCGGCACGCCGCCTGCCGAACTCGTCGGCGACCTGGACGGCCTGACCATGCGTGGCTGGGCAGCGCTGTCCCTGGCCTCCTCGGGCGGCGCGGCACTGCACTATGCGACGGCGGCCGGTCAGCTCGCGGTGCTGCGGCGACTGTCGGCGGGCGATGGGCAGCTGTCGCTGCAGCGCGCCCCGTCGGATGCGCCCGATGTCGTCCTGGTTCGCGCCGCTGGGGCCGAGATCGTGACGGCCCGAACCGCCCGTGCCGCGCCGCGCGCCGACGTCCCGGTCACGCCCGGGGACGATGTGCGCCACTCGGCCTGGTACCGCGCCGGCCAGGCGGTGTCGGTGACCCACGGCCTGCCGGCGGCGGTCGCTCCGGGCGGGGAGGGGCTCAACCTCTGGCGCGTGCGACGCGTCCCGGACGGGCAGGGACGCCTGGCGGGAGTGGCCGCGATCGAGACCTCCCTGAAGCCGACCGACGATCTTCTGCGCGCGCTGGCGCTGCCCCCGCGCGCTGTCGCACTCGTCGTCGACGCGGCTGGGCAACCGGTCGCGCAGCGCGGTGCCCCGGTCGTGCGCAGGATCGGAGACGGAGCCGCGCAACGGCTGTCCCTGCGCGAGGTCGCCTCGCCGGCCGCGGCCGCGTTGGTGCCCCGGCTGCTGCCGCAGCTGTCCCAGGGCTCGCTCGAGCGGCCTGGATCGGCGCTGGTCGAGTTGCCCGACGGCGAACCCCTGCTCGCGAGTTACGCGCGCATCGGTGCCGATGGCGGGTACCCCTTGGCAGTGATCGTCGCTGCGCCGCTCGGCGACTTCCGCTCCGCGCTTGCCCGCAGTGCCGCGCATGCCGCGGCCTCGGTGCTGGTGGCCGTGGCGGTGGTGCTGGTGGCCGGCGCCTGGGTTCGCCGCCGGCTTGCCGGTGACGCCCTGGAGCTCGTGCAGTCGGCGCAGCGCATTGGTGACGGGGACCTCGAGACGGCGCCGGCCGCGATGGCCAGCCAGGAGCTCGAGGTCGTCAGCGAGGCCCTGCGCCGGATGCAACTGCGATTGCGCACGGACCGTATCAGCGGCCTGGCCAATCGCGAGTCGGTGCTGACGCGCTTGCACGACCGGATGCGTCCCGGGCGCCGTCACAACGACGCGCCGCTGCTCGCGCTGCTGTTCGTCGACCTCGACCGCTTCAAGGCGGTCAACGATCGCCATGGTCACGAGACCGGGGATTTCGTGCTGCAGACGATAGGACGCCGCTTGCGTCAGACCGTGCGCGACACCGACCTCGTCGCCCGCTGGTCGGGTGACGAGTTCGTGCTCCTTCTCGACGGCGTCGGGACGCCGGACAACGCGCATCGCGTGCGCGACCAGGTCGAGCGTGTGCTGCGTGATCCGGTCGAGCTCGGTCCCGGGCGCGAGGCCGTCGAGCTCGACGGAACCGTGGGCCTGGCGCTGTCGCCCGGCGACGCCCACGAGCCCGAGGCCCTGATCCGCGCCGCCGAAGAGGACATGGTCCTGCGCAAGCCCTCGTCCGAGAGCCGGTGGTGAGCCCGTCGGCCCCCGGCCCATCCCTGTCGAACTGGGGATGGCAGGACTCGCTGCCCTTGGCGGGCAGGATGTTCAAATCCCGACCATGAACCAGCTCGACCAGCTCCGCCAGCTCACGATCGTGGTTGCCGACACCGGCAGCTTCAAGCAGCTCGCACAATTCCGGCCGCGCGACGCGACGACGAACCCGTCGCTGATCCTGAAGGCCGTGCAGCAACCGGACTATGCGCCGCTGCTGACCGAGGTCGTCGGCGAGCACCGCGGCGAACCGCTGGCGGCCGTCGTCGACCAGGTGCTGGTGCGATTCGGCTGCGAAATCCTGAAGGTCGTGCCCGGACGCGTCAGCACCGAGGTCGACGCGCGGCTGTCGTTCGACACCGCGGCGACGGTGGCGCGGGCGCGCCGCATCATGGCCTTGTACGAGAAGCAGGGCATCGACCGCGAGCGGGTGCTGATCAAGGTCGCCGCCACGTGGGAAGGCATCCAGGCCGCGCGCGAACTCGAGCGCGAGGGCATCCGCTGCAACCTGACGCTGCTGTTCGCCTTTTGCCAGGCGGTGGCCTGCGGTGATGCGGGCGTGCAGCTGATCTCGCCGTTCGTGGGCCGCATCTACGACTGGCACAAGAAGGCTGCCGGCGCAGCCTGGGACGAGGCGGCGATGGCCGGCATCCACGACCCGGGCGTCAGGTCGGTCACACAGATCTATCACTACTACAAACGACACGGCATCGCCACCGAGGTGATGGGTGCCAGCTTCCGCAACGTCGGGCAGATCACCGCGCTGGCCGGCTGCGACCTGCTGACGATCAGCCCGGAACTGCTGGCCGCGTTGCAGGCGAGCGAAGAGCCCCTGCAGCGGCGCCTGTCGGATGACGCGGCGCGCGAGCTCGGCGCCGAACGGCTCCACCACGACGAGGCGTCGTTCCGCTGGGCCCTGAACGAGGACGCCATGGCCACGGAGAAGCTCGCCGAAGGCATCCGGGCGTTCGCCGTGGACGCCGCGAAGCTCGACCGGATGATCGAAGGGCTGCGTCCGTGACCGCGCGGCACACGATGGGGTCGCGCCGGTGAGCGCCCCGCGCTGCGACCGCACCCGGGCCTGGGGCGCCCTGCGCGGCCACTTCGAGGCCCACGGCCGCGACCTCGACCTGCGCGAGGCCTTCGAGCGCGATCCGCAGCGCTTCGAGCGCTTCACGCTGCAGGCACCGGAGGTGTTCGCCGATCTGTCGAAGAACCGCTGGGACCTGGCCACGCAGCACTTCCTGATCGATCTCGCGCGCGAGTGCGCGATCGAGGATCGGCGCGATGCGATGTTCGCCGGCGAACCGATCAACGCCACCGAAGGCCGCGCGGCGCTGCACACCGCGCTGCGGGCCCCGCGCGGGGCCGCGCCGCACGGCGACGAGGTGCACGCCGTGCTCGACGCGATGCTGGCGTTCGCCGAATCGGTGCGCGCCCGGGCCGGCGATCCCTACACCGACGTCGTCAACATCGGCATCGGCGGCTCGGACCTCGGCCCGCGCATGGCCGTGGCGGCGCTCGAGCCCTTTGCCCACCGCGGACTGCGCCTGCACTTCGTCAGCAACGTCGACGGGCACGACCTGACCGCCGTGCTGCGGCCGCTCAGGCCGGAGACGACGCTCTTCGTCGTGGCCAGCAAGACCTTCACGACACAGGAGACGATGGCCAACGCGCACGCGGCGCGGGCCTGGTTCGATGCCGGGATGCCGGCCGGCGCCGACCGCAGCCAGCACTTCGTCGGGGTCACGACGAACCTGCGCGCGGCGGCGGACTTCGGCATCACCAAGACCTTCGGTTTCTGGGACTGGGTGGGCGGGCGCTTCTCGCTGTGGAGCGCGATCGGGCTGCCCATCGCCATGGCGGTCGGCGCCGAGCGGTTTCGCGAGCTGCTGGCCGGCGCCCA
>ERZ761607.4141-NODE-4141-length-13116-cov-5.160095_pt1 | contig 13116 bp, 7 predicted proteins | sample MGYA00511164_ERZ761607 | MGnify/ENA primary metagenome ERZ761607 (study PRJEB28899, sample SAMN02445080) | bioreactor sludge metagenome | biome: EBPR sludge | place: Australia: Brisbane, Thorneside Wastewater Treatment Plant | collected 2011-06-22 ...
CAACCGAACCGTCCGCGGCTGACCCCGCGGACCCGAAAGGTCCGTCGACGGAAGAGAAGCTCAGCGTTCCGCCACACACGCCGTGCACGTCTTGTCGCAGCGTGACCTCGCAGCGATCGAGCTCACACCGCGGCCCGCGCTCGATGCCACACACCGCCTCGGGGGCGAGCGTCACCTCCATCGCGTCGAGCGGGACGGGCTGCGCGTCGAGCGTCGCGTCGATCTCGAGCACGTAGCGTGTCGGGAAGATGCTCTCGTGCTCGAGGTGCCCCTCGCAGCCGTACGCGCGGCCCTCCGCGTGGATCGCCTCGCAGGTCACGCGCAGCTCGGTCGTCGGCTCCGCGCACCCGAGCGCCAGCGTCGAGGCGAACGTGAAGAACGTGATGCATGAGCGAGCCCGCACCCGCGCAGTGTCGTGCGCGTGCGGGCTCGGCTCAAGGTTCGGTTTCTAGAGCGCGCATCTCAAAACCTCCCGCGGCCGCTTCGCGGCATCCGCACGCCGCTCGCCGCCATCCACTCACGCTCGAAAATGCACCACATTTCCTCGGTTCGCGGACGCGGCGATCGACGCACGGCTGCCACGAATCAACTCACGGGAGGTCATGAGATGCGCTCTAGTCGCTCGGTGCGGAGAGCTTCCGGGAGCCGTGCTCAGTACCCGCTCGCCTCCATCGCGTTGTCGTACGCGTCGAGCGCTGCACCACGCGCCGCCGCCGGGCTCGGAGCTTCGGCCGCGCGCGCCCGGGTCGCGCGCAGGCGCGTCTGGCTCGACTGCAGCCGCGTGCGTACCTCCGCGTCGACCGGCGCCGCGAGCGCTCCGTCGATGCGATCGTCGGCGAACTGGAACTGACGCTCGGCCTCCACGCGATCGCCGCGCATCAACGCCTCCGCCGCGCGCTGCTGCGCGACCGCCGCTTCCACGTTCGCGACCATCGCCACCACACGCGGCGCCGCGCTCGCCTCCGCCGCGCGGGTGTCGCGCACGACCTCGTAGCGGAGCGGCGCGACCTGAGTGGCCGGAGTCGTCGTCGCGCCCGGCGTGACGTAGCGGAGCTCCGCGGTCGCGAGCTCGCGCGCGCCCGGACGCGCGGTGTCGACGCGCGCCTTGAAGAGCACGTCGCGGTGCTGACCCGCGAACACCGTGCCGAGCGGCACGCGCAGCACGTTGCCCTGCACGCTCGCGCCCGGCGTCATCGGCTCGAGGATCGTCACGCCCGGCGCGGGGTGGATCTCGATCACCGCGTTCGTCGCGACGGTGCGCGCGAGGAGCTGCACTTCGCCTTCGAGGATCGCCGCGAGCTGATGCGGACGCTCGAGGTGCCAGAGGCGACCCGAGCTCTGGACCGCGAGGCTGCCGAGCGTGTGCTCGTCGTAGTCGAGTCCGACGCCGATCGCGCTGATCTGCGCGCCGTGCTCGGTGCCGTTCGCCGCGAGGTGGCCGAGGGTCTGCGGATCCGAGGGCCCGACGTTCGCTTGCCCGTCGCTGACGAGGAAGATGCGCCGCACGGGATGCGAGGCGGGCGCCTGCGCGAGGCGCTGCAGACCCGTCGACACGCCACCGTAGAGGTTCGTGCCACCGCCGGCGTGCAGGTAACGCACGCGGTTCATCAGATCACCGCGCGTGGCGGGGCTCAGCACCGTGGGCGGCGCGACCTCCGCGACCCCGTTCGCGAAGGCGTAGATCGACACGATGTCACCGTCCGCGAGGGTCTCGAGCAGGCTCGACGCGGCCATGCGCGCGTTCTCGATCTTGTCGCCGCTCATGGAGCCCGAGGTGTCGACCACCAGCGAGACCGCCATCGGCGCGCGCGCGATCACGTCCACGACGGGCTCGTTTGGCGCGTCGATCCACACACCCACGTAGGTCTCCCCGTCCGCGCCCACGACCACGCGCGTCCGCACCGCCGAGCCTCCGAGCCACGACGTCGTGCCGCCCGTCTCCCCACCGCTGCTCTGCACGACCACGCGCGTGGTCTGTGCTTCGATCGTCCCTTCGGTGGCGCTGCAGCCGAGCAACACCACGAGCATCGCGAACCTGCGCATCGGAGCCTCCCTCGCGGACCGTTCGCCCGCCGAAAGCAGCTCCGACGCACGGGCTCGCGCGACGGTCTACCGAATGCGAACCAGCGCGTGGCGCGCGTGGCTCATGGGAGCGCTCCGCTCCGAACGCTCAAGGGATGGGCCCCTCGCACACGTAGCGCAGGTTGTCGTTGCAGTTGCGATCGCCCCACTCGCCCGAGGTGAGCATGCGTGCGCAGTTGCCGCTCCCGTCCGGCTCGACGTCCGCCCAGTTGTTGTAGGGCGGTGCCGCCGCGTCCGAGGTCTGTGGCGCGGCCGTGCCATCCTCCCACGTCCACATCGGCGATCCGCCGCTCGTCCGATAGAGTCCGATCCACCACTCGTTCATCGAGATCGCGAGCGCGGCGGTCCGGACGAACGTCTGCTCGGCCTCCGAGTTGATGCTCACGAGCTCCATCCCACCACCGATCGAGCCGCAGTCCGAAACGCCTTCGTCGTAGTCGCGGTTCGTTCGGTTGCAGAAGACGTAAAACCTTCCTCCGCTCACGGCTCCACGGCAGTTCGTGCCGCACTCGTCGTCGATCGATCCGTCGCAGTTGTCGTCGACGCCATTGCATCGCTCCATCGCGCCGGGGTTCACGTTCGCGTTGCCTTCGGCGCAGTCGCGGTTGGCCGCGACCGCCGGATCGCGGTTGGTGGTGTTCGCCGGGCACCCTCCCGACGGGGCGCACTGCCCCGCCGCGCCCGAGATGGCGTAGCCATCGCCGTCGGGATCCGCCCAGCATCCGTTGGGGAGCCCGTTGTCGACGCCGCCCGCGCAGTCGTCGTCGACGCCGTTGCAGATCTCCATCGACGGCGTCGGAGCGGTGCAGCCAGCGAACGTCCCGGCGCTACACGTCTCGATGCCCATCCCACACGCGGTCGTACACGAGCGCGTCACGCCTTCGTCGATGTTGGTGTCGCAGTCCTCGTCGACGTTGTTGCACGTCTCCGTGCCGCCGGGTCGGATGCTCGCGTTGCCGTCGTTGCAGTCGCGAGTCGCGGCGCTCGATGGGTTTCGGTTCGTCGTGCCCGCCGGGCACCCGCCGGAAGGCTGGCAGCGCCCCGCCGCGCCGTTGAGGGCGTACGTGTCTCCGTCGCCATCCGTCCAGCAGCCGAACGCGAGGCCCTCGTCGTTCATGCCGTCGCAGTCTTCGTCTGCGCCGTTGCAGACCTCGGTCGCGCCCGGCCGAATGCTCATGTTTCCGTCGTTGCAGTCCGCCGCGGTCGCGGGATCGCGGTTGGTGGTCCCCATCGGACAGCCGCTCGCGGGCGCGCACTGACCCGCGGCACCCATCGGCGCGTAGGTGTCTCGGTCTCCGTCGTTCCAGCATCCGTTCGGGAGGCCGTCGTCGACGACACCATTGCAGTTGTCGTCGACGCCGTTGCAGACCTCGGTCGCCATGGGGCGCACGGCCATGTTCGCGTCGTTGCAGTCGCGGTTTGCGGCGATCGCGGGGTTTCGCGTCGTGGTCCCGGCGGGGCAGCCACCCGAAGGCACGCAACGGCCGGCGGCGCCGTTCGCGGGATAGCCATCACGGTCGCCATCGACCCAGCACCCGAGCATGATGCCTTCGTCGATGCGTCCATCGCAGTCCTGATCGACGGAGTCGCAGACCTCGGTCGCGCCGGGGTTGATCCCTCCCGCGCCGTCGTTGCAGTCCTGCTCGCCCGAGACCGGGCGCCGCGCGGTGAAGCCGCCTGGGCATCCGCCGGCCGGCGTGCACGTGCTCGCCGCACCTGCCGTCGCGTAGGTGTCGGCGTCGCCGTCCACCCAGCACCCTGCGTCGAGCGCCTCGTCGGTGCGTCCATCGCAGTCGTCGTCGAGCGCGTTGCAGACGTCGTCGACCGGACCGACGCCGTCGCAGGCGGAGTACACGCCGGCCACGCAGCGTTGCAGGCCGCGCGTACACTCGCCCACGTCCAAGCCGCAGCTCCGCGTGTCGTTGCCGGTGCACACACACCCTTCGTCGACCACGCCGTCGCAGTCGTCGTCCTGCTCGAACTCGTCGCAGATTTCGTCGTCGTTGTCGGTCGGCTCCTCGCACGAGAAGCCCGCTTCCGCGCAGACGTAGGCGCCATCCTCGCAGCGGTCGGCATCGTCGCCGTCGCACGCGGTGCCGACGATCGGATCGCTCGAGCCATCGGGGGTCGACAGATCACAGTCGTTGTCGATGCCGTCGCAGCTCTCGACGTCGCTCGAGAACGTGCACTCGCACCGGCCGTCGCCGTCGAGGTCGAAGGTGCCCTCGGGGCACATGAAGCCAGCGTCGAACTGACCGTCGAAGCCGCCGCCGTCCGAAATGCCGAGGCCGCTCCGGTCGGCCGCACATCCGAGACCCGTGGCTCCGAGGCCCATGGCCCCGAGACTCATGGCTCCGAGACCCAAGACGCCGACGAGCGAAAGCCGAGCTCTCATAGTCCTCCAGCGTATCACCGTGGAACGCGCGCCGACGACGAAGTGTCGTCGTGGAGCGGCAAGACGAGCTCGAACGTCGTCCCGCACCCCACCTCGCTCGTCGCCCGCAGCTCACCCCCGTGGTGGTCGACGATGCGGCGCGCGATCGACAGGCCGAGCCCCGTACCTTCGCCCGCGTGTTTGGTGCTGAAGAAGGGCTCGAAGATCCGAGCGAGGTGCTCCTCGGGGATGCCCGCGCCGTTGTCGTTCAGCCGCACGTGTACGCGTCCGTCGCGCACCTCGCTCTCCACCACGAGGCGTCCTTCGCCGCGCGGCATCGCGTGGCAGGCGTTGGTGACCAGGTTGATGAAGACCTGATGGAGCTGGGACGCGACGCCGAGGATCTGCGTCCGAGCGTCCGCCAGACGTCGCTCCACCGCGACCCCCGCGTCGGCGAGCACGTGCTCGCAGAACGCGAGCGATTGATCGAGAGTGTCGTGCAGATCGAGCGGGCTCGCGCGCTCCTCCGTCGCGGGGCGCGCGTAGCTCACGAGGTCGCGCGAGAACTGGAGCACGCGCTCGGCGGCCTGCCGAATGCGCTGGAGCTTCTCGCGGTCCTCCGCGGCGTGCGCCTCACGGGCCCACTTCGCGTGGAGGAAATCCGAATAGATCGAGATGCTGGTCAGCGGGTTGTTCAGCTCGTGCACCACGCCGGCGGCGAGCTGCCCGAGGGTCGCGAGCCGCTCCGCGTGGCGGACCTGGCTCTCCAACGCGCGCAGCTCCGTGACGTCGCGCCCGAGCACGAGCGCGCCCTCGACCTCACCCTCGCGGCTCACGATCGGGACGAGGTGCGCGAGCAGATGAACGGTCGCGGGAGCACCGTCGGCACGTGGCAAGCCGAGCTCGATCGGCGCGCTCGGCGCGGCCTCCCGAAGCGTGGCGTCGATCGCGGCGCGGGTGGTCTCGCGATGCTCGGCGAGCACGAAGCGATGCAGCTCCTCACCGACGAGCTCGTCGCGACCTCGTCCGAGCAGCGTCAGCAACGCCTGGCTCGCGACGCGCACCCGGTGCGCGCGATCGACCACCGCGATCGGCGCGTGCGCGTGATCGAGGAGCCGCGAGAGGTAGCCGCTGAGGTGCGACGCCTCGTGTCGCACCCGCGCGCGCTGCAAGGTGGCGGCGAGCTGACATGCGAGGACGTCGAGCAGCTCCGGATCGCCGGGCGGGAGGGGGTGCGCAGTCGCGAGCTCGAGACCCACCACGCCGAGCAAGCTTCCGTCGACCACGAGGCACGCGTCACAGCCGTCGACGCCGACCGCGAAGTCGTCGGCTGACCCCGACGACCCGGTGAAGAAGTCGCTCTCGTAGTCGGAGACGACGTCGATGCCGAGCTCGTTCGCCTGCGTGGCATCGAGCCCCGCGCGTGCGAGGGCCGCCGACGTCACACGTACGTACTCGGCCGCGCGAAGCAGCGTCGAGGTGGTGCGCACCAGATCGACCGCGCGTGCCTCGCGGTCCACGAGCCGCACCACGAAGCGACGGCCGGGGAGGCGCGAGGTCCAGTGGGCGAGCGCGATCGCGAGCTGCTCTTCTTCGTCGGCCGTCGGGTCCAGCTCACGCGCGAGCGCGGTCGTGATCGCGGAGAGATCGGCCAGGGTCGCGGGCTTCGGTCCGGTCGCGGCGAAGATGCCTCGCTGGATCTCGCGGCGATCGAGCTCGCCGGTGGTGATCTCCGACACGCGCGCGCGACGCCGCGACGGAGGCAGGGGGACCGCGCCCGAATCACGGGTCTCCCAACTCTCACGCTGCCCCGATTCGCGAAGCTCCGTCTCGCGACCCATCTCGTGTGGGCCCGCTTCGGGTGACACCGTCTGGCCTCTTCGGCTGGCTCGCTCGTCGTCGCTCAACTCGTCCCGATCCCACTCCCCCGCACTGCCCGATCCGTTCGGCGCCCTCGGCGCGCTCCGCTTCTTCGTGCTCCGCGACCTCCCCCGAAGTCGCGCGGTGTGGCCGTGCCGTAGGCACGTGCCCGCTCACTCTTCGGCTTCGTCCTCCGCGCTCTTGTCGAGGTCGAGGATCCGCTGACGACCCACGTAACTCTTGGTCTCGTACTTGGTCATCTTTCCGATCTTCTTGACGATGTCCGCCATGCGTTCGGCCTCGCGGACCATGATCTCCGCCGCGCGATGCTCGGCGGTCCCGGCCTCGAGCCGTCGCTTGAGCAGCTCCGCGTAGGCCATCACGCTCGTGAGTGGCTGGTTGAGCTCGTGCGCCGCGGTGCCCGCGAGCTCGGCGATCAGCGCCTGCCGCTCCGTCGACGCGAGCTTCTGCTGCGCTTCCGCGAGGCGCTCCTCGACGCGCAGCTTCTCGCGGAGGTCCGTGAAGATCCCGAACGTCGCGACCGGCTCGCCGCGCTCGTAGATCATCGAGGCCGAGAGCCGGATCGGGATGCGCTCGCCGTTCTTGCCGACCGCTTCGAGCTGCGTCGGCGAGAGGCGACCGGGACCCCCGTACTTGTCGCTCTTGAGCTTCGTCATCACCTCGCGCGCGCCATCGCCCGGGTAGAGCTGCTGCACGCTCATGCGGCCGACGACCTCTTCCGCGCGCCAGCCGTAGATGCGCTCGGCGCCTTGGTTGAAGAGGATGATGTTGCCCTCCATGTCGGAGGCGACGATGCCGTCCACGCTCGCGTCGATGAGCGACTCGAGGAACTCCATCGTCTTGACGAACTCGGCCTCGGTGCGGCGCTGCTCGGTGACGTCCTGGAACGACACGAGCACCGCGCCTTCGCCGTCCGCGAGCGACGCGAAGCTGCAACTGCAGACGATGTAGTCTCCGTCCGCGTGGCGCAGACGGATGTCGACGCCGCGTGGGTACTCGCCGCGCGCGAAGCCGGACCAGAGCATGCGGACGCGATCGACGTCCTCGGGGTGGATGCTCGAGAGCAGATCCGTGCCGCGGAGATCTTCTTCGTCGGAGCCGACGATCTCGTACGCGCGTGGGTTCGCGAAGAGCAGGCGACCGTCGACGTCGGCCACCGCGATGCCTTCCGCGGCGGAGGCGAAGAGATCCGCGTAGCGCTTGAGCTCGCGCAGGCGCCGCTCGGCCTCGAAGCGCGCGAAGGTGATCTGCTGCGTGTGATCGCGGAGCGACTGCATCACGCGCGCGTTGCGCAGCGCGACCGCGGTGGCGCTCGCGAGCACGCGGCAGAGGTGGAGCTCGCGCGGAGAGAGCTCGCCGCGCTCGGCGGGCGCGCGCAGGAAGAGCACGCCGATCGCCTGTTGCTCCCACACGATCGGCAGGAGACTCATCGAGGCGTACTCGGATTGACCGACGTCGTGCCGCACGCCGTCGAGCACCGGGTGGGTGCGCGCGTCGCGGATCGTCAGCACCTCGCGCGTGCGTAGGACCTGCCGGATCTCCGGGTACTTCGTGAGGTCGAGGCGAAGGTTCGAGAGCCGCTCGTCGTCGCTGGCGACCACCACGTAGCCGACGTCGCCCTGATCGGGCTCGGGCGCGAGCACGATCGACACGCGCGCCATCTGCACGACGTCCGCGATGCGGCGCACGACGGTGTAGAGGATCTCGCGGAAGTCGAGCGACGAGGCGAGGGCCTGCGTGAGCTCGAGCATGACCTCCGCGTCGTGTTTGTCGTCGGCGAGCGCGTCGACTTGGCCACGCTGCCGGAACCGGGCGCTCACGCGCGCCAGGAGCTCCGCGGTCTGGTAGGGCGTGCGCAGGAGATCGTCGGCGCCTTGCTCGAACGCGGTCGGGAAGAGCGCCTGCACGTGCTGGTCGGGCGCGACGAGGACGACGGGCAACGTGGTCAGGCTCGCCTCGCGCCGAAGCTCGCGCAGGGCTTCGAGGGTGCGTTCGGGCGTGGAACCACCGAGCAGCGCGACTCCACCTCCGTCGGTGATGGCGGAGAGGCCCGCATCGGCGGTGGGGCGTCCGAGCGACGGAAAGCCGTGCGCCTCGAGCGTCGACGTGAGCGACGCCCGCAGCACCTCGTCGTCCACGAGGACCAACACCCGCCGCGTGGCCATCCGGGACAGTATCGCGGTCCCCGTGGCGGGAGTCGAGCGGGGTCGGTGGAACCAGGACGTGGACCGACCGTCGGGGCTCCTCGCTTCTTGCGCCTGCTGCCGCGGTGCCGAGGGGGTTCGACCACATCGGACACGACGCGTAGACTCGCCGGGTGCGACGCATGTCGGTCTTCGCGGTCTGGCTGGCGTGGGCGATGCCGGCCTACGCGCAGGCACCCGTGGATCCCGCCGACGCCGCCTCGGACGACGAAGCGTCGAGCGCTGCGCAGTCCCCGAGCGGGGATCCCTCGACGGCGGAGGCTTCGAGCGGGGACGTCGAACCAGCCGGCTCACCGAACCGCCCGCGCGTCGGCGTGATGGTGCTCGCGGTCTCGCCCGCGGATGCGGCGCTCGCGGAGGGGCTCGGCGAGGTGTTGCTCGCCGCCATCGCGGGACGTGACGCGCTGCGGCTGGTCGGCAAAGAAGAGATTCAAGCCGCGCTCGGGCACGACGACGCGGCGTCGCTCGGATGTCTCGCGGCGCCCGCGTGTCTCGGGCAGCTCGGGGTGCAGCTCGGGCTCGGGGAGCTCGTCGCGGTGACCCTCGGGCGCCGTGAGGGTGGCTTCGCGTTCGATCTCGGGCGCTTCGATCCCCGCACCGGCGTTCGGCTCGCGCACGTGTTTCGCGAGGTCGACGCGGACGAGGTCGGCGCGCTCGCGGACGCGATGCTCGCCGCGCTCGCCACCTCCGAAGAGACGGCGCCAGCCTCCGCGCGGGTGGTGCTCACGGTCGAGCCGCCCCACGCGACGGTGCTCATCGACGGCGCGGCGGTCGCGACGTCCGACGCGATCGAGCTGTCGCCGGGCGTGCATCGCCTGGAGGTTCGGGCGGAGGGGTTCGTGAGCGTCGAGCGATCGCTCGAGCTCGCGGCGGGTGAGCGTCGTGACGTGGACGTGGCGCTCGCGTCGATCGCACCACCGCCCCCGCCCGACGCGCAGCGGCCCGTCGAAGAGCGCCGCGCGCCGTGGACGGTGATCGCGCTCGCGTCCGGCGGCGTCGCGGTGGGAGCGGGGGCGCTCGCGCTCGGGCTCGGCGTTCGCTCGCAGCGCGAGGTCGACGAAGGCGTCACGCGCGCGGAGGCGCTCGCGCAGGTGGCGGACCGTCGACGCGACGCGCGCATCGCGAACGTGGGCATGGTCGTGGGCTCGGCCGCGCTCGCGACGGCGGCGGTGACGGCAGTGCTCGCGTGGCGTGGACGAGACGAGGGCGTCGCGCTGGTGCCGATCGAGGGAGGCGCGTTGGCGTCGTTCGAGGTGCGGCGATGATCGCCCGCGTCGCACGAGCGATCGGACGAGTCGCGCTCCTGCTCCTCGCGGGCCTCGCGGCCTGCACGGTCGAGGACGGCTTCCTCGACGAGCGCCTCTTCCCCTGCGAGGGGCCGCGCGACTGCGGCGACGGTTGGGGCTGCGTGCGCGGGACTCCGTACGCGGAGGACTTCTGCGCGCCCGAGTGCGGCGCGATGAGCTGTGACGGAATCTGCACGGTGCAAGGCGACGACGCTCTCTGTTTGCGTGGTTGTCGGCTCCGCGACGACGGGACGAGCTCGGATTGTCCGAGCGCGGACTTCGCGTGTGTTCGCACGAGCGCGGAGCGCGACGAAGGTGTTTGTTATCCGGTGCGGACGTGCCGCGGTTCGAACGATTGTCTGCCCGGAGAGGTCTGCCTCGCGGAGCTCGTGGGGCTCGGACCGGACGATCCGGAGAGCAACGGCTTCTATTGCGTGCCGGCCCCGGACCCGGAGGACGGCTGTCCCTCGCGCTCGCAGGAGGTTCGCCTCGAGGACGGCACACCGCTCTGCGTCGCGACCTGTCAGCCGCCCGACACGCGCTGCCCGCCCGGCTTCGGGTGTCTCTTGCAGAGCGCGGTCGTCTCGGACGACTCCGAGGTGCTCTGTTTCCCCGGGCTCTACGGGGTCCCGTGTGACGACGACACGAACTGTCTGCTCGGGCGCTGCCTCGACACCGGCGCGGCGGGCAGACAATGCACGCTCGACTGCGACGCGGCGGCGCGGCTCGCGGGCGGCTGCGAGGGGCTCTCGAGCCTCGCGTCGGTGGTGTCGTCGCTGACGTTCGAGTGCGATCCCGAAGCGGGCGATAGCGGTCTCTGCGTCACACGCTCGGGCATCGGCTTCTTGTGCACCACACCCGAGAGCGACGCGTACGTGTGTGGCGACGGGCTCTCGTGCGAGACCTTCCGCACCGGCGACGGCGACGTCCGCATCTGCACGAAGGCCTGCCGCACCGACCGCGACTGCAACACGCAGGGCTCGTTCGTGAACTACTGCCAGCCGCTGCTCGACGGAAACGTGTGCCTGCCGCGTTTCGGCTCCGGCGCGCGCTGCGCCGACGATCGGCAGTGCGTGAGCGGCGCGTGCGAGCGCGGTGTGTGTGGGTGACGTGGGGCGACGTCGCGCGCGACCTGACGCGGTCGAAAGCTTGCCGCCGGACGGGCGCGAGGGCATGACGAGGGCGTGGACGCCAACGCCGCCATCGGGGTCTTCGATTCGGGTCTCGGAGGGCTCACCGTCGCGCGAGCGATCCGCGCCGCGCTGCCGAACGAGCGGCTCGTGTACCTCGGGGACACCGCGCGGGTGCCCTACGGGACGCGCAGCGCGCACACGGTGATCCGCTACGCGCGCACCTGCGCGGCGCACCTCGAGAAGCGTGGGATCAAGGCGCTGGTCGTCGCGTGCAACACCGTGAGCGCGGTGGCGCTCGACATGCTGCGGGTGGAGCTCGATCTGCCGGTGATCGGCGTGATCGGGCCGGGGGCGCGCGCGGGCGTGGCGGCGACGCGCAAGGGCAAGCTCGGCGTGATCGCGACCCGCGGCACCATCGCGTCCGGCGCGTACGTGCGCGCGGTCGCCTCGATCCGCTCGCGCGTCGAGGTGTTCGGACAAGCCGCGCCGCTGCTCGTTCCGCTCGCCGAAGAAGGCTGGATCACCGGCGAGGTTCCGGAGCGCGCGGTGGAGCGGTATCTGCAGCCGCTTGCGGACGTGGGGGTCGATGCGGTGGTGCTCGGCTGCACGCACTACCCGCTGCTGCGCCCGGTGATCGAGGACGTGGGCGCGCGGCTCTTCGAGGGAGGCCTGCGGCTCGCGGACGGCGCGGAGGCGACGGCGGCCGAGCTCGCGACGATGCTCACCGAGCGCGAGCTGCGCGCGACGGGGCCGGGCGGCCTGGAGATGCTCGTGACCGATCTGCCCGATCGATTCGCGGAGGTGGCGTCGCGTTTCCTCGGCGAGGACGTCGACGCGCTCGCGGTGAAGCAGGTCGATCTCTGAGCGTCGCCGACCCACGCGAGTCGCGGCAAAGCGGAGCTCGGTGAAACGATCGTGCCGCGCCGCCGCATCGAAGTGGAATCGTGCGAGGCGAAGCGGATTCCGCGAAACTACCGCGCCAAGCCGACGAACTGCTCGAGCACGCGCGGCAACCGACGCGCCCACGACGCTTCGTCGTGCGCACCTTCCGGATCTTCGAGCCACGTCAGCTTCGTCGCGTCGTAGCCGAGCTCTTCGAGCAGCGTGACCATCTCGCGGCCTCGGTCGGTCGCGAGGCGCTCGATGATCGCATTGTGCGCGCCGCCCTCGCGCACGAGACCCCAATCGATCCAGAGGCGCGGTCGGGCGTCGCTCGCGAGCAGCGCGCGGACGGGGGTGACGAGCGCGCTCTCCGCGAGCGTGCCGTCGCCGACCGCTCCGTCGCTGCGCGAGTCGAGGCCGGCCCAGAAGCTCGGGCTCAGCGCGGCCGCGAAGGAGAAGGTCTCCGGGTGGCGCGTGAGGGTGAAGAAGGCCGCGAGGCCGCCGTGCGAGGAGCCGACGATCGCGGCCCGTGATGGGGCGGTGCGGTAGTGGGTGTCGACGAAGGGCTTGAAGCAGGTGGCGAGGCTGCGCGCGTAGTCGGAGACGCCGCAGCAGCTTCGGCCGGGGAGCCACTCGGCGTGGGTGTACTCGCGCTCGCGCTCGATCGGATGAATCGCGACGAGCACCACGGGCTCGACGCGATCGGCGGCGCGCAGATCGCTGACTGCGCGCGCCGCCTCCCACGCGTCGGGGGAGACGCCGCCAGGCCAGAACGTGGTGTTGCCGTCGTTGAAGTAGACGACAGGCAAGCGCGTGCTGCCCTCCGCGTAGTCGCGCGGCAGGAAGACGTGCACGCGACGCGGCGCACCGCACGCGGAGAACGCGTCGTAGGTGTGGAAGACGCCACCCGCGTGGCCTTCGTCGTGGAAGACCGCGGTCTGGCCGCCGAGGGTGAAGGTGTTCGAGGCGAAACGATCGCGCTCGGGGACGAGCGGCGCGCGCGGCGGGGGCGTCCACGGGCCGGCTTCGGTGCCGACGGTGCCCGCATCGTCGGTGTCTGTGCCCGCATCGTCGGTGTCTGCGTTCGCGTCCGTGGGGAGCTCACTCGCGTCGTTCGCGTCAGCGTCGCGCGGCGCGCTCGCGTCGTCGTCGGCGGGGCTCGCGTCCCGCGCACCCACGTCACGTCCGGGGATCGACGCGTCGAGCGCGAAGCCACCGTCGTCCGCGCAAGCGAGCCCGCACACGAGCGCGAGGAGTCCCATCGATCGTGTGAG
>ERZ761607.4142-NODE-4142-length-13116-cov-3.474007_pt1 | contig 13116 bp, 9 predicted proteins | sample MGYA00511164_ERZ761607 | MGnify/ENA primary metagenome ERZ761607 (study PRJEB28899, sample SAMN02445080) | bioreactor sludge metagenome | biome: EBPR sludge | place: Australia: Brisbane, Thorneside Wastewater Treatment Plant | collected 2011-06-22 ...
CTCGAAATTGACTCCGATTTCCTCGCCCAGTTTTTTCATCACCGGCAATTGCAGAGCTGCGCCAAGCATCGCGTCAAAGGCCTGATTGACGGGCGCCTTCGTGCTGCCGTCACCAGTGCCCCCTGACATCTGTCCCAGCCCAGAGATCTGATTGATGCGGATCGAGTCGATCTTTTCAGCGGGCTTCACCATCTCCTGCACGATCCGGGGCAGCGCCTCCAGCCGAGCCATTTGTACCCGCATGGCGATGATCTCGGCCGACAGGGTGTTTTCCGAGTTGGCCAGCGCCTGACGCCCCTCGGCCTCGGCCAGAAGATCGGCCTTCTTGGCCTCGGCGCGAATGGTGATGGCGTCCGCTTCGGCCTGCGCCTCTTCACGCAGGGCGGCGGCACGGTCGGCGGCGGCATCCCGTTCGGCGGTGGCTGCCAGACGGATGCGGGTCGCCTCGCGTTCGGCCTCGCGGGTGGCCTCGATGATGGCGATCTGTTTGGCACGCTCGGCACTGGCCACCGCACGCGCGGTCTCGATGGCTTCCGCTGCCTTGGTCGCCTCGGCGCGGGCAAAGTCGGCCGAGGCCCGGGCGCGGCTTTCCTCCTCGGACTTTTGCGCAATGATGATCTGGCGTTCCTGGTTGGCAACCTCGATCTCGCGCTCCTTGGTGATCTGCGCTTCGTCGATTGCACGAGCTCGCGCGATTTCGGCCTGCTTGATCTCCTGCTCGCGACGGATACGCGCACGTTCGGTTTCCGAGGCGGACAATTCGCGCGAGCGGGCAATCTCGGCGGCCTGCGCGGCCTTCAGCAGTTCCACTTCCTGTTCGCGGGCGATGCGGGCCTCTTCCTGCTCGCGCGCGATTTGCAGCTTCAGCCGCTCGGCCTCCATCGCCGAGCGACGGACAGAAACATCCGCCTCGGCATCAATCGCCGCGCGTTCCTTCTTTGACTTGGCGATAACCTCGGCCAGCTTGCGCATCCCGACCGCGTTGAAGGCGTTGTTTTCATCGAGTGCGGAAAACGGCGTCTGGTCAAGCGCTGTCAGCGAGACAGATTCCAGTTCCAACCCGTTCTTCAAAAGGTCATTCGATACCGCATTCTGCACCTCCTGCACAAACGACGTCCGGTTTTCATGGAGTTCATCCATGGTCATCCGCGCAGCCACCGCGCGCAGACCGTCGATCAGTTTGCCTTCGATCATTTCGCGCAACCCGTCGACCTTGAAGGTCTTTTCCCCCAGCGTCTGCGCGGCACGGCTGATGCCGTCCTCCGTCGCCTGCACGGAAACGTAAAATTCCGCGCCAACATCAACCCGCATGCGGTCCTTGGTGATCAGCGCACCTTCGGCGGCACGCTTCACCTCCAGCCGCAGGGTCTTCATGTTCACCGGGCTGATTTCATGCAACAGCGGAATGACGATCGAACCGCCGTCCATGATGACCCGCTTGCCGCCTGCGCCGGTCTTGACCAGGCTGACCTCGCGCGTGGCGCGGCGATAGAGCCGCCCGAGGATCAACCCGATCAGCAGCACAAAGGCGACAATCGCGCCGAGAATGATGAGAAATGTCATGAAATCCATGGCGTAGCCCTTTCAAAAGCTAGGGAAAACTCAACTCAAGCGGACGATGCGCAGGCCCCAGCGACCCTGTCCCTGGCGCTCGCGCAAGGTCAGGACCTCGGTTCCCTCTGGAATTTCCTCGCCGACGACAAAGGGTTCGCAGCGAAGGTGATGCACGTTGCCGTGACGGTCGAACAGCCGCACCTCGGCCGGTGAGCCGCTGCGCGCCGTGCCTTGGCTGACCACACCGCGCAAGCCGCCAAGAAACTGGATCGAAGTGGCGCTGGTTTCGACCCCAGGTAGAAGCCGTCCGAAAAGCCGTGCGAAGCGGCGTGCAAAAGCGAGCCCAAGCACCAATGCACCAGCGCCCACCACCAGCAAAGGCAAGGGTCCACCAAGGGTCGAGGTCGCCAGCGACTGCACCGCCAGCCCGCTGACGCCAAACCCCAGCGCCAGCGCCGCCAGCCAGACCATGAAGGGCGAATGCCCCAGCCCAAGCAGGCCCGAAAGCCCACCGGGTTCAAGGGGCGCCGCCCCGAGGTCATCGAGAGCTTCGCTGGCGGCAAGTAGTTGCGGCACATCGGGCTCTGTCCCGGGGTCGAGGTCAAAGCTGGACTCGAGCGGCGAGAGGTCCGCGGACTCGCCTTCCCCACTCAGTACCGAGCCTCCGACCAAGAGGGCCACCACCTCGACCAGCAAAAGCGCCAGAAGGAAACCCAGCGCGAGGGCAAAGGGCACATAGGGTAGCGAAAGCAGACTGGCCATCACGCGCCCCCTGGTTGTCCAGAAGGGATACTGGGGAATGGCGCGCGACGGATCAAGCTTTTATGCCCGGCGTTCACCTCAGGGTGAAGCCGCCTTGCCGGACTGCCCCAGTTGCCCCGCCTGATCGAGTTCGCGACGCAGGCGGTCCTCTTCGGCCGCCTTGGGCGTGGTAAAGCGCGCCAGCAGCAAGTAGGCGACCGGGGTCAGGAACAGCGTGACCACTGTTGCCAGCCCAAGCCCGCCAACGATCACCCAGCCCAGAGCGGTGCGGGCCTCGGCACCGGCCCCTTGCGAAAGGATCAGCGGCACGCCGCCCAGAACGGTAGACACCATGGTCATCATCACCGGGCGCAGACGGATTGTCGCGCCCTCGGTGATCGCCTCGCGCACGGACCGGCCCTGATCGCGCAACTGATTGGCGAATTCGACGATCAGGATCCCGTTCTTGGCCATGATCCCCACCAGCAGCACCAGTCCGATCTGCGAATAGACATTCAGCGTTCCGCCTGTCAGCACCAGCGCAAAGACCGCGCAGGCCAGCCCCATCGGCACGGTGGACATGACAATCACCGCTGACACGAAGCTTTCGAATTGCGCAGCAAGGACAAGAAGCACGACGAGAATGGCAAACCCGAAGGTCAGAAGGATGGCGGAATTCGTCTCGCCCAGCGTCGCGGCCTCGGCGAGAGGAACGATGCGGCTGCCGGGGGGCAGGATTTCGGCCGCCAACGACTCGACCTCGGCCAAGGCCTGACCCATGGATAAAGCGGGGGTCAGCCCCGCCGTTATGGGGACCGAACGCATCTGCGATTCGCGCCCCAGTTCCGGGGCGACAGCGCGTTCCTCGAGCCGCACGAAGGACGAAATCGGAACATTCTGCCCGGACGCCGTCCGCATGAAGATGCGCTCGAGATCGGTCGGATCGTTGACCGGATCGGCGGTGGACATCAACTGAATGGCGTGGCTGCGCCCCTCGATGAACACGGTTCCCACATTGCGCCCGTCAAGCACCGCCTGCAACGCCTCGCCCAATCCGGCAATATTGATTCCCAGATCCGAGGCCCGTGTGCGGTCGACCTCGATGAACAATTGCGGCTGCGTGGTGTCATAGCCCAGCCGCACCTGACCAAAGGCGGGGTTCTGCTCCATCGCGGCAACGAGCGCCGCGGCCTGATCGCTTAGCCCCTCATAGGTCGATCCAACGATGGCAAAGCTCAGCCCCTGCCCCGCCCCTCGGATCCGCAGACTGTTGGGCTGCATGGCGAAGGCGCGCACACCGATCACCTGAGCCAGCGCGCGATTGACCTCGGCCACGATTGCCTGCTGGCTGCGGGAACGCTGATCCCAGTTGGCAAGCGTTATTACCATGAAACCAGAGTTCGACGTGCCGCCCGATCCTGCGATGGAAAAGAGGTTGGTTACCTCGCCCCCCGCCAGAATCGGTGCCAGAGCATCCTCGATCTCGCGCATGCGCGCGGCGGTGTAGTCCAGCGAGACCCCCTCAGGCGCCTGCACGCGCAGGGCGACCATGGCGCGGTCTTCGGGCGGGGTCAGTTCCTGCCGGATCGTCCCGGCCAGAACCAGCGCAGCCACCGCGATCAACCCGCTGAACACCAGCACCACCATCGGCGCCGCAAGCGCGGCAAGCAGGCTTCGACGGTAAAGCGCAGCCAGAACGTCGCCCAGTCGCTGCATCGGTCCGCGCCGGGTGACCGGGGCACCGTCACCCAGTATGCGGCTGGCCAGCACCGGACAAAGCGTCAACGCAACGATCGAGGAAAGCATCACCGCCATGGCGAGGGTAAAGCCGAACTCGCGAAAAAGCCCCCCCGCCTGCCCTGGCAGGAATGACAGCGGCACAAAGACCGCCGCCAGCGTGGCCGTCGTGGTGACCACGGCAAAGAAGACCTGCTGCGTGCCCAGTACGGCGGCGGCGCGGGCACCCATCCCCTCGGCGCGGCGGCGCACGATGTTTTCCAGCACTACGATGGCGTCATCAACCACCATCCCGGTGGCCAGCACCAAGGCCAGCAAGGTCAGGATGTTGATGGAAAACCCCGCCACCCAGATCGCCGCCAGCGTGCCGATCAGCGCCACCGGCATGGCGATGGCGGGTACCAGTGTGGCGCGCAGGTCCAGCAGGAAGACAAAAATCACCGCCACCACGATCAGCGTAGCCAGGCCCAGCGTCAGAACCACCTCGTCGATGGCGCCCTGGATGAAGGTGGCATCATCCGATGTGATGACCAGCGAGACCTCGGGCGGCAACAAGGGTTGCAGATCAGCCACCGCGCGGCTGACCGATTGCGAGATCGACAGCGTGTTCGACTGTGCGGCCCGGATGATGCCCAGCCCCACGCCGGCCTCACCATTGGCGCGCAGGATGGAATCGCCAAGGCCCGGCCCCAGACTGACCTGCGCCACATCGCCCAGCCTTATGCCATCACGCAGCGACAGGGCCTCGAACTGGGCAGGGGTGGTGATCGCTGCGGTGGTGCGGACCACCATGGACTGGCTCTGCGAGGCCAGCGACCCCGCCGGCGCATCATAGGATACCGTTCCCACCGCAGTGCGGATGTCGGCCAGCGACAGGCCCCGCGCCGCCAGTTGCCGCATGTCGATGTCGATACGGAACACCTCGGACCGGTTGCCAAAGACCTGTACATCCGCCACGCCATCGGCCGACAGCAGGCGGTCCTGCACCAGATCTTCGACCAGCCGGGTCAGTTCCTGCGGACTCAGCGTGGGCGAAGTAAGCGAAAGCCGCATCACCGCCTCGGCATTGGCGTCGGCCTTGACGATGCGCGGTGCCTCGGCACCCGAGGGAAGCGCATTCGACAGCCGCGCGACGGCGTCGCGCATGTCGGTGGCGGCTACATCGAGGTTCGTCGAGGTCGAGAATTCCACCGTTACCCGGCTGCGGCCAAACCGCGAACTCGATGAAATGGCGCTGACGCCCGACACCCGCCCCGCTGCTCCTTCAACCAGCGCGGTGATCTCGCGGTCGATGGTCTCGGGCGCGGCGCCGGGGTAATTGGTGGTGACGGTGATGACCGGCCGGTCCACATCCGGCAATTCGCGGACCTCGCCGCCCAGATAGCCCGCGATCCCCGCAATGACGATCAGCGCGTTCAGCACAAAGGCCAGAATCGGACGACGGATGAACAGGGCTGTGCCGGAAAGATGCGCGCTGCGTTCGATACGGTTCGACATTTGCCCCCCTTTACAGACTCGCGGGCGGAGGACCGCGCCCGGGCGCGCCACTGGCCGGCTGCAACGTCTCGCCCAGACCATCCACGGTTACCGGCGCGCCGGCACGCACGGCCTGCACCCCCTCCACGATCACAAGATCCCCGGGGGCGAAAGCCGCCTCGACCAGCACTTCTGTTTCCGAGCGTTGCAGGATGCGGATCGGCAGCCGGGCCGCCCGCCCTTCGCGCACCACCCAGACAAAGGCGCCTTCCCGGCTCCATTGCACAGACAAGGGATCGACTGCAGGCGCAGGTTCGCCGGGAAGCGCGATACGGATGGCAAAGGCCATCCCTGCGCGCAGCAGGTCCTGTGTATTGTCCAGCCGGGCCTGTACACGCAAGGTGCGGCTGGCGGGATGCACTCGGTTGTCGATGGCGCTGATGCGCCCGGCAATCGGAGCCGAGCGCCCCGCCAGCGCCTCGGCCATCACCTCGCCGTCGAGCGCCAGACGGCCAACCATGCGTTCGGGAAGGCGGAAATCTACCAGCAGGGCGGAACGGTCGTCTATCTGGGCAATTTCTGTCGCTGTGCCCAGTTGCGCGCCGACTTCGGCCGTCAGGATACCCAACCAGCCTGAAATCGGTGCCTCGACCACCCGCTGAGCCAGGTTGAACTCGGCTTGCCGCAGTGCCAGTTCGGCTTGCCGCAGAGCCAGGTCGGCCTCGCGCATCTGCACGTCGGTGCTGGCGCCCGATCCGCGCAGCTGTGCCACCCGCTCACGGCGAGCACGGGCGTCGTCCAGAACGAGTTGAGCCCGAGAGAGCGCAATCTCCTCGGCCTCGCTATCGAGCCGCAGCAAAATGTCACCCGCCTGCACCATCTGGCCCGATTGCACCAGCACCGCCGCGACGCGACCCGGGCTTTGCGCATGCACCGCGACGGATCGAAGGGCACGCCCGTCACCGATAGCTTCGACGGTATCGGCGATGCGCCCCTCGGCGGGCGGCTGGGCACGAACCCTTGGCGCCAAGCCGCCGCCAGAGCCACGCCCCGCGACGGCAGCGGGGACCTCGCGCACCGCCTCGGTGATGCCCAGTCGCGCGACAAGCGGATCCAGATAGGGACCCAGACCCCAGCCCCGCAGCACAGCTCCGGTCCCGGGGACCCAAACCAAGGCCCCCCACAGCGCCGCCAACAGGATCAGCAGGCTGATAAGCAGTTGCTTGAAAACCGACATGCAGGGTCCGCTGGTTGCGATCTGGGCCGAGTTTCACAGGATGGCGCGTCGGGCGCAACCGGCAAGTCCCCCGAAGGAACACCAACCGGACACGTTTGTGTCAGGCCAGCCGTCCGCCCAGCGTCTCGGCGAACCAGTCGGCGATCAGGCTTCGGCCATAGGACATGTTGTCGGCGCCAACATGCTCGACACCGCCCTCACGCGGGGTGAACACCACCAGTTCGCGCCGGGGAGAGTTGACCAGTTGGTCATAACTTTGATGCGCGTATTCCAGACCGATCTGCCGGTCGAACTGCCCGTGCGTCACCAGAAACGGCACGCGGATCTTCTCCATTTGGCCGTTCAGATGCATGCCTGCGGATTTCGCGATGAAGTCGTCCTGATCCTTCGCGTCGAACACCCACCAGACGTGATTCCAATAGTGCGGCACCGGGTTCTCGCCTTCGCGGCGCATGCGCTTTTGCTGCACCTCGGCCCAGTTGTGGTTGGCGCCCCAGACTGCGCCCGAGGCAAAGCGCGGCTCGTTCGCCACCACACGCGGCGCATAATATCCGCCCAGCGAAATGCCGACACAGCCGATCCGTGCGCCGTCCACATCATCGCGTGCTGCCAGCCATTCATAGGCGGGGGTGCCCCAGTCTTCGCTTTCGGGCGTGGCATACAGCCCTTGCAGTCGGATCGATTCCCCCGTGCCTGGCTGGTCCAGCGACAGCGTGGAAATGCCCCGTCGCGCCAGTTCCTGCGGAAGGCGGGAATAGTAGAGCAGCTCCTTGCAGCTATCGAGACCGTTCAGATAGAGCACACAGGGCGCCGACCCGTCGACTCCCTGCGCACGGGTGAAGTAGGCGGGCATGACCTTGCCCTTGTAGGGGATTTCCACCCGTTCGCAGTTTTCGTGACCCCAGTCGCGATAACGATCGAACGAGGTCAGCGCGCGGGCGTAGGTCTCCTTGCGGCCCGGATGGCCATGGCCCTGCATGCGCTCGGCGGTGAACAGATAGAGGGCCGCGCGCCGGTGCTTTTCGGCGGCGGACATCAGGCGTCCTTTGGCTTCATCCTCGCCCGCCATCTCGATCAGATCCTCGGCCTTCTTCATCCACTCGGCCAGAAACGCGCCAGTGCCCGCATCTTCGCCCTTCTGCGCCTTGTCCAGCAGCGGCTTGCACATGTCGATGATCTCGCCCATCTCGCCACCCGACTGGATGGCGATCGACAGGGACAGATTCCAGACATAGTTGGGAAAGTATTCGAAAAGGGCCATGCGCATCCTCCATTGCTGGCGGCACGCTAGCGGGCGGTGAGAGCAGAGAAAAATCGAAACTTCCACACTGATCTATCGGCCAACGCGATACCCGGGATGAGAAATAACAATTTCTCCAATATCCCATGCCTGTCCTAGGGTCGCCGCAGCGAGTTGGAGGAGAGAAAAATGCGTATCATCGGTCCCGATGAGATGGTCTTTGGTGTCGACGATCTGGCCGCCAGTCGCCAGTTCCTGACAGATTACGGCCTCGCCGAGGTGGAATGGTCGGACGCGGGCGGCACTTTCGTCGCGCTCGACAATACCGCCATCACCGTGCGCCACCGCTCGGATCCCAGCCTGCCAAAGGAACTGCCCTCGAAAAGCACGATCCGGCTGACGATCTACGGAGTCGAGGACGCCGCCTCTCTGGAGGAGATCGCCGCCGAGATGGCCAAGGATCGCCCGGTCAGTCGTGGCACCGATGGGTCGGTCACCTTCGAGGACAACGTGGGTTTCCTGCTCAAGTTCCAGTTGACCCGCCGCACGCAGCTGGAGATGGAGCCCGAACTGGTCAACTCGCCCGGTGCGCCGCCCGCGCGGGGGCCCAACAAGATCGGGGCCTGGCAGGATGCTCCCGCAAAGCCCCGCACCCTGTCCCACATCGTCTATTTCACGCCAGACATGCCGGGGATGGAGAAATTCTATGTCGAGCGGCTGAAGTTCGTGGTCACTGACCGCTTCAATGGTGTCGGGCCTTTCCTGCGTCCGCAGGCCTGCCGCGACCACCACACGCTGTTCATGCTGCACACTCCGACCTACATGCAGGGGCTTGAGCATCTGGCCTTCCACATGCAAGGCCCGACCGAACTGATGCTGGCAGGTTCGCGTCTGGTGAAAAAAGGTTGGGAAAGCTTCTGGGGACCGGGGCGCCACAAGTTCGGCTCGAACTGGTTCTGGTATTTCAACTGTCCACTGATGACTCATTTCGAATACGATGCCGACATGGATCTGCACGACGAAACCTGGGTCCCGCGCGAGATCGACATCAGCGGCGAGGCGGCACAGCTCTTCCTGTTCGAGAATGTCGAGAAATGGTTCCCCGGTGGCGGTCCTGGCAAGTAATCCGACCCCCGATCTGATCGGGCCCCTCTGTCGGCTCGACGATTTGGCCGAGGGGTATTCGCGCGGCTTCGACCCGCTGGGCGAGGGCCGCGATTCGATGTTCATCGTCCGAAAGGATGGGCGCCTGCATGCCTGGCGCAATTCTTGTCCGCATTATGACAGGGCGCGGATGGCATGGAAAAAGGATGAATTTCTGAACGCCGACCGCAGCCAGATCGTGTGCGGCGCGCATGGGGCATTGTTCACTATCGACACCGGTGAATGCACATTGGGCCCTTGTCTGGGTCAGCAGTTGACGGCAGTTACGCTTCACATCGAGGATGGCAAAGTCTGGGTCGTGCCCCCCTATGCGCCTGCCCGGCCCCAAAGGAGGATTGCTCATGCCCAGGCGGATCGTTGACCTTTCGGTGCCCCTGATGAGCGGGATCCCGTCGGACCCCCCACCGCTGCGACCGCAGATCACCTACCGCGACCACGCCATCGGCGCAGCCGAGTTTGCTCCCATGGCCGGGCTGAAACCCTCGGACATGTTGGGGAGTGCGGGACCCGCGTCCGAGGACCTGCACGTTACGACCCACGCAGGCACGCATATGGACGCGCCCTGGCATTATCATCCGACGATGAACAACGGTCAGCGCGCGATCACAATCGACGAGGTGCCGCTGGAGTGGTGCATGGGTCCGGGCGTCAAGCTGGACTTCCGCGCCCTGCCCGATGGCCATGTGGTGACAGCGGCCGAGGTCGAAGCCGAACTGGCGCGCATCGGGCATGAGTTGCAACCGGGTGACATCGTGCTGGTCAACACGGCTGCCGGCACACGCTATGGGCACGACGATTACCTGACGCGCGGCATCGGCATGGGACGCGAGGCGACGCTGTATCTGACCGCACGCGGGGTCCGGGTCTGTGGCATTGACGCCTGGGGATGGGACGCGCCACTGGTCCATATGGCCGCCGCAATCCGCGCGACGGGAAACGCCGCGCTGTTCTGGGAAGGCCACAAGGCTGGGGCCGAAACGGTCTATTGCCATATCGAGAAGCTGCACAATCTCGAAAGCCTGCCCGCAACCGGCTTCACGGTCGCCGCCTTTCCGGTGAAGGTGGCCAAGGGATCGGCTGGCTGGTGCCGGGCAGTGGCCATTTTTGACTGACGGTTCCACGGCCCGGCCCCGGGGTGCTGCCCCAGAGCCCGGAGCATTTTATGCCTAGGATGAAAGGGCGAGGTTCGCGGCCGCAAAGCTGGCGGCTTTGCACCGGGAACGGCTTGGCCTAGGCTGGGTGCCACGCAGCACGGGGACCTGCCATGCGCTTCAAGAGACTCGACCTGAACCTGCTGGTGGCGCTGGATGTGCTGCTGACGGAACGCAACGTCAGCCGCGCGGCAGAAAAGCTGTTCCTCAGCCAGTCTGCAACCTCGGGCGCACTAGCGCGACTGCGCGAGTATTTCCACGACGACCTTCTGGTGCAGGTGGGGCGCAAGATGGTTCTGACACCTCGTGCGCAGGCGCTCGCCGCCAAGGTGCGCGCGGTTCTGATGCAGATCGACGGCACGATCATCCAGCCGCCCGAATTCGACCCCGCGACCATCGAGCGCACGATCCGGATTGCCGCCTCGGATTATGTGGTGATCGCCGGACTTGATCGGGCGCTCCGGGAAATCGGGCGCAAGGCACCGAAGCTGACAGTCATCGTCGAACCCCCGAAAGGCGACCCCAGCACGCTGCTGGCACAGGGCGACATCGACCTTCTGGCGATGCCTGAGGTCTATCTGTCCCAGGACCACCCTTCGGTCGAGTATTTCTCGGATGATTATGTGGTCATCACCTGCCAGTCGAACACGCGCTATGCCGACACGATCAGCCGCGAGGAATTCTTCGAGGCGCGACATATCGGGATGCGTTTTGCCAGCCATACGCCTGGCTACGAAGCGTGGTTCGTCAAGCATTCCGGCGCCGAGCGCAAGATGGCCGCGATCGCTGGCAGTTTCACCGCCGTTCCTTTTCTGGTGCAGGGGACCGATACCATCGCGCTGTTGCAGGGGCGGCTTGCGCGAACCTTTGCGCGCTTCCTGCCGATCAAGGTCCTGCCCTCGCCCATCGACATCCCACCACTGGTCGAACATCTGCAATGGCATCAGTTCGCCGAGGGGGACGATTGTCTGACCTGGGTGCGCGACGAAATCCTGGCAGCCCGCGACGCTATCGACCTTGCGGATAGCCCGCATCACATCAATTGATTTTACCGAAAGGTCGGCGGCCGATACCAAAGCTCAGGGGAAGTCCGAGGGAGGATCATTCATGGGCGGCAATCTGGCGAAGCATGCACAGCGCCTGCTGGTTATCGGGGGCGGTGTCGGCGGGCCCGCAGTGGCGATCCGCATGGCCGAACGCGGTGTGGCGGTTGATCTGGTCGATATCGAACAGAATTGGGGTGCGGCGGGCACAGGGGTCACGCTGTCTGCGCTGACCGCGCGGGCGCTGTGCGAGCTCGGCTTTGCCGAGGCGCTGATGCGCGAGGGGCACATGCACGATTCGCTCCAGATGTTCACGCCGACGGGGCAGATGTTCAACGAGATCCCCGGCCATCGCCTCTTTTCGCCCGATGTCCCTTCGGAAGGCGGCGTGATGCGCCCGGTTCTGCATAGGATGATGGCCGACCGGATGGCGTCGCTGGGTGTCTCGGTGCGCACCGGCACCAGCGTGACGGCGCTGGCACAGGATGCCGGGGGCGTGGATGTCACCTTCACCGACGGCACCACGGGGCGCTATGACCTGGTGATCGGCGCCGATGGGCTGTTCTCGAAAGTGCGCGGCATGATCATGCCCGACGCACCCCAGCCCCAGTATACGGGTCAGGTTTGCTGGCGCGCGCAAATGGCGCTGCCTGCGGATTGGCCAACGGGCAGGATGTATTTCGGCCCGGTCAAGGTGGGTTTCACCCCCTGCGGGCCGGGCGAGATGTATCTGTTCCTGCTGGAGAACGTCAAGGAAAAGCCGCGCTATTCCGAAGCCGAACTGCTGCCGAAGATGAAGGCGCTTCTTGCCCCCTTCCCCGCCCTGACCGCGTTGCGCGACACCATGGACGAGACGACGCCGATCATGGCCCGGCCGCTGGAAGCAATCCTGCTTGACGATCCCTGGTATCAGGGCCGCGTCATCCTGATCGGCGACGCCGCCCATGCGACTACCCCTCATCTGGCGTCGGGCGCCGGGATGGCGGTCGAGGACGCCATCGTGCTGGTCGACGAACTCGACAAGACCCCCGATTATCCGGCCGCCATGCGCGCCTTCATGGAGCGGCGTCTGCCGCGGGGCAGGCTGGTGGTGGGCAATTCGCTGAAACTGGGCGAGTTGGAACAGGCCGGGGCCCCGACGCCCGAAATCGGCGCACTGATGATGGCCTCGCTCAAAGCCATCGCCCAGCGCTACTGAACCGGCAGGGGCGGGCCGATACGGCCCGCCCTTGATCCTCACCCTTTGACCACCCGCTGGTCGATGGCGCCAAAGACCGATTGTCCGTCGGCACCCGTCACCTCCATCCGTACCCGATCGCCAAACGCCATATAGGGCGTTTTCGCCTCTCCCTGATCGAGGGTCTCTATCCCGCGCCGCTCGGCGATGCAGGAGGAACCGATCTCGCGGTAATTGATGTTCGACACCGTTCCAGAACCAATCACCGTCCCTGCGACTAGCCTGCGCGAATAAGCGGCATGGGCGACCAACTGGTCAAAACCGAAGGCCATCGGATAGCCGCTGGCCGTACCGAAGCGCGTGCCGTTCCAATCCACCCGCAACGGCAGGTCCACCCGAGCATCTCGCCACTGCGCACCCAATTCATCCGGTGTCACCGCGACGGGCGCCATGGAACAGGGCGGCTTGGCCTGCACCCAGCCAAAGCCGGTCTTCATCTCGATGGGTGCGAGCTTGCGCAACGACCAGTCATTGATCTGCACGATCAGACGTATGTGACGGCGCGCGGTCGTGGCATCGGTGCCCATCGGCACGGT
>ERZ761607.4143-NODE-4143-length-13110-cov-4.885791_pt1 | contig 13110 bp, 13 predicted proteins | sample MGYA00511164_ERZ761607 | MGnify/ENA primary metagenome ERZ761607 (study PRJEB28899, sample SAMN02445080) | bioreactor sludge metagenome | biome: EBPR sludge | place: Australia: Brisbane, Thorneside Wastewater Treatment Plant | collected 2011-06-22 ...
TGCGTTTTGTGGGTGACCAAATTGCCGCCGTTGTAGCAAACACAGAACATCAAGCCCATGAAGCGATGAAATTAATAGAAGTGGATTATGAAGATTTACCGCTTCTCACTGACCCGATCACTGCTATGCGCGCGGATGCAGTTCTCTTACACCCAGACAGGGGCGACTCAAATATTTGTGTGCATTACAAAATCCGCAAAGGGGATGTAGAAGATGCATTTGCCAAAGCAGACGTGATTGTTGAGGCTGAGTATCATACTCCTGTGCAGGAACATGCTTACCTCCAGCCTGAAGCGGGTTTGGCGTACATTGATGAAAATGGATTAATCGCAGTTGAATCAGCCGGGCAGTGGACTCATGCAGATAGAAAATCCATTGCACATGCTTTAGATTTGCCAGAAGAAAGTGTGCGCGTGATATATCCAGCCATTGGCGGCGCGTTCGGCGGACGTGAAGATTTATCGGTTCAAATTCCTTTGGCGTTAGCGGCATGGAAGTTACAACGACCTGTAAAAATTGTTTGGTCGCGCAGAGAATCAATGATTGGACATGGCAAACGCCATGAAGTTTTCATCAAAGCAAAATGGGGCGCCACAAAAGATGGAAAATTAATTGCAGTTGAAAATGAATTGATTGGCGATGGTGGCGCGTACATGTACACATCGAATAAAGTGTTGGGCAATGCCGCGATTACATCATCGGGACCGTATTTCATTCCAAACATAAAAACAGATGTGTACGGCGTTTACACAAACAATATTCCCGGCGCGGCATTTCGCGGATTTGGTGCACCACAAGCCTTGTTCATGGCTGAAATGCAAATGAATAAACTTGCTGAAAAACTTGGCATAGACCCTGTTGAGTTTCGTTTGAAAAATGCTTTGCGAGATGGCGACACCATGGGCGTGGGCACGCCTGCTCCGGGACCTGTGACAATTGTCCAATGTATTGAAGCGGCGAGAGACCGTTTCTCATGGAAAAAGAAAACAAAGAAAAAAGAAGAAAAAAGAAAGAAGAAAGAAGCGATTGTTCGTGGGCGTGGTTTTGCTGCTGGATTTAAGAACGTCGGTTTTTCGTTTGGCTATCAGGAAAATTGTTGGGCAAAAGTTGAAATTTATGGAAATGGCAAAATAGAAAAAGTGATTTTGCATCACGCCGGCGCGGAAGTGGGTCAAGGCACACATACTGTCATGGTTCAAATGGCGGCACATACGTTGAATGTTCCAACAGATATTATTGACTTAAAAGTTTCAGACTCTGCTACACAAGGCAACCCAGGTTCTGCATCTGCATCACGATTAACATTTATGGCGGGTAATTCAATCAAAGGTGCGGCGGAGTTGGCTCTTGAAAAATGGAACAATGAAGAACGCCCTGCCATTGCTGAATTTAAATATCTTGCCCCACGCACAACGCCAATGGATAAAGAAACTGGTTTTTCAACACCAAATTTTCAATATGCATGGGTGGCTCAAGCTTGTGAAGTGGAAGTAGATACAGAAACAGGTCACGTAAAGGTGACACGCATCTTATCAGCGGATGATGTGGGTAAAGCCATCAATCCTGATTTAATCGTCGGGCAAATTGAAGGTGCGATTGTCCAAGCACATGGTTATGCCGTTTTAGAAGATTTCAAAACAAAAGATGGAAAAGTATTGACTGACCAATTCAGCAATTATTTATTGCCGACGATTTTAGATATTCCTGAAAAAGTAGAATCTGTTCTGGTTGAAATTCCGGACCCGAATGGTCCATGGGGTGCTCGTGGAGTCGGTGAATTGCCATATTTACCTGTTGCGCCAGTCATTGCGGCGGCGATTCATGATGCCACGGGAGTTTGGATTGATGAATTTCCATTTACACCTGAAAGAGTGTTACGAGCGTTGGGGAAGATTGAGTAATTATTTGTAATTAAAATTTGGCAGACATTCTCAAAGATAGCCACATTTAAGCATGAATCAAAACTTCTTAAATTACTTGATGATAGATGCTGATTACGCTGGGAGTTCTTATAAATGTAGTAATTGTAATAAATATCATACACTAATCCGAGAAAATGGAATTATTCTGGGAATTTCTCCCGGCTTAAGTAGCGTTGAGTTTCGTGCTATGGAAAAGCATGAAAATATGCAATCACTAATGCAACATCTTGAACGCTATATGCCACTTGCTGAATGGGAATTTAAACAAGCTACAGAACTCTTCGTGCATAATAGCCCTCAAAATGAAGACTATAAATTAAACGAGAATGGCTATCCTGCCATAATCTATAAATCGCCAAAGTGTAAAGTGTTTTTCATGCTAGATTATTCTGGGTCTGGACGTAGTTATGCGGCATTTGTCTACTATGGCAGACTTCATGCACCAAATGACAAATCCGTTATGAACTGGAACAACAGGATTGTTACTGTTGGCATCAAATTGAAGACATGCTTTCATTTCTGGAAGGCATATCGCCTAATATGGCAAGTGATCATAATCAAAAGTTATGGAATGAATTAGCAAATGCAGATAAATCAGAATTTCTGAATTCCGGCACAGTACAAATTCAATCTACTCTCAAACGCCATGCCTCTATCTGGGACAAGTATGGCAATTTATTCTTCAACTTACTTGATATAAACAATAGCGAGTTATGGTTAAAATATACACAATATCAAAAGGAATGCTATGAAATTCGTGGATGGAATGCCAGTCGTAGTCGTGAAATATGTTGAACTGAATGTTCCCCCGCCTTGACGAAACCAATGAATTAAATGTTTTATAAATTAATATAGCAGACTATGATCACAATTGGCTTCCTTGCAGATTATCCTGATACCATCCCTACATTGACGAAATGGTTTCGTGAGCAATGGCCCGATTATTATGCTAACTGGTCTGAGGCAGAGCTTGAGAAAGATTTTCTTGAAGATGCTTCTTACAATCGTCTGCCCATTCGGCTTGTTGCCTTTGAGTCCAATGAATTGGTTGGCACAATCATCCTGCGGGACAGCAACGAAACTTTAGCAGAGTTCCAACCTGAATTAGGAGGTCTATATGTGGTTGAGTCTCATCGAGGTCATGGTATTGGCACAGAATTGGTGCAGGCAGGTATGAAATTAGCTTCTGATCAAGGCTATGAGATAGTTTATGCAACAACAGTAGCCGCGGCAGGGATTTTAGAAAGTTTGGGTTGGGAGTTTATCAAGACAGTTATTTATGAAAATGAGCAACCAGCATTGTATCAATGCAAACTATAATTACATCGAATGTCATTTCCCTACCTTGACGAAACCAAAGAATTAAATGAAATCATCCGCAAAGAAGCGGGTGGCGATTTTATTCAATTATCAAATGGAGTTACACACTATCAATTAGGCGGAGATGAAAACGGTGATACAGTTGTTTTGGTTCATGGATTTTCTGTCCCATCTTTTATTTATGACCCAACTTTTGAGTTTTTATCAAAGCAAGGTTTTCATGTATTAAGATACGATTTATTCGGGCGTGGATTTTCAGATAGACCGAATCTCAAATACGATATCCATCTTTTTGTAAAACAACTCAAAGAATTGTTAGATGGATTGAATTTCAAAAAAATAAATTTAGTAGGTTTGTCTATGGGCGGACCTATCACTGCAAAATTTGTTGCAAAGTATCCAGAGTATGTATCCAAACATATTTTGATTGACCCAGCGGGGGCAAAGCCGATTCAGTTTTCAACGCTATTGAGGGTAGTAAAAATTCCGATGGTCGGCGAACTGTTACTAGGTCTGTTTGGAAGCGGGAGTATGGTTAAGTCTGTGGCTGATGATTTGTTCACGCCTGAACTCGTTGAGCAATTTCAATCAAAGTATGCAATCCAAATGCAATATCATGGCTTCAAACGCGCCATTTTATCCACCATGCGAAATAATATGTTGGATTCATTTTTAGAAGTTTATGAGCAAATCGGAAAACTACACAAACCGACATTATTATTTTGGGGCAAACAAGATGTGACTGTGCCTTTTGAACATAGCAAATTGATTTTGAAAGCAATTCCTCACACTGAGTTTCATGCGATTGAAAATTGTGGGCACATTCCGCATTATGAGAAACCGCACGAGGTCAACCCAATTCTGTTAGAATTTTTGCAGAGGAAACATGAATAAGCAGACGATACAAACATTATTCAAATATAACCAATGGGCAAATCATAAGATTTTTAGTGCTGCTTCAAACCTGACGGTCGAGCAGTTTGTTGCACCTGCAAATTTTCCACATGGAGGCATTCGCAGTACATTGACTCACGCTCTGTTTGCTGAATGGATTTGGCGCAACCGTTGGGAAGGTGTGTCGCCAACGCATCGTTTCAAACCAGAAGATTTCCCGACTTTTGAATCGTTACACACGCGTTGGGCAGAAGAAGAAAAAGAATTAATGAAGTTTGTAGAAAGTGTTTCGGAAGAACAATTAAATTCGCCATTTCACTACACATCTACTGAAGGTGTGAAGTATGAAAATATTTTATGGGAATCAATGGCGCATGTGGTCAATCACGGCACACAACATCGGGCTGAAGTTGCCGCCATGTTAACCGATGTTGGTCACTCGCCTGGGGATATTGATATGATTCTCTTTTTGAGGAAAAAGATTTAACTCAATCATTATGAACAAAATAAAAAATTATATATTTCGCAATCGCCACAATTTGGCTGTCTTCATTTTGTTGAATTTGGCATGTTTGGCATGTATTTTGTTGGTAGCCGCGCGCGTGGCTTACACTGATTCGACAAGACATTCTGGCTTGATTTGGAATCTCTTTCTGGCTTGGATTCCGTTCATCTTGGCATATTTTGCTCACGCCATTTCGTGGAGAAAAGTCACTTTATATATTGTGATTCCAATCATCTCCTTTTTGTGGCTCATCTTTTTCCCAAATGCTCCTTATATGCTGACTGATTTACAAGACCTCGCCCGTGCTGGCGGAGTCGGGGCACCGCTTTGGTACGACGTGATTATTGTTGTGTGGTGTTCATGGACAGGTACATTGCTTGGAATCATTTCACTGTATTTGATGCAAGATATTATCTTCCGCACCATTAGCAGATGGGTTGGCTGGGCTTTCGTATTTATCATTTCAGCGGCGAGTAGTTTCGGTATGTATATTGGTCGCTTTGTGCGATTAAATTCATGGGATATTTTACAAAACCCATCCGAAACGGCGATGGATATTTTAGGCTTGGTGATTGACCCGAGTATGCGTCTGGCGGCATTTACAGTTTTATATACTGTGTTCTTCTTATTTGTGTTTGTGCTTTTGTATTCATTTAGTCACATGCTCATTGAGCAAACAACAAGGTTACAAGAAACGCCAGAACAATTGGCTTCTACACAGCCATCAAACACACCGTCATTGCGAGCGTAGCGACGCGTGCCACGAAGTGGTAAGCAATCCCTATAAAAGTTTATCTTGGGCATTATGTTTGAGATTGCTTCGGGCTGGTCTCGATACGCTTCGCTACTCGACCATCGCCCTCGCAATGACAAAAAAAATTCCTGATAGCCTTTGCAAGTAAATGAAAGAAAAGAAATTTACACTTGCCTCAATTTGGAGGTTGCCATGAAAAATCTATATCAACAAATTTACCCATATCGTTTTCGCTTAACCCTTTTCACGCTACTGTGCGGAGCAACATTATTTTCGGTGGTGCTGTTTCGTTTAAGAACCATCCTCAGCGGTTCAGATGAATATGCCTTTTTGTTGTGGAATATTTTTCTAGCATGGATTCCGCTTGGGTTTGCATACGCCGCCGAATCATTTTCATGGAATCGTAAAACCCTATTGCTTGTGATGCCATTCGTGGCATTGTTGTGGCTTTTATTTTTTCCAAACGCACCCTACATTCTCACAGATTTGTTTCACTTGAGTTGGAAAAAAGTTGGTGATATACCCATTTGGTTTGATACCCTTCTGCTATTATGGTTTGCATGGACGGGTTTGTCTCTCGGTTTAATCTCGTTGTTTATGATGCAAAACATCGTGCGTAGAGAGTTTGGCAGAATCACAGGTTGGTTGTTTGTATTATCTGTTGGGTTTCTGGCTAGCCTCGGCATTTACATCGGCAGATTTTTACGATGGAACTCTTGGGATGTACTATTTAATCCGCGTGAGCGTTTCATTGAATTAATCTATTATTCAAGCAATCCTAGTTTACAATCAATCCTGTTCATTGGCATATTTTCTGCCTTGTTTATTTTTATTTATATTACGATTTATACATTCGGTTTACTTTTACAGGAACAAATTGAAAAAACATGAAACCTTTAATGATCATTCGTGGCGGAGGCGACCTTGCAACTGGAATCGCATTGCGGTTGCATCGCGTTGGTTTTCAAATCACAATTCTTGAATTGGATAAACCGCTGGCTGTCCGTCGAACCGTTTCATTTTCAGAAGCTGTGTATGAAGGAGCACAAACTGTCGAAGGCGTAACATCAAGGCTTGTGTCGGCAGACCAGTTTCAAGTCACGATGGAGGCGGGTGAAATTGCAGTGTTAATTGACCCGCATGCCAACATCTTAAAGAATCAATTTCTGACGAGTCCACAATCTACTTTTGTGATTGATGCGCGACTCTTAAAATCTGAACCTGAGCCTTTACCTTCAGAAGTCGCGCTTCATATCGGACTTGGACCTGGTTTTACCGCGGGAGCAAATTGCCACGCCGTGATAGAGACTCGCAGAAGCCACACGCTTGGCAGAGTGTATTGGGAGGGCAATGCTCAAGCAGATAGCAAACAACCCGATGGTGATGCGCGGCGTGTGTTGCGTGCACCCACTAGTGGAAATATAGAAGTATTAAAAACGATTGGTGATGTTTGTAAAGCAGGCGAAAAAATTTGTTTGATAAATAATCAGCCAGTCATTAGTCCGTTTGATGGAATCTTACGTGGCTTGATTCATCCAAAAGTAGATGTGATTGAAGGCATGAAAATTGGTGATGTTGATTCTCGGAATGACCCCGATTTGATTCGTTTGGTTTCAGATAAATCTTTGGCTGTGGCAGGCGGTGTGTTGGAAGTGGTATTTACGAAGTTAGCCGATAGCATTTAGCGATTAGCAGTTAGCCTTTGGCGGCTAACATTTCACGGTCAAAGATAGAGGGGTTGGTGTATAGACCTTCACGCAAATAGGTGCGGGCAAGTTCAATATCGCGTAAAACTTTTTGTATATTTTCATATTCAGCATCACATAGTAAGACACCAACATTGGCTTTCATTTCTAAATCGTGGTGACGATTTTCAATAAAGCGTTTCATGCTGTCTTTAACGCGTGAGGCAATTTTCAGCGGGGCTTCTGGGCTAGGAATATCTTCTATCAAGGTAAAGAAAAGATGATGGTTGCCGGACCAAGCCATGGTGTCGGTCGGGCGAAGCGTCATGCGAAATTGGTCAGCCAGTTTACGCAAAAAGTCGTCATATTCACTTTGGCTAATTTGGTTTTTGAGTTTGGGGAGTTGGTCTACTTCTGCAAATAAAACACCAAACCTTCGGAACGCACTTTGTTTGATGCGCTCTAAAGAAAAAGTGAGGCGCACATTGAAAAACGAATATGAATACAAACCTGTGGATTTATCATGCGATGGCTCATTGATTGCGCCACTCGTTGTCTGTAAGCGTTGCACCAAATTGCTGAGTTGATTAATATCTACAGGCTTGAGCAATAATAAATCAGGCTCAACGGGTAAAGTATCTGCAATCGGAGCGTAGGCTGTAATGACCACGACAGGCACGCTTTTCAAACGCTCGTTGTCGCGCATGTTTTTCAAAATATCCACCCCGCTCATTCTCGGCAATTGCAAATCAAGCAGAACGATGTTGGGTGTAAAGGCTTCTAGCCGTTCCATGGCGTCTTTGCCGTCTAGCACAATTTCGGTGTGATACCCTGCCACATCTAATACATGCCGAAACAACGCGACAATATCACGGTCGTCTTCGACGATTAAGGCTGTGGGTTTTTCCATAAGGGTATTATACGACTTAAATCCTCACTTGATTTTTAATTTTCAGTAAAAAACTACCTCAAACTCAACCAATTCAAATCTCTTAAACCTGCTGCTAAATCTTCGCGGAAATCATGTTCGGTCATACGCCATTCCCAATTGCCGCCTAACTTACTAGGGAAGTTCATACGTGCTTCGCCGCCTAGACCTAGCACATCCTGCATGGGCGCAATAGCAAACATAGCAACAGATTTCCACACGGTGCGAATCAAATCCCATGCAAAATCATTTCCACTGATTTGTAAATATCGTCGGGCAAAATCTTTTTCTTTTTCATCGGCTGTGGCAAACCAACCAAAAGCTGTATCGTTATCATGTGTGCCGGTGTATGCCACACTATTTGATTCATAATGATGCGGTAAAAACGGATTTTCTGGACCCGAAAAAGCAAATTGTAAAATTTTCATGCGTGGCAATTTGAAGGCATTTAATAATTCAACTACATCCGCTGTGATTAAACCTAAATCTTCCGCAACGATGGGCAAGCCTTTGCCTTTGTTCAAAAATTTATCAACGGCTTTGAAAAAATCATGGCTAGGTCCTTTCTTCCATTTGCCATGTTCAGCAGTAGTATGATGTGCAGGGATTTCATAATAACCAGCAAAACCGCGAAAGTGGTCAAAGCGCAAAATATCAACCAAGTTTAATGTGGCTTGTAAACGTGAAAGCCACCAAGCATATTTTTCTTTTTTATGCGCCTTCCAATCATATAAAGGATTGCCCCATAATTGACCTGTGGCTGAAAAACCATCTGGTGGAACGCCTGCCACAACGGTTGGATTGCCATGTTTATCTAAGAAAAATAATTCGGGGTGCGCCCACACATCAGCAGAATCATACGCGACGAAAATTGGCACATCACCAATGATTTGAATCCCTTTTGAATTGGCATAAGCACGCAGTTTATTCCACTGGCGAAAAAATAAAAATTGATAAAAAGCATATTTTTTGATTTCTTGACTCAATTCTTTTTTTGCTTTTTTCAATTCCGCTTCATCTCTACGCTTCAACTTGTCACTCCACCCATTCCATGCCCCACCACCATTTGATTCTTTTAATGCCATGAACAATGCGAAGTCATCAAGCCAATCTGCATTTTGTTTGCAGAATTTTTTAAATTCTTTATGAAAAGATTCAGGCGCAGAATCAAAACGAGAAAATGCTTGGGTTAAAAGATTAAGTTTACGCGGGATGACCAAGCCGAAGTCCACTTTTGAAGCGTTTGCATTTTCTTTCATCATATCTAAATCGGCTTGAGTCAATAATCCATTTTCAAATAAATCATCAGGGCTGATTAAGTATGGATTGCCTGCGAATGCTGAAAAGCATTGATAGGGTGAATCGCCGTAGCCTGTGGGACCAAGCGGAAGAATTTGCCAAAGTTTACAACCAGTGGATGCAAGCCAATCTATAAATCGAAAGGCTTGTGGACCTAAATCGCCGATTCCATATGGGCTTGGCAATGATGTGGGATGAAGCAAAATACCGGAAGAACGTTTGAATGTCATTTATTTCACCAAAGAGAGATATAGTTTAAGATATTCTTTTGCGGATGCGTTCCAAGAAAAATCTTGTGCCATGCCATTGAGTTGAATTTGTTTCCACGCTTCTTTATCGGCAAAAACTTTAAGTGCTTTTTTAATTGCACCGACTAATGACATGTGCATTGGTTTTTCAAATACAAAGCCTGTTTCATTTTGTTTGACAGTATCATTCAAGCCGCCAACTTTACGAGCAATTGGCACACAACCATAACGCATAGCAATCATTTGTGCGAGACCGCATGGTTCATAACGCGATGGCATGAGCAACATATCTGTGCCTGCATAAATTTGACGTGCCAAGCCCGCATCAAAGCGTGCTTCAACTTTTATTTTTTCAGGAAATAATTTATGTAAATCTTGCGCGGCTTCTTCAAGTTTTGGGTCGCCTGTGCCTAAAATCACTGCTTGAAAATCTATTTTCTTCATAGTTTTCAGAGCATTGAAAGCAATGTCCATGCCTTTTTGAATATCCATGCGCGAGACAATTCCAAACAAAGGAATGTTTTGGTCGTGAGGAAAACCTAATCTTTCTTGCAATAATTTTTTATTTGTCCAACGCCTTTCTAAATTATCCGCATCATAATTCGCGCCGATGGCATTATCTGTTGCAGGGTCGAAAGAAATTGTATCAATGCCGTTCAAAATTCCACTTAAAGTCTCGTGGCGGATTTGTAAAAAGTCAAACAAGCCTGCGCCATATTCTTCCGTCAAAATTTCATTTCCATAAGTCGGCGAAACCGCTACGATTGCATCCGAAGCCCACAACCCTAAAGGCATAGGCATAACGCGTGCCCAATCAGGCAAATCGGTTTGTGCAAGTTTTACGCCATAACTTTCCATAAGATCGCGCACATCTGGTCCCATAAACGGCAGGTTATGTACAGTCATCACATTGGCAATGTGTTTTGCGCCTTCTTCCCAACGCTTCGTCAAATTTCCATACAAACTTAAAGCAGTATGCCAATCGTTGGCATGAATGACATCAGGAGTCCAATTGATATGATTGGCAAGTTTCAACGCCGCTAATGAAAAGAAGACGTATTTTTCAGCATCGAGTTTTGCATCCGCCGAATAGACAGACCCATTAGCACGAATCGCTTCACCATTGATTAAATAAACGGGCAAGCCATCAACCAAGGTTTCAAACGCTTCAACTTCGACTTCCGAATTGTTTCTTGAAAGCGTATAAATCCCCAACGGGTTGACATTTTCTGCCTTGATGACAGGATGATATGGCAAGACCAAACGCACATCTAATTTGACATCATCATTTGATAATGCTCTTAATGCTTTTGGCAATGACCCTGCTACATCACCCAAGCCACCCACTTTGACAAACGGGTCGGCTTCAGCGGCAAGGAAAAGTACGTTAATAGTTTTTGGCATAATATATTTTTATTATTATAAGACCCTAAAGGTTTTTTTTAACCTTTAGGGTCTGGTTTTGGGAGCCTGATGGGTTTCGAACCCACAACATCCACATCCACAGTGTGGCGCTCTGCCGTTGAGCTACAGGCTCCATAATGCGGGCAGTATTTTACCATGAATCAACGGATTTTCAGCATCGCCTCGGTTTCGCCGTCTACAATTTTGCCTGTCTCTTCAAAACCTAAACTTCCATACAACTTTCGCGCTACTTCATTATGTGGTTCATAACTAATACCAACCATTTTGATTCGTTCATCAGCCCGAAAAAAATCGAGCATCCAATTCATAGCAAATTTGCCATAGCCTTTGCCCTGAAAATTTTCATCCACCATTAACCGCTGAATAAAGGCTTGATGCGTCGGATGCGAAAAATTTAAGGCATACATCAAAAAACCGACAGGCTTGTCATCATCATAAATCGCAAACGGAAACAAATCCCAATGCCCTTCATATTCATCACCAAATTTTGATTGAGCAATTGAATACAAATTTGAAGCCACAAAAGTTTTCTGGTCTTCGCGGACTTTTAAACCAATGATGTCTTGCCAATTCTCTATCGTGATATTTCGGATTTCAGGCATTCGATAACATTCCTTTTACCGATTCAACCAACGCTTCTTTCTTGACTTCAACTTGTTCGCCGCTTTTCAAATTTTTGACTACCACCAAGCCTTTTGCATCTTCATCTGGACCCAAAACCAAAGCCAGTTTCGTTTTCATTTTGTCCGCAAATTTGAATTGCTTTTGTAATTTCGCAGGTTCAGGAAATACAAGTGTATTAATCCCAGCATTTCGCAATTGAGCAGATAATGCAAATGATTTACTCAAAAATGTTTCATCAAACAACGTCACCAAAACATCTGCAGGCGTGGGATTAAATTCAGGCAATAAACCTTTTTCTTGTAAGACAATTCCCATGACCACATCACCCATTGCAAAACCAACACCGGATAATGGATTTCCGCCGACATCTGCTAACAAATTATCATAACGTCCGCCACCTAAAATAGCACGCTTGACAGAACCACTTGTATCAAATGCTTCAAAGACGGTGCCGGTGTAATATAAGAGTCCACGCATGATGTTAGGGTCATATTTGACATATTCACTCACGCCCAATGCTTCCAGTGCAGAGAAAAACTTTACTAACTCATCACTTTCTTTCCACAACTCAAAATTAGACAAAATATTTTTCAAGCCATCTAATTGAGTTTGATTCAAACCAAGTTCAATTGCATACGCATCCCATTTCGCAGATTCCATTTTAGAACGGCGGTCAACTAAATTGGAAACATCTAATCTTTTTTCATTTGGGATTTGTAATTTATCAAATTCAGAATCCATTAAGCGACGATTGTTGACATAAATCGTGGCTTGGTCAGGAGTCAAACCCACAGACTTGAGAAATGTCGAGGCAACAGCAACCAACTCTGCATCCGCTTGAGGCGAATTGACTCCCAACATGTCAATATTCCATTGAAAGAATTCACGCGAGCGTCCTTTTTGCGGTTGTTCATATCTCCAAAACGGACCGAATGACCACCAACGCACAGGGTACGCCAATTCGTTTTGTTTGGCGGCAATCATGCGTGCCAGTGATGGAGTTAATTCAGGGCGAAGTGTGACGAAATCTCCACCACGATCTTCAAATGTGAAGGATTGTTTTTTGACAAGTTCTTCGCCAGATTTTGCGGCGTATAAATCAATCGGTTCAATAAAAGGCGCATCCCATTCTTGATAGCCAAAAGCCTGAGATGCCGCGCGGACTTTTTCATAAATGAAATTTCGCAACGCCATTTGCTCAGGGTAAAATTCGCGGGTGCCTTTTATGGGTTGAATCTTGTTTGCCATAGTGCGCGAATTTTATCATGTCGTTCAAAATTCAGTTGGTGAATTTTGATGTATAATTTATATAACCGATGGTCGAGAAGTTGCAAATGAAATAAGCAATGTACTGAGACCATCAATACATAAAAATTACTTTATTAAATGTTCGTCTCGATACGGGCTTCGCCTACTCGACCAACGAGAATAAATAAAAGGAATTTTATGAACTACGATTACGAAGACGCATTAGATTATTCATCCCGCTGGATTGATTTGATTCAT
>ERZ761607.4144-NODE-4144-length-13102-cov-6.349889_pt1 | contig 13102 bp, 9 predicted proteins | sample MGYA00511164_ERZ761607 | MGnify/ENA primary metagenome ERZ761607 (study PRJEB28899, sample SAMN02445080) | bioreactor sludge metagenome | biome: EBPR sludge | place: Australia: Brisbane, Thorneside Wastewater Treatment Plant | collected 2011-06-22 ...
CCGCCCGCGCTGGCCGTGATGCGCACCGCCACGGCATCCATCCGCTCCGGCACCGCAATGCTCCAGGACACCACGGCACTGCTGCCCGGAGCTGCACTGAATGCACGCTCGGCCTTCTTCAGATTGAAGAGCTCGTTCACCGGCTTGTTCGTCGTCGGGTCGAAGAGCTCGAGGCGTGCCGAGCCATTGAGCGTGCCGCCCTCGATCGCGTTCATCTTGGCGGTTAGCGTGATCTGATCGCCCTGGCGGAGGAAGCGCGGCAGGTTCGGCACCACCATCAGCGGCTTCTGCGTGATGGTGCTGCGCGTGAACTGCGCGGTCCTCAGGTCGGTGGTGTGCGCCAGGCCCATGAGGTTCCAGCGCGTGAGCGCATCGGGCATGGTGAAGCGCAGCACCACGTTGCCGTCGCGGTCGGTGAGCAGGTCGGGGAAGAAGAAGGCGGTCTCGCGGAAATCGGTGCGGAGGGGGGATGGTGAGGATGATGCGGATGGAGGTCCTGGACGCTCCATGTCGTACATAACGACCTCCTCCAGTACAACCCCTGAATCCGCATCTTCCGCGAAGCCAAAGACGCCCTCTTCCTGCTTCCGCGCAGCCATAGCGACGCCTGGCAGGGCCTGCAACTCACGCTCGCCGTCGCCGCGTGCCACATTGCCCATGATTCCCGCGCCGCGATAGCTGCCCCGGCCCAAGTAGATATCACTGGACAGCTGCGGATACCGCCGTGCGCTATCCGAAACGGCTTGGTGGGCGCGTGCCATCTGCCTGGCGCCAGCCGCGCCAAAAGGCAATGAGCGGCCCCATGCCATGCGTTCGCGATTGGAGCCCCATACGCTCATCCACCACTCCGGCAGCGCGAACCGGTCGAGTGAGGCATCGTACATCGTGGCCAGTACCTGCGCGGCCACCTGCTCCTTCTTGGGACCGGTGATCCTCAGGCGCCATTCCTCCTTCGCGCCGGGCAGCAGCTTGTCGCGGAAGCTCGTCCATTCCACCTTCAGTTGCTTGTTGGTCCACGGCACCTCGATGCGCTGGCTGGAGGTGTGCGGCCGGCCGCGCTCCACGCACACGAAATGCACGGTGAATCCGCCACGATCGTCCTCCAAAACAGGCAGCTCCACGCGCTGTTGGCCGCGCTTCAGCTGGAGGGGACGCACCACGGCGATGCGGCCATCGCGCTCCACCTCCATGAGCACGCGGCACTCGGGCAGCGCCGTGCTCAGCAGGATGATGGCCTTCTCGCCCGGCTCGCAGCGGTCCTTCACCGCCTGAGCATGGAACGCTTCATTCTCGAAACCCGTGTTCTGGATGTCGGGATCGTAGAGCGTGCACACCTTGAAGGCCTTCACCGCTTCGCCCGATGGATCGCGCGCTTCCATCTCGACCAGGTAGGTGCCCACCTCCCAGTCGCGTATGCCGCCCAACGCCGTGCGCCTGCCCTGTGCGTTTATCGAGTCTCGGCGCATCTCTTCCGCGCCGCGCGCCCAGGTCTCCGGGTCGCGCTCGTTGACGTATTGATCTTGCGGGAAGCGTCGCTCGAACTCCGCCTTCGTCATCACGAAGCGGTCAGGTCGCTCCCACAGGCGCTCGCGCTTCGCGCCGCCGGCAGGCATGACGAGCTTCGCGATGCGCAGGTTGAAGGGCATTCGCTGCTCTTGGCCGTTCAGGTTCACCACGCGGATGAGCGCGCTGTCGGCTGTGCTCCGGTCGATTGCCGCGTCGATGCCCAGCTCCAGGTCGATGCTGCGGTAGCCCACCACGAGATCCATGCCCGCATCGTGCGTCTCGCCGGTGACGTCGGTGACTGAGGCGCTCACCGTGTAGCTGAAGCTGGGGTCGGCGCCGCGCGGGAAGGCGCGATCGGGCTCGGCCTTGAACTTCACGCTGAATCGGCCCTGCGCGTCGCAGATGGCCTCACCGCTGGCGATCTCGGTGCTGCGGCCCCAAGGCAATCCGCCCCAGCGCCAGCCGCACCACCACGGCATGCGCGCGCTGCGGCTCACGGTGTACCGCACAGCGGCGCCATCGAGCGGCGCACCGGCATAGCTCTTCGCCACACCGGTCACGGTGGCCTCTTCCCCGAGCTTGGGCGTTGCGCTCACCGGATCGAAGACCACCTCGAAGCTGGGCCGCTTGTACTCCTCGACACGGAGGCCCTTCGCGCCGTCATCGGCCTCCAGCGACCAATGGCCCGTAAGCCGGCCCTGCGGAATGGTGAAGCGACCTTGGAATGCGCCGAAGCGGTCGGTGGTCACGGTCATGGTGTCCACTTCCTCACCGTTGGCGTCGCTCAGCCACACCTCGGTCTCGTAGCCGGGCAGCACCTCGGTGCGCTTGCCGCGCTTCACGGTGGCGATGCCCTTGAAGCGCACCTCCTGCCCCGGCCGGTAGATGGCGCGGTCCGTGAAGAGGAAGGTGCGGATGGAGTCCGGTTCTTCCCGGTAAGGGTCGTAGGTGTAATGGCCGCTGCTGGTGTATTGGTCCTCGCCGCGCTTCACGTGGAAGCTGATGCTGCCGCGCTGCTGGGCAAGGTTGAATCGCACGGACCCATCTTCGGCCGTGGTGCGGCTGGCGATCTCCTTCCTCCGCTGCTGGCCGTCTTCCCACAAGGCGATCAAGACCCGCACGATCGCCCCTTCGATGGGCCGTCCCGTTGTCCGGTCAAGCACGAGCAATTCGTGCATGCTGCCATCGTCTCGATGCACGAGCGCGAGGTCGGTGACCCGCACCTCGCACCAGCTTATCGCGTCCTCACCGGCAGCGAACGATGCGCCATTGGAGATGAGGATGGCGTATCGCCCCAGCGGCAGCGCATCGATGGCGACCTCCACCGCATGTTCATTGTGGTCGCCGTCATCGGGCAGCTCGATGCTCCACTCCTTGATGGCGCTCTGCTTCAGCAGCCAGGCGTTGCGGTCGGGGTCGTAGCGCCGGTCGTTCTCGTCGCGCTCGGGATCGGCCACCACGCGCAGCCACGCCTTCGTGGTATTCTGGTACTTCACCAGCGCGAGGAAATCCTTCCCCGGCGGGACCGCCTGCTCCGAGGAGATGCTCAGCGAGGGATGCTGCACACGGGCCAGCAGCGCCGACGCGCTCCGCGCGCCGAAGGTGCCGGGCCACTTGGCGTTCGCTTCGCGGCAAAGCTCAATGGCCGTGCGGCGCTCCCACTTCCAGTCGTCGCCGCGCAGGCGATCGTACCTGCCGGACTGCTCCTCGTGCCAGCGCGCGATGGCCACCATCACCTCGGCCTCGCAGGCATCCACAGGCAGGCGCGTGCGCAGGAGTTCGAGCGCGCCGAGATAGAGGCTGTCCTTCTCCGGCAGCACGCTGTGCTCGCGCACATAGGCGAGCCGCTGCAGCACCGCGTCCACGTACGCATCGAGCTTGTCGGCGTTGATGTGCGCGCGCTCCAGCCGCTGGTGGATGCGCATGGCCTGGAACTCCCAAGCGGTGCTGTCGCGGTGCACAAGGGGCCGGAAGAGGAAGGGCTCGAAGAGCTCGAAGTCCTTCGGGTCGTTGAGGGCGAAGCGCCATGACGGTTCTGCCAGGCGCGTCTCCGTATTGCTGAAGATGCGCAGCGCGCGATGGGCCAGCACATCGTAGATCGTGGGACGCAGGTAGAAGGCACCGGTATCGCCCACGAGCAGTTCGCGCAGCTCGCCGACAGGGATGCGCCGCAGCGTGTCGAAGGGCTCAATGGAGGCGCGCGCCTCGCGGATCACCCGTTCCATGAAACGGCCCTGCGTCCAGGTCTCCGGGTCGGCCGCGTCGAAGGAGCCGGCGAGCTCGGTGCGCTCCATGATCCGCCAGCGCTCGCGTTGGTAGCGCTGCCACCAGCGGTCCATGAGCGCTGAGCGCAGCAGCTGCGCGAGCGGCGGCCCGGCCTCGGCCGCGCGTCGATCCATGGGGTCGATGATGCTGTCGGGCCCCACGCCGATCAGCTCCTGGTAGGTGGCGCGGCGCGCCCATGCCATGAACTCGGTGCGCCAATCGCCGGCAACCCGCGCCTCGTCGAGCAGCGCGTCCGTGCGCTCCAGCGCCGTGGCGTACTGCGCGATTCCGGCGAGGGAGTCGATCACGGCCCAGCGCGGGTCGGGCAGCGACCCCGCTGCGATGGGTTTCTTGCTTCGGCACGCGGCCACGAACCCGATCAGCATGATTGGGACAAGGAGGCGTGAGGCTCGGAGAACGGAGTGGCGCATGGGCTGAATGAACGGCGCAAAGCTCCGGTTCGTGCGCGAGATGCGCGGCGGCCCGGTGGCGAACGGAGCACCCCCCTGCGCAAACTCAATCTACGCATCACGGGAACGCCTGACGACTTCGGGGTGTCGCTCGGCCGCAAACGACGAATCAGCCAAAGCGCGCTGCATCCACCTCCGGGTCCAGCGGCCTGCTGCCGTACAGGTGATCGGCCAAGTGCGCCGCGCACCAAGGCGCGAGCAGGGCCCCGCGCGAGCCCAGGCCATTGAATACGGCCTGCCTTGGCGTGATGCGGCCGAGGATAGGCCTGCGGTCCGCTGAAGCAGGGCGCACGCCGGCCCAGTGCTCAACCACTTGCACCTCACCGCTCCAGAGCCGTCTGAGCTTGTCCAGCAGATGGCGCCGGCCCTCCTCCGTAGGGCCGCTCCACACATCATCCCAGGCGAAGGTGGCGCCGATGCGATATAGGTCGTCGCCGAGCGGCACGATGAACACGCCACGGTGCACGATCGCCCCCAGGCCGAGGCCCGGCATGCGCACGGTGAGACCCTCGCCGCGCACGGGCACGAGCCCTTTCTGTTGCGCGAAGGGGCCGGTACAATGCACGAGCAGCGGAGCAGCACAGCCTGCCGCTTCCACTCCGCCCTCATCCTCGCGGATGTGCTCGATGCGCAGCTCGTGCTCAAGCAAGGCCCCTTCCGCCAGCCAGCGCTCGCGGTGCAGCTGCAGCAGCCCTTTCATGTCGAGCCATGCCGCACGCAGCACCACGCCATGGCCATAGGGCTGCGGCAGGCGGGCGAGTCCGCCATCGCTCAGGGGGCCCCGGCCCATCATGCGCGACAGCTCTTCTTCACGCATGCGTAGCTGCCAGAGGCCGGCCTCATTCGCCGTGGGGAAGATCTCCGCCAAGGGCAGCTGGTGCCAAAGCGGCGCCTCGTACTTCTGCTGCAGTTCGCGATAGAATGGGCCCGCGATGGCGAGCAGCTCGGAAGCGCGCCAGCTGGGAACGGTGCGGCGCAGCACGATGGGGTTGACCACCCCGGCGGCCACCCAGCTCGCGCGTCCCTCCTGCGGTGCGTCGATCACGCAGGCGCGCAGGCCGCGCGCCGCGAGCGTCTCGCTCAGCACCACGCCCGCGATGCCGCGACCGAGGATCAGGATGTCATGCGTGTGGGTCAAGCGGATGCTAAGGTCCGAAGGCGGGAGGCTCCGGGCTTCACGGATTGCGCCGTTCGGTTGCCGGATTCTACCGCGGCCCGGCGATTGCCCTAGTCAGCGGCACCGGTTGTACCCAGCGTAAGCCTGTGACAACCCGACCTTTCAAGCGGTCAAGCCGCCAGCAAGCGCTCCATCCGGGCCAAGAGCTCCTCCTGGTCGTAGGGCTTCTGCACCAGGTCGTTGGCCCCGGCACCACGCACCGTGGCATGCAGGTGTGGGAGCTCGTAGGCGGTGAGCACGAGGATGGGTGCCGTCACGCCCTGTGCACGCAGCCGCTCCACCAAGGAGAGGCCATCCACGCCCGGCAGGCCTAGGTCAACGAGCACCAGATCCGGGGGGTGCTCTCTGGTCAAAGCCAGCAGGTCCCGGCCATCCCGCAATGCGGTCACCTCCCAGCCGGCACGCACGAGCCGCATCTCCAGCAGCTTGCGCACCAAGGCATCGTCCTCCACCAGTATCACGCGCGGCATGGCCGCTCTTACGGCTGCCGCGGGCAGCGGGTTCCGGGTTCATCGGAAAGCCGGCCAAGGCTGGACCGACCTGCCCTTTCCGACCCCCATGGAACACCTTGCCGCCCTACTCGAAAAGAGCCTTGAACAGGTCGTTGCCGTTGGCGAAGATGATGAGGCCCAGCAGCAGCACCATGCCGATCATCTGCGCCACCTCCAGTACGCGCTGGTGCGGCGGCCGGCCGGTGACCATCTCATAGAGCAGGAAGACCACGTGCCCCCCATCAAGCGCCGGAATGGGCAGTATGTTCATGAACGCCAGGATGATGCTCAGGAAGGCCGTCATGTTCCAGAAGACCTGCCAATCCCACGTGGGGCTGAACAGGCCACCGATGGCACCGAAACCGCCAATCTGCCCGGCGCCGCTGGGGGTGAAGAGGAGCTTCAGCGAGCTCACGTAGAGTCCCAGTGTCTCCACGCCGCTGGCGACTCCCAGCGGTATGGACTGCAGGAAGGTGAACTCCTCGTGGCCATGCGCGAACCAGGCCGTATCGACTTTTGGGCCGATTCCGACCTGTCCGTTTCCATTGACCTGCACCACGTGGGAGGTCCGCTGCCCCTGCCGCACGGCATCGACGAGGACCCATTGGCCCCTCCGCGCCTGCACTGCCTTCACGAAATCGCCGAAATAGGCGGCTGGAGCGCCATCCACGGCCACGATGCTGTCGCCCTTCTGCAATGTACTGCGTGCCGCATTGCCGCCGCGCACCAGGGTATCCACCACGAAGGGCATCCGCGGCATGAAGTGCATCTGCTTGCCCTTCTTGCTGATCCGCTCGTGCATGTCGCCGTGCAGCGGAATCTCCACCTCGGCGCCGCCGCGCAGCACGGTGAGGGATGCCGTGCCCTCATCCAGGATCGCCTTGGTAAGAGCCCTGTTCAGGTCCTCCAGGCTGCGGGGCCGCTGCCCGTTCACCGCCACCGGGCGATCACCCTCCTCCACGCCCATCTCGGCCATCACCTCGCTCGGGTGCACCCCGAAGCGCACGGCATCGATCGGCAGATAGTCCTTGCCCCATACCCACAGGATCATGATGTAGATCACCATGCCCAGTAGCAGGTTCACCGTGACCCCGCCCACCATGATGATGAGCCGCTGCCAGGCGGGCTTGCTGCGGAACTCCCACGGCTCGGCAGGCTTGGCCATCTGGGCCTTGTCCATGCTCTCGTCGACCATCCCGCTAATCTTCACGTAGCCGCCGAAGGGGATCCAGCCGATGCCGAACTCGGTGTCGCCGATCTTCTTCTTCACCAGCGAGAACCAAGGGTCGAAGAAGAGGTAGAACTTCTCCACGCGGGTCTTGAACCAGCGGGCGGGCAGGAAATGCCCCAGCTCGTGCAGGGTGACGAGGATGCTTAGGCTGAGGATGAGCTGTGCTCCTTTGATCAGGATCTCCATGTTCGTTCGGTCGCGCCTGCCTAGCGGCGGGCAAGCTCAAGCGCCAGTCGCCGGGCCTCGGCATCGCTGGCCACGAGGTCGGCAAGTTGCGGATCAGGGGTGAATGGGACGCGCGCCAGGCAGCCCTCCACCAGGTCGCTCATCGCGAGGAACCCGATGGCGTCCTTGAGGAAGAGCTCCACGGCCACCTCGTTGGCGGCGTTGAGCACGCAGGGCGCGTTGCCCCCGCGGTCCATGGCATCGAGGGCGAGCGCCAGGTTGCGGAAGGTGGCGAGGTCGGGCTGCTCGAAGGTGAGCGCGGAGTACTTGGTGAAATCGAAGCGCGGCCAGGTTGTTTGAAGGCGCTGCGGGTACGAGAGCGCGTACTGGATGGGCAGCTTCATGTCAGGCAGGCCCATCTGCGCCTTCATGCTGCCGTCGCGGAACTGGACCACGCTGTGGATGATGCTCTGCGGATGCACCACGATCTCGATCTGCTCCTTGCCCAGGTTGAAGAGCCACTTCGCCTCGATGGCCTCCAGCCCCTTGTTCATGAGGCTGGCGCTGTCGATGGTGATCTTCGCGCCCATGTCCCAATTGGGGTGCTTCAGGGCCTGCGCCTTGGTCACTGCGGCCAGCTCCTGCCGGCTCTTGCCCCGGAAGGGCCCGCCGCTGGCGGTGAGCACGATCTTCTCGATGGGGTTCTCCCATTCGCCCGCGAGGCACTGGAAGATCGCACTGTGCTCGCTGTCCACCGGGTAGATGTTCACCGCCTTCTCGCGGGCGGCCTTGGTGACGAGCGCGCCGGCCACGACCAGCGTCTCCTTGTTCGCGAGCGCGATGGATTTGCCGGCCTCGATGGCGGCCAGTGTAGGCTTCAGGCCGGCATAGCCCACCAGCGCGGTAAGCACCACATCGATGTCCTCCATGGTCACCGCCTGCTCCAGCGCCTCCGTGCCCGCATAGGCCTTGATACCGTGCGGGAAGAGGGCGTCCTTCACGCGCGGCAATTGGGCGGGGTCGCCGATCACCACCGCATTGGGCTTGAAGGTGAGCGCCTGCTCGATCAGCAGGTCCACGCGGTTGCCGCAGGTGAGCAGCTCCACCTGGAAATGGTCCGGTTGCTCACGCACCACCTCCAGCGCTTGCGTGCCGATGGAGCCGGTGGAGCCGAGTATGGCGATACGCTTCATGTGCTCATGCGGCCGTCTGCGCATGGGCCAAGGGGCGCGCGACCGGGGCGCGAAGATCGGTGTTGGCAGGGCTGCTGCTAACCGGCCTTGCGCTGCGCCTCCGTGATGGTGCAGATCAGGGAGGCCGGCTCGCAGAGCACGGCCCTGTCACCCTGGAGCGCGATGGGCGCCTTGAGCAGGCCGGGATTGTGCGCGAGCACGTTCAGCCAGCCCTCGCCGTCCAGGTCACGGCCGCGCAGGTGCTGCTGGTAGTACGGATGCGCACGGTTCAGCAGGTCCTTGGGCCTCAGGTTCAACTGCTTCAGCACCTGGCGCACGAAGGTCGTGCTCAGGCTCACCTCGCTCACATCCTGCTTGTTCACCCGGGGCGCCAGCGTGTAGGCATAGGCCAATGCCTTGCGGCCCTCCGGGGTGCTGCTGTCGTACACGAGCGTCAGTTCCTTCGAGTTGAGGGTGGTGCTCATGGCGAAGAGGATTTGGTGGCACGGTGAAGTTAGTGGCGAACGCGCCGATTGGTGCCGTGTTGCGGGGGAAATGTGCCCCGCGCGCCTGCTTTTCGACCGGTCGAGCCTGCGGATCGACGTGGCTGAGCCGTGCGCGATCGGCCGCGCGACTCAATCGGCGAGACGCGCCTTGAAGCGCTGTTCAACCCGGACGCTCAGGTCCTGCTTCTCCCATAGGCCATACGCGAGCTCGATCTCCTTTATCGGCTCCTCGGAGATGTTCCGCATCCGGATGAACAGGAAGAGCAGATGCTCGTGCGCATCCATGTCAACCCTGTGCTTGATGCGGGAGTAGAGGTTCGGCGCCTTCTCCTTGATGTTCTTGTCGAAAATCTCAATCGAAACACGCCCCAAGGGGTCCTTCTGAATGTCGATCCGCTGCATCGCACTATCGCCATTCACCGCGTAGCTGATACCCATGCTCAGAACGGGCGGGAAGTGAGCCGTGTCCGTAGCTGTGACCATGAACAAGGCACCAACCGAGTGTGGATGGTCCTTATTCAGGTAGGCGGCCCTGATCAGCCTGAGCTGGTGGCCCGGCTCCCTGCCGGGCGCTTGCGCAGAAGCGTCGCCGACTAGCAGCAACAAGACCATCGATACCAGGATCCTCATGCGGCGGTTTCCGCGAAAGGTATCAGCGTGCCGCCGATGCCCGCCGCAGCCGGTCGTTGATGGCTCGGCCAAGGCCCTCGTCGGGGAAGCGCTCGGCGAGGATCACCGTGCAATCGCCGCCGTCCAGGTCGCGCAGCACCGCGAAGAGGTTGCGCGCGGCCTCGGCCAGGTCGCCGCGCTCGCTGAGCAACTCGCAGCGGTGGCCCGGGTACTCGTTCCGGAAGCTGATGATGCCGATGCGCCTTCCCGCGAAGCGGCGCAGCAGTGCATCGATGTCGCCCACGTGCACCGGCTTACGGGGAGCGTAATGGCTCTCGAGCATGCCGGGCGCCGCGGGCAGCACCTGCTTCACCGCCTGCGCCACGGTGCCAATCACGCGCTCGATATCCTCCAGCGCGATGCCGCCCGGGCGGTAGAGCACCCAGCGATCGCCCTCCCAGCCGAGGATGGTGGATTCCACGCCCACCGCGCACGGGCCGCCATCGAGGATGTACGGAATGCGCGCGCCGAGCTGGTCGGCCACGTGCTGCGCGGTGGTGGGGCTAACGTAGCCGAAGGGGTTGGCGCTGGGCGCGGCCAGGGGGAAGGGGAGCCGCTCGAGCAGCGCGCGTGTGAGCGGGTGGCGCGGCATGCGCACGCCCACGGTGTCGAGCCCGCTGGTCACCAGGTCGGGCACCGCAGGGCGCTTGGGCAGCACCAGGGTAAGGGGTCCCGGCCAGAAGGCGTGCATGAGGGCCTCCGCGCCGGGAGGCAGCTCGCGGACCACCTTGTGCGCATCGCCCAAGGCGCCCACATGCACGATCAGCGGGTCGAAGGCCGGGCGCTGCTTCGCCTCGAAGACCTTCAGCACCGCGGACTCATCGAAGGCATTGGCGGCGAGCCCGTACACCGTTTCGGTGGGTATCGCCACGATCCCTCCCGCCTCGAGCAGTCGTGCGGCATGCTCCAAATCGGTGCCGATGGCCGATTGCATGCTGCAAATGTGCGACGTCAACGCGCGCTGCGCCGCCTACTTTGGCCGCATGCCCAAGCGTCTCGGCGACATCCGCCTGTGGATCCTGCTCACCACGCTGGTGCGGCTGATCGGCATCACCTCCCCGCCGCTGGAGACCGCGCACAGCTGGCGCCAGGCGTTCACCAACATGGTGGCGCGCAACATGGCCGAGGAGGGCATCGACCTGCTGCACCCACGAACGGACCTCTCCGGCGAGCGACCCGGTGTGGTGGCCAGCGAATTCCCGGGGTTCAATGCAGCAGTGGCGCTTCTCTACCGGGCGTTCGGGCCTGCGCACTGGTATGGGCGCCTGGTGGCCTTGATCGCTTCCGCCCTCGGAGCCTGGGCCTTTCATGCGCTTGTTCGGCAGCGCTACGGGGAGCGCGTGGCATTCCTTGCCGCCTTCATCCTGCTGTGGTCCTCCTGGTTCGTCTATGGCCGCAAGTCCATGCCGGACGTCTTCAGCGCGGCGCTGGTGCTCATCGCCCTATGGGCCGTGGACCGGGCGCTGCGAACCAGCGCTTGGTGGTTCGCCCTGGCCATTCCCATGGCAGCGATCGGCGGCCTCTGCAAGATTCCAGCGGTGGTTCTGCTGGCGCCCTGGGCGCTGATGACACTTGAGCGCGGCTTCACGCAGGGTCGGCGCGTGTTGGCCCTCGCGTCGCTGGCCCTGGCAATCGCGCCCGTGGCCTGGTGGTACTTCGTCTGGCAGCCCCACCTGCTCACCGCATACGGCAACCCGCTCTACTTCCCCTACCCCCTCGCGGAGGGGCTGCAGCAGCTCTGGGCGCATGCCGGCAAGGCCGCCGAGCGCTTCCGTTTCTCCGCACTGATGAGCCATGCCGCCTTCCTCGGCGTATGCGTCGGCATCTGGAGGGCCATGCGCAACCGCGATACCCGAACGGCGGGCGTGGCGCTTGGCATCCTGCTGCCCTTCGCGCTGATCATGGTCAAGGCCGGCGATGTGTTCGCCCTGCATGCCTACTACATCATCCCACTGGTGCCGCTCCTGGCCCTGCTGGCGGGGCTGGGGCTGGAGTGCCTCCCGCGAGGGGCGGCCACGGCGGCGGTGCTGGCGCTGGTGGTGGCGGAGGGCGCGGGCATGCGCTGGCACGACCTCACCGGGGGAAGTGAGCGCGCCTACCTCCTGGAAGCCGAGGGCCTCGCGGACCGCTTCACCGGCCCCCACGACCTGGTGGCCACCTCGTCCGGCCTGGACCCCCGACCCATGTACTACCTGCACCGTTCCGGCTGGAACCTGACAGCGGAAGAAGCGCAGCAGCGGCACACCCTGGACAGCTTGGCGGCCCTGGGCCTGCGCGCGGTGTTCGTGGAGCGGCGCGAAACGGATGCGGCCGTGCCATGGCCGGTGCTGCACGAGGACGCGCACTGGCGGGTGCATGGCGCGCCGCGGCGGACGGATTGATCCGCCAGCTAAATTCACCGCATGATGGACCGTCGACGATTCCTCCGTACCGCCTGCCAGGCTTGCGCCGCGCTGGCGGTGGTGCCCGCCGCTGCATCGCTGGAAAGCTGTTCCGGCGCCAAAGGCCTCGCCGTGAGCAATGGCACCCTGAGCGTTCCGCTGGCTGACCTGGGAAAGAGCGGCACTACCGTGCTGCGGGCACAAGGACTGGACGCCAAGCTGATGGTGGTGCGACGCGACGATGGCTCCTACGCCGCGCTCCTGTTGAACTGCCCGCACAAGAACGGCCCGGTGAAGGAGAAGGGCGGCGTGCTCACCTGCGAGTGGCACGGCAGCACCTTCGACCGCGACGGCAAGGTGACCAAGGGGCCCAGCAAGCACGACCTGAAGCGCTTTCCGGCCACCGTGGAAGGGGACATGCTGCGGGTAACCGTGGGGTAATCACCCCAATCCCTCCACGTACCGCCGATCGTTGGCCAGCCGCGGCACTTTGCTCTGGGCGTCGTTCATGCCACGGGCCTTCATCCACGCCGCGAAGCCGCCACGCGCCACGGTCGTGATCACGAGCGGCCGCAGTACCTTGCCGGTGATGAGGTCCTTGTAGTAGGGGTTGCGCTTCTGCAGTGCCTCGTCCATCGCTGCAGCGAACCGGGCCATGTCCGCCGGCAGCGCTGCGAACTCGATGAACCACTCGTGGTAGGGCAGGCCCTCGGCAGGATCGGTCTGCGGGGCCACGGTGAACTCGGCCACCTCGCAGGGCACGGCGGCGATGGCGTCCTTCAGCGCGCCCTCCACCTCCTCGGCGATCACGTGCTCACCGAAGGCACTGGTGAAGTGCTTGGTGCGGCCGGTGACCTTGATGCGCGGCGGTGCGAGGGAGACGAATCGAACGGTGTCGCCGATCTCGTAGCCCCAAAGCCCGGCATTGGTGTAGAGCACCAGCGCATAGTTCCTTCCCACCTGCACCTCATCGATCGGCAGCACCTTGCCTTCAGCGCCTGGCTCCTTGAAGCCGAAATAGATTCCATTGTCGATGACCAGCAGGAGGCCCTCCTCCTCGCTCCTGTCC
>ERZ761607.4146-NODE-4146-length-13098-cov-3.623170_pt1 | contig 13098 bp, 13 predicted proteins | sample MGYA00511164_ERZ761607 | MGnify/ENA primary metagenome ERZ761607 (study PRJEB28899, sample SAMN02445080) | bioreactor sludge metagenome | biome: EBPR sludge | place: Australia: Brisbane, Thorneside Wastewater Treatment Plant | collected 2011-06-22 ...
GCCCAGCCCAACTCCGCCCGGCGCCCTGGTGTTCGTCAGCCAGGCGTTCACGTGCGACCCGCGCCAGCAGCCGCCGTTGCTGCAAGTGGTGGCCCTGGACCCGCAGGGCCAGGGCGTGCCGGGCGTCGAGGTCATCGTGGAGTGGGGCGGCGGCCAGGACCGTTTCTTCACCGGCCTCAAGCCAGAGCTGGGCGCCGGCTATGGCGATTTCACCATGGCGCCGAACGTCGCTTACACAGTCCGCCTGGCCAGCGACCCGTCCGGCGAAGTGTCGGTGCGCTCCGACCCGTGCACCGACGGCTCCGGCCAGCTCATCGCCACCTCCGCGCAACTGACCTTCCGCCAGCCGTGACGGCGCCGGTGGAGATCCGCCCGCTCGTCGACCTGCCGGCCGCGGTGCTGGGCAGCTTGATCGTCGGTTACGAGAGCGCGATGCGTTACGCGGTCAGCCAGACCGAGACGCCGGCGCAGACCGTCATCGCCCTGACTTTAGAGCCGCTGGCGCGACCCTACCGCAAACGCTGGGACCCGCCCGACGCGGCGCTGGCCGAGCATTACGCGGGCCTGCCGAAGCTGGGTTTCTCACTGGGCGCTTGGGCCGGCGAGCAGTGGGTGGGTCTGGCGCTGGCCGAACCGCGCGCGTGGAACAAGAGCCTGTGGGTGTGGGAGTTTCACGTCGCCGCCGAGTTTCAGGGGCGAGGTGTCGGCCGGCGGTTGATGGCGGTCCTGGCCGAGCGCGCGCGGGCGGCGGGCCTGCGGACCATGGTGTGCGAAACGCAGAACACCAACGTCCCGGCCATCCAGTTTTACCGCGCCGTCGGGTTCGCGCTGGAAGGGATTGACCTCTCGTACTACACCAACGCCGACCTGGAGCCGCAGGGCGAGGTCGCCCTCTTCATGAAGCGCCGGTTGGAGTGAGGCGCCGGCCTCAGGCCGGCGGTTCGAGCTTCACCTCGGCGGCCGGGTCCACGGCGTAGCACATCGCCAGGAAGTAAGCCACATAGTCGCCGTAGTGCGCCAGCGTCAGCAGCTGCGCCAGGCGTGAGCGACCCGCGGCCGCGATGGCGTCGGTGTTGTAGCCGTTGGTCATGAAGGCATGGCGCACGCGGTCGGCCCGCGCGGACGGTCCCGCGCCGCGCAAGAACAGCGTCATGAAGTTGTGCACGAGCGTCTCCGGGAACAACATCCCGGCCACGGCGTGATCGGCCTCATTCAACGGCACGCAGTGTGCCCAGGCTTTGGCGAGTTGATTGATCTGGGCCTGCCAGCGGCGGCCGGCTGGCGCCAGTTCATCGGCCACAAACAGCAAGGCATGGCGCCCCATCAACTGCCCGGCCATGCGCTTGGCCGGGTTGCCGCTGACCGGGCTGGCGGCGCGCAGGGCGGTCTGCTGCCGCTGCAGCGCCGCCACGGCCTCCGCCACCTCGGCAGACGGGTCCGGCGTGACCTTCAGGCGCGTGAGGGCTGCCAGTGTGAGGAGCGCCAGGTGGCCGAAGGCGTCGCGCGAGTCAAGGCCCGCCGGGTAGCGCCAGACCGACAGCCCTGCGGTCTCGGCCAAACGGCCGCCGCTGGTGATCGCCAGGACCGCCGCGCCCCGGGCCTGGGCGAGGTGGGCGGCTTCTAAGACTTCGGCCGTATTGCCCGAATGCGAGAGCGCGATGACGACCGTGTCCGCGCCGACCCAGGCCGGCAGCGCGCCTTGCGTCCAGAGCGTGATGGGCCGCGCCGCGTCCGGCAGACAAGCGGCGCGCGCCAGGTCGCCGGCGATGGCCGAGTCGCCGCGCCCGACCAGGACGACGTGCGCGGCGCTGGGCGCCGGCCAAGCGGCCGCCTGGCCCTGTGCCCAAGCCGCGGCCACCTGCTCCGGCAGCGCGTCGATGGCGCGCGCGTAGTTCTGGGGATCGATCGAGGCGAAGTAGTCAAGATCGTCGAGGTTCATGGCCGGCTCAAATTGTGGGTGGATGGATGCGGGACAGTATACCGGCAGCGCCGGAAGTCGGCGCCGCCCGGCGGGTTAACTTCCAGTGTTTAGGTCATAGACGGCGCGCGCGCTCCAGCCGGAGAGCGCGGCGACTTGCTTGGCGGCCTCGCGGCGCCGGACGCCCTCGGCCAGGCGCTGGGCCAGTTCGGCCCGCACTTGCTCGGCCTCCCACGGCGCGGCGGCCGCGGTGCCGGCGCCGGCGATGACGAGCGTAATCTCGCCCAGGATCTCCTTGGCCGCGAAGTGGGCGTGCGCGGCGCTGACAGTGCCGCGGAAGATCTCCTCGTGGAGCTTGGTGAGCTCGCGGGCCACGGCCATCGGCCGGTCGCCGAGCACGGCTGCCAGCGCGGCCAGCGTCGCCAGCAGGCGGTGGGGCGCCTCGTAAGCCACCAGGGTGCGCGGCTCGGCGCGCACGCCCTCCAACAGGCGTTGGCGTTCGGCGTCCTTGCGCGGCAGGAAACCCAGGTAGACGAAGGCGTCAGTCGGCAGGCCGGAGGCCACCAGCGCGGCTAGCAGCGCGGACGGCCCCGGCACCGGCACCACCGCGAAGCCGGCCGCCAGGGCGGCGCGGACGAGTTCGTAGCCGGGGTCAGACAGGGCCGGGGTGCCGGCGTCCGAGACCAGGGCCACGTCGCCGTCCGCCAGCGCCGCCAAGATCGCGTCCAGCTTGGTCAGCTTGTTGTGCTCGTAGTAGCTGGTCAGCGGCGTGTGCAGGTCGAAGTGCGTCAGGAGACGGCGGGTGTGGCGGGTGTCTTCGGCCGCGATCAGGGCGGCCTCGCGCAGCACGCGCAGCGCACGGGCGCTGATATCCTCCAGGTTGCCGATCGGTGTGGCGACGAGATAGAGGCGGCCCACGGCGGTGTCCTCTCAGCGTGCGGCTCAGCCGAAGAGCCAGGCCGGCAGGAGCGGCGTCAGCCAGGGGTGCAGGGCCGCGAACACCAGCCCCAGCACTCCACCCAGGGCCGCGCCGGCCACGACGTCGGACAGGTAGTGGACGCCCATGGCGATGCGCGCCAGCGCCACCAGCGGACCCCACACGCACAACAGCGCCGCCAGCCAGCCCGGCCCGAGCGAGAGGTCCAACACGGCCAGCATGATCGCGCGGGCGGCGTGCCCGGACGGGAATGAATGCGGGTCGGCGCTGCGATAAACCGCGCCCCACTCCCCCGGCGGGCGCTGCCGCCGCACCGTCCACTTGAGCGCCTGGACAACCACGGCGGTCAGGCCGATGGCCGCGAAGATGACCACAGCCCGGTACTTCCAGGCGGCGTCGGCCAGCACCCAGATCAGCACCAGACCCAGGCCCCAGAACCACGAGTCGCCGGAGTGGGCCAGGAAGATGGCCAGGCGGCGGAGCCAGCCGGGCCGTTCGGCGACGCGGAGGCGGGCCGAGAGGCGGGCGTCCGCTTCCAGGAGCGGGCGCACCCAGCCGAGCCGGGCGGGGGCGAGCGCGTCGCGGTCGTCGGTGGTCATCGGCGTTGGTCGAACTCCCGCTTGAGCATGTCGTACTGGCGCGGCTTGTCGATGTCCATGCCGAGCTCGGCGTACGGCGAGATCAGGATGCGGCCGTCCACGCCCAGGCGCTCGCGGACGCGCCGCTGGCCGAGGTCCAGGCTGAGCCAGCCGAGCGCCACCAGCAGCAGCGTGTCCAGGCCGACCAGCGCGGCCTGTTGGAGCAGGCTCTTGCGCGCGGCGATGATCTTGCGCCAGGCCGGGTGTTCGCCGCTCAGCAGGTCGCGGCGCAACAGGCTCAGGTCGCCGGCCGTGAAGCGGCCCTCTTTCAGGCGGAAGAAGGTCCGGCGCGAACCCGGAAAGCGCTGCTCCATCACCGTGTCCGGGATGAGCGAGTAATACATGGCGTGGTCGGTCTCCAGCGAGGCGCGCACGTTCCAGTCCACCATGGCGGCGGTGATGAGCGGGATGTCGGCGCTGACGGCCAGGATGTGCGTGGGCGGCGCGCCGCGTGCCTCCGACCAATGCGTGCCGGCCAGGACGTTGTCCATCATGTTGCCGCGGCTGGGCAGCACCGCCCAGTCTTTGTCACAACGCAGGGTGCCGGCGTGTTCCGGCTCCAGGCCGACCACGGCCACGCGCCGCACGGACTCGGCGCCGCTGAGAGCGTCCAGCACCCATTGCACCATCGGCCGGCCGCCCAGTTCCAGCAGGGCTTTGGGCCGCCCCTGGGTGAGCGGGTAGAGCGGCTCGTCCGGGGCGGGCACCCCGCCGGCCGTGACCACGGCGTCGACGATGGCGTGGGCGGCGCCGGACGGGGTCATGCGGCCTCCGTCAGCGTCTGCAGCGTCGGCGTCAGCTTAAGCTCATCGATCAGGGCGTCCAGCTCGGCGTCGCTGAGTGCCCGGCCTTGGCCGCTGACCGCGATCAGCGCCGCCTCCATCATATTGGTGCCGAAGGAGCGGCCCTCCAGCACCGGCGTGGTCGTCACCAGCCAACGCGCGCCGGCCGCCCGGAACAGGGCTACGTCCTCGGGCGTGGTGGTATTGGTGCAGATCAGCTTGCCGTCCAGCCGGGCCGGCCGGTAGCGCTTGATGTAATGGCAGTCGCCGGCGATGATCGTGGCCCAGGCGTACCACTGGCCGTGCTTGGGCGTCCATTTCTCCTGCTTTTCGCCGATGGGGTAGACCCATTCGAAGGGCAGGCGCGTGATCAGGGGCAGGGCGGCGGCCGCGATCGCCTTGACGGCGGCCACGCTCCGCAGCGGCAGCGGGATATCGAGCGCGAACAGCAGGTCGCCAAAGACGCATTCGTAGCCGCGCTCGACGAAACCCATCGACATCCCCCAGCGGTCGGCGCCGCTGGTGAAGAGGACGCGCGCCGGGTCCAGCCGGCCGACATGCTGCTCAATAAAGGCCGCCACGCGCCGTTCGAGGGTGTTCTTCAGACCGGTGCCATCCACCAGCGGCGTGCGCTGGACATGGCGCACCATGGGCTTGACCGAGTGCAGGGCGTACCAGCGGTCGTCCACGCGCAGGCCCAGGTCGGCGCCGCCGACGCCGAAGGCGTCCACCTGGCCGTCTAGGTCGCGGTAGAGCTGGGCGGCTTTCTCCATGTCGCCGTCCGTGCCGATCCGCTCGATGCGCACCGGCTGGCCGAGCAGCGTCACCTCGACGGCCTTGTTGCGCTTCGACGAGCCCAGACTGATGCTGACAGCACGTTTCATCGGTTCATCCTAGAGGCGGTGAAGAGTTGGGCGGACGCTCAATCGGCGGCCTGCGCTGCCGGCAGCGGCGTCTCCTTGTGGTAGGCCAGCAGGTGCGGCGTGTTCCAGACGATCACGCCAGTGGCCAGCAGGCAGCCCAGGCCGCCGCTGATCACTGAAATAGCCGGCCCAAAGGCTTGGGCCACCAGGCCGGCCTCCAGCTCACCCAGCTGCGGCCCGCCCATGAAAAAGACCATGTTGACGCTGGTCATGCGCCCGCGCATCCCGTCCGGCGTCATCAGCTGGCGCACGATGTTGCGCAAGACGGTGCTGACCATGTCGGCGGCGCCGGTCAGGAACAGGCACGCGTAGGTCAGCCAGAACGTCGTGGAGAAGCCGAAGAGCACCGTCGCCAGCCCGTAGACGGCCACCGACGCCACCAGGACGCGGCCGCGCGCCTGGATGCGCTCCACCAGCGGCACCATCGCCACGCTCGTCAGGAAGGCGCCCGCCGCCGGCGCCGCCGCCAGGACGCCGTAGCCCTGCGCGCCGACGTGCAGAATGTCTTGAGCGAAGATCGGCAGCAGCGCCGTGGCCGAAGCGAAGAACGTGGCGAAGAAATCGAGCAGCATCGTCGAACGGATCAGCGGCGCGCTGAAGACGAAGCGCAAACCCTCCCACCAGGCGCGCAGGCTGATCTCGCTGCGCGCTTCGGCGGCCCGCGCCGGCACGTCGCGCATGAGCAGGAGCGTGGTGAGCAGGGCCAGGAACGAGACCGCGTCGGCAGCGTAGGCCCAGGCGACGCCGGCCGTGCCGATGATCAGGCCGCCGACGGCGGGGCCGATGACCGACGCCATCTGGAACATGATCGAGTTGAGGCTGATGGCGTTGGGCAGGTGCTCGCGCGGCACCAGGTTGGGGAACAGCGACTGGCGGGCGGGGCCGTCGAACGAGCCGATGGCAGCGCCCAGGCCGGCCAGCAGGTAGATCAGCCAGGGCGCGTCCAGGCCGTTGAAGGTGGCCACGGCCAGCGTCGTCGAGACCAGCAGCATGGCCGAGTTGGTCAGCAGCATCAGGCGGCGCCGGTCGAGCGCGTCGGCCACGACGCCGCTGATGAACGAGAAGACGATGATGGGCACCACCCGCACCAGCCCCACCAGGCCGAGGGCCAGCGCCTTCTGGTCGTCCGGCACGCGCAGGGAGATGTGCCAGAGGATGGCGGCGTTGCGCATCAGCGAGCCGGACATGGAGATGAGCAGGCCGAACCAGAGCAGGCGGTAGTTCCGGTGTTGCAGGGCGATGAGCGATTTAGGAAGGCGATTCATAGTGCGTAACTGAAGAGACAGCGCCGCGGCGCAGCCGCCGACGCCAGGCGCCCGCTTAGGTGCCCCAATCCCTCAAATACAAAAAGTCGTAGCCCACAGTGCGGTTGCTGAGTTTGGCCACCAGGGGCATGACGCGCTTGAAGTGGTTGCGGCGCAGCCGGTCCACCACGGTCCGGACGAAGCCGGCGTCGAAGCCGGCGGCCACGCACTCCTCCGGCTTATAGCGCTGATCCACCAGCAGATAGAGCAGCTGGTCGGCGCGCGCATAGGTCAGGCCCATCTCGGCCTCGTCGGTCTGGCCGGGCCACAGGTCGGCCGAGGGCGCCTTATCCAGGATCGGCGCCGGCACGCCCAGCGCCCGGGCCAGCTGACGCACCTGGGTCTTGTACAGGTCGCCGAGCGGGTTGAGGGCGTGGGCGGAATCGCCAAAGAGCGTGCTGTAACCGAGCATGATCTCGGTCTTGTTGCCGGTGCCGACCACCAGGCCGCCGAAGGCCGCCGATTGGTCGTACAGCACGATCATGCGCAGGCGCGCCATGATGTTGCCGCGCCGCAGGTTGCTCATGTCCGGGAAGCGGTTGAGCAGCGGCTCGGCCATGTCCGTGATCGGCACGGTCAAGGACGGGACGCCGAGCTGGGCGATGAGCAGCTGGGCGTGCTCCAGCGACTCGGCGGCCGAGGTGCGGTAGGGCATACACACGGCCAGCACGTTGTGCGGGCCGAGCGCCTCGGCCGCCAGGCAGCAGGCCAGGGCCGAGTCGATCCCGCCGGACAGGCCGACGACGGCCCGGCTCAGGCCGGTGCGCGTGATCTCCTCGCGCAGGAACTGCGTCAGGATTTGGCGCGCCAGGTCGGTGTTGATGTCGAGAGAGATGTTCGTCATAAATGGTGGGGCGGATGGCGGCCCGCCCTGGCGTTGCTCGGTCGGCCGTTGAAGCGGAGGGCGGTCTGCCCCCAATGCGGTCAGCCCTTATCGCGCGCCCCGGCGCTGCCGGCCGTGATGCGCGCGATCTCGCGCGCCACCAGCGCATGGCGCTCGTCGCGCAGGAGCGGCAAGCGCGCCCGCGTCCGGTGCAGCTGGTTCAGGTCGAGCGTCGTGACCACCAGGGCTTCTTCGTGATACGGACCCTGCACGAGTTGGTCGCCGTTCGGATCGAAGGCCACGGCGCCGCCCCAGAAGTTCAGGCCGTCCTCAAAGCCGACCTTGTTGGTGTGGGCGACGAAGGTCGTGAACAGGCTGGCGTAGGCTTTCAGGACATGCTCCACCCAGCGCGCGCTTTCCAGGGTCGGCGCGCTGTTTAGCCCGCGGCCGGGCGAAGCCGACGCGAAGAGCATGACGTCGGCGCCGTCCAGCCACAACAGGTACGGGGCCGAGGCGTGCCAGAAATCCTCGCAGATCAGCATGCCCAGCCGCCCGAAGCGTGTGTCGAAGGCGCGCACCGCGTCGCCCCAGGCGAAGAAGCGGCCCTCGTCGAACAGGCCGTAGGTGGGCAGGTAGACCTTGTGGTGGACGTGCACCACGCGGCCCTGTGACAGGTAGGCGCTGGCGATGTAGAACCGGTTGCGCTGGTCCTCGTCCACAAAGCCGACCACCAGGTCTAGGTTGCGCGCGCGAGAGACGGCCAGGAGCTGGCTGAAGACCGGGTCGTCGGGCGTCGGCGCGCACGCCACCGTGGGCACCAGGTCCTGCAGCACGTAGCCGGTCAGCGACAGCTCCGGGAAGACCAGCAGTTGGACGCCGGCTTTGGCGGCGTCGTCGATGAGCGCCAGGTGTTTTTCCAGGTTCGCCTGGACGGCGCCGAGTTTCGTCTTAATTTGGGCGAGGCCAAGAGTCAAGGCAGGCATGATGACACGCGTTCCGATTCTACAACGAAGGCTCAGGGGCCGGATTTACGGCAACGGCTCCGCCGGGGTCGTCCCAGGCTGGACGACGCGCAGGCGGACCGCCCAGGCCAGTGTGGCCGCCAGCAGCACCAGGGCGCTGCCGACCACGTCCAGGCGGAAGCCGGCCAGCTGTGGCATGGGGTCGCCGCGCAGGAAGCCGAGCAGGAACGGTCCCAAGGCCACCAGGCTGAGGGCATACCAGCCCAGCGCCCCGGCCGGCCAGCGCCGCCCGCGGCTGGGCAGGACCTGGCTCAGCGCCAGCGCGCTCCAGATCATGCCGGCCGCCTGGGTGGGCCAGCGCGGCACGCTCAGCCCGTACAGGTCCGGGGCCGTGGTGACCAGCCAGTCCGGCCATTGGCCGGGCTGGACTTCGAGGCCGTAGGCGCAGCCGGCCGCCAGGCAGCCGCCCCAGCTGAGCAGGCTGAGGACCACCAGCGGCCAGGCCAGCGTGTCCAGGAGCGGCAGCAGCGGCTCGCCGGTCCGGCGCGCATACAGCCAGGCGCCCGCCAGCCCGCCCAGGGCGGCGCCCGGCCAGGCCAGGCCGCCGCGCCAGAGCATGAGGGCCTCGTCCAGGTGCGCGCCGAAATAGGCGCCGTTGACGACGACGTACAGCAGGCGCGCGCCGACCAGGCCGCCCACAATGGCGGCTAGGCCGGCGTCCAGCCAGCGGGTGCGCCGCTCCGGCGGCGCCGCCTGGTATAACGCCGCCAGCGCCAGCGCCAATCCCAGAATCAGCGCGGCGCTGTAGGTGGAAAGCGTCCACGGCCCAAGGCGGGCCAATACGGGCCACATCGCGCCCATTATACTCCGACGAATGCGCGAATTTGCCCATTGCGGCCCACCTAAAATCCTTTAGAATCACCGCCATCCCAGACTAAGGAGCTCCAATGCCTGAGTTTGCCGTCGAGTTGCGCGACGTCAGCAAGCGATTCCCAGCGCCCTCCGGGGAGATCGTCAACGCTGTGCGCAACGTCTCCTTACAGATCCGCGACGGGGAATTCTTCTCCATGCTCGGCCCGTCCGGCTGCGGCAAGACCACCAGCCTGCGCATGATCGCCGGCTTTGAGCTCCCCACCGAAGGCGACATCTTCATCCACGACAAACCGATGGGGCAGACCGCGCCCTACCAGCGCCCGGTCAACACCGTCTTCCAGAACTACGCCCTGTTCCCGCACATGACCATCGGCGAGAACGTCGGTTTTGGCCTGGAGATGAAGGGCGTGGACAAGGCCCAGCGGCTGACGCGCGTGCGCCAGGCGCTGGAGATGGTGCGCCTGCCGGGCTACGAGGCCCGCCGCCCGCGCCAGATGTCCGGCGGCCAACAGCAGCGCGTGGCGCTGGCGCGCGCCTTGGTGAACCACCCGGAGGTGCTGCTGCTGGATGAGCCGCTCGGCGCGCTGGACCTGAAACTGCGCAAGGAGATGCAGCTGGAACTCAAGCGCCTGCAGCGCGAGGTCGGCATCACCTTTATCTACGTCACCCATGACCAGGAAGAGGCCCTGACGATGAGCGACCGCATCGCCGTGATGAGCGGCGGGCGGGTGCTGCAGGTTGGGCCGGCCTTCGAGATCTACGAGCGCCCCAACTGCCGGTTTGTGGCCGACTTCATCGGCGAGAGCAATTTCCTGGAGGGCACGGTCCGCGAGGTGCAGCAGCGCACGGCAACGGTGGAGCTGGCCGGCGGGCTCCTGGCCTACGCCGAATCAGACCTGGCGCTGACCAACGGCCAGGCGGTCACCGTCACCGTGCGCCCGGAGAAGATCGGCCTGCGGCCGTACGAGGGCGCCCAGAACGTCTACCCCGGCCGCGTCGAGGACATCGTCTATATCGGCACGGACACGCATTACACGGTCCTGCTGGCCGGCGACCAGCGCCTGCGCGTGCGCGAGCAGAACGAGGACCCGTACTCACGCCCCCTGGCCAGTCCCGGCGACGCCGTCACGATCTATTTCGACCGGGCCGCGGCGCGCGTCCTGCTGGATTAGGAGGGAGCCATGCTGCAACGGTTGCGCGCTTCCCGTGACAGGTGGCTTGGGCTGGTGCTGATCGCGCCCACGCTGCTGCTGCTGACGGCCCTGCTGCTCGTCCCGCTCATCCTGGTGGTGATCACGTCGTTCGGCTCACGCAGCCCGGACGGCAACGTCATCTACACCTTCTCGTTCGAGAACTACCTGCGGCTGGTCGGGATCACGGCCGAGGGCTTTGACCCGCTCTACGTCGAAATCCTGTGGCGCTCGGTCTGGCTGGCCGTGCAGACGACAACGCTGGTGATCGTCATCGCCTTCCCGCTGGCCTACTTCGTGGCGCGGGCGCCGGCCCGCTGGCGCAACCTGTTCCTGTTCCTGATCCTGGTGCCGTTGTGGACGAACTTCGTCATCCGCATCTACGCCTGGATCATGATCCTGCGCAACCAGGGCGTGCTGAACAGCCTGTTGGGGTGGGCCGCCAGCCTGGTAGGACTGCCCTTCCAGCCGCTCGACCTGTACCCGTCGGCCGGGGCGGTGCTGGTGGGCATGATCTACGAGTTCCTGCCCTTCATGATCCTGCCGATCTACACCTCGCTGGAGAAGATCGACGACTCGCTCTTCGAGGCGGCCGCCGACCTGGGCGCCAACGCCGTGCGGACATTCCTGCGCGTCACGCTGCCCCTGGCGCTGCCCGGTATCGTGGCCGGGACGATCCTGGTCTTCATCCCGGTCATGGGGACCTTCATCGTCTCGGACATCCTGGGCGGACGGCAGGTGATCCTGGTGGGGAATCTGATCCAGCGCCAGTTCCTGGACGCGCGTGACGCCGCCTTCGGCTCGGCGGCCTCCATCATCCTGATGGCGCTGACGCTGGTGGTGACCGTGTTCTATACGCGCCGGTTCGGCTTCGGCGAGGAAATCGTCAAGGCTTGAGGGCCGGGCGGCGCCGCCTGGCCGCCGGATGAGGCTGTCATGACCAAACGTCGTTCTCCGTGGGTGACGCTGGCTGCGATCCTGGTCTACGTCTTCCTGTACGCGCCGATCGTGGTGCTGGTGATTTTCTCCTTCAACTCGTCGCGCACCAACGTCACCTTCGCCGGCCCGATCACCGGGTTCAGCGCCGAATTCCCGGACCCGCGCACGTCGGTGGTGACGGCCAGCCCGTGCGGGCCGTTCCACTGGTTCTGCACCCTGGCCGGCAACCGCGAGCTGATCAACGCCGCCCGCAACACGCTGACCATCGCCTTTACCTCCACGCTCATCTCCACCACCATCGGCACGATGGCGGCCCTGGCCCTGCAGCGTTACCAGTTTCCGGTCAAGACGTTTTCGGAAGTGTCCCTGTACATCCCGATCGTCATCCCCGAGATCGTGATGGGGATCGGCATCCTGACGCTGTTTGGCGCCCTGTTCCGGTTCCTGAACGCCTCGCTCGGGCTGACCGGCGACGGCCGGCTGGCGATGGGCATCGGGACCGTGATCCTGTCCCACATCGCCTTCAGCGTCCCCTTCGTCACCCTGGTGGTGCGCGCCCGTCTGCAAGGCTTCGACAAGGCCGTCGAGGAAGCGGCCATGGACCTGTACGCCAACGAGTGGCGCACTTTCTGGCGCGTGACGCTGCCGATCATCGCGCCCGGCGTCCTCTCGGGCGGGCTGCTGGCCTTCACGCTGTCGCTGGACGACTTCGTCATCACGTTCTTTACCACCGGTCCCGGCGCCACGACGCTGCCGATCTACGTCTACGGCCTGCTGCGCCGCATCACCACGCCCGAGCTCAACGCCCTGTCGACGTTATGGATCGCGCTCGTCTTCGTCGCCGTCTTCATCACCCAACGGCTGGAACGCCGCGCCGCGTAGGCCCGTCACGGCGTCAGGTCGATCGGCGGGAACAGCACCTCGCTGATCAGGTGCAGGCGGCCGTTGCGGGCCGGCACATCGCTGACCAGCACCTGCGCGTCGTTGATCATCCAGAGATTGCCCTGGACGACGCAGACCACGGGCTGCTCCAGCAGCGTCTCTGACCAGGCCAGATCCAGCGCCGCTGCGGCGGTGATATCGCCGGCGACGAGGTGATACAGCAGCACTTGCTGCAGCTGCGCCGGCTCCTCCAGCCGGGCGGCCTCTTCCGGCGTCAGAGCCGCAAAGGCCTTGTCGGTGGGCGCAAAGAGCGTGTAGGGGCCGGTCTCAGACAGGCGCGCCGCCAGGCCGGCGCGCTGCACGGCGCGGCGCAGGCGGGTCAGGCGCGGGTCGCCGTTGACGAGTTCGGCCAATGTCTGGGCCGTCTTCGGCCACAGCACCTGATCGATGGCGAAAACGATACCGTTGGCCAGCGCTACGCTGCCACCCAGCACGCGCGCCTCGCCGATCTGGGCGGTTTCGGCCTGGTCGGCGATCACGACCACCGTTTCGCCCAGTTCGGTCCGGGCCGCCGTCAAAGTGAGCAGCGTTGACTCGCTGTACAGCCCGGACCAGAGATGGTGCAGCAGGAGCGCGCGGACCGTGCCCGGGTCCTGCAGCTGGTCGACCCGTTCCGGCGGCAGGTCGGCGAAGGCGCTGTTGACCGGGGCGAAGAGCGTCAGCCGGCGGGTCTCGTCGGCCAGCATCGCCCAGATGTCCGTGGCCTGCAGGGCCGAGGCCAGGCGCGTGAAGCGCGGGTCGGCGGCCAGCCAGGCGGCGAGGGTCGGAGCCTCCGGGTTGGGCTCGGCCGTCAGGGTGAGGGCGGGCGCGGTCGTCGGGCTGAAGGCCGGCGGCGCGGCTGGGCTGAGCGGCGGCACGGTTGCCGGC
>ERZ761607.4149-NODE-4149-length-13093-cov-5.435036_pt1 | contig 13093 bp, 8 predicted proteins | sample MGYA00511164_ERZ761607 | MGnify/ENA primary metagenome ERZ761607 (study PRJEB28899, sample SAMN02445080) | bioreactor sludge metagenome | biome: EBPR sludge | place: Australia: Brisbane, Thorneside Wastewater Treatment Plant | collected 2011-06-22 ...
CTGGGCCGCCGCGGGCTTCGCGGCAGGAGCCTGGCGCGGGGCCGGTGCGCTGCGCGCCGGGGTGCCGCCGCCGCCGTCGTCCGCCATGCCGCCGCCCTCGCGGCTGCCCAGCAGCGTCATCTCCTGCGCGATGATCTCCGTCGTGTACTTCTCGGCGCCGTCCTTGTCGGTCCACTTGCGGGTCTTCAGCCGCCCCTCGACGTACACCGACTTCCCCTTCTTCAGGTACTCGCCGGCAATCTCGGCGAGCCGGTCATAGAACACCACACGGTGCCATTCGGTCTCTTCCTGGCGCTCGCCGCTGGTCTTGTCCTTCCAGCTGCGCGAGGTGGCGATGGAGACGTTGCAGATGGCCGAGCCGCTGGGTGCGTAGCGCACTTCCGGGTCGCGCCCGCAATTGCCGATGAGGATGACTTTGTTGACCGAGGCCATGGCGACGCTCCTGCTGGTGTGCGGTTGATCGGGGTACGGCTGCCCATCGGCACTCGCCGTTCCGCTCGCGGTGGTGACGACGCGGTCATCATAGGCGACCCGCATGCCGCGGGATCCGCTGCGGCGGGGGCCGCCCGTGGGTGGCCCGCCGGCGGCACACGGGCGGCTCCCCCGGCGGCGGCGGCGGCAGGCAGAGTCGCTCGCGTACCATTCCGGCGCCCATGACCGAGCTCGCGACCGATTCACCCGGCACAACGCGTGCGGGTCCTGCTGCCGCGACGCCGGCAGAGCTGCAGCACATCCTGCTCGAGGTCTTCGGCTATGCCGCGTTCCGCGGGCAGCAGGCGTCGATCGTGCAGGCCGTGTCCGCGGGGCAGGACGCGCTCGTGCTGATGCCCACCGGCGGTGGCAAGAGCCTGTGCTACCAGGTCCCGGCCATTGCGCGCCACCGCCGCGGCCACGGCGTGACGATCGTCGTCAGCCCGCTGATCGCGCTGATGCACGACCAGGTCGGCGCACTCGAGGAAGCGGGGGTGCGCGCGGCCTTCCTGAACAGCACGCTGGACGGCGAGGACGCGCGCCGTGTCGAGCGCGAGCTGCTCTCGGGTCGCCTCGTGCTGCTGTACGCGGCACCCGAGCGCATCCTCACGCCGCGTTTCCTCGCGATGCTCGACTCGCTGCAGGAGCGCGGGCAGCTCGCGCTGTTCGCGATCGACGAGGCGCACTGCGTCAGCCAGTGGGGTCACGACTTCCGCGAGGAATACCTTGGCCTGGCCGTGCTGCACGAACGATTCCCGGGCGTGCCGCGCATCGCGCTGACCGCGACCGCCGACACGCACACCCGTGCCGACATCGTCGAGCGGCTGCAGCTGCAGGCGGCGCGGCACTTCGTCGCGAGCTTCGACCGCCCCAACATCCGCTACACGATCGTCGAGAAGGACAACGCGCGCGCGCAGCTGCTGCACTTCCTGCGCGACGAGCACGACGGCGACGCCGGCATCGTCTACTGCCAGAGCCGGCGCAAGGTCGACGAGACCGCCGCCTGGCTGGTCGACGAAGGTTTCGACGCGCTGCCGTACCACGCCGGCCTGGACAGCGAGACGCGCCGCCGCAACCAGGACCGCTTCCTGCGCGACGACGGGGTCGTGATGGTCGCGACGATCGCCTTCGGCATGGGCATCGACAAGCCCGACGTGCGGTTCGTCGCGCACCTCGACCTGCCGAAGAACATCGAGGGCTACTACCAGGAGACCGGCCGCGCCGGCCGCGACGGCCAGCCGGCCGATGCCTGGATGGCCTATGGCCTGGCCGACGTCGTCAACCAGCGCCGGATGATCGACGACGGCGAGGCCGACGAGGACTTCAAGCGCCTGCAGCGCGCCAAGCTCGACGCGCTGCTCGCGCTGGCCGAAGCGCACGACTGCCGGCGCGCGAGGCTGCTGGCGTACTTCGGCGAGTCCTACGCAGGCCCCGGCGCAGCGGCCGGCGCCGAGGTGCCGGCGACCGCGGACGATACGGCGGGCGACGGCGCTGCGCTGCGACTGCGTGCGCGCTGCGGCCATTGCGACAACTGCCTCGCGCCACCGGCCACCTGGGACGCCACCGAGGCCGCGCGCATGGCGCTGTCGTGCATCTACCGCTTCCAGCAGCACAGCGGCCTGGGCTTCGGCGCGGGCCACCTGATCGACGTGCTGCGCGGCAAGCACACGGACAAGGCACGCCAGCACGGCCACGAGACGCTCAGCACCTTCGGCATCGGCGCCGATATCGACGAGGCCCGCTGGCGCGGCGTGCTGCGTCAGCTGATCGCCCTCGGGCACCTGCGCAGCGAAGGCGACTACGGCACGCTCGCGCTGACAGCGGGCTCCCGCGCGGTGCTGCGCGGCGAAGTGCGCCTGCTGCTGCGCCAGCCCAGCGATGCGCCGCGGCGCACGCGGGGGGCGGCCCGTGGGGGCGGTGGCCGTGCGACCAAGCCGCCGCCGCTGCCGCTGGACGAGGCAGGGCTCGCGCGCTTCGCGGCGCTGAAGGCCTGGCGTTCGGAGGTCGCGCGGGAACACAACCTGCCGGCCTACGTCGTCTTCCACGACGCGACGCTGGCCGAGATGGCGCGCGAGGCCCCGCGCACGCTGGATGCGCTGGCGGGCATCGGCGGCATCGGCGCCAAGAAGCTCGACGCCTACGGGCAGGAGATCCTGCGGGTCATCGCGGCGGCCTGAAGGTCCGCACGCAGCCCGACGAGCCGGATGCCCGGCGCGACTTAACATGTTTCGTTTGCCTGCCGCCCCATGCCGCCTCCCGATCCTGCCGACGCCACGCCCGCACGGCCACTGATCCGCATCCGCGGCGCGCGCACGCACAACCTGAAGAACGTCGACCTCGACATCCCGAAGCATGCGCTGGTGGTCTTCACCGGCCTCTCGGGCTCGGGCAAGTCCAGCCTCGCGTTCGACACCCTGTACGCCGAGGGCCAGCGCCGCTACGTCGAGAGCCTGTCAGCCTACGCCCGGCAGTTCCTGCAGCTGATGGACAAGCCCGACGTCGACGTCATCGAGGGCCTGTCACCGGCCATCAGCATCGAACAGAAGGCCACCTCGCACAACCCGCGCTCGACGGTGGGCACGGTCACCGAGATCCACGACTACCTGCGGCTGCTGTTTGCCCGCGCCGGCACGCCGTTCTGCCCGGAGCACGGCGTGCCGCTGCGCGCGCAGAGCGTCGCGCAGATGGTCGACGCCTGCCTCGCGCTGCCCGAGGGCACGCGCATGATGGTGCTGGCGCCGGTTGCGCGTGACCGCAAGGGCGAGTTCGGCGAGCTGCTCGCCGACCTGCAGTCCCGCGGCTACGTGCGCTTTCGCCTCGGCGGCGAGGTCGTCGAGGCTGCCGAGCTTCCGGCGCTGAAGAAGTCCGAGCGGCACGACATCGACGTCGTCGTCGATCGGCTGCGCGTGCAGCCGTCGGCACGCCAGCGGCTGGCCGAGAGCCTCGAGGCGGCGCTGCGCCTGGCCGATGGCCGCGCAATCGCGTGGGAGCCCGACGCCTCCCGCGAGCACGCCTTCAACAGCCGCTACGGCTGCCCGCACTGCGCGTACGCGCTGGCCGAACTCGAGCCTCGGCTGTTCTCGTTCAACTCGCCGCAGGGCGCCTGCCCCGACTGCGACGGCCTGGGCCAGACCACCGACTTCGACCCGCAACGCGTCGTCGCGTTTCCCGAGCTGAGCCTCGGCTCCGGCGCCGTCAAGGGCTGGGACCGGCGCAATGCCTATACCTTCTCGATGCTCGAGAGCGTGGCCCGCCACAAGGGCTTCGACATCGAACAGCCTTTCGAGCAACTGCCGGCCCCGGCGCGCAAGGTGCTGCTCTACGGCAGCGGCAGCGAGGACATCCCGTTCGTCTACAAGGCCGAAGGCCCTGGCGGCCGCACGCGGTCGGTCAAGCGCTGGCACCCCTTCGAAGGCATCATCCCCAACTTCCAGCGGCGCTATCGCGAGACCGACTCGGCCGCGGTCCGCGAGGACCTCGGCCGCTACCTCGCGGCACGGCCGTGCCCGGCCTGCGGCGGGGCGCGCCTGCGCCGCGAAGCTCGACACGTGCTGCTGGAGCCGGCCGGCTCGGCAGGCCGCGAGGCCGCGCGTTCGCTGCACGACATCGAGCGCATGACGCTGCGCGAGGCGTTGGACCACCTCGAGGCCCTGCGGCTCGATGGCGCACGCGCGCAGATCGCCGAGAAGATCCTGCACGAGATCCGCGCCCGGCTGCGCTTCCTCGTCGACGTCGGCCTGAGCTACCTGAGCCTCGATCGCAGCGCGGACACGCTGTCCGGCGGCGAGGCGCAGCGCATCCGGCTGGCCAGCCAGATCGGCTCCGGGCTGACCGGCGTCATGTACGTGCTGGACGAGCCGAGCATCGGGCTGCACCAGCGCGACAACCAGCGGCTGATCGGGACGCTGCTGCGCCTGCGCGACCTGGGCAACTCGGTGCTCGTCGTCGAACACGACGAGGACATGATCCGCGCGGCCGACCATGTCGTCGACATCGGGCCCGGCGCGGGCATCCACGGCGGGCGCGTGATGGCGCAGGGCAGTCCGGCCGAGATAGCCGCCAGCCCTGGCTCGCTGACCGGCGACTACCTCTGCGGCCGGCGGTCGATCCCCGTGCCCGTGCGCCGCCAGCGGCTGGCCGACCGCGTCGACCCTCGCGTGATCCGCGTCGCCGGCGCGCGCGGCCACAACCTGAAGAACGTGACGGTGGACTTCCCCGTCGGGCTGCTGACCTGCGTGACCGGCGTCTCCGGATCGGGCAAGAGCACGCTGGTCAACGACACGCTGTACGCCGCGGTCTCGCGCCGCCTCTACCAGGGGCACCAGGAGCCGGCGCCGCACGACGACGTCGAGGGCCTCGACGCGATCGACAAGGTCATCAACGTCGACCAGAGCCCGATCGGGCGCACGCCGCGCAGCAACCCGGCAACCTACACGGGGCTGTTCACGCCGATCCGCGAGTTGTTCGCCGAGGTACCGACGGCGCGCGAGCGCGGATACGGCGCGGGACGTTTCTCGTTCAACGTGCCGGGCGGCCGATGCGAGGCCTGCCAGGGCGACGGCGTCGTGCGCGTCGAGATGCACTTCCTGCCCGATGTCTACGTGCGCTGTGACAGCTGCAGCGGCCAGCGCTACAACCGCGAGACGCTCGAGGTGCTCTACAAGGGGCTGAACATCAGCCAGGTGCTCGGCCTGACGGTGCAGGAGGCCCACGCCTTCTTCGGCGCCGTCCCAGCGCTGGCGCGCAGGCTGCAGACCCTGCTCGACGTCGGCCTGGGTTACATCGGCCTCGGGCAGAGCGCGACGACCCTGTCCGGGGGCGAGGCGCAGCGCATGAAACTCGCGCTCGAACTGGGCAAGCGCGACACCGGGCGCACGCTGTACGTGCTCGACGAACCGACGACCGGGCTGCACTTCCACGACGTCGTGCAGCTGCTCGAGGTGCTGCACCGGCTGCGCGATGCCGGCAACACGATCGTCGTCATCGAGCACAACCTCGACGTGATCAAGACCGCGGACTGGGTCATCGACCTCGGCCCGGACGGCGGACAAGGCGGGGGCCGTGTGCTCGCCTGCGGCACGCCGGAGGACCTGGTTCGGTGCCACGACACGCCGACGGCAACGCACCTGCGCGCCATCCTCGCGCGTCGCTGAAGCAGCCGCATCCGCCAGTGCCGCAGCACGGCGGACGCATGGCCGCCGGGTGTCACTTCAGGTGGGCACCGATCAGCTTGGTCATCTCGAACATCGAGACCTGCGCCTTCTTGAAGACTTCCCGGAGCTTCTCGTCGGCGTTGATCATCGTGCGCTTGACCTGGTCCTGCAGCTTGTTCTTCTTGATGTAGTCCCAGAGCTTGCGCGTGACCTCGGTGCGCGGCAGCGGCTTGTCCCCGATGATCGCGGCGAGCGCGGCGCTCGGCGTCAGCGCCTTCATGAAGGCGGCATTCGGCGTGCGCTTCTTGGCAGGCGCCTTCTTCGCGGCGGCCTTCTTGGCGACCGGTGCAGCCTTCTTCGCGGCCGCCTTGGCGACCGGCTTGGCCGGCTTGGCCGCCTTCTTGGCGGCGGTCTTCTTGGGGGCGGCTTTCTTGCTCGCCGCAGCAGCCTTCTTCGTCGCAGTGGCCATCAGATCTTCTCCGTTGGAAAGTTGGACATCGCCTCGCTCCGGTCGATGCCCCGTGGTGGGCTCCGTTTGCAGCCGGGTTGCGGACGCCTGTGATCCCCACGTTGCCAGGCGCCCGTGATCGTTGTTTTTCGAGTGTAGCGGGGAATTCGCCGCGCACCGCAGGGTGATCGCGCACGGCGCGGCGCTCCGCGCGCCGGTGACGTGGCGATGCCACGCCGGAGGCGGCCCGCGCCGCGCCGAGGAGGTCCGGCCCGACTCAAGGGGGCGACCACCGATGCCGAAAACTTCCAAGGGCGGCCGGCAGGCCCACCCTTGGCATCACGAGGATCGAACCATGCCCCTTCTCTCTTCACTGGGACTCACCCACCGCCTCTACGCCCTGGCCGCGTTCGTCGCCCTGGCGGCCCTCGGCATCGGCACGCTGGCGGCCGTCAAGCTCAACCATATCCAGGGCATGGCCGAGCGGGCCGAGAAGGCGCGCGCGCCGCAGACCCGGGCCATGGCCGACACCGAACTCCACATCACGCGCGCCTCGCTGCAGCTGCGCCACGCGATGCTGGCGCGCGACGCCCAGGAACGGCAAGCGGCACTGGACGCGATCGCGGCGCACCGCAAGGCCGTCGACGAGGCCGTCCGGGGCTACGAGGCCCGCTTGTTCTCCGAGGGCGGCAAGCAACGCTTCACGAAGATCCCGCCGGCGCTCGCCGGCTTCTGGCGCGTGGCCGAGCAGAACGTCGCGCTGGTGACGCAGGGCGACCAGCAGGCCGCTTTCGCCTTCCTCGTCGACAAGACCATTCCGGCTCGCGACGTCCTGCTCGACGTGGTGCACGACAGCGTGGAGTTCCAGCGCACGGCGCTGGGCGAGGACATCGCCGACCTGAAGGCCGACGCGCGCGACCTGCTGCTGACCTTGATGGTCGTGCTGGCCCTGACCGTCGCCGCGACCTTCGGGGTCGCCTGGGCCGTGGGCCGAAGCCTGCGCACGCGGGTGAGCGAAGCCTGCGGCGTCGCCGTGCGGGTGCGGGACGGCGATCTCGCAACGCCGGTGAACCTCGGGCGGCGCGACGAATTCACGCCGCTGCTGGCCGCGCTGTCCGAGATGCAGCAGCGCTTGACCGACATCGTGCTGTCCATCCGCCAGGGCGCGGACAGCGTGGCCACCGCCAGCGCCCAGATCGCCCAGGGCAACCAGGATCTCTCGGGCCGCACCGAGGAGCAGGCATCGGCGCTCGAGCAGACCGCCGCGTCGATGGAGGAGCTGGGCTCCACGGTCAAGCACAACGCGGACCATGCCCGCCAGGCCAACCAGCTGGCGCAAAGCGCCTCCTCCGTGGCCCAGCAGGGCGGCAACGTCGTCTCCCAGGTCGTGGAGACCATGCGCGGCATCCACGACAGCAGCAGCCGGATTGCCGACATCATCGGCACCATCGACGGCATCGCCTTCCAGACCAACATCCTGGCGCTGAACGCAGCGGTCGAGGCCGCGCGGGCCGGCGAACAAGGCCGCGGCTTCGCCGTCGTCGCCGGCGAGGTGCGCACGCTGGCTCAGCGCAGCGCCGAGGCCGCGCGCGAGATCAAGGCCCTGATCCAGGCCAGCGTCGAGCGCGTCGAGCAGGGCAACGAGCTGGTCCATCGGGCCGGCACCACGATGGGCGAGGTCGTCAGCTCGATCCGGCGCGTCTCCGACATCGTCGGCGAGATCAGCGCCGCCACCACCGAGCAGAGTTCCGGCGTCGCCCAGGTTGGCGAGGCGATCACGCAGATGGATCGGACCACGCAGCAGAACGCCGCCCTGGTGGAAGAGAGCGCGGCGGCCGCCGAGAGCCTGAGGTCGCAGGCCTCGCAGCTGGTGCAGGCCGTCGCGGTGTTCCGCGTGGCGCAGGGTCGGACGGCCGCACGGCCCTCGGCCCCTGTCTTGGCGGCCGTCACGGCCTCGTCGAAGGAGGCCCCGCGTCCGCTCGCCGCGCCGGTTCAGGCCGCGCCGCCGAGACCGGCGGTGCCCGAGCGCGCGAGCGCGGCCACCCCGCGCCAGCCGGTGCCGGCGGCCGCCGGCGCCGACGACGAATGGGCGACGTTCTAGTCGCGCTCGAGGCAAGCCGGGGCGGCGGACCGCGCGACCGCCGAGCGTGCCCGGACGGCTCAGTCGGTGCGGACTCCCCGCTCGCCGGCATTGCGCATGCGCTGGCGACGCAGTTCGGCGAGCCGGCTGTCGATGATCGCCAGCTCGACGCCATCGGCATCGCGTGAGCGCGTGCCTTGGCTGCGGGCGGCCTGCAGCGTGACGATCGCCGCGTCGACCTTGCCGGCCGCGAGGTTGGCTTCGGCCGTCGCCCGCAGCATGCCCAGCCGGTTGCCCCTGGCCTCCTCGCAATCGGCGAGCATCTGCCAGGCGGCACCATCGGCTGGGTGGCGGACGACCCAGGTACGCAGGGCCTGGTGCAGATCGCGCAGCGCCGGGTCGGCCGCGCCAGCGCGGGACAACACGACCCGGCCGCGCAGCAGCAGCTCCGGCCGCCGCCACTCGCTGGCGCTGCCCCAGGCGGCGCCGGCATCTCCAGCCGCGGCGAGCTGGAGGGCCAAGGCCGCTTCCAGCTGCAGCAGTTCGACCCAGCGCGACACGCCGACGCCGGGCGCTGCGCGCGACGCAGGGGCTGCGGCTTCGCGCAGCCGCTCCAGTGCAGTCTGCGCCGCCGGCGCGTCCTTCAGCAGCACCGCCGACAGCGCAGCGGCGTAAGCCGTCCCGAGCGGTGCGACGCGCACGCGGGGCAGTTGCTGCAACGCCTCGAGATGGCCCCGCAGCGCCGGCACCGACGGTTCCATCAGCACGCGCGCCCGGGCGCGCATCAGCTCGTGCTCGTCGTTCGCGCGCAAGCGCGCGGTCCCGCCGACCCCCGCCCTCGCCTGGGCTTCGGCGATGCGTTCGATGGTCAGCGGGTGGCTGCGCAGATAAGGGAAGTTGCCGGTGTCGTTCAGCCGGTTCGCGGTCTCGAGCTTGTCGAACATCGCGGCCATGCCGGCAGCCGAAAAGCCGGCGTCGACCATCAGCAGGTGTCCGATGCGGTCGGCCTCGCGCTCCATGTCGCGCGAGAAGTTCAGCTGCCCCTGGATCATCGCGGCCTGCCCGCCGGCGATGGCCGCCTGGGCCACGTCGGCGTTGCCGCTTCGCGAGGCCGCGATCATGCCCAGCACGATGGCCGCCATGCCCAGCGCCGTCTGGCGACCGGCCGACTCGAAGCTGCGCGCGATGTGCCGCTGCGTCACGTGCGACAACTCGTGCGCGAGCACGGAAACCAGCTCGTCGGGCACGGCCGTGCCGGCGATCAGGCCGAGGTGCACGCCGACGTAGCCGCCGGGCAGCGCAAACGCATTGATGCTGCGGTCGCGCAGCATGAAGGCCGTCCAGGCGAACTGCTGGCGCATGTCCTCGCCGATCTCGCCGCGCCGCTGCGCAGAGGCCAGCAGCGGGGACCACAGGCGCTGCAGGTAGTCGTCGAGCACGGGATCGTCGAGCCAGCTCGGGTCGCGCAGCACCTCGAGCCAGATCTGGTCGCCAAGGCGCCGCTCCTCGCCCAACGGCATGCTGGCGCTCACCCCTTCGCCCATCGCCGGCAGACGCACCTGCGCCTGCGTCGGCTGCAGCGGCAGCGCGCACACGGTCAGTGCGACGCCAGCCACCGCGGCGCGCCAGGCTCGCGCGAGACGCAGCCCGGCAGGAGCGCCTGGGCGCGCCGGCTCCACGCCGCGGGTGCCCGCCGGGCGAGGACTGGTTTCGGAGGGGCGGCTGGCAACAGGCATCGATCGGCTCTCGGGCGGGCGCACAGGCCCATGCCGGCTATGATGGCAGCACTTCGTAAAGTCCCTGTTTCCGCCTGCGCCGATGGCCCGCGAGCCCGACCGCGATGTCCTGACCCACTTCGACGCGTCCGGCCGTGCGCACATGGTCGACGTCGGCGGCAAGGACGTCACCCGCCGCATCGCGCGGGCCCAGGGCAGCATCTGGATGCAGCCGCAGACGCTGCAGCGCATCCGCGACGGGAAGGCCGACAAGGGCGACGTGATCGGCATCGCCCGCATCGCCGGCATCCTGGGCGCCAAGCGCACCGCGGACCTGATTCCGCTGTGTCATCCACTCGCTCTGACGCGTGTCGCGGTGGACTTCGATTGGCTTGCCGAGCGGCCCGGCGTGCGTTGCGTCGCCCAGGTCGAGACCCTCGGTCGCACCGGCGTCGAGATGGAGGCCCTGACCGCCGTGCAGGTGGCGCTGCTGACGATCTACGACATGTGCAAGGCCGTCGACCGAGGCATGGTCATCGGTGACGTGAGCCTGCTCGAGAAGCAGGGTGGGCGCTCGGGGCACTGGGTGGCCCCGGATGCCCCGGCGCGCTGAGCGCGCCGCGCCTGCCTTCAGCGGAAGTCGGACCAGCGCAGGATCACCTGCGGATCGGGTCCGAGGCACTGGTACGGCCGGGCGGGCGTGCCGGCCTCGCCGGCAGCCGCGGCCTGCGGCGGCTCGGCGGGCGTGGCCTCGGTGTCGCAGGCCGCGAAGTACCGCTGAGATGCCGGGTTGCGGAATTCGCGCAGGCGTGCGGCCAGGTAGCGTGCCCTCGGCAGGTCGCCGCTGGCGGCCCAGGCCTCGGCCCAGGCGGTCATCAAGCGGGTGTCGAGCAGGTAATGTGCTGCACGCCGCAGCGCGTCCATCTCGCGTTCGGGGTGGGCGCTGATGGTCGCGGCGGCGTAATCGGCGTGATGCCCGAACAGCAGGCTGCGGCGGCCCGTGTCGATGCGCTGCGCGAGCGGCGCCGGGTGATCCTCGTCGAACACGGCGGCCACGCGCGCGTAGTCCGCAGTCGCGGCGAAGGCCGCCACCGTCGTGGCGAGCCCGGCCGCGGCCAGGCGCCGCGACGAACAGGTCCGCTCACCCCCGGTTCGCCACACACCGGTCGAGCCGGCCGCCACCGGCGTGGCGGCCGCCGTCGACGAGGCGGCACGAGCCAGGCCGTAACCCAGCAGCCACGCCGTCGGCAGCAGGAAGTAGGCATACCACAAGGGGTACTCGAGCTGGCTGTGCAGGCCGATCAGCAGCAGCATCACGAGGCTGGCGCGGGGCGGCAGCGTCGCGGCGGGCACGCCGCCGCGCAGGCCCGCTCGAGCGATGCCCCACAGGCCCCAACCGAGCAGCAGCGTCAGCACGGCCGTCAGTGGCAGGCCCATCTCGGCAGCCCAGTGCAGGAAGAGGTTGTGCGCGTGATCGAAGAAGGCCACGGGCCGGTTCGGCATCACGCTGAGGGACCACGCGAAGTTGAACTCACCCACACCCACCCCGGTGAGCGGGTGCCGGCGGATCAGGTCGATCGTGTCGGCCCAGATCCGCAGGCGAGAGGCCGACAGGTCGGCCTCGGCCAGCCGTTGCACGCCGCCGAACGCCTCATGGGTGAGGCGGGACCAGGCGGCCATCGCGAGCCAGGCCAGGGCGAACACGAACGGCATGGCCAGCAGCGCGACGCGGCCGGGTCGGCCCAGGCGACGGTCCACGAGGCCCCAGGTGGCCAGCAGGAGCACACCGACCACCGCGGTGCGCGAGGCGGTCAGCACGAGTCCGGCCACGAGCAGGGTCAGGACCAGCCCGGCGGCGCGCCGGGACAGCTGGCCCAACTCCAGCAACACGACCGTGGCGACGGCCGACCACAACAGCAGCATGCTCAGGTGGTTCGGCTGGCGCAGGTTGCCCACCGCGCGCCCGGCCAGGGAACTGCGGGCGACCCACACGCCGTCGGCCAGTTGCGGCGCGAAGGTCTGCAGCATGGCAATCGCCACGTTGAGCATCCCGGCCGCCATCCAGCCGAGGCAGAACAAGGCAAAGACGCGGCGCGCCATCGCGATGGGCGCCGCCCCCGCCCGCGCGCCCGCCGCCGCGAGGACGGCCGCCGCGAGAAGGGAGCCGCACACGGACAGCGCGAAGGTCCATGGCAGACCGCCCCACAGATGGCTGGCCAGTGTCGCCGCGACCAGCAGCGACACCAGCGCGGCCGGCACGACGAAGGCGCGATGCGCCGCGCGCCGCTGTCCGCGCGACAACTCGACGGCCAGTCCGCTCAGCGCCGCGAACAGGCCCCACAGCGCGAGGGCGAGCGCCTGGTTCAGGAAGGTCGCCGACGGGGCGACGTTGTAGGCCAGCAGCGACGGCGCGGCGGCGGCCAACACCGCCGTGGGCAACCAGATCGGGACGCGGGCGGTGACGGGCATCGGCGGCTCGGGCCGATGCTAGCAGCGCGCCCAGCATGACGAAGGGGGCGCCGCGGCGCCCCCTTTGCGTCAGCTGGACGGTCGGGTTGGACCGATCAGCGGCAGGAACCCGGGAGGTACTTCGCCGGCACGCCACCGGTGGCTCCGGCAGCACACTTGAACTGGGCGACCTGCGATCCGAGGTCGGAGGCGACCGTCAGCGCCGTGCCGGAGGAGTTCTGCGGCGTCAGGGTGATGGTCTTGCCGTCGACGGCGGTGTCGCCGAAGCCTTGCGTGGTCACCGTGATCACGCCGTTGGCGTCGGTGGCGATCGCCGAGACGAACTTCGTGCTCGTGGTGCCTTCGCCGCAGCCCCAGTTGTTGGCGCCCGGCGCGGTCGTGGCGGTCTGGTAGGTCTCGGCAACCGTCGTGCGGCACTGGCTCGCCGCCAGGATCACCTCGGACATCTTGGCCTTGACGGTGTAGTCCTTGTAGGCCGGCAACGCGACGGCGGCGAGGATGCCGATGATCGCGACGACGATCATCAGTTCGATCAGGGTGAAGCCTTGTTGGACGCGTTTCATCGTGATGACTCCAGGAAAGGGGTTGGACAAGGGGCGTCGCCAAGCGTGCAACTGGCGTACCAGGCCGGGCTCGCCCCGGTGGCAGGACTCGCGCGTGCAGCCCGTCACGATGCGCGCCGTGTTTCGTCACGTGGCGCGCCACGATCTGACGCTGCGCGTCACCTGGAGCGGGTCGTGCCGGCACGCGCCACACG
>ERZ761607.4150-NODE-4150-length-13093-cov-5.275272_pt1 | contig 13093 bp, 8 predicted proteins | sample MGYA00511164_ERZ761607 | MGnify/ENA primary metagenome ERZ761607 (study PRJEB28899, sample SAMN02445080) | bioreactor sludge metagenome | biome: EBPR sludge | place: Australia: Brisbane, Thorneside Wastewater Treatment Plant | collected 2011-06-22 ...
CAAGGTGGCGGTGGTGGGGGTGGCGGTTACTATGGTGGTGGGGGCGGTACGTCGGCTTACGACGGCTGCGGTAGTGGCGGCGGTGGTAGCAACTACGCCGATGTGACCCTGCAAGTTTCTGCGAGTACTTCGCGAGCAGCCGGCACCGCGGCGGCCGGCAACGCGGATCCGAACTACGTTTCCGGCCACGGTGTCGGCGGTGTTGAGAGTGCCGGAGGCGGCGGACTTGTTGTGATTACCTGGTAAGTCGCGCGGAAATCATTCAGAGCTTGAGCGCGCGCAGCACGGCGGGCTTCGCCTTCGCGGCTTCCGCGACGGGGCGCACGCCGAGCAAACGGCAGAGCAACGCGTAAACCTCGGCGTTCGCGAAGGGCGCGAGCTTCACGCCGGGCTTGATCTGCGGCCCGCGCGCCAGGAAGACGGCGCGCATCGATTCCAATTCATTGTCGTAGCCGTGCGTACCGCCTTTGGGCAGCGAGTTCGCGCGCGTCGTGACGTAGGCCGATTCCTTGGCGACGACGAGCAAATCCGGGATGCGGTCGCTCGCGCGGTATTGGTAGCGCGCCGGGATCGCGGACTTCAGGTAGACGTCGAGGTAAGGGCTCAACGCGCGGAGGCGCGTTTGGAGCGCGGCGAGCTTGGTCGGGTCCTTCGAGAAGGCGCCGAACTGCGCGCCGCCGCCGATCGTCTCGACGTCGGGAAACTCCTTGAGCACGTCGCCCACGTAGACGACGCGGGCCGGATCGATCGGCGCCATGCCGTGGTCCGAGACGACGACGAGATCCACGGCGTCGTAGATCCCGCGTGACTTGAGTCCCGCGACGAGCTTGGCGAGCGCGGCGTCGACGTTCGCGACGGCCGTCTTATTTTCGGGGGATGCGGGGCCGTAGCGGTGGCCGGCGTTGTCGACCTCTTCGAAGTAAAGGGTCAGGAAGTGCGGCCGCTGCTCGACGGGCAAATCAAGCCAGGCGAGGACTTGGGCGACACGGGCGTCGTTCGGCATCGAGCCGTCGTACGCCACGGAGTAAGTCGGGCGCACGCCACGAATGACGACCTCCGAGCCGGGCCAGAACATCGTGCCCGAACGCCGGCCCTGCTTCTGCGCGGTCACCCAGAGCGGCTCGCCGATCCACCAGCGGGGGTCGTTCGCGACCTCGCGGTCGCCCAGCGAGAAGCGACGCGCGATCTTGGGATCGCGCATCTCGTTCGCGACGATGCCGTGCTTTTCGGGGGCCAGCCCCGTCACGAGCGTGTAGTGGTTCGGGAAGGTGAGGCTCGGGTAGGCCGGCACCATGCCTTTTTCGGCGTGGCTGCCCTCGGCCGCGAGCGCGAGGAGCGTCGGCGCGTGCTGCGCGGTGAGCGCGCTCGGATGGAGCCCGTCGATCGAGATCAAGAGAACCCGCGGCTCCGCCCCGAGGGCGACGAACGCGAAGAGGGCGACGACGAAGAGTCCGAACGCGCGAAAGTTCTTCATGCCCGAAGGCTAGTCACAGAGCCGGCGGGGCGTCGAGGGCATATTCCTTCCGGAAGGAGGCCGGGTCCGAAAAGAGCTGACGCCCCTTGAATTGGCCGCGGTGGAAGTTCCGGGTGCGGTAGGCTCGGAAAAACTCGGCTTCGACCCAGTCCAAAGTCGGTTCCAGGTAAAAGCCTTCTTTTCGCAGCACCCCGTAATAGTCCACGATGCGGCAAAGGATCGCGTCCAGGCGCGCGATGAGCTCGGCGTCGTTTTGGCCGTCCGTCGCTTCCGAGCGCGGCAGGACGATGTGCAAGCGGCGCGGGTCGCTTTCGGCCCACACCGCGAAGTCGAGGACGCGTCGTCCCGTCTCGAGCTCGAAGTCCCGGAACGCGGCTTCGAAGTTGCCGTAGGAGAGCTGCTCGCCCGCGAGCGAGATCTCGTCGCGCACGCGCCCGCCGAACTCGAAGCGGTAGGGGCGCAGCTCGCGAAAGACGATGAGGTCCCCGAGCGAAAAATTCACGAGTCCGCCCGGGGTCGTGATGAGCAGTTCGTAGGGCACGCCGACCTGGACTTCGTGGATCTGCAGGACGCGCCCGCCGCGGGGTTCGCGGAACTGGTAGAAGTTATCGAGCAGATCGAGCGTGAGCGAAGATCCCGAGGCGTCCCAGCTCACGGCGTATTGCCCTTCCGTCGAAGAAAAAACGTCGAGGTAATGCAGCTCGCGTCCGAAACGCGCGCCCTCGCCCGCCCACTGCTCGGCAAGCTTGCGCTTGAAGGAGTCTCCCGTCTTCACCGCGCCCGTCACAATCAAGAAAACGTTCGGCCAAAGCTCGCGCAGCGTCCGCTTGCCGCTGCGCTTGAGCACGTGCGCCGTGAAGTCCTCGACGTAACGGGGGAATCCCATGATCGCGCAGATGTCGAGATCCTTGGTCTCGAGGTAAAGGGCTTCCATCTTGGCCTCCCAGTCCTCCATCTCGCGGACGGCCTGGGTCGGGTAGCGGCGGGAATTCGCCTTGGCCCGCGAAAGGAGTTCCATCACGGCCGAACCGTAGCCCACGGGCAGACCGCCCGGCGCCGTCTCTTTGGGCGTGACCGACGTCATCGCGATGTAGGGCCGACCGAAAAAGCGCGTCCATTGCTCGGGAGAGCCCTTCACGATCGCGGCCAGGCTTCGCACGAGGGAGCGGTTATAGGCGCGGAAGGCATCGCGGTTGACGGGGACGAAGCGCGAGCGTCCCGTGGAACCCGAAGTCTCGATGAAGGCGAGCGGCGCCGAACGCCCGAAGATGCCGCGGCTCTCGCTGCCGAGCTTGCGCGCGCGCTCGAAGAAAGGCGCGAGGGACTGCGGGGTCGACGGGGGCAAGTCGTACATGTCGTCGGGATTGCGGACGCGATCAAAGCCGCAGGCGCGTCCCACCTCGCTTTGCGCGTTCATCGCGAGCAGTCGCCGCAGGGCGCGGCTCTGGGCGGCCTGCGGGTTCCGTTGGGATTCCTCGAAACGGCGAGCGACGCGATCGGCGAGGACCTTGATCCAGAATTCCTTCAAACGACCCATGTCCGTTTGAAATAGCGGGAGAACGGGACCTACTCAACGGGGGAAGACGGGGATTGTGCCTTCCCCTGTTTTCCACGTCGTGGAACGCGGGCGCCGGCGTCACGGCTTCGCTTATCCTAGGGTTGGTCGCATTGAAGGGCGACGGAAGCCAGATTCGAGTAGTCCGTTCCGCCCGCGCGGGCATTGAAGACCTGATAGAAAAGAAGCGTCTCGTCGCCCGAGGCCATTTGTCCGGGCCCCCAGTTGACGGTCGCGGTGCAAACTCCGGCCGCGCAGACGCACGCGCTCGTGAGGTGCGTGTCGGCCGTCCAGACGCCGGCTTCGTGCGCCGTCGGATTCTGCATTCCGTAAATATGGCACCCGGTCGCGTTGCCCACGTAGGGGAGCACGACGTTTTCCCAGCAACGATACTCCTCGCCGTCGTAGTACTCGGTCAGCATGACGGGGGTCGCCCGTCCGCTCGCCGTCGGCGCCGTGAAAGGCGCGACCGCCGGCGAGAAGGCGTAGTGCGTGTCCTCGAAGCGGTTCGCGAAAGGAGTCGACGTGCAGACACTCCGGTCCCGGTTGCAGACCGGCGAGTTCTCCGAATCTCCGCGGTACGGCGAGGGTTGGATGGACCAGCGGACGCGGAAGCTCGTTTCGTCGGGGTGCCATTGCAGGGATCCGTTGATCTTGAAACCCGACTCGCTGGAAGTCGCGGGAAAGGGTTCATTCCGAATTTCGGCCATTGTCGTCGTCGTCGAAAAGCCCCCGCCGGTGGGTGTGAGCGCATGTCGAGCGACCACGTGCTCGCCGTTCGGCGGGGTCGAGGCATCGCCGCCTTGGGTCTGGGTGTAGGAGACCCACCTTAGCAGGTCGGCGCTCACGAGAACCCCCATGCCGGCCCGCTCGTACCAGTCGGAGTTATTCGAGTTCGCGTCGAAGGCCGTGACGTCGACCCCGACATTCCGCACGCGATCGTACACGCGCCAAGCCGTTTGGATGTTGTAGCTAACGTCGTCGAGCACGACGAAGTTATCGGTGCTTTCCGATATCCGACCGTCGCCTTGAACATCGCGCCAATAGGTGCAGCCGGATTCGCCGACGTCCAGGCACTCTTCGGCGATCCACTCCATGAAGCCGTCGCCGTCGGTATCGGTCCACCCCGAAGTCGTCCCGTAGGACTCCGACATCGAGGTGGCGGCGTGGTAGCCGACCCTCGTTCCCGTATCGTCGACCCGAAAGTAGTTCGATCCGCCCGAAGCGATCGGAAAGAGTCCGAACGCGGGACGGATCGGCAGGCGGAAGGTCACGGCGAGCAGCTTGTCCCGCAAGAATACGACGCCTTGGGGCGTCGGGCTCCCGATCACGAGGCTGTGCGGCAAGGCGTGTCGCGTCTGGCGCGAAGTGAAGACGAGAAAGCGCCCGTTCGGGCTCGTGAAGTTTCCGTAGTCGTGTTCGGATTCGTAGGCCGTCCCGTCGTTCAGGACTTCCGTCGTGCAGGCGATCCCGGTGCAGCCCGAGTTCTTCGCGATCGTCGTCGAGTCGAGGGGATTCGCGTCGTCGTCCTGGTAGGCCACCGAGAGAGTCGCGTTTCCGTCGAGGATCTTCCAGGCGTCGTGGAAGCGCAGGGCGAAGGCACCGTCCGTGCAGGGCGCCGAGGCCGTGACCGAAGACTCCACGTTCGGATCCGAGCTCGCGTGCTCGAGCGTCGCGACGACGCCGACGCCCTCGGCGTCGCAGGTGCCCAGGAGGTCGTAGGCGAAGCGACTCGTGACCGAGATATCGGTGGGCGCGGCCATGCGAAGGTCGCGGACGCCGTCCACGTCGAAGTCGACGACGGCGAGGCTGGGATCCACGCCGTCGCCGCCGCTCAGCCGGTAGCGGAAGGAAGCCGCGCCTTCGAAGTCGGGAAGCGGCGTCACGCCGACCCGGCAGACGCCCGCGCCGTCGCAGGCGCAGGCGGTCGAGACGCTAAGCCCCACCAGGCTATCCAGCCCGCAAGCGATCGCGCGCGCGTCTCCCATGTTCGGAAGCGTCACGAGACGCTCGCCCGAATCCTCGGGCACGGAAGAAAGGCTCAGCGGCGAAGCGACGAGCGAGCCGCTCGGCCTCGGATTGGAGTCGTCCGGCGCTTCACCCGCGGCGTCGCCGCCGTCCCGATCCGAACGTCCGGGATCCGTCGTTCCGGTCGATGGAACGGGCTTCGGCGAAAGGGTGAAGAACGAGGCGTTGCAACCCGCGAGGAGTCCCAAAGAAGACGCGAAGATAAAGCTGGGAACGCGGGGGAACATGTCTTTAGTTTAGACGCCGGTTAAGCGAGCTTGGATGAAGATCCCGTTAAGGACGGAGCCTTCCGCGTTCATCGAGAATTAACCTGCGGAGATTCAAGACCCGTTATCCTGAAAAGATGAGGGCTGTGACGAGTTGTGTTCGATCGCTTTGGCTTGGACTTTCTTTCACGTTGAACGCCTGTGGCGTGCTCCTCTATTCCGATCCTAAGTCCGAAGCCGGCGCGGCATCGGACCCGTCACCTTCGGTGTCTCCGTCGCCCTCGCCATCACCCTCGGAGAGAGTCGTCAGCCACGACGTGCCTTGGGTCACCGATGGCACCGTTTACGCCTCGGTCGTCGATACGGCGAACGACGTGACCTACGTCGGGGGTTCCTTCAAGCGGATAGGGCCTTACTCCGGAGGCGGACTTCTTTTCGACGCCGATTCCCAGGCTTCGGGGTTGAGCACGCTTCGGCGAGGCATCGGGCTGGCAAGCAGCCCGAAGGTCCACGGTATCGTTTACGCGGCGATCCCGGACGCGAACGGCGGCTTTTATATCGGAGGAAACTTTTCGAAAGTCGGTAGTACCGCCCGAAACAACGTCGCCCGCATTCGGTCGGATGGGACCCTGGACAAGGACTTCGAACTGGACGCCAATGGAATCGTCACGAGCTTGCTCTTGTCGGGGTCGACCCTTTACGTCGGCGGGAGCTTTACGACGATTTCGGGACAAAGCCGAAACCGCGTCGCCGCCTTCGATACGTCGACGGGAAGTTTGACGGCCTTCGACGCCGACGCCGACGGTGCCGTTCAGGCGATGGCCCTCTCCGGAAACACTCTCTACCTGGGCGGGCTGTTTGGTTCTCTCGGCGGCCAGGCGCGAAGTCTCATCGGTGCGGTCGATGCGACGACCGGGCTCGTCACGAGTTTTGCTCCGAGCGTCTCCGTGTCGTCCGGAACCCCTTATGTGACCTCACTGTTGATTTCCGGCACGACGCTCTACGTGGCGGGCCTTTTCGATACCATCGGCGGCCAATCGCGGAACCACTTGGCGGCGCTCAATTTGGGTACGGGGTTGGTGACGAGTTTTGACCCCTCCCCGAGCTTCGCGGTTTTCAATCTTCTTCTGGAGGGCAACACCCTTTACGTGGCCGGTCTCTTTACCAGCATCGGCGGACAGAACCGCCGTGGACTCGCCGCCGTCAACGCCGCCGACGGCAGCGTGGGGAGCTTCGATGCGAACGTGACGTATTCGGCGGGAGTATCCGTGTCGGTGTCCGGTCTCGCGTTGCGCGGGACGACGTTGTTCATTGGCGGAACCTTCGACGGCGTCGGCGGGCAAACGCGTAACAACCTGGCCGCGGTCGATGCCTCGGACGGCTCGCTGAAAAATTTCGATCCTTCGGTGAACGCGAGCGTCTCCGTCCTGCGTCTTTCCGGCGACACCTTGTACGCGGGCGGGGATTTCTCTTCGATCGCGTTCAAATCGGCCCGGGGAGTCGCCGCCTTCAACAACTCGGACTCGAGCGTTCGTGATTTCGACGGGGGCATCGCCGCGAGCGGATTCTTCTCCACCGCCGCCGTCCACTCGATGGTGCTTTCGGGAACGACCCTTTACGTCGGCGGAACTTTTTCGACGGCCGGGGGCCAGAGTCGCGGCAATCTCGCCGCGCTCAACACCGCGGACGGGACCGCCACGAGTTTCAACCCGAACGCGGCTCATTCGGGCGGCTTTGGCGTCTCGGCCGAGGTCCGCTCGCTCGTCCTTTCCGGAACCACGCTCTACGTCGGCGGAAAATTCACGAGCATCGGCGGGCAAAACCGGAACTGCGTCGCGGCGCTGAGCACCGTCGACGGGACGGCCTCGGCGTTCAATCCGAACGCCAGCGGAGGCGGCACGATGTTCGCCCCCTATACGACGGTTTACGCTCTCGCTCTGTCGGGAACGACCCTCTACGCCGGGGGGGATTTTACGACGATCGGCGGCCAGTCGCGAAACCGCCTCGCGGCTTTGGATACGGCGACCTCGAACGCGACTTCCTTCAATCCTAATTCGTCGGCTTCCGTTCGGAGCCTTTGGCTCGAAGGGAACACGCTTTATGCGGGTGGCGGTTTCAACTCCATCGGGGGGCAGACGCGCGACTACTTCGCGGCCCTCGATACCGCCGACGGCACGGCCACGAGTTTAGACCTCGGTCTCGATAACGTCGTGAACGCCATTCACGTCTCGGGTACGACCGTTTACCTGGGAGGAGGCTTCGCCGCGATCGACGGGCAAGCACGCGCGGGGCTGGCCGCGTTCGATTCGTCGACCGGGGCCCTTTCCTCCCTGGATATCTCCGTGGGAGGGATCGTCTTCACTTTGGCGAAGTCCGTCGAGAAGGTCCGGATCGGGGGCGCCTTCCAGTCGATCGACGGCGCGGCGCTACGCAACGTCGCTTCGATCGATACCTCAAACGACACCGTCGACGGGATGGACGGCGTCGTCTCGGAGTAAGCGAGGTCAAACGTCTAGAGAATGTCCCAGGTGTAGCCTTCGTTCGCGACGGCGTGGTCCGAGAGGGCCTTGATGTCCTCGTCGTCGTTGTCGTCGATCTTGCGGTAGTTGCGGGCGATGCGGCCGCTGACCTGACCGGCGAAGACTTTGAGGATTCGGAGCTCCTCTTTGCAGGCCTCCGTGCCCTTTTCCTCGAGCGACTTGCTCACCCGGCTGATCACGGCCACGAAGACGAACATGTCGATCATGATCGAAGCGAGGCGCTTCGTCGCGAACTGCTTGTTGACGATGTTTTTGCCGTGCTTCGTGAGCAGGCGGTACACGGCCGAGGTCAGTTCGCGCGAGTGCTCCTCGAACTGGTAGCCGTACTGAAGGATCTCGGGGTGCACCTTCGTGAGCTTGTGCGCGCCCGCGACGGCTTCACCGCGGAAACGCTTGCGCGCGTAGCTCATGAAACTGCCGAAGCCCTTGATCGGATCCACGAGCACGTTGCCGAGCTGACTTTGGAATTCCTTGAGCTCGTGGCCGACGTCGTTGATCGACGTGAGCGCGATGAAGAGGTGCAGAATGTCGTTCGTGCCTTCGAAGATACGGTTCACGCGGGAGTCGCGCATGATGCGCTCGTACGGAAACTCGCGCATGAAGCCGTTGCCGCCCGCGATCTGGAGGCCTTCGTCGACCGTGCGCCAGAGCGCTTCGGACGCGAACACCTTCGAGATCGCGGCTTCGACGGCGTAGTCTTCGTAACCTTCCTCGATGAGGCCGCCGACGAGCTGGACGACGGATTCCGTCGCGTAGCACTCGACGATCATGTGGCCGAGCTTCTGCTTGATGAGTCCGAATTCCGAGATGCTCTGGCCGAACTGCTTGCGGTCGCGCGCCTGCTTGGAGGCCGCGGCGATGACGTGCTTCATGGAGCCCACGCAGCCGCCGCCGAGTCCCGTGCGGCCGTGGTTGAGGATCTTCATCGCGACCTTGAAGCCCTTGCCGACTTCGCCCAGGACGTTGGCCGCGGGAACGCGCACGTTGTCGAGCACGACGGTCGTCGTGGAGCTCGCGCGCAGGCCCATCTTGTCTTCGTGCGGGCCCGTCGTGACGCCCGCCATGTCGCGCGTCACGATGAAAGCCGTCATCTTGCCCTCGGGCGTGTCGGTCTTGGCGAAGACCGTGAAGAAATCGGCGATGCCGCCGTTCGTGATCCAGATCTTCTCGCCGGTGAGGATCCAGTCATCGCCGTCCCGGACGGCGTGGGTCTTCACCGAAGCGGCGTCCGAGCCGGCGCCGGCTTCCGTCAGGCAGAACGCGGCGATGAGCTCGCCGCTCGCGAGTTTGGGCAGGTACTTGGCTTTCTGCTCCTCGGTTCCCATGAGGATGAGGCCCTTCATGCCGATCGAGCTGTGGGCGCCGGCCGTGAGGGCCACGGAGCCGTCGTGCCGGGAGAGCTCCTGGAGCGTGCGGGAGTAGGCCATCGGCCCGAAGCCGAGGCCGCCGAACTCTTCGGGGATGATGATCGAGAAAAGGCCGATGGCTTTCATCTCTTCGACGATCTCGGCGGGCATTTCGCCGGCGGTGTCCCATTTGCGGAACTCGGCCTCGCGCGGCGCGAGAAACTTGTTCACCGTATCGGCGACCGAGCGAACCATCTCGGCTTGGGCGTCGGGAATCTTGGGGAAGGGGAACACGATGTCCTCTTCGACCGATCCCAAACAGAGGGAGCGCATGAAACTACGGGTGTAATCTTTCTTGCCGTTCTCGGATGCCATCGGATCAGTGTAGCATCGAAGAATGAATTCCTGGCTTTGGCTCGCCGTAGAAATCGTGACTCCGTTTTTGGTTTCGGCGTCGCTCGCGTCTCAGCCCCCTCAGCCGGGCGCAACCGCGTCTCAGCCGACGGCACTGCGCGCCGACGCGGGCGATCGTGCGGCCGCGCTCGCGAACGTGAACGAAGCTCGCTTTTCGGCGTTGCTCGCGAGTGCCGGTTGGGCCGAGTACGCGCGCTGCTTGGCCGATTTCGGCCGGGCTTTTCCGGCGGCGGTCGTGCCGCTCGAGCGTCTGCGCGGCTCGCGTTTGAATGTCGCCGAGCTCGAAGGACTCGTGGGGCGCGCCCTCGGACCGTGTCGCGCGGCCGCGAAAGCGGATTCGGTCGAAGGCCGACGCGACGCGCTCCGCACGGCCTCCCGGGTCGCGAACGCCGAGCTGCGCGAATGGGCGCTCGGGCTCGAGAAGCGCGGCGTCGGGATCTGGGGCGGCGAAGCGACCTGGATCCGCGGCCTTCCCGCCGATGCGCGGCAGGAATTGAGCCCCCTCGACGAGCTCTTTGGCCAGACGGCGGCGGGCCAGAAGCTGCGCCTGGATCTGCGGATTGGCGCCACGGGCACGATGCCGGACTACGAGCTCGACCTTAAAAAACGTCAGCTGCGCTTTCCGGCGTCGGACTATCGTTTCGAGGCGGTCGAGAAAAACGGCGAGCTGCGGCTGCGGGGCCGCCGCCTTTCGTCGGGCGAGCCGGTCGGCTCGGATGCGACCTTCCGGAGCGCCGACTTCGTGGGCGGCTTCTTTCGCGACGACAAACTCGCGGCGCCCTTCGGTCCTTACCCCGCGGCCCGGCAGCTTTGGCGCGACGAGGGAGGCCATTCCCACTTCAAAGGGGACGGCCACAAGCACTGAATCCATGGCCTTGCTTCGATGCGGTGCGTGGCGCCCGCTTGGCTCGAAGCTCCGCTTTCTGGGTCGGGTTTTGCCTCTTTTTCTCGCTCAAGCGGGAAGGGGCGGCGCGCCACCGGCGAAGCAAGCGACGCCCATGCGCTCGAGCTCTTTGATCATCTCGCGCGAGTGGGCTCGGGAGAGGCCGAGTCGGCCGTGCGCGTTGACGAGGGCGTAGCGGCGAACGTTCGCGAAGTCGCGACCCCAGCTCACAAGCCGCGACCAGGGACGGGCGTCCCAGAAGCGTTGACCGTCTTTGAGGACGCGCGTTCCCTTCTTCGCGCCGAGCGCGATTCGCGCGATTCGCCCGGAAACCGCGCGCAGAAAACTTCTCAGCGCTTCGGCACGTCGAAACTGGACGAGCAAATGCAAGTGGTTCCCGGAATTCGCCCCGTCATGGAGCTTTCCGCCCTGGCGCCCGACCTCTTCCTTCAAAATCCGATCGATCGCGCGTCCGTGCAGAAAGAGCGAACGCTCGCCCCGCGCCAGGCTCGACTTCAAGACGACGTGCACCGGAAGCTTCGGGGAGAAGGGCCTTGCCTCCGTCGGATTGGAACGACGGGTCTTCTCCCCGCCGAATCCCGCGCATAAACGACGTTTGAAATCCGCCAAGGCATCGAGCTGCGGGTTCCGCTTGGCCATGGTTCGGACCTAGTAAGCGATGTTATAAGCGTCAACGAAGAAGAAGATCGACGGCGATAAAGGCTAAAGAAATCTTAGGGGCCCGAGCGGCTTCCCGGGCGTAGCCCAAGGCTGATGAGGGCAAGCCTGGCCGGCCGCGCCTCAGCCGGCCGCACCTCAGCCGGCCGCACCTTGGCCGGTTCGAAAGGATCGCTCAGAGCGCGACGGCGCGGGCTTGGACGAAGGAATAGAAAAGCACGGCGTCCGGATCCTTCATGGCGGCCGTCCATTCGGCTTCGAGCTCGGTGAGAAGCTTGTCGTCGACTCGCTTGGCTTTTTTGAGTTCCCCCGCTCCGCTTAAGAGCAGCTCGTAGAAAGCCTTCAGGTGTTCCTCGCGCGCCTTCGGCATGCGTTTGTCCAGCAGCAGGTTCCGTACCCGCGTCTCGATGTTCTGAAAACCCGCGGCCGTCAGGTGGTTCGACAGCTTGGCGCCGCAGAAGGGATCGCCGCCCATGTTCCATTGGTGGTCGTTGAAGGCGAACCAGTATTGGAGCGTGGCCGGCGCGTAGGGGTGCAGGAAGAACGACGAGTTCAGGACCTCGGTGCAATGCAGGACGGCGCCGGGCCGCAAGACGCGCAGGACGTCCTTCAGAAGGTCGACGGGCTGGGGCACGTGCTCGAGCACCCAGCAGATGAAGGCGCCGTCGAAGCTCGACTCCCCGAAGGGCATCTGCTCGCCGCGCGCCTCGACGAGCTTCACGCGCCCCTGCTTGATTTGCGGGGCGAGGTAGCGTTTGGCCCGGGCGAGCTGTTTGGGCTGGCGATCGACCGAAGTCACGTGGATATCGGGGAAGCGGCGGAGCAGGATCTCGGTTTGCGCGCCGACGCCCGAGCCGGGTTCGAGGATGCGTTTGGCGCTCGCGGGCCAGTCGATCCCCGCGAAGACGCTGCTCTCGAAAAAGCGGGCTTGGTGGATGAGCCGCTCCTGCTCGACGTCCGAATAGCCGTGCAGGTAGCCGTAGTGATCTTCTTTCGCGCGACGTTTCGTGGAAGCACTGCTCATAGCGAGCGGGAGTATAGCTCGTTGGCCGCCGCGAAGCCCCCGACTCTTTTGTCTGCCGCGCCGCATTTGCGCGGGAGATCGAAGTCCGCGTTTTTGGACGTTCCCCGCTCTCGCGGCTAATCTCGGAGCTCGATGATTGCCTATCCTTCGATCTCGCCGGAAATCTTCTCGATCGGTTCGCTTTCCGTTCGTTGGTACGGGCTCATGTACGTCATCGGGTACGTCATCGCGACCGCCATCGCGAAATCGCGCGTCCGCCGCGGACTCTTCCGGGGCACGGAATCCGACGTCGACGGGCTCGTGACCTACCTCTTCGTGGGCATGTTACTGGGCGCCCGCATCTTCTACGCCTTCGTCTACAACTTCGACGAGTATCGCTTCGAGCCTTGGCGAGTGCTCTACGTGTGGCAGGGGGGCTTGTCCTTCCACGGCGCCGTCGTCGGGATGGTCTCGGCCTGCGCGCTCTTCGCGCGTCGCCACGCCAAGAGTTTTTACCAAACGACGGACTTGCTCGCGATCTCGGCGGGACCGGGTCTTTTTTTGGGGCGCATCGGGAACTTCATCAACGGCGAGCTCTACGGCCGCGCGACGGACGTTCCGTGGGCCATGATCTTTCCGCGCGATCCGCTCCAGACCCCCCGTCACCCCTCGCAACTTTACCAGGGTTTGACCGAGGGGCTTTTGCTCTGGGGGATCCTCTTCGCCGTGCAGGCTTACCTGCTCCGCCGTGGACGCTACCGCGATGGGATCATCGGGCCGCTCTTCCTGATCGGCTACGGGATTTTCCGCTTCCTCACGGAGTTCGCGCGGGAGCCCGATGCCCAACTCGGCTTCGTGCTGGGGTCGCTTTCGATGGGGCAGGTCCTTTGCGTTTTGACGGCGCTGGCCGGGGTCGCGACGCTTTGGCATTCGGGGACCCTCCATAAACCCTACGTCCCCCAGGCC
>ERZ761607.4151-NODE-4151-length-13091-cov-5.568503_pt1 | contig 13091 bp, 10 predicted proteins | sample MGYA00511164_ERZ761607 | MGnify/ENA primary metagenome ERZ761607 (study PRJEB28899, sample SAMN02445080) | bioreactor sludge metagenome | biome: EBPR sludge | place: Australia: Brisbane, Thorneside Wastewater Treatment Plant | collected 2011-06-22 ...
GTATGGGAAGATGTACCCCTCCGTGAGCGGGTCGAATTCAATAAGAAGATTCGCAGCGTGTTGGACGCTCATCAATTGGAGTGGGACGCCTGGCTGGCGGATTTGGAAGCACAGGGTCGCATTGGAGAGGCAGGTGTCGAGGAATGGCTCGCCACGCTTCAGGGCGGAAGAGATATCTGGACGGTGCGCCATGAGATGATCTACCCCGATGCCGCGGAAAAAGGTCCCGCACTTGGGTGGGTAAGCCCCGAAGACATCATGCGCTGGACGGGCAGGGCAAGGCGGAACGAGAATGAAGAGAAATATAAACTCTGGTACGAGGTCAGCTTGTTGAAATCGGGCCGGATGATGAAGGGCTGGTTCAAGGGGAATATTGTCGACCCCTATATCTTTCCGACCGATGAGAACGACCCTGCGAACGAAGCCAATGCAGGCAGACAATTCGACCTTTCGACACCGATCCTGCGCCATCCCGCCGATCAGGAGATTGAAGATGCCATTGCAGCGAGGAGGGGTGCGCATCAATATATCGATGTTTCCGGAGTATTAGGCGCATCCAAAATTCATAACAATCTTTGCGGTGAATTTTGCGTTTCGGCGCTGGCGGGGAAGAATGTCATCCCCTTTCTGAAAGATTGGGTTGACGGGTACGCAAATTCAAATAAGCAAGATATCCTGCCCGACCCGGTAAAAGTATTGAAAACCAATGTGGGCACAGGTTTGTCTGAAGTCGAGTTTATGCTCGATGTTTGCGGGCTCCGGCACGAGGAATTTCGTTATACCCCCAGCGTTTCTCCGGTCACCCCGCTCCGTTTGAAGCGCTTGATCGACGAAGGGAAATTGATTTATTGGGGCGTTGCCATCTTTAAGTTGGGCGGCAGGTTGAGCGGCAAGTCGACCAGTAATACCACACGCCATTGGATCGTATTGGAGGATGTGGCGGCTGTTGGGAATAGTGGTTGGGTGCGGATCTATAATCCGTTCAACAACCGTGAGGAAATCTATAACTACAACTACTTCATGGATTCTGTCGGGCAGTTCGGTCTGGGTTTGCTTGTTGAAGGCTGGAAGCGCAATCGAGTGCTTCCTGGGAGGAGAACGAATGCTGATGTGATGTAGTTGGGCATCTGGGCGGCATGATAATGAAAAGCCCGGCGGTCGTCCGCCGGGCTTTTGTCACTCTGCCGGGATGATGATCATCGCCAGAAGATAGATCAGGATGCCGGGTACGCCGCCAGGGATGAAGGCGATGAACATGGCAAGCCGGAACCAGAACGGGCTGATTCCGAAAAATTCGCCAAGTCCGCCGCACACCCCGGCGATGATTCTGTCGTGTCGAGATCTACGTAGCGCTTGTCTTTGTGCGTGCATTTTTTGCTCCTTTAGTAAAAATACGCGGAGCATGAGGAAAAGTCGCAAGCTTGAAACTGCCTTTTCTCTTCGGGGTATAATGCCATTCCTACAACAGCAGGCAGGAAGAAAAAAAACCATGAGCTTATATTTATATGGAAATGCGGAGCCCCTGGCGCCGCTCTTTTTTCTCAGCTTTGGGGTCGATGGATGAATAAGCCCTTCCTGCTCTGCGTTCTTATGGGGTGTTTGACATTTCCTCTTTCCGCCTGTCGTCAGGAACTTTCTGTGGATGGGGTGCTTCCAGCTGTTACCTCTGTGTACGTATCCACGCCAAAGGCGATGGCTACCCAGGTTATTACTACGCCCCTGCCTGCTGCCACTCCAACTTTTGCATTTGTCCCGCCTCGTGCTCTCCCGGCTGGTCCGGTCTATATTGTCGCTATTGGGGATGATCTAACTCGAGGTGAAGGGGACGAAGGCGGCCGTGGCTATCCGGGGCGATTGATGGAATTCGTCAATCAGATTCGGCCCGGCTCTACTGTTATCAACTTTGCGCAAACTGGTTGGACATCCGATGAATTGGTTTTCGGTGATGCGAACTTTTCTGGGCAATTGGACAGAGCGGTTACCGAAGTCCGGACTACCGCCGGGCAGGGACTTCCGTCCGTGGCTCTGGTCTGGGTTGGCGGAAACGATCTCTGGGAGTTATATACGGGCAGTGTAGATGTAACCCCGGAGCAGGAACAGCGCGATGTGGAACGCTTTTCTGAAAATATTGCACTGACCATTTCAGAACTCCGCAAAGCCGGGGCGGAGGTGATAGTCGCGAAATTAGACGACCAATCCAAACGTCCAGCGAAGAACCGGGCGGAGCTTTACCCTGCCATCACAGCGGGGGAACTGGAGAAGATGTCCATGCAGGCGGTTAAATACAATAGTGAGATCGATAAGTGGGCGGATGCTTACGGCGCGATAACGGTCGACTTTTTTGGAAATGAGGTTTTTACCAGTGCTTCCACCCTTTCCGCCGACGGTATGCATCCAAATGCCTCCGGATACGAGGAGATTACCCAGTTGTGGTACAAAGCACTCATCCCGATCCTGCCCTGACCTCTTCTAATTCCTTTGAATAATGATCTGATCGATCATATCTCCCTCGAAGGTTGGGTTTTTATCCGGGTCGCGCAGGGTGATGGCAAATACGACATCCATGCCTTGCATTACCTTACCGAAGATCGTGAACTCTCCATCCAGCCAGGGGGCCGACACGAAAGTAATGAAAAATTGACTGCCGTTCGTGTCCGGACCCGCATTTGCCATGGCGAGTACGCCGGGTTTGGCGAATGTCAAGTCGCTGTATTCATTGACGAATTCGTAACCGGGTCCGCCCATGCCTGTTCCGGTTGGATCCCCTCCCTGTGCCATGAAATCGGGCAGCACGCGATGGAACGTGGTACCGTCATAAAATCCCTTGCAGGCGAGAAAGACAAAATTGTTGACAGCGATCGGCGATTGGTCGTCATAAAGTTCAATGAAGATCTCCCCGCCCTTTGCCATGCGGATCGTTGCCGTATAGCGTGCCGAGGTGTCTATCAATAGCTCTGGCGGAGCCGAATACTGAGATGAAGCCGGAATGTCCTGAAAGGGATTGCACGCGTGTTCTGTTGAGTCATAGGGCAGTCCCGGGGTAAGACCGTTGTCCTGAGGTGGGAGGGCAGTCGTATCAGTCTCTCCACTCAGAGTTTTACAGGCAATGGATGTGGCGAGAAAGACCATCACCCAAAATAGCGGTTTTTTAGCAGGGCTCCTCATTTCACTAATCTCCTGGTGGGTAATTTTTCCGCACTAATCCACTCTCAAAGTAAATACTGCAATACTGAATGCAATAGCGACATTCAGCGAGCGTTTTTTTCCGCGCATGGGAATCGACAAAATCTCATCGGACAACGCAAGCAGATCAGGATCCACGCCGGTCACTTCGTTACCAAGGATCAATACCCATTTCCCCTGAATTCTTACCGTATCAGTGCTCAACGGTTTTGAACCTTTCCCCTCTTCAAGGGCAATAATCCGCCAGCCGTTGGTCTTCAATTCCGTTGCAAGTCTGACCGCGTCTTTGTGATACGACCATGTCAGGTGGTCTTCTGCTCCAAGTGATGTCTTGCGCACAGCTTCATTTTCCGGTGTTGACGTGATACCGCACAAATATACCGGATCGATACCGAGGCCATCCGCACTGCGCAGGATCGAACCTACATTCCATGCGGAACGGATGTTGTCCAGGAGGACTGCCCGCGATAGGGTTTGTGTACCACTTGACCGGACCAATACCCGCTCGTCTTCTTTGAAGTTTTTTCTGAGCACAGCCGCGGATTCTCCGAGGCATACAGGGCAGCGTCCGCCGTTTGGAGCATCTTTTAATAGGGGATAGCGTAACCCGCAGGATTTACACAGCCGGATCTCAAAATACGAATCTGTCATCAGGAAATTTTAAATTACTTTTGGCAGAATCATCCGGTAACTGTATTGGCTTGTTGCGGTAGTTTGGGGAATTCGATTACTGGCGCAGGCTTTTTCCCCAACCCCGCCTCCGTTACGATCATTGGTACGATCTCTTCCCAGCCCACAGCCATAATATGGATCCCGCTCACACCTTGTTTGACCTTTATTTTTTCGACCAACTCGAGCGCGATCCGAAGACCTTCCTCTTGCTCATTGCCTTTTTCTTTGGCGGTTTCCATGCGTTTAAGGATCTTTTCCGGTATGAAAACGCCCGGGATTTTCTTATCCATGTAGGCTGCCGTCTTGTAATTTTTTAGCGGCGTGATGCCGATCAGGATGGCAACCTTGTCAAGGATATTTCTTTTAGAAATCTCGTTCAGCCATTCGTCGAGCGCGTCCGCGTCGAAGACAACATTTGTCTGGAAGAACTGTGCCCCGGCATTGACCTTCTTCTGCTCACGCAACGCCTGGAATTTCATGTTCGAAGCAAACGGGGAAGCTGCCGCGCCAAGGAAATAACTGGGCGGCGACTTGATTTCGCGGCCGTCCAGATATTTTCCTTCATCACGCAGCCTTCTCAGGACCCATAGCATTTGAATGCCATCCAAGTCCACGATATCTAGGCGTCCCTGCGGGCCGGGGCCAAGCGCCATGCTGTCACCCGTCAGGCATAGAATGTTGCGGACGCCCAGTGCCGAAGCGCCGATCACTGATGATTGCAAGCTAACGCGGGTATTATCCCGTCCGGTAATTTGCATCACGGGTTCCGCGCCCAGTTCAAGCGCCGTTTTGCTGCAAGCCAATGAAGACATACGCGGTATCGCGGAAGCGCTGTCTGTGAAGTTGAGCGCCGTTACATACGGTTTGAGAAGTTCGATATTCTGTTTGAGCTTTTCGGTATTGATCGAGAGGGGAGGGGTGACTTCTGCGGCGACAACGAACTCACCGGCTTTCAGCCGTTGTTCCAGTTCCGAGGCAGGTTCTTGATATTTGGGCGCGTGATATTCCGAGTCACCCTGCCACCAGTCAGGTTGGCGGACGGGTCTAAAGATGGAATCCAGGGTCTGGGAAACTGAACCAGCCTCACCCGAAGTCAGACCCGTGACAATGTTTTTAATCCCCACTTTGCCAGCCTGTTCGAACACATCGCCCCAGGAATCCGTCCCGGTTTTATTCCAATCCAATGGGGGCAGCACTTCGAGCAACAGGGCCTCGCGTCCGAGCTTGAAGGACCGTTCGTAGATTTTGTACCAGATGCAAGGGCGCGACTCATCCACATAGCAGCGTTCCGGCGTTGAGCCGCCGCAGGGTCCGTTGCGCAGACCCTTGGGACATTCCATCGGGCAGATAAAGGCAGTTTCTTGCAAAAGACAATTTCCGCACATCCGGCAGCCAAACAAAGGACTTTTGACGGCAATTTCGAGCGACGCCAACGCTCTTTTTTTGAACGGCTGGCGTTTGAACGGCATGAACGGCGGTTGGTAGCGTCTTCCCGGTGTGAAGCCTGGCATGGAGAAGTCTCCTTGATTATATATTATATATAATTTTACCCCTGAGTTGCGAATTTTGGGAAGACTGCACGCTTTGCTGGGTATAATTTTTGAATGCGACGAATCTTATTCCAAACCTTGATCACGCTTCTTTTTCTGACCTTTGTCCTGCTGCCGTCCGAGCGGGTTGTTTCTCGTTCCGAATTTTTCTCACCAAATTCCACGGCAAGTGAGTTCATCGAAAAATTGAACGCTTTGCGTATATCGAACGGATTGACACCGTATATTCAAGACTCTACTCTCATGGCTGTTGCCCAGGGTCATGCTGATTACATCGCAGGCACAGGCGTGCTGACGCATTTTGATAAGAATGGAAACCGTCCCTACGAAAGAGCGATCATTGCGGGGTATCCGGTGGGTGGTGACCTTGCCCTGGGGGGATCTTATGCCGAGTTGATCCATTCCGGCTCGTCGGTTTCAAACGAGGAAGTGCTTGCTATCTGGCAGGCGAACAGTGCGGACTCGCTTATCCTGCTTTCCCCTGATTTTGTAGATGTGGGTGTGGGTATTGCCGCTGCAAACGGTGTGACCTATTTTGTACTAAACGTCGGTTCAACCAATGTATCTGCCCTAACAAGTTCACCGACGCCGGCGTCTTTGACCGTTACGCCGGGGACGGTCATCCCGAACACTGCGCTCGCGAACGGTGAGGTCTTTCATATTGTCCGAAAAAATGAAGCGCTTTGGAGCATTGCCATCGCATACGGTACGACGATTGCAGAATTGAAATTATTGAACAGCCTTGCCAGCGATGAGATTTTTGAAGGGCAGAAACTGCTCATCCGTCGCGCTTCCACCGAAACCCCAACACCGACGGAGATCCCACTTACGGTCACGTTGGGCATCCCAACTTCTACAGTCACACAGCCTGTCGTTCCTACTGTCACCGCCACCCCGACACCAATCCCAACTCCACCGACTTCCATAGAAAGTGGGGGAGCTGTGGTCGGCGGCATTATTCTGGCAGCATTGGTGGCGGCTGCGTTTGTTTCATTCCTTTCCGCCCGAAAGCGGGGAGGCAAAGATGCCGCTGCGGATTAATATCACTTGAAATCCGTTACAAACAATCTGACCAGTTTCAATGAGGTTTGATATACTTATATTGTGATTAAAATCACAAATCAATGAGAGGAAATTTTTATTATGTCCGAGATTCGAATTGATTCATTACTCCCGGCAGAAATGGCATCCAGGGCCGAGTATCTCGGTGTACGGAAAGCGGAGATGCCGTTCTTTACGATGCTGATGCTTTCCATCCTGGCTGGCGCGTTCATTTCTTTGGGCGCCATCTTTGCCACGACCGTTTCGGCGGGTGGGATGCCTGTCACAGCAGCGGATGGAAGCGCAGTATTTTCCACGGCTTTTCCCTACGGGGTGACCCGCCTCCTAGCCGGGCTGGTCTTTTGCCTGGGCTTGATCCTTGTCATTGTAGGCGGTGCGGAACTATTTACCGGTAATAATTTGATCATCATGGCGTGGGCGAGTCGCAAGGTGACGACCCACGCACTTCTTCGTAATTGGGTGATCGTCTATGCCGGGAACTTCATTGGCTCCATTGGCACGGTGGTTCTGATGTTTTTTTCGAAGCAATACACCTTCGGCGCTGATGCCGTCGGGATCGCCGCTTTGAAGATCGCAATTGCCAAATGCCAATTGGGTTTCCTGCAGGCGATTGCCCTTGGCATCCTGTGCAATGGGCTGGTTTGCCTCGCCGTATGGCTTTCGTTCAGCGCCAGGACCACGTTGGATAAGATCGCCTCCATTATTTTTCCGATCACTGCCTTTGTTGCAGCAGGGTTCGAACACAGCATCGCGAATATGTACTTCGTCCCTTATGCCCTGTTCGTCAAGATGTTCGACCCGGCTTTCGTCGAAAAGGTTGCCGTGAAGGTTCCCGGTCTGGAATCACTGACCTGGGAGGCATTCTTTATAAATAACCTGATTCCTGTTACGATTGGGAACATTATCGGAGGCGGGGTCCTGGTCGCCTTCATCTATTGGGTGGTTTTCCTGCGGTCGAGAAAAGAAAGCTAAAAAGGAGATGCACAATGAAAGCGTTTGTCTTGATCAAAGTCCGCGCTGGCGAAGTTAAGGATGTCGTCGACCAGCTTCGCCGCATCAAAAACATCAGGGAGGCGCACATGACCTTCGGTCCATACGATGCAGTAGCGGTCGCCGAAACAGACGATGTGGCGGCGCTGGGCAGGGTTACTGCGCTGGAAATTCAACCCATCCCCGGCGTGGAGCAGACATTGACCTGTCTGGCTGTGGACGTTTGATTTTATAAAGCGGGTTTTTCCGTTTTGCCGATCGCGGCGCTTGAAAGTCTTCAGACTTTCGAGCGCCGTCTGCTGTCCAAGTTCAAGTAGAATAGGTGGACTTTGACGATGAGGTTCAATGAAGCGTGTTGACCAACTGACATTCACCCGGTTTGCCATGATCCTGCTTGTTCTGTTCTATCATGGCACGGGCTCGTATTACATGGGGTTTCTTGATTTTTTCCCCTTCTCTGCCATTCTGCGTTCAGCGCCAACCGCGGTCTCCTACCTGTACGTGCTTTCTGGTTTCGTTATGGCGTTGGTTTATTTCAAGCCGGGTGAAGTGCTGGATATTGCCGGATATTGGAGGGCGCGCTTTGTCCGCATCTATCCGCTCTATATCATTTCCTTCATATTGACGTGCCTGTATTATTACGATGGCTTGTTCCGTATCAAGCCGCAGAAGTTTATTGCCAATATCTTCGTCGTCCAGGCTTGGATTCCCGCGTACGCGCAGTCCTTCAATTATTCGTCCTGGTCGATGACTGTCGAATTTTTCTTCTATGCCTTGTTCCCATTTATCCTGCTTTGGGCCGCAAAACAATCGAGCCGGAAGTTGGTCTGGTCTTCCTTGGGATTGTGGGCCGTCAGCCAGACGCTTCACTATGTGCTTTGGATGCGCTATTATCCCGAATTCAGGGACTTCGTCCTTTACTTTCCATTGTTTCATCTTAGTTCGTTTGTGATGGGTGTTGTAGGCGGCATTTGGTATTTGCGCGAAGGGCGCAGTAGCACACATGACGCAAGAACAATCTTGGTTTTGTTGTTTGCCAGCCTGTTTTTGATCGGGATGTATACCGCCGTGAGCTCCGAAGTCTTTCCCTTCTTGCCTCACAACCTCCAGCCCATGGCGGGGCTGCTTGCCCCATTGATGGCATTGTTCATCGTGGCACTGGCTTTGGACGAATCGCGCCTGTCGCGTGCGTTCCTGCATCCTGTGCTGGTCAATTTGGGAGAGACCGCATATGCCATTTACATCCTCCACGTCCCCATGTACTGGTTGTATGAGCGCGCGCTGACTGATTTTGGCGTCGCGAACCCGCAGTCGGTCTTCGATATCACTTTCCTGCCGATCATGATCCTGACCGGGTTTGTCGTCCATTTTTATCTCGATATTCCCCTGAGGAAGTGGTTGAAAAAACTTGTGCAAGCAACTGCCATCCGCGTGTTTGTTTTCGATCTTGCGGTGAGCCTGTTGACGGCTTTCTTTATATTCAAGGTTCGTTTCCCCTTGTTGCGTGATTACCGTTCCTTTCAGGATATGGAGCGGTTGGTCATCTGGCTTTCCTTCCTGTTATTACCTGCTGTCTCGCTGTTGATCGGCGCGTGCCGTCGGGCGGTTTTAGAGAAGCCATTCCTGCAATGGGCGCGTGTCACAGCCCTGAGCGTTACGCTGGGAAATACCCTCATGGCAGGGGTCGTATATGTGGTTTACCTCTTCGGCCGATTCGAGAACTTTCCCCGCAGTATATTTTTGTATATATGGGTGATCGCCTTGCTTGCGTCGTTTTTGATTCGATGGATGTTCTCGGCGTTCAAGACTGAAATACCCAGCCCCGTCATTGCCGTGGAATCCATGGATGGCGCTGGCAAGAAGACCGCTTGATCTTTATAATTCTCCGCGGTTTTTGTGATTAATTTGCCTCTCCCTATTACGGACGTTGAAAAACGTCCGTTTTTCTTTGTGGTATCCTTATTTCTCCGCTATGAAAAACCTAATACGAACAGCTGAGTTTCTGCGTCCTTACACGTGGCAGGTGACCGCAAGCCTGCTCATGCTGTTGACATTGACGGGATTGAATCTGATCGTCCCGCGCATCATTCAATCCGTGATCGATGACGGGTTGCTGCGCGGCGATTCTGTTTATCTGATCCGGTCTGCGCTTCTGCTCTTTGTGCTCGGGCTTGTCTCTGCGCTGCTGGGATTGGGCAATCGTTATACATCTGAATGGGTGGCTTCGCATGTTGGGTATGACCTGCGCAACCGCATGTACGATCATATTCAATATTTGCCGTTCGAATATCACGACCATGCCCAGTCCGGGCAGTTGATATCGCGCTGCATCGAGGATGTGCGCGCCGTCGAAAAATTTGCGGGATCTTCCATTCCGGAACTGGTCCGCTTCGTTCTTTTGACGTTGGGGATTCTCGCGGTCATGCTCTCGATAAACACCCGTCTGGCGATCATTGCCCTCCTGCCGATGATCCCATTGATATTGATGACGGGAAGCTTCGGCACGAAGATCGGAAAGCTTTTCTTCGCCGTGGACCAGGCAGTGGGGGAGGTCTCGAACCGTTTGCAAGAGAATGTTACGGGGGTTCAGGTCGTTCGCGCTTTTGCGCGTGAGAAGCATGAGATTAATCGCTTTGAATCCGCCAATAAGGATGTATTTCGTAAATGGCTTCACGTCATTGACGAGTGGGCGAAGATCATGCCGACCACGAACTGGCTCATCACCATCGGTACGATATTGATCCTCTATTTTGGGGGGCGGATGGTCATCGATGGGACGCTGACCGTGGGGACGGTAGTTGCCTTCAACGCTTATCTATTGATGATGGGCGAGCCTGCCCAGGCGTTGACTGGGTTGGTCAATGCGGGCGGGGAGGCTGCGGCAGGCGCTCAACGGGTGCTCGAAGTTTTGGATACAGAACCAGGCATACGCTCCAAAAAAGAGGCGGTGGTTTTATCCGCATTGAAGGGCGGAGTGGAATTTCAGAATGTCTCTTTGAAATATCAAGATGAACACATCCACTCTCTGACCGGGATCCACTTGAAGGTTGGGGTGAATCAGATCGTTGCCTTGATCGGACCGACCGGCTCGGGGAAGACCTCCTTTGTTAATTTGATCCCCCGCTTTTACGATGTGACCGCCGGAAATGTGCTGGTGGATGGGGTCGATGTGCGCGACGTCGAGTTGGCTTCCCTGCGAAAACAGATCGGGATCGTTTTGCAGACATCGTTGTTATTCTCTGACACCATTCGCGCCAATATCGCTTTTGGCAGGCCTGATGCAACAGAAGCGGAGATCGTTGCCGCTGCAAAGGCGGCGCAGGCGCACGAATTTATTACAAGTTTTACGAAAGGGTACGATACCATCGTTGGCGAACGCGGTGTGACGTTATCGGGCGGGCAACGCCAGCGTGTGGCGATCGCGCGCGCTTTATTGATGAATCCGCGCATTTTGATCCTTGACGACTCGCTTTCGAGTGTAGACACCCAAACAGAACGATTGATTCAATCCGCTTTAGACGATTTGATGGAAGGACGCACCACGTTTGTCATTGCACATCGCCTAAGCACCGTCCGCCGCGCGGATATGATTTTGGTCCTGGACAAGGGATGCATCGTCGAGCGCGGCACCCATGATGAATTACTCAAGGCCGGCGGCTTGTACAAGGAAATCCACGACTTGCAATTGGTTCAACGCGAGGAAACGCCGGTTGTTATTCCCCCAATCTTTGGGGAAAAACCGACCCACGAAAATACCATTATCGCTGGAAGGTCGAACTCTGGCTGACCGCCATCCTGAGCGGAGAAGCCGAATGCTCTTTGAGGCTTCGTAGTCGAAGGACGGCGGTTAGCCACTCAACTACCGAACTTTATGACCAAAATCATCCCTCCCGAATTCATCACCAAATCCGAAGAGCATCTGGATAAGGGGTACGACCCCAGGGTTGCGCAGGGACTCATGCGATTTCTCAAGCCGTATGCCGGGCGCATGTTCTGGGCGCTTGTGATGATGGTCATTGTCACGGCGGCATCGGTATCCGGTCCCTACTTCGTCAAACTCGCCATCGACGAGGGTGTTACGGCGAAAGATCCGATCGCTTTACGAAATATCGTATTGGCATATCTTGTCGTCTCCATCGTCCAACTGGGTTTCAACTACTGGCGTGTGCGGATCATGGCGCGGGTGGGTCAACATGTGCTGTACGACGTCCGCACAGCCATGTTTGCGCACCTGCAAAAACTTTCCCTGAGTTTCTATAACCGTTATAGTGTGGGACGTGTTATCACCCGTGTCATCAACGATGTGGGGACGTTGCGCGAGTTCATCACCTGGGCGGTGCTGGCGATCGTGCGTAACCTGCTGGGCATCATTGGCACGGTGATCGCGATGCTTGCCTTGAACTTTAAGTTATCCTTGTTGACTTTTGCCGTCCTGCCGTTGATGATCGGCGCGACGGTCATCTTCCGCAGAACGGCACGCCAGAATTACCGCAAGGTGCGGGCGGCGGTCTCATGGACAAACTCCGTCCTTGCAGAAAACGTCAACGGGGTGCGCGTGGTGCAGGCATTCTCGCGCCAGGCATATAATTTCAATTCGTTCAGAAGCTACGTGAACCGTTATTATCTGGAAACGAGTCTCGATGCGGTCTGGGTCGCGTCGCTCTTCGCCCCGGTTATTGATCTGCTCGGCGCGCTTGCGACCGCGCTTGTAGTCTATGTCGGCGGGACGGCTGTGCTGGGTGAGTCCATTACCGCAGGCGTGCTGATCGCCTTCGTGCTTTACATCGACCGTTTCTTCGAGCCGATCCGCGATCTGAGCCGCCGCTTTGACACGCTCCAATCCACGATGGCGGGCGGAGAGCGCATCCTCGAATTGCTCGAGACGCCGATCGAAGTTCGGGATGGAGAAAATGCCGGGGAGATGAAACCAATTACCGGCGGAGTCCGATTCGAGGACGTTTCCTTCCATTACTCCGATGATCCGATCCTTGTCCTCGATTCGATCCAACTGGAAGTGAATCCCGGTGAGACGGTTGCATTCGTCGGTGAGACCGGGGCGGGGAAGACGACCATCGTCAAACTGCTTGCCCGCTTCCACGATCCAACTTCGGGCGGGGTACACATCGACGGCGTTGACTTACGGTCGGTGACTCAGGCATCCCTGCGCGGTCAGATGGGCATGGTCTTGCAGGACCCGTTCCTCTTCAATGGCACAGTAAAGGATAATATTTTATTCGGGCGGTTGGATGCCGCAGAAGGGGAGGTGATCGCGGCGGCGAAAGCTGTGGGCGCGCATGATTTTATTGTTGGAATGAAGGATGGTTATGAGACAACCGTCGAAGAAGGCGGCGCGACCTTGAGCGTGGGTCAGCGGCAGTTGATCTCGTTCGCGCGCGCCCTGCTTGCCAACCCACGCATTTTGATTTTGGATGAGGCCACATCATCTGTGGATACACAGACTGAACATGTGATTCAGTCTGCACTGGCGACTTTGTTAAAAGGACGCACCTCGTTCGTCATCGCCCATCGATTGTCGACCATTACGAATGCGGATAAAATCGTTGTCATCGACGGCGGCAGGATCGTCGAGCAGGGCAAGCATAACGAACTGCTCGCCTTGCAGGGACGTTATTA
>ERZ761607.4154-NODE-4154-length-13079-cov-5.047451_pt1 | contig 13079 bp, 6 predicted proteins | sample MGYA00511164_ERZ761607 | MGnify/ENA primary metagenome ERZ761607 (study PRJEB28899, sample SAMN02445080) | bioreactor sludge metagenome | biome: EBPR sludge | place: Australia: Brisbane, Thorneside Wastewater Treatment Plant | collected 2011-06-22 ...
TCACGAGCCCGCGCGCGAGCCGCACCCGCACCGCCGCGTCGGGATCGACGGGAAGACATCGCGCCTCCGGGCCCGCGCCCGCAATCGTCACCACGACGTCCGTCGCCGCGAGCCCGCCGCAGCGATCGCCTTCCTTCGGCGGACCGACACGCAGATCGAGCGCGACCACGCCGCCCGCGCTCGTCGCGCCTTCCACGCGACCGATGCGCGGACCTTCGAGCACCAGCGGAACACCCGCCGGCGCGGGCACACCATCCATCGTGGTCACGCGCACGAAGGCGCGCGCCGAGAGACCGGGCACGAGCACGCCGCCTTCGACGCCGAGCCGCGAGGCGTGCACCCGATCGCTGACGCGCACCGTCGCTTGGCCGACGCCACGACCCACACCCGCGCGGCCCGCCTGCACCGTGATGCCGAGGTCCGCGTGGGTGCCGCCCACGCGCGGCGCTTCCCACACCAGCGTCGCGCGACCGCGCGCGTCGGTGACCGCGAAGCGTTCGCGCTCGCGCTGTTCTTCTTCGAGCAAGAGCGGGATGGGTCCGCCGCCGATGCGCAGGCGCGTCTCGGGCACCGGGCGTCCGTCCGCGCGGCGCACCATCACCTCGATCGGCAGCCGCTCGTTCGAGCGCACGAGGTGCCTCGTCGGACGCACCTGCACCACGAGCGCGGGCTCGGAGGGCTGCGCGAGGGTCGCCGACCACGACGCGGTCGGGCGACGCTCGCGATCGGTTCCGTCCGAGGGACCCTGCGCGTCGACGCGGAGCGCGCCTTCCGCTTCGCGCGGCACGCGGAAGGTGTGTGCGAAGAGACCCGTCGCGTCGGTGCGCACGGTGGCGGGCGCGCCGAGCGGACCACGCGCGTCGTGCAGCACGAGCTTCACCTCGGCGTCGCCAATCCCGCTCGAGCCGGCGGCGAGCCGACCGAACACCGGCAGGCGCCCGCGCGTGGGCGCACTCTCCGCGCCGTAGAGCACGAGGGTGCGCGGCTCGCGCACGTTCACGCGCAGCTCGAAGCGCCGCTGCACACCACGACGCGCGCGCAGATCGAGGGTCGCGCCGATCGAGTCGGGCGCGTCGTTCGGGATCGGCAGCTCGATCACCGCGCGACCGCGCGCGTCGGCGGTCACGGTGAGCGGCGCGCCGTCGTCGTCCGCGCGGCGACGCAGCGAGGTCGCGAGCCGAATCTCGGCGCCCGGCGCGGGACGCAGGGTGTCGAGGCCGACCACCTCGTACGCGACCACCGACCAACGCAGCGTGCCGCCACGCTCGACCGAGAGGCTGCCTTCGAGCTGGAGCTCGACGCCCGTGACGTCACCGGCGGCGACGGGACGACGCCCCGCGACCTGAGCGTGCGCGGGAGCGACGACGAAGAGCAGCGCGAGCGCCGCGAGAAGTCGGCGGCTGACCCCGCCGACCCGGACAAGAAGAGGACGCATGGTGGAGGCACCGTGGGAGAAGAAGGAGAGACGACGCGACGAGGTCGCGCGCGGAGCGGAGCGGGCGGTCACGAGCGCACCTCCGCGATCTGCGACGAAGCGAGAGCGCTTGGTCCGCTCGAATCCCGCGACGTGCGCGAATCGCGCCGCCCATGGAAGCCGAGCGAAGCGCGAGCGTCCGTCGAATCGATCCAGGCGTACGATTCACCGCGCGAGCTCGACGGAACCGCGCGGCTCGCGATCGGACCGAAGGGCTCCACCGGCAAGAGCGGCGGTGGAGGCGGCGGCGGTGCGGGCGGCGGCGACGCTTCGCCTTCGGGCGTCTCCGGCTCCGCGCCGCGATCGTCGATCGTGATCGCGCGCGAGGGCAGGATTGCGGTCGCGCGCCCGCCTTCGCCCACGAAGGCTTGCGTCTCGTCGACCAGGCTCACGCCGAGCCCCCGCAACGAGCCGCCGACGCTCCAGCGCAGCGGCAGCGGGATGCGCACGTAGCCGCCCGGCGCGAGCGGACGCAGCGGCAGCCGCAATGTGCGTCCCTCTTGGGTCGGTGCACCGCGCGCCGCGCCCATCAAGGCCTCGCGCGTCGGCTCGTCGAGCTCCGTGCCGGCCGGCAGATCGATCTCCACCACCGGACGCCCGAGCACCCGCGCCTCGCGGTTGCGCACCGTGAGCACGAGCCCGGAGCGTCCGTCGCGCGCACCGAGCGCGCCGTCGATCTGCACGTCCACTCGCAGCGCACGCGCGGGCGCCGACTGCCACGAGCGCCCGTAGCGCGCGTCGACGAACGCGAGCGCGAAGGCCCCCGCGTTCTCCACCCGCACCACGTGACGCCCCGGCCGCGCGAGCCCTTCGAGCACCGCGATCCGCACGCGCGATCCTTCTTCGGGCGCGCGCAGCTCGAGCGCGCGGCCGTCCACGCTCGCGCGCAGCTCCGAACCCGGCGCACGACCCGCGAGCACCGAAGCCGCCGCGGTCGCGAGCGCGCGCGTCTCCACGTCCCAACCCTCCGCGAGGCCCGCGAGCCCCACGAGGTTGCGCAAGAAGGGCAGCGCCTCCGGCTGCCGACCGAGGCCCGCGTTCGCGAGCACCACGAGCGCGGTCGGCGTCACGCGCGAGCTCGGCTCGCCCGAGGTCGACGGCTCTTCGAGGAACGCCTCTTCCGCCGCGCCGCTCGGCAGCGCCTCGAGCCGCACCACGAAGCGCTCCACGCGCCGCAGCAGCTCGATCGCGCGCTCGCCGCCGCCCGTGAGCGCGAGCGCGGCCGCGACCTGCGCTTGCAGCACCGGCTGATCGGCGATCTCGACCGCGCCGCTGCCCGCGTCCGCGCGCAGCCGATCGACGAGCGTGCGCACCAGCGGCGCCACCGCGCGCCGATCGCCGAGCCGCTGGATCGTCGGCGCGAGGGAGAGCAGCGCACGCGACGCCACGATCGCGCGCCCCGGATCGGGCGCAGTCGGGCTCTCGCCGAGCAGCCCGCTCATCGCGCGCAAACCGCGCCGCAAGATCGCGTCGCCCACCGTCGCGTCCGACCACGTCGTGGAGATCGCACGTCCGATCTCCATCGGATCGCCGTAGAGATCGTGCTCCTCCACCGGATCGCCCGCGCGAAGCACCGCGCGCGCTTGGATCAGCGCCGACTCCGGCACCGCGTCGCCGCGCAGCGCGAGGCCCCAGCCGACCACCGAGCTTCCGCCGCCGTAGGTCTCGAGATCCCCGAAGAGCGAGGTCGCGGGCACGATGCGCAGCTCGCCCGGTCCACGCTCGCTCGCGTCCGAAGGCGTCGTGAACGAGAGCTCCGCCGCGCCTTGGCCGGGCTCGGTGAGCACCTCGCGTCGTTCGCGCACGAGACGCGCGTCCTCGAAGATCACGAGCGGGCGGCGCACCGCGTCGTAGGGCGCTCCGTCGCTCGCGCGCAGCGCGCGGATCACCAAGTGTCCGTTGCCCGCGGTGGGCGTCCCGATCGCGACGATGCGCTCGATCGCGTCGCGCGGCGGCACCGTGATGCGTTGTTCGTCGGGGAGTGCGACGGACACTCCGTCCGCTTCGACCACCACGCGCACTTCGAGCGGCTGCGTGGTCCGGTTCTGCACGCGCACCGGCACGCGCAGTCCGTCGCCGACCGTCGCGAAGGTCGGCACCGGCGCGTCGACCGTCGCTTCTTGATCGACGCGCACCTCCGCGCTCGCGGTCGTCACCCAGCCCGACTCCGTCCACGCGATCGCTTCGACGCGATACGTCGTGAGCGCGTCCGCGAGCGGCAGCTCCACCGTGGTGCTCGTGCCGTCGAGCGGCACCTCGGCCCAGAAGCGCAACGTCGCGGGGAAGTCCTCGCGCACCACGTTGCTGAGCGCGGCCATCGCGGACGGCTGATTCATCGCGATCTGCTGCGCGTTGCGCGTGTCTTCGTCGCCGCGGTACTCCGCCTCCGCCGAGGCGATCTCTTCCATCGGCGCCGCTTCGTCCGCCGTCGCACGTGACATCCGCGCGCGCGACGCGGGTGGCGCCGGGGGCGCCGCGGAAGGCATCACCTGTCCGAACGCCGCGCCACCTCCCGCGCCTCGGCCGTATCCACCACGCGTCGACGCGTCCACCTCGTAGTCGTCGCCGCCAATCCCGCCGAGACCATCCTCCATCGCCTCGCCGCCCTCACTCGCGGTCGCGGTCACGGTGCGCGCGCGCTGCTCGTCGCGCGCGGCGAGGCTCACGCTCTCGTACGCCTGCGCCATCGCCTGCAAGGTCTGCGGCCCCGGCGCGAGGGTGGAGAGCGTCTTCATCAGACGGTCCTCGCCCGACGCGACCGCGTAGGGCGTGCCCTCCGGCACCACGCGCGCGAAGGGATCGCGCACGTCGTCGCCGGTGCCGAATCGCCCGTCGGGGCCGGGCGATGCGAGCTCCCAGTTGGGCGCGCGCTCGCTGATGAGCACCCGCGGCGTCGCGGTGGAACGCAGCTCGAACGGACGCCCCCACGGGTCGAGCAGATCGCGCGGCCCGAGCACACCGAGCTGCACGAGGCGCGAGAGCCAACGCTCGGGCGGCTGTCCCGCCGACGCGCGCGCCGCCTCCGGATCGTCGGGGTTCGTGAGCCGCGCGAGGGCGACCAGCAGCCGCACGAGCCGCTGCCGCGCGATGCGCTGGGCCGCGGTGTCGAACGAGAAGCTCGGGTCGGCCGCCCGCACCATCGCGAGGGTTACCGGTTGACCGCCGAGGTTGTCTGGCGCGTAGGCGCGCTCGCGCCGCAGCGTGGCGAGCGCGTCCGGATCGAAGTCGAAGCGCCCGCCGCGATCGACCAAGAAGCCGCGCCGCAGGTTCTCGTCGTGCCCGCGTTGATCGACGAGGCGCTCGAGCTGCGCCGCGATCTGTCCCGCGTGCCGACGCAACATCTCGTCGCGCATCGCCACCGGATCGCGCAGCGTTCCGTCCTGGTGTCCGCCTTCGTTTCCGTCGCGCCAATAAGGCTGAACGAGCGGCGGCGCGCGGTGCGGCTTGGAGTCCGGCGAGAGCCCCGCCGTGAGCGCCGCGCGCAAGAGCAGCGTCGCCTCTTCGGTGTCGGGCCGCGCCGCCGCCGACGCGATCGCGCCGCGCATCCAGTCGAGCGAGAACGGCTGCTCGCCGCCGTGCATCATCAGATCGCGCGCCACGATCGCGGCCCACGCGCGCGGCGACGAGCTCGTCGTGCGGAGCGCGAGCGGCGCGGTCTCGCGCACGCGGAACACGTCGCGGCCGGTCTCGATCGAGAGCGCGAACGCGTCGCGCGGCCGCACCAACACCGCATCGGTCGAGCCGACGCCGAGCTGCGATCCACCCGGCGCGTCGAGCGCGTGACGGGCGTCGTGCGCGAGCTCGGGCCGCGCGCGGATCTGGAGCACGCCCGTGACCTGCGCGGGCAGCGCGAGCCGCGCCTCGTCGCCACGCGCGTGCGTCGCCGCGACGACGCGACCTTCCGCGATCGCCTCCACCAACACCTCGCGCCCTCGCACCTCGGGGTGTCGATCGAGCGCGACCACCACGGTGCCGCCCGGCTCGACCACGCGCTCACGCACGCGGGCGCGCACGCGCGCGTCGGGGCTCACCGGCACACACACCCGCGCGAAGCTCGGCCGCGCGTTCTCGGTCGCGGGACGCACCTCCACGTCGACCCGCGTCGCGAAGCGTCCACCACACTCGCCGCGCAACGGCCCCGCCGCGCCGTCGGGGACGCGCATCGCGAGCACCGCGAGGCCGTGGCGATCCACGCGCAGCGTCGCCGTCCCCCGCGGCACCGCGGCGCCCGTCACCACGAGCTCGCTGCCTGCCGCGATCGGCTCGCCGCGCGGATCGGTCACGAGCAAGAGCGCCTCCGCGTCGACCTCCGGTACGAGCCCGCCGTTCTCGGCCGTCGCTTCGACGCGCCACTCCACGCGCGAGAGCAGGTACGACGCCGCCACGTGAAGCACGCCGTGGGCGGGATGCGAGACGCGCACGATCACCTGCTGCGCGGCCACGTCGCCCGAGAGGTACGCCGGCGCCTGCAGCCGAATCGGCGCCACGCCCTCCGCGTCCGTGAGCAGCTCGGTGGTGCGCCCCTCGACGTTGAGCACCACCGCCGCGTTCGCGATCGGCACTCCCGACGGAGTCCGCACGCGCACCGTGCCGGTGAGCCGCGCGCTCGGCGCGACCACGCGTTGATCGAGCGTCGCGTCGACGAGCAGGCGCTCGACCGTGCGTCGCGCGACCTGGAACTGTCCGTAGGCTTCGGCTTCTGCGATCGAGTCGTCGAGCCGCACGCGCACCGCGTACGCGCCGTCCACCGCGCTCGCGGGCAGCGGCAGCTCGAGCGAGGCCACGCCCGCCACGCTCGTGCGCACCGTGCGCTCGACGAGCGGACGACCCTGCGGATCCGTCACCGTCATCGCCACGCTCCGGCCCGCGACCGGCGCGCTGTCTCCGAGGCGATGTACACGCGTCCACACGTGCACCGTCTCGTCGGGCTCGTAGCGGTTGCGATCGGTGCGGAGGTCGATCCCGAAGGGTTGCTGCAGCGCGATCGTGAAGTCGAAGGTGCGGGTCTGTCCCGCGCCGCGCACCTCGGCTTGGAGGCTCACCGACGCGAAGCGCTCCTCCGGGATCGGGAGCGTCGCGACGAAGCGGCCGCGATCGTCGACCTGCGCGGTCACCTCGCGCACGACCGTCCAGCGTTGCTGTCGGTAGTCACGCAGTCGCACGACGACGTCGCCGCTGCGCAACGGCTTGAGCTCCGCGAGCCCGACCACCTCGTAGGCGGTTCCGGCCAGCCGCAGCTCTTCGCCGTAGCGCGGCGCGAGGTGCCCGTGCAGCGAGAGCTCGAGGCCGCTTCCTTGCGGACCTTGCTGCGCGGTCGCGATGGGCGGGGTGGTGGTGGTGAGGAACGCGAGGAGCGCGAGCGGCGCGAGACGAGTGTTTCGGCGGGTCATGAGCTCTCTGCGGGTGCGAGGGCGATGCGCGAGCGCGAGCCGGAGGGTCGAGCGGGCTCGAGAGAGCTCCACCGGATCGGACGGGCGTGCGAGTCGGGGACGATGCGTGTGTCGCGAGAAGAGGCGCGCGAGACGGCTTTCGACGCGCGATCCGCGCGAAAGTTTGGGACACCAGAAAAGAGTGGATGGCCGACCTCCGCAAGCCGCCCTACTGGACGGCGCGCAGCGGTTCGAAGTGGAATCGTGCGGAGCGAAGCGGACGTAGCCGCACGATTCAACGAGACTATCGGGCCACGCGTGAGCGTGGAGCCGATGAACGGAGTGAGCGCAGGCTCGTGGGAGGGGCCCCGTCGGGGCTTCATGCCCCGTGGGGGAGGGTCTGGCGACAGACCCTCGAGGAAGCAGGCTCCGCGGACATCCGCGACGGCACGAGCCGCCGCGAGCATACGCCAGCGCGACGCTTTTCCTTTCCATCTTCCTCGGCGTCCGGTCTCCGGTCCCGGTCTCCGGTCCGGTCCCGGCTTCGGTCTCGGCTTCGGTCTCGGCTTCGGTCTCGGCTTCGGTCTCGGTCTCGGTCTCGGTCTCGGTCTCGGTCTCGGTCTCGGTCTCGGTCTCCGTCTCTCCCGTCTCGGTCTCCGTCTCTCCCGTCTCGGTCTCCGAGGCCCACGACGACTTCTTTTTCGTGATCGCATCCGAATCACCCAAGGAGCGCGGTGCTCGCGGTTCGGTGCTCCGTGGTCCGCGTCGCGGCATCGATCCCGCCGTGTGCGCCAGGCGTGTCGTTCGACGCGTCGGAGGTCGAGGTACGCGCGTCGAAGTTCGAGGTACGCGCCTCGGAGTTCGAGGTACGCGCGTCACGCCTCGAGGCACGTCCGTCGGAGATCTCGGTGTGGGTGCTGACCCTCCTCGGGCTCGTCGCGTTCGCCGCGCCCGCCCACGCTCAGACGCGCGGCCTCGACGAGCTCACCGACGCCCACGCGACCGCGGCCCGCGCGACCGCGCTGGTGCTCCGACCCAACCCCCGCCGCACGGCGGTAGAGAACAGCGGCACCGGCTGGGTCACCGCGCTCGCGGGCATCAAGGTCGTCATCACCAACCGCCACGTCGTGAGCCACGCCTCCGTGGTGCTCCTGCAGTTCCACGACGGCCAAGCGATGGCGGGCGACGTGCTCCACGTCTCCTCCGCGATCGACATGGCGGTGATCCTCCCGCGCGAGCCCCCGAACGCGCCCGCGCTGCGATTCCCGCCCGGCGGCAACCCGTTGCGCGGCGAACGCGTCGTGCTTTGCGGCCACCCGCTCGGGTTCTTGCGCTGGGTCACCACCGAAGGCGTGGTCGCGGGCGTCGCGAGCGACCTCCCGATGCAGGGCGAGAACCCGTGCGGCGACGGACAGAGCTGCGTGCTGCTCGACGCACAGGCAGCGCGCGGGGTGAGCGGCGGCCCGGTGGTCGATCGCACCGGCTACGTGATCGGCATGGTCTGGGGCGTGATCCCCGGCACCAGCCTCACGCTGGCGATCCACACCGACGTGCTCGCGCGCGAGCTGTTGTTGGTGCAGTCGCGGGTCGAAGAAGCGCTCGCTCGGCGACGCGCGCCGGCGGAGAGTCCGTGACGATCGGACGCTGACGCTGACCCGACGTGCGCGTGGACGTGAACGTGGACGTGAACGTGGACGTGAGCGGCGACGTGAGCGGCGACGTGAACGTGGACGTGAGCGGCGACGGAGACATCGGCGACCGAGACCGAGACGAAGACCGAGACGCCCGCGCTCAGCCGCGCAGTCCGCGCACGCCGAGCGCCAGCGACACGATCGCCATGATCCCGAGCAGGCCCACGATCGGCCACCGGCCCGACTCGCGCGCCGCGATCCACGCTTCGAGCTCCGCGCGCTCCCCGAGATGCACGTCGCGCGCTTCTCCGTCCGAGCCCTCGCTGCCGACCCGCGCGACGATCGGATCACCCGCTCGCACGGCGGTCACCACCACGACGTAGGGCGGCGGACCGAGCCGGTCCACGTCGTCGAGCGCGTCGAGGTGCGGCAAGCCTTCGAGCGACTGCACCTCGCGGTGCTCGACCGGGTCGATGCGCCGCCATCCCTCCGGATGCGGCAGCCGCAGCGGCATGCGTCGCTCGCCGGTGTCGACCTCGATCGCCGCGCTCCCGACCACCGTCGTCCACGCCTGATCGATCGCGCGCGAGCCACCCTTGGTCACACGCACCTCGCCGTAAAGGAACGGCTCGCCGACCGGAGACTCCACGAGCGCCACGCCCTCCGGCGCTGCGACGCGCCCTTCGAGGACGTCGACGCCGCTCGGCACCGCCTGCCCCGTGCCGCGCACCGCGACGCTGGTCGCGACGTACCCGAAGGTGGCTCCGACGAGGAGCCCGAGGATCCCGAGCGCACGCTTCATCGCGCGCCGTCCTAGCAGGTCGTCCGGAGGCTCGCCCGCGCCGCTCGATCCCAGCCTCGATCCCAGTCTCGACGAGGGCCTCGAGGACCGCCTCAATCCCAGGGATAGAAGGCGTTCGCGACGTCCGAGAGCCCGGTGTCCGCGAGCTCGGGGAAGTGGCGCAGCAGCACCGACTTCATCGAGTTCATCTCGACCCAGAGCAGGCCTTCGTTCGTGTACGTGCCCGCGTTGTACAGCTCCGTGTAGAACCGATCGCCCTGCAGACGCCGCGTCGCCATCACGGTGAACACTTGGAAGAGCGTCTCGCCGAAGCCGTAGCAGCTCGGGCGCTGACCTTCGGCGAGGGTGCCCACCATCAGGTCGACCTGATCGATGTCGCCGTAGACGTGCTCGAGGCGCTGCGCCATCCGCTCGTCGCCGCCGGTCAGCGTGAGGAAGTCCGGCACCCGCGGCAGCCGCAGAAGCTCGCGTGCGTCGTTGTAACGCGGCAACCCACGCTCGCGATCGCGCACGATGTCGATGGTGCCCATGTCGATCGTGCCGCGCCCCGGGACGTCGAGGTCCTGGAGGAACTGCGGGTAGTTGTCGAGCACGAGCGCGCCCGGGTTCGAGATGCCGAACGAGTAGAGCAGGTCGAGCATGCCGTGCCGCTGCAGCAGCGCGCGGCCGCGGGCGTCCCGCGTGTCCTCCGTCGCCACCACGTCCCGCAGGCGGTGGTTTCGCGCCGAGCGCACGAGGAACTGCTCCGGCAAGAGCGGGTGCATGCGGTAGACGGAGACGAACTCCTCCGTCATCGAGAACGCCGCCCCGTGGAGGTTGCGTCCATCGGGATTTCCCACGACGCCGTAGACCACGGGGTTCGGATACAAACCCGGAATCGGCGGCAGCGGCGGACAGGTGTAGTGGTTCAACCCGTACCAGTTCGCGTGCATGCCGATGTCGAGGTTCGAGTTCGGCAGGATCGCGGGCGTCCACTCCAGCGTGTGGATCTTCGCGATGAGCGCCGCGTTGATCAGACGCGCGGTGTCGTAGAGCCGCTGGTCGTCCCACGTCGGGTAGTTGCGCGCGAGCATGTCCGCGATCGCGTTGTGCTCACGCACGAAGAGGTTGTGCAGGAGCTCCAGACCGAGCCAGAAGTTCTCCCGCATGCCCGTGTCGGCGTACCCGCGCTCGCCCACCGGGAGCATGCCGCGCGCGTCCATCTTCATGCGTCCGCCGCGGAAGGCGCGCAGCCGATTCGCGGTCGCTTCGTCGCTGCCGTAGACCTGCGACGCGTCCCACCAATGCGTGACCTCGTTGGTGTAGGTGGGCGGGAGCCCATCGTCACGGCCCGCGACGCGCGTCGGATCGGGGCGCGTGCGCGGGATCGAGAGCGTGCGCTGACGCCAACGCAGCGGATCGAGCGGGCTGAGCGGAACCTCGATGGTGTCGTGCGACCGACGTTGCACGGGTCCGTGATCGAACCAGTCGTGGATCTGGAATTGAGTCCACGCGCCTGCGATGTTGTTCAGGAAAGGAACCGGTTTGAAGCCCGATCCCGCGATGCCGCGTCGGCGCAAGAGCGCGAGGCTGATCGTGCGTGGGTTCGGGGTCAGCATCGCCGCCTCGTCCGGGTACGCCGCCGCCAGCGCCACGTTGCGGCCGAAGCGCGTGCCCGCCGCGCCCATGAGCGGGTTCGTCGGATCGTTGCAGGTGCCGTCGAGGTTGCGACGCGCGTACGGACCGGCCGCGCAGGTGACCGAAGGCCGCGCGGGATCGGTCACGAGCGGGATGCCGGCTTCGCCGCCCACGTAAGTGTCGACGAGGTTGAAGCGCTCGAGGATGCCGCGCATCACCGCGAGCTTCGCGAGGCCACGCTCGCGCGGCTCGTAGTACCAGTTGGTCCACGGCCCCGTGAACAGGTCGGCCGCGAGCCGTGGATCCTGCGCGAGCGTGAGCAGCCCGATGAGCTCCGACGAGAGCACCGTGGCTTGCGCGGGACCGTCGGGCCCGATGCAGATCGGCACGGTGCCGCGCGCGGGATCGACCGGACAACAGAGCCCCGCGGTCGCCGAGATCGGCTCGCACGTGGTGCCCGCCTCGCACGACGCGGGCACGCCCGGCGCGCAGTAACCCTGCGCGTGCGCGGGCGAGGGCGCGCCGATCGCGAGCGCGACCGCCACGCCGGCGAGCACGCCCACCGTCCGCTCGAAGACCCCGTCGACGATTCCCCCATTCGTCCGTGCAGTCCCCATACGCCCCCCCTCGTCGATGGATCCTTCGGATCGTGCTCTCGGTCGTCCGCGTTCGAAGAGGGTACTTCGCCACCTGCGGACGAACCAAATCGCTCGCCCACTTCGGTGCGCCCCGCGCCGCCCTTGTGCTTCTTCGGAGCACATCGAACGACCCACGCTCACGGACGCGCCGCGGTACGCTCCGCGCGTGAGCCGCACCCAACTCGGAGCCTCTCGCGCTCGCCTCGCGCTCGACGCCATGGGCAGCGACCTCGGCCCCGCCGCGACCGTCGCCGGTGCGGCCGCCGCGAGCTTGCACGAGCGCGCCCCGAACCTGCTGGTGGTTGGCGACGAAGCCACGCTGCGCGCCGAGCTCGCGCGTCATCCCCACGAGCCGTCGCGGATCACGCTCGTGCACGCCGCCGAGGTCTGCCCCATGGACGCCTCGCCGAAGGTCGCGCTCGACGCGCTGCCTGATGCGTCGATCCTCGTCGCGGCGCGTCTCGTCGCGTCCGGCGACGCCGACGTTCTCGTCTCCGCCGGCAACACCGGCGCGGTCACCCTCGCGTGTGCGCGCCACTTCGAGCGCCTCCCCGGCGTCGCACGCGCGGCCCTCGGAGCGGTGCACCCGACGGAGCGACGTCGCGGCGAGAAGGACGATCCCTTCAGCCTCATCCTCGACGCCGGGCTCACGCTCGAGCCCACCGCGGACGACCTCGTGGCCTTCGCGATCATGGGCTCCGCCTACGCGCGTGTGATCTCCAAGAACCCGCGCCCGAGAGTCGCGCTCCTCTCCATCGGCAGCGAGCCCACCAAGGGCACCGCCGCGATCGTCGAAGCCCACGCACGCCTAGCGAAGAACACACAGCTCGACTTCCTCGGCAACGTCGAGGGCATGGACATCCCGCGCGGCACCGCAGACGTCGTCGTCACGGGCGGCTTCGTCGGCAACATCGTGCTCAAGATGTTCGAAGGCGTGAGCGACACCGCGATGCGCCTCGCCAAGGGTGCGAAGGAGAAGCGCCTCCGCTACGCGGCTGGCTTGTACCTCCTCGCGCCCGCCCTCCGCCGCATGCGCGACCTGACGGACTGGCAGCAGTACGGTGGCGTCCCGATCCTCGGCTTCGATCGCCTCTGCATCAAAGCCCACGGCCGCAGCACCGCCCGCGCGATCACGAACGCGATCAAGGTCGCGTCGATCGCCGCCCAGAGCGACGTGGTCGGCTCGATCCGCGCGGGCCTCGAGGGGTGATGCTGTCGGGTTCAGCTACACACCCGACGAGATGCTGGCATTCGTGCGCGCTTCATCGCCAGACGTGGTCCGACCCGAGTGTCGGGGATGAATCGAGTGTCGGAGGATGAACCGATCGACGCGAGCATCGGAGGCGCGTCGAACGTGGGCGAGAACCGCCCGATCGCAACGCGAGGGAGGTGGCGGCCGCCGCTCGTCCGCCGCCATTCCGGCGCCACTCGTCGTGTAGGTGTGCGGAATCGTTGAGTCGGGGTCCTGGTACGAAAGGTGATTTGAGCGGCGCCGGTGCATCCGCGGCTCATCACCGAAAATGCGTGTGTCGCGATCACGCGGCGGAC
>ERZ761607.4155-NODE-4155-length-13074-cov-17.629465_pt1 | contig 13074 bp, 13 predicted proteins | sample MGYA00511164_ERZ761607 | MGnify/ENA primary metagenome ERZ761607 (study PRJEB28899, sample SAMN02445080) | bioreactor sludge metagenome | biome: EBPR sludge | place: Australia: Brisbane, Thorneside Wastewater Treatment Plant | collected 2011-06-22 ...
AACAGAGCGTTGCCACGAATGCACGAATGATTTTTAAGATTCGATGGTATTTCAACATCTTTTTTCACAGATTTACTCAGATTCCACAAATCTCCCGAATTTCAAAAGCAGATCCGCGCTGCACAGCATCCGCGTCATCCGCGTTCCCATCAGTATTTTTGAAAACCGGATCAAGTGCATCGTTGGATGTTTAAACAGAGCGTTGCCACGAATGCACGAATGATTTTTAAGATTCGATGGTATTTCAATATTTTTTTTCACAGATTTTCTCAGATTACACACAGATTGGCATAAAAAAGCAGTTTTTAATACGGTGAAATGTCCAATCATGGTCGAATTTATAAATCCTCTAATGTTCATTTTTTTTAAAGAGGAATCTTTGTATTGTTACCTGAATGTCCAGCAACCAAGCCCCAGAAAGATTGGTAATTACTGGTTAAAACCTCCTGATGGTGATGGATTGTCCCTCCCTGAAGTTTAGCACCTTTTGTTTTTGCTTGTAAACAACGGTGATCTCTCCACCGGTTCTGGAGGAAATGCGAGTATGAGCGAGTTTTCCTTTTTTCCATTCCATCTCAACTTCAAAATCTCCTCTGGCCTTCAGACCCTTCACCTTTCCGGCTTTCCAGGCAGCAGGTAAGGCAGGCAACAGTTTTATTTTCCCGTCATAGCTCTGAACAAGCATTTCTGCCAAACCGGCGGTCGTACCAAAATTACCGTCTATCTGGAATGGCGGGTGCAATCCGAATAAATTAGGTGCAGTACTTTTTTTAAGGATCTGGTGCACCATATTCAATGCCTTTTCACCTTCACCCAGCCTGGCATACAAACTGATCAGCCATGCAGCACTCCAGCCGGTATGTCCGCCACCGTTTTTGAGACGGTATTCTATACTTTTCTTGGCTGCTTCGGCCATTTCTGGTGTCCCGTCAAGGTTGACCTGATGTCCGGGATACAAACCGAACAAATGAGACATGTGTCTGTGACCTGGTTCAGCTTCTTTCAAATCCTTATTCCATTCCATGATGCGACCATCTTTGCTGATCTGCAATGGAGCCAATTTCCCCATCGCAACTTCTGTTTGCCGGGTAAGCTCATCAGAAATATTCAACTCTTTTGATACGATCAAAAAGTTATGAAAAAGCTCGTATATTACTTGCTGATCATGAGATGGTCCCATACTGATCTGGTTGTGGCTTCTGTCCGGCGCTATGAAAGTATTTTCAGGTGATCCGGCAGGACCGGAAACCAACAAGCCAGTTGCAGGATCTTCGGTAAGCCAATCCAGGTAGAACTCAACAGATCCTTTCATGACGGGATACATTTGCAATAGTACCATTTTGTCCCTTGAAAAGGCGTAATGTTCAGCAATATGCGTACAAAGCCAGGCGCCGGCACCCAGGTGCATTCCCCAGGAAGCTGCTTCTCCCGGTGCGGTAAACCCCCAAACATTGGTGATGGGGTGAACGATCCATCCTTTGGCCCGGTAATGGGTGGATGCGGTTTTTCCCCCGGGTCTAACCAATGACTTTATAAGGTCAAAAAGGGGTATCTCCATTTCTGACAGATTGGTTATGCCTGCCGGCCAATAGTTCATCTGGAGGTTGATATTGGTATGGTAGTCAGCATTCCAGGGCGACTGTAATTTATTGCTCCACAAACCCTGGAGGTTGGCTGGCAAAGAACCGGGCCGTGAAGAAGCTATCAACAAATATCTGCCATAATGGAAGAGCAATTCAGTGAGATGCAAATCCTCTTCTCCGGAATTCCTGAAGTTTTTGAGACGCTGGTCAGTAGGTATTTCAGTGGTATCAGTCTGTTCCAGCTCAAGATTTACCCTGCTGAAATAATGGTCATACTCATTTTTGTGCCTGCTGAAAAGTTCTTCAAAAGGCAATTTCATTGCTTTCTCAATCCTTGAATTGCATAAGGAATCAAATGCATTTCCTTTGTAATCAGGGTATTGCAATATATAATCAGTAGAGGCAGCCAAAAGTAAAATCGCTTCATCGGCCTTTTCCACGACCACAGTCGAGTCTGTATACAAACAATTGCCATTGGTGTTGATGGCTGTCAGCTTAGTCATATATTGCATTCCGTCCCCACCTTTTCCATCCGGCAATGCACCACTCATTACCAGGGACTGATCATCAGCATAGGTTTTGAAGTTTTCGGGTCGTGATAGGCTGGAAGTAAATGAAATACTGGCGGGCTGACTGGCAGAAAGCTTTACAACAAGGACCTGATCAGGCTCACTGATGAACATTTCGCGGGTAAAAGTCACACCGTTTTGGGTGTAACTGACCCTGACAACGGCTTCTCTGAGGTCGAGTTCCCTGTGATAGTTTTCAAATTTCCCTGAATTTTCAAATTCAATCCAGAGATTTCCAAGTGTCTGGTAGGAGCCGTATGGAACATTAGCTCCATGCCCATGACCTGACCCTTTACCTTTACATATCTGTGTTTTGTCATTCAATGATGAAGCCTGGTGGTATTTGCCCTGAAAAAGCATACTTCTGATACTGTCCAATGCCGGAAAGGCTTCCGGGTTGTCGTTGTCATCCGGGCTTCCGGACCAGAGTGAGGCTTCATTAAGCTGCAATCGTTCCCTGTAAACATCTCCAAAAACCATTGCTCCAAGTGACCCATTACCCAAAGGAAGTGCTTTGAGCCATTCGGTATCATTTTTCCATGGATCCAGATTGTCCCGGATAGCCGCACTGGCAGGTTTATCAAACCAGATTTTCAATGGTTTGATCGTCCCCTCTTCCTTGTGACACCCAATGGCCAGCATGGCAAAAAGTAGTATACGAAAATGAAAAGAATTCACAGAAATCATGTTGATGGTTTAATATCACGTGGAAACACATGCTAAAATAGCTTATATAATCAATTCATCCTATGTGGAACAAAAAAAATCATTTATAAAGGCAGTTTTTTTCATGCAATCTGCCAAAACAGAACTGTTGCTGAATTAAAAGATGCATATAAAACAAATTATGTGCAGATGGATGACATCACAGTTACCACAATCTCCCGTTGTTCTCTCGGTCCGTCAAATTCGCATAGGAAAATATTCTGCCAGGTAGAAAGCGCCAATTTACCACCGATGATGGGGACCGATTCCTGGGGTCCGACCAGTCCGGCCTTGAGGTGAGCATCTCCGTTGCCATCCTGCTGATCATGGAGCCAGACGCCTTTGGGAATGAGTTTGCGGAGCAAATGGATCACATCCGTCTGAACAGAATCATCCCAATTTTCCTGGATCATGATGGCTGCAGTTGCACCGCGGACATAAACATTGACCAGCCCGGAAATCACGCCTGACGATGCAACTATCGAAGCAACTTCACGCGTAATATCGTACAGACCTTCCCGCGAAAATGTTTCTGCTAAAATGATTTTTTGCATACACGGATCTTTAGAAATATACACTTTGTTCGAATATGAATCTACATGGTTTTGTCATGATTTTTGCTTTTCGGGCAAAAATAACGCCAAAACCTGATTCTGCTGATACCAATTGCCCCGGGTCATCACCTGGAGCTATAATTATTTTACCCTTTCAGGTTTTTTTAAGTTTTAGCAACTTTAAATGGTTTATATATTTGATATTCACTAATATAATGTTTGAATTCATATTGATTTGCTTTGCAGATGATCCTGACAGCGATATTTATGTATTATTGAAAACAGCTTTTCCATCTGATACCTAAAGATTTTTACAGATTGAAACAAATATGGTAATTTTTTATGTGCAAATATCCACAAATGCTGATCAACTCATTGACATAGAATGTTTTCATGCAAAAAATGGGAAAATACGTCTTTACGCTTCTACGGGATCAAACAAGCAGTGTCTTCCTAAAGGATTTTACTTTTTGGTAATTACTGCAAATTATTCAGGAGTCAGATTTTTTCAACACCCAAAGTTCGACTTCTTCATCCAAACGACGGTCAACCCTTTTTGTATGCTGGGATCCAGCTTTAACTTTCATCGTTTGCCTTTCTGCCAAAACAAATCGTCCGCCCTTTTCCAGTTCATTTTCAACAGGATGATGATCTGTAAGTTGGTTGATCCGGGCAAAATTTGAGAAAATAATGATCAACTCACCATCAGGTTTCAGAAAATGAACCGCATCCTCAAAAAAACTGGTAAAAAGTTCATGATCCGTATAATAAACCGCATCGTTGATACCACCAGAAACTTCGTTTTTGGAAGCCGGGATCCATGGCGGATTAAAAACGATCAGATCATGCCGGTCATTACAACCCTCAAAAAGATCCGATTGCATCAGGCTGATCCTGTCTTCCAGTTGTTGCTTCACCGCATTTTCCTGAACAGAGATCAGGGCATTTGGGTTGATGTCCGTGGCCAGCACATGTTCATAGCCATTATTGAGCATCATAAAGCTCAGCACACCGCATCCGGTTCCAAGATCCAAAGCTGATGATTTTTTCAGACGATGATTTTTCAGCCATTTATCAAATATAATGAGATGTTCGAACCTGGTTGGAAAATAAACTCCGTAATAAGGATGGATCTCAACATCCAGGGTTGGGAAATGTACACCTTTGACATACCATTGCCAGGAAGAATTCAATCCCTGGATCTGGGGCAAAGGCAGAAAAAACACTTCATTTTCAGGGTAAAACTTTGCCAGCCATCCAATTTCAGGTGCATTTTTCAATGCGATCCTTTGCTTTTCTACAGGGATCAGCAATCGATTGGAAGCATCCCGGAAAATGCGTCTTTTTTGCCTTTCTTCATCGAATTGTAAATTCTTGTGATTAAAAAAGACATTTTTTTTAAGGCTAGCGAGCAGATCCAGGCCGGTCTGAAACCTGTCTTCCACCAAAACCTGATCTCCCTTCAATAATAAATCGATGATCTGCTTGCGGTCAGTATCTTTTTTTGCAGCCCAGACCTGGGTTTCAGGATCGATGGGTTCGGGTATGTTGGCTTTGGGTAATTGAAAAGGAATCATGAAGAAGTATTTTAGGCAAGTAATTCTTGGTACAATGTTTTTCCGGAACTGAATAGACAGTTAGCTGCAACAAAAGTAGCGAAAGGTTTTCAGTCTTTGGGCAGAACTTTAAGTGGTTTTCTGGTATGTTCCTTTTGTTAGATACATGGTTTAATTAGTGTAAACTATAAAAAGACTATGGGAAATTTTAGAAGGGCATTCATAATGCTATTTGAATCATTTTAATAATGAATCTATCAATTTTAATCAAAAAACGATTGATTTTAGAGAATTGATTATAAGTTTCGTATATTTCGTCAAAATTATGTTTTTGGTTCACTTTCTAATATTGTAATATTGTAATCGGTATAAAAATCCAGACCTCATCAGCATAAAATTCTATAAATGATAAAAAAGAGCAATTATCAATGAAACAGTCAAGGCGATGATATGAAAGCTTCGAACTAAGAGCTATAATTCTTAATAAAATATCATAATGTAATAGAATTTCAATTATTAATTTGAAATTTAATTTAAAACCCAGCTAATGAAAAAAAGAAATTTAACCTTAATTATTCTGATTTTCATGATCTTTATCGCTTTAATTCCTGATCTGAAATCTCAGGATAATGATTACGAAAGTAAATATGAGCTCGGATTCGGTCTTTCTCTGTTAGGAAGTGGTGATATTCCTCTTTTTAGTATTATGAACGAAATAGACTATTCAATTGCAAAAAGGCTTGAGCTTTCCATGTCATTTGGTTTAGGTAAAGGTTTATTATATGATTTGAAGTGGCCGAGTGTGACTTCAACTTTTCAATTAAATACCAATTTGTTTTTTATTCCATTGATTATAAGAAATAAATACAAATTTAAACTGGGTACTGGTTTTTCAATTTATAATCTGAATGAAGGCAGTGCAGTTACAGGTTATTATGATCCTGATGGACATTTTGTAATAACTGACTATTATTTTACTCAATACACGACATATGGCTTCAATGTTCTGATAGAAAATGAGTTATTGTTATACAAAAATATCAGCGCTGCATTTTTACTGTTTTTTCAAAGGTATCAGAACCGGGATACGAATGCAGGCGGTATGTTGAAAATGGGGTATAATTTCTGACATCTGAAGGAAGTTATTTTTGTAAATGATTTAAAATATGTAAGATCATTCTTTGCGATCGGATCTTTTTCAATCAGGTGCAAGGTGTGGTGTATGGAATGAAAAGTGAATTGATTTGGAACGGGTACTGGCTGCGAATTCGCCTCCAGTACCCGTTTTTTTTTGCCTATGCACAAACCATCATTTCGAACCAGCCTGTGCTGGTGAGAAATCTTTTATCAATATGGGAAATTCTAATAAAAACAGGCTTTCTAAAATGCTATTCTGGAAATCTGGGCTACTTCCTTTAATCCCCTGCTCAATCTTTTCTGCAGATTTCGTTTGGCGCGAAAGATGAGGGATTCAACAGATGGCAGTGAAATCTGTAAGGTTTGTGCGATCTCAGCATAACTCAATCCCGTGATTTTGTGCAAAATAAAAGCAGCTTTCTGTTTTTCCGGTAATGACCGGATGGCTTGCCAGATCAGCTTTTTTTGGTGTTTCAAAACCAGGGATTCATGTTCAGCATCGAAATTTACCGGCTCCTCCGGAATATCGGGTATATGAAGCAGGCCAAGCGTTTGTAAAAATGCTTTCCGTTTTGCGGAGCGCAAAAAATTAAGGGATTTGTTGACCGCAATCCGGTAAAGCCAGGTAGATAAGGTCGATTGAGATTTAAAAGACCGGATGGACCGGAATGCCTCAATAAAAACTTCCTGTGTCAGATCATCTGCATCGTCCCGGTCATTCACTATGCTCAGACAGGTTCTGAATATTTTATCCTGAAACCTGTCAACCAGTAGTCTGAATGCTTCATCATCACCCGAATTGAGCGCCTCCAACCATAAATCATCGCTATCGAAAGTTTTTGCCATCATGCATTTAGTCCATCCGCTTAATTAACGCTTGTCAACTTTGACATTTACGGCTATTTGACACTTAAGGAAGGATAAACTTGCGCATGAAATAAAAAAAAGTGATGAAAAAGCGCAAGTTTTTGAAAGTCCTGTTGTCAAATGTACAACAAAAATGAAAAAAATGGATTGCAAAGCAACTCAAAAAAAATTGCCAGCTTATCTGGAAAACACACTTTCAGGAATGGAAAGAGATCTTGTTTCAAAGCATCTTTCCACATGTGAAGCATGCCGGAAACAACTCGAATGGTTGGTCGTTTTGGACAAAGAACTGAAATCAATGCAGGAAGAAACTCCAAAACCATATCTTTTTACACGGATGAAAGCCCGGATGTCAAATGAAAAGCAAGTAGTCATGTGGTGGCAACCGGCGGGATATACCATTGCTGCCAGCCTTGTGATGGGTTTGATGGCAGGTATAGTGATAGGTAAACTGACCATCACCAAAACTGAAATAGTCGCGGCAGAGATCGGATTGAACGATGTATTCAATGATGTGCAACTCGAGAGTACCTATCAATTTACGTCATATTAATTATGGACTTTATGAAGCATCTTAAAACCATATTGATCATTTTCGTTTTTTTCCTGTTGGGTACCAATGTCGCAACGATCATGGTTTACCAAAAACATATCGACCGTGACAGAAATGTACTGAGATACAGGATGGAGCTACCCAACGAAAAACTGGGCCGTTACATCAACGGTGAGTTGAATCTCAGCGGCAGCCAGACAGACCAATTCAGGAAATTCAGAAGGCAATATAATCGCAAAGCAAATGGAATACTGGATGATATGCAGGGCATCCGGGCTGAAATGCTTGAAATATTCAAATCTACAGAGCCGGACCGTCAAAAATATGACAAACTGGCAGCAGACTTGGGCGCTAAACACTGCAAATTAAAAGAACTTACTTTTGACTATTACTTCAATATGCTGTCTGTATTGGAAGAAGACCAAAAACCTAAAATGAGTGAAATATTTGAAGCCATGCTGACTTCGGAAGGCTTTGCAAAAACTCCTGTACATCACGACCACAGACCAGCTGATCAGATTGAGCAAACAGAATCATTAAATCCGGCTTCGCAATCAGATACCACTGTTTTTGAAGAATTTAACCAATGAAAAGTAATGATGCCTGCATATATTACAAATAGTTCAATTGACAGGTCATCAAGCTATTAATTAAAGCATAAATAAATTAACGATGAAAATTGTATTAAAAATTCTCTTTTTTGTTCTGGCAACAACTGTTTCATTTCAATCCAAAGCCTGTGATTTTATTTTCAAAGTTCAGGGTGAAGTAAAGGAAGTTTACAAAGTCGGAGATGAAATCATTGTTGTTGTTACCATGAAGCTATCGCATAGAGTTTGTAATGAAACGCTGAATGAAGTAAAATTCAATTTCAGTGGATTGAAAGTTGCGGGGGCTACCAAATGGACAGAAACCAATCCCAACGAATATGAAAGAAAGTTCAAACTGGTGGTTGAACCAGATGCCAAAGGAAACTGCAATATGTCTGCATTGCGATCTTGCGATAAAGATGGAGGAAGCGGCACTATCAGTTTTAAAGTAAAATAGTCCGGTTATGAAACTGAAGCTAAATGTAGCAATTATCCTGATAGCATTCTTCCTGATTTCGGGATTTCGTCCCCTCACGGGACAAGACGAATTTGAACCTTTTACAGAATCCACAGACACATTAAATCAGGAAGAAGTCTTTGAGGATTTTGAAGAAGGCGCTGAAACAGGTGATGAATTTTCAGCTTTCAGTGAAGCAGAAGGTAGCGCGGAAACTCATAATGGATCAGGTTCAGGCTGTAAATCCAAAAAGGATCATTCGCAGCTTTGGTGGGTTTTAGGTGCGCTGGGCATCACATTGATCTCGGGTTTTTTGGTCAGATATCAGAAAACAAGAAATCTCAGGGGGTTGATCCTTATAATTTCTCTGGTGGTTTTGGGATTTTATGTCGGGGGTTGTCCCTGCCCTGTCATGAGCCTGCATCATGTGATATTTGCTATAGCGGGCATCAGCTTTCACTGGACCGGTATGATCTGGTTTTTGGGACTGATCATCGTGACCTATCTGGTCGGAAAGGTGTGGTGTGGATGGGTTTGCCATTTGGGAGCCTTGCAAGAGTTTTTGTATCTCCCGGGAAAAATAAAGATCCTTCAGTCAGAAAGAGCGCAGAAGGTCATGCGTTGGATCAGGATTGTATTTTTAATTGCCCTGATCGTTCAGATACTGATCACGAGGACCAATCTATTCAAGACCATTGATCCTTTTAAGGTCGCTTTCAATCTGTATTCAGCGAATATCACCGGTTGGATCCTGTTGGGATTGTTGCTGATTTCATCCTACTTCATGCACCGACCATTTTGCAAGACGGTTTGTCCTATCGGGTTGATCCTTGGTTGGGTCGCCAAAATACCTGGTGCATCCATATTGGCGCCCACTTCCGGTTGCTCCGGATGCAACGTCTGCGACAGTTCCTGTGCGATAAATGCCATTACCAGAGATAACAAAATCAGTAAGATTGATAACCAGGAATGCATTGCCTGTGGAAATTGCGTGAGTGATTGCAAAAAAGGCAGTATGCATTTCGTCAGAAATACAAAAAAATATGCATCCACGTCTGTTTGTACCCGTAGTTAATTTCATTATCACTTTATTATTGATGAGTGGATCGATGGCCATTTCTGCACAGGTTGACTGCCGATCCATTTTAGGAGCACATTTACATACAGTGAGAAGCAGCCCATTGAGTTTGGGTCTGGAATTATCTGGTAGCGGAGCAATACTAAATGAACGTAAAATCGGGAACCTTCAAATATATGGCGCAATAGACTATTCGATCAAAAAACACCAGTTTTATTTTGAAGGCGCCTGGAAAGGATGGTATAATTCAGGAAGCAATCCTGATGGTGAAGAAATTCAAACAAATTACACAGAGTTCAACAGGCCCAAGCCGGCGCACTTTGGATTCAGAGAACTCTTTTATACTTACGGTGACAAAAATGATTTCATTAAACTGGGAGTACAATCGATGGAAACACCGGACTATTTTCTGTTCAATGAAAGAATGTTAGGAATCTCCGGCAGCAAACAAGTTGGCCAATTCAATGCATTTGGTGCAGCAGGCACTGTCACCAACAGATTATCAAGATTTGGTGATGTCTGCGGAAACCGGCACATTTACAACATACTTCACAGGAGTCAGTTTAATTTTACAGGAGACATCCCGGGAGAAACAAATTTTGGAACACTATCTTTTATTTGGAAAAAAGATCGTGCCAATGCCTTCAATTTGACTTCTGCAAATGTAAAGGATGCATTAGGTGAATTTGAACAAACCGATGAGTTTGAACAAACCGATGAATTTGAAAGTGGACTGATCTCTGAGAATAAATCCAGGTCAGCTGTTTTTCAGCCGGAACAAGCCGGAATTTTCTTCTATGAAGAGTTCGGTTCAGGATTCCATGAGTACAAATATTACACAGGTTTTCATGCCGGTTTTAAAACATGGTTTGAGACCAAGTTCCATCTCGAAGTTGTCGACCAGTACATATTAAATGATCATGCCATTGCATACTGGCTCGGATTGGAAAAAGAGCATTTTTGGAACAACGGAGCAGTGACAAAACTGGGACTCTCCTATCTGGATAAAATAAATATTGACTCATCCGCCCATTTTTATCCGGCTTTTTCCAATTTGTTCATGGGTGAAGTGATGCGTTTAGACGCAATGGACCTTCCGCTTCTGGCATTATCAGCCAGGCATCATTTCAAGAGTAAATGGAAGATATACACTCAATTGAACATTGTGAAGCAATTGAAAGATCATCGGGCGCAGGAACTTGATTTTCAAATAGGTGGAAAAATACATTCTCATTTTTTATTAACCTCAATTTTCAGTTTTATTTCATCTGAGCTTTTGGAAAAAAATTATTGGATGGCAAAACTTGAAGTCAGGTATGCATTTTAAATTTTATCAGATGAATTCACAAGGTAATAAACTGAAAGACCGGAGATTGTTTATCATAAATATAGTAAAGACAGGCATTGCGATCGGCTTTATGCCTTTAATTAATGCCTGTACCAAAGGTGGTTTAAGCCCATTTTTGCCTTATCAGATTGATCCCGGGTTATGTAATGGTTGCGGAGAATGTGTGCCGTATTGTAGACCTGATGCAATACTTTTAGCACAAAAATCTACTTATTCTATTGATAATGAATGGTGTATTGATTGTGGAAAATGCTCAACTTCATGTAGTTATAATGCCATAAAGATCAATTCGAAGATTTATTTGATCAACATAGAAAAATGTAGTGAATGCGGCAAATGTGAAGTTGTGTGTCCTCAAAATGCCATCCGTGTTTCAACTCCTATTTATACCATTAAAGAAGATTCCTGCATCGGATGCGGAGATTGTGTGGATGTCTGCAAAACGGAAGGAAATTGTATCAGTTACGAAAAGGAAGAATATTCTGTCAGATCTAAATGTCAAAACAAGGAATGCAACGATGAATGTGTTGCTGCTTGTCCTGAAGGAGCGATCACGACGATCAACGGATTGGCACACATAGACATGGATAAGTGTACATTCTGTGGCAAATGTGTTCCTGTTTGTCCACATGATGCCATCAATCCGGCAAAAGTGCAGTTGGATCAAACCAATTGTACACATTGTGGTAAATGTTACAGCGCGTGCACTTTTGATGCGATTGAAAAGACCGGAGACGAAAACTATCATGAGCCTTCTATTGACCAAAATCTCTGTGATGGTTGCGCTGACTGCTTGCCGGTATGCCCGGATGGAGCTTTGGAATTCATATACAAAGACGAAAATGCGCCATTCAGTTATATCAACCAGGATTTATGTACCGCTTGCGGAGATTGTTACGAAAAATGTCCTGACGGCATTGACGGTTTGGTCCGTCACCTTGAAACAGCGGAAATCCTTGAAGAAAAGTGTATCATCTGTGGGGATTGTGTAGAAATATGTCGTTTTGATGCTATAAATAAACTATTATAAATTAATTATTTGAGTAAATATTTATTCAAAATTAAGTTCACCTTATATATTTATTAACGTATAAAATTTTATGAAATGAAAAAATTATCATTTTTGATTTTGATGATGTTTTTTGCCCAGTTTTTACTTGTTTCCTGCGATAAAGTTGAGGTGACCAACGATAACAATGGGGACGAATTAACGGTAGAAGAATTGACTGGCTTGTTACATATGCTGGAGGAAGAAAAATTAGCCAGAGACGTTTATATTTATCTGGAATATAAATGGAATCTCAATCAATTCAGGAATATTAAAAACAGCGAATCTACCCACATGAATGCCATTGCGTCCTTACTTGATAAGTATGGAGTGAGATACACCATTTTATCTGAAGGTGAATTTGTAAGTAGTGCGCTTCAATCTTTATACAATGAACTGACTGTTTTAGGCGGGCAAAGCAGTGCAGACGCATTACAGGTTGGAGCAACCATAGAAGATCTGGATATTGTTGATCTGAAAGAATATATTCAGGCAACAGACAAAGTTGATATCATAGAAGTATATGAAAGCCTCGAATGCGGTTCGAGAAACCATTTGAGAGCCTTTGTCAGAGGAATTACCAATTCAGGCGATGAATACATACCACAATTCATGACTACGGAGGAATATAACTCCATACTTTCAGGTTCACATGAATATTGCAACGAATAATATATTTTGATTATCCAGGTAAATTGGCAATCAGGTAATCAGATAGTTGGAAATGTAAGATAGTGCCTACTTGAAAAGATTAATGTTATCAAAACAAATTCTATTAGTCTGAATGCAAAGTAAACAACTGATGACTGGCAGGTTCAAAATTGTTGAAAATCTTTTGAGGTTTTATTTAAAGAAATGGGTTTCAAAAGATAAAATGCTTCATTTAACCAAAAGAGCGGGCATGAATCATCATCAATGAAGGAAAATTGCTGAATGCATTCCCTTTATTTGCCTAAAATACCTGGATAATTACAAATAATGCGAATCAAGGGTTAAAGTTAATTCTGCAGATAAGCAGGATTTTCTCAC
>ERZ761607.4156-NODE-4156-length-13074-cov-5.499578_pt1 | contig 13074 bp, 11 predicted proteins | sample MGYA00511164_ERZ761607 | MGnify/ENA primary metagenome ERZ761607 (study PRJEB28899, sample SAMN02445080) | bioreactor sludge metagenome | biome: EBPR sludge | place: Australia: Brisbane, Thorneside Wastewater Treatment Plant | collected 2011-06-22 ...
GTCAGGCTGGGAGCATTGTCGTCATTCGTGATGGTACAAATCGCGCCATCGCCTAGCCCTAAGCTGACAGAATTGCCGGAAACTGCCGGGCCGCCATTGATGGAACAACTGTATAACGAAGCGGTATAACCGGCAGGTCCGCCCGATTCGCCGAGGGTGTAGGTGTCGGCTTTGAAAGTGACACCGCTGATTGCCGTCCCGGCTCCACTCAAGTTTGTGGGGGAGCCGCCGGTCCCCGTTGCGGTTACCGTCCAGGCGGTGGGAAGGGCTGTCCCGCCATTGTCATTGGTTACCGCTTTTTGGATGAGCAGGCTTGGCGGATTATCGTTGTTCGTAAACGTACAAGTGATATTTTCACCTGCAAGCAAAGTTATGCCATCATTGGGATTCGGATCGCTGGTGCTGTTACAAGCAAGCCCAGTTTGGGTGTAGCCTGCCACACTGCTTTCAGTCAGGGTATACGTCCCCGGGGTGACGCTCCTGTTGGTAACTGCTGCATCACCTTCCACGCCACTGACCCCTGCAGTAGGACCGGTTGCCGTCAGGGTCCAGGCAGTGTCGCCGGTTAACCCGCCGTTGTCGTTGACGACACTTTTCTGTAAAGTAAGGGTGGCGGTACTGAGGATGCCAAGCGTGAAATTGCCGGGTGCGTTAAGCGTATTAAAGGGTCCGGTATTCGTATAATTTGGCGCTCCAGTTGCATTCGAGGAAGTTGCCGCTTCTTGTTTGAGCATAACCACCGTTCCAGCGCCGATGCCCGTCCCGTCAAGTGTTACGAAGTAGCTGGGTGAAGGCGCTCCGCCGGTTTGCGAAATAGTCCAATAACGGGGAAGAGGGGTTACTCCGGCGAAAGATCCAGGGAAGGCTGCTTCAAATTGCTCTACAGTAACCGTGCTGGTACCCGGGGCTGATGTATAGTTGAAAGAAACCGGGCGATATACAATAGGCGCGCCTTTGCAAACAGGGAATGTCTTTGCTCCTGTGGCATTGTATATGCGCGATAACGGTCCGTTTACACAAGCAGTTGCCGAACCGCCGACAATGCTGCCTGCAGCGGCGACATTCACGGAGTTCGCTGCAGTCGTCGTTAAGATGCCGTTTAACGTCAAAGCGCCATTGACGAGTGTTGTGGCATTCGACTTCGTAACGCCTGCGGCATTGTTGATTGTTAGGTTATTTACGGTAGCTGGCAGACCATTCCCAGTGACTTGGGCTACGGAACCATTGTAGGTGTAATTGCCCCCGGTATTGTAAGTGCGGGTTCCGGTTTGGATGTTCCCCGTCGCTCCAGCGGTTGTAATGCCTACCGCCGAACCAATACCCAGCGTGCCGCCATTGGTGAGCGTGAACGAATCACCCGTCATGGCGCTTGTACCCATATTAAGGGTCGCACCTGCATTGACAGTAAAGTCAATGTTGTTGGATACTGTTCCGCCAGAGGTAAATGCGGTAGTGCCGGTGAAATTGATGGCGCCGCTACCACCGGCTGACTCTGTTATCGTACCTGCTGTATGGGAGAAATTACCAGCTACATTGAGTGTCCCCGTTCCTGTATCCTCCGAGAGGCGCAATGTTCCTCCGGTTATGCTAACATTTCCTGCCACATTAGCTACCGCATTTGCACCGCCACTATCGGCTATAAATAGGCCAGTTCCACTTAATGAAAAATTGCCGGAAACGGTTAGTGTGCCAACCCCAGTTCCATTGCTTAAACGGAATTCTCCTCCAGATTGGCTAAAGTTTCCGTTAACGGTCAACGTTTCTGCTGTATTATCTCCTGTAAGGCGCAAGGATCCAGCACCACCTCCGGTGCCTGTGCTAGTGATAGTGAAATTACCTTGGGCAGTGATATTTGTCTGGAACGTAAAGTCGACTGTTTGTCCAGTGCTGTTCCATATAATATGACCAAAGGTTTGCCCAAATCCCGAAGGTGCGGTATTGGTTATACCAGTTACATTTACGGTTGAGGTTGCGTTCCATGTTGCAGTCGGTACGACTCCCCCATTCGCATTATGTTGATATGTGCTCCCGGCGCCGAATGCAGCAGTTGCGCCAGCTGCCAGGGTCAGAGTGCCAGTTCTAACTAACGTCCCGTTTACATTTAGGTCTGGCGCAATCGCATTTGCTGCTATAGTCAAGGTATTACCGGCGTTAATTGTGAGCGTTCCGCCTGCATTGACCGTTATTGGGGCGAAAGTTATATTTGCATTTACACTTACGTTATGTGTGTTCTGAATAACTACAGTATCTGTCCCATTTATAGGGACACGTCCGCATGACCAGGTGGCAATTGTATTCCAGTTGCCAGTTCCATTTGAGTTACATGTCAGCGCGAACGCTGGTTTCACCGGCAGTGTCATTAGCGCCAGCATCACGATCAAACTTGCTGTGAAGAACTTTGCGAAAATTGTTTTAGTCATTGTGATTTCCTTCTTTTTTGAATGTGGATGGGAGAAAATAAAAAATATAATTCCTCGTGAAATCAATCCGGCAGTAATTGCCCGGTGCCGACCTTCAGCACCACGGATGCTTTCCTCAAATTGCTCAACTGAACGTTGTTGTCGCTGAATTCTTCGAACTTCTCGTATTCCCCGCGCCAGATCTTTAAAGCGGTCGGCTCGCTGCAGCCCAGCTTGCGCATTTCCCCAATGAATTCGTCGCAGGACATGGTAATCCGTTCGGCGTATTGTTGAACGATACTTTTGCCCTGTTGTATTGGAAGAACGGTATTCATTTCACCTCATTATCGATAGGAATAGCAATTCGAATATAAATCGGAATTTGGGGTAAGTTTGTAAAAATATTTCGAAATATATTTAAATAAACTGTAAAAAAAATTACCGGTTTCCCAGCCGCCTTGCATTTCTGATAGGTTGTCCACTTATTCTAATTTCTTTTTCAGAAATGTCAATGAAATTTCCGGCATGAATCTCTTGATAGAATGCCCACTATCACAAAATAGGCTTTCCAGCTTCTAAAAAAGATCATTTTCTGACCGAATTGGGTATAGAATTCGACGATTGAAATGGAGACCTATGCCAGAAACCTTGGAATTTCGTATAGGCAATAATCTGAAAGGACCCCGCTTCACCCTCGCCGCAGCGGAGTCTTGTACCGGAGGGTTGGTTGCCAGCCGCATCACCGATGCCCCCGGCTCGTCTGCCTACTTTATGGGCGGCGTGGTCGCATACTCCTACGAAGCGAAAGCCGCGTTACTCGGTGTATCGTGGGACACATTGAACGGGAAAGGTGCAGTCTCACAGGAGACCGTGCTCGAGATGGCGCATGGCGCACGCAAAGCCTTCGGAGTGGATATCGCTGTCAGCGTCAGCGGCATTGCCGGTCCTGGCGGCGGGACGGACGAGAAGCCGGTCGGCACTACCTGGATCGGGCTGGTCACCCCGGATGGCGAATGGGCGCGGCACTTTGTCTGGGATGGGGATCGCATCCAAAACAAACACGCTTCGAGCGAGGCGGCGTTGCAATTCATCCTCGATTATCTCGAAGGCAAACTCGCATGATGGTCGTCGTGATGATCTCCGCCATTGCCGAGTGGAAGGCGGTGAAAGAAATATTTCCCTCTTTGGCGATTTCCCCCTCCGCGTATGGCGAAACGTTGTTGTTGAATCTTGGCGGCTATGAGTTGAAATTGCTTCACAGCGGCTGGGGCAAGGTTGCTTCGGCAGGCGCGATCCAACATGTGATCGACCATGACCGCCCCGATCTGATCATCAACCTCGGGACGTGCGGCGGCTTCGAAGGTGTGACTGAGCTGGGCGATATCCTGCTTGTCGAGCGGACTTTTATCTACGACATCGTCGAATTGATCGGCGACCTTAACATCGTGGATTATTACGCCTCGACTCTCGACCTGGGCTGGCTTGCTGAACCTCATCCTTATCCTGTCCGTAAAGGGATGATCGCCTCTGCTGACAGCGACCTGCCGCCCGAAAAGATTTCTTATCTCAAATCGTTGGGCGCCATCGCGGGCGATTGGGAATCTGCTGCGCTGGCTTGGGTGGCAAAAAAGAACGCCGCGCGTTTATTGATCCTGCGCGGCGTCAGCGACCTGGTGAGTGAAACGGGTGGAGAGGCATACGACAACCTGCCTTTGTACGAAGAACGGACGAAGGTCATCATGCAGAAATTATTCGACCAGCTTCCCGGTTGGTTGAATTGTGTTGAGATACGCAAAAGGTGACAGTCACTTTAAAAGTGACTGTCACCTGACTATTTTGGATTCAACACCCGCCCGATGAACAAGATCTGCCCGCTCTCCAAATCGCGGATGAAATAAATGAACGGGCGGTCGATAACCAGCATATTATCAGGCATCATCGCCGTTGCCCCTTCCATGATGACAGCAGTCGCTGCGGCGGCTTCGGTGCCTTCTTCGTCCACTGCCACGAACGCCTTGTGGATGACGTTGCCGATGTATAGTGCCTGCTGGTCGGTCATGCCGGAAAAGTCTGCCAAGTCTGAGTCAAAGGCGTGCGGCATACCCATGTTCGCCAGCGTATCGGAAAGCATAAAGGCGCTTTCGTATTCGAATTTCGGCATTTGCAGGGTGACATCCGCCGGGGCGAGGTTGGAAAGCATTTGGTCGAACATTGCGCCATCCAGTTGGGATTCGATCTCTTCGAACCTGCCTTCGTCCGGCACGAGCAGGGTCATCGCTGCCGATTCACCTGCGTAGGGGATTTCAGCCGCGGCATATCCATCGCCGACGAAATAAGGGATGCTCATCCGTTGACCCATCATCGGCACAGTGACTTCAGAACCATCCAGCAATTTGAAAGTACCGTCATACGTATCATTTGCATCGAACGGGGAAAGCCAGTCCGCTTTGAAGTAGATCGCGTTGACCAACACCATTTTTGTATCTGTCGTGATCGAGTCTTCGGGCAGCAGGTCGTTGATCTTGTCCTTCGTTTCATCGCTGACCCACTGATTGATCTCCTTGCGCGAGGGGTTCGGGTTGTTGACAAAATCCATCAATCGAATCCCCGCGCCGTAATTGACCGAGAGTGTATCCAGAAAATCGGGCAGGAAGGTGAAGGTCTGCTCGGCGAAGACGGCGTTGGCAATGTCCAACTGCATCGGCTCCTGGTCTTTATCGAGCACGATGCCTGTGTCTTCCAGCGCAAGGTCGAGCGCGTTGAAGGCGGGATGAGTTTCCTGCTGGGAGGGGAAGTTAAGCACATCTGCCATCTGCGCTTCAGTCTCGCCTTTGGCGCCGGAGTACGTCATGGCAAGGGCGAGGGAAATGCTGAACGGGGAGAGGATCAAGTTCTCGTCCCGGTCCCGAAGCGATTGGTACAGGTCCAGCCCGAAGGCGTTGTTGCCATCCACAAGTGAATCGATATCCGCCTGGTTCACTGATGGGTTCTTTTCACGCGCCCGGCTTGATTCAGCCACGCCAGCCGATCCTCGGCCGCAAGCCGCAAGCAGTGTCGAGATCAGGGCGAAAAACAGAAAAATTCTTTTCATGGTTGCTCCTTCATGCGATGACGACCTGCCATCCGGTTTTGTTTCCATTTTATCCTTGTAGTCGGCAGGTATAATCGGTCTTCGGTTCACCCATTGTTCCTATGCTTTCAGCAAACAACGAAATCACAAAACGCAATTTCCGCTATGTCATGATCGACGGCGCGGGGGTCAGCATTGCCAACGCTGCGCAGCCATTTCTGCCCGTTCTGCTAACCCGCCTTGGCGCAACGAATTTTCAAGTAGGCTTGCTCACTTCGATGCCCGGCGTGACCGGTTTGGTCCTGGCTATTTTGGTCGGGCGATTTTTGCAAAGCCGCCGCGAGATCGTGCCGTGGTACAGTCTGGCGCGTTTGCTGGTGATCGCTTGTTATACGCTGACGGGGATTGTCGTATTTACGATTTCAGGGCAATATGCCATTGCGGCGATCCTGGTCATTTGGGGGCTTGCCACACTGCCGCAGACAGGTTTGGCGGTGGCATTCTCGGTGGTGATGAACGCCGTCGCCGGACCCGAAGGGCGCTACGCGTTGTTGAGTCGGCGGTGGGCGGTCTTTGGTCTGACGGGTGTGGCGGTGACCTTTCTCATCACACGCGTGATCGATCTGGTTGCCTTCCCCATCAATTATGGTCTGATGTTCATGGGGTTGTCGCTTGGCGGACTTGTCTCGTTTTATTTTTCCCGGAAAATTAAACTTGCGCCTCAGACTCCGCCCGCGCCTGTTCCTTCTTCATCGGTATTGGATTCCGCTCGGAATTATTTTTCTTTGATCCTCAGTGAGCCGGCCTTTCGATCGTTTGCGGTAAAAAAGTTCGTTTATATTTCCGCCGTTTCATTGAGTATGCCGATTTTGCCATTGTTCTTCGTGCGTGAAGTCCGCGCCAGCGACTCGCAGATCGGCACCATCAACATGACGATGACGTTGGTGATGTTGGTCGGTTATTTTCTCTGGCCATGGACCTCGCGCAAATATGGCGGGAGATTTGTCCTGCTTGCCACCACACTCGGCATGGCGTTTTACCCTGCGTTGACGGCGGCAACTCCGCGGGTCGAACTGATCATCCTTTACGCAGGGATTGCCGGTCTTTTTCAATCCGGGTTGGACCTTGTTTTTTTCGATGAGTTGATGAAAACTGTCCCACCTGAATACAGCGCGACTTTTGTTTCATTCTCCCAGTCTTTACAATACGTCTCTGCCATCATCGCACCTACTGTCGGCACCTGGCTGGCAGATATTATCGGCTTGGGCGGCGCGTTGTGGGTGAGCGCGGGGTTGCGCATATTTGGATTCCTCCTCTTCCTTATCCCGGATCGGCGAAAATGATCTAAAACCCCTAGCCCTTATCTTAAGTGTCTTTGAATATTCTTCATCTAAAGAGGTCGTTCGTTTGCAATTATCAGAGCGGTTAATAATTCCCGTGTTTCTGGCGGGGCAACTTATCGATTTACAAGCCAGGTCATTGTGACCTGCTCTGGCGTGATGGCAACCGATTGCAGAGTGGCGTTCTCGCTCCTGCCGCCAAAATTCGAGAGGCGGTTGGCAATGGTCTGATTCCAGTTATCCACGCGGTTCTGTTCGATGTCAACTCCGTCGATCTGTGCATCCGAGATGGAGGCTGTCAATTGTCCATTGCTGACCCCGAGGTCGAGTCGCAAACTCATCGTGTCGGTTTTTCCAGGGTCGTTCAAGCGCTGGCGAGTCCCGGTGACGGACACGTATCCGTTTTGCAAGGAGGCAGTCAGGTCTTGAATAAGCGGGTCAGCGATGGCGGAACTGATGGTCTCCTGAATTTGTTCCTGGGTGACAGTGGTTTCCATGGTGAGGCTGCCGTCATCGTTGCGCGAAAAATCGGCTTTGCATGCGCCCAAGATAAGCGTGGCCGCAGCCATAAGGGTGAGTAGTTTATAGGTCTTCATTCCAATTCTCCATGGAGGCAAGTATGGCGTGTTTGTGTTTCAGAATTGATAATGTCGTGTAAGCGTTTTGTAAAACATCGATAAAAGGACCCGCTGCAATGCATTGCAGCGGGTCTGTCTGTTTGTTACTTCTTACTCATTTCTTATTTCTTGCTTTCCTCCAATGCCTTGCGAATCTGCTCGTTGTGCGCGTTCAAATGGAAGCCGGGCTGCAAGAGTCCCGAACCGAAGCGGTAATAACTGCCCTTGTTCTCCACGAACTCGGCGGGGATCAACTCGGTATAGATGAGCAATTCATTCGCAATACGGCGCAAGGCATCCAGCATCTGCTTGATGGATGGGTTGGCTTTCACGGTCGCCTCCACCGAAGCATTGATGTTGCTCCCGAACCCGTCGGTTGTCGGTTCGTAGCCGTCGATCAGGCTCGAGAGAAAATTGGCGTTGAAGCGCTCGCCCTGGATCAAGTGCGCCACAACTTCCAGCGCGCTCCATTCATTCGGCGAGGGGCGTTTCATGGCTTGTGCATCCGTGTACCCTTCAAATGATTTCTCGATCTCGTTCAATGCGGGTTCCACCAGGGCACGGGCTTGTTTTGCCAGTTCTGCCGGGTTGAACGGCACATCCGGCATGGGGCGTTTGCTCATTTGCATCGAAACTTTTTTCTTTTCCGCGCTGCGGTAAAACTCCACCTCCACCACGTCGCCGCCTTTGACTCCGGCAATTGCAACTTGCAGACTGGTGAAATCGTTGGTGATGGGTTTGCCAGCCATACTTACGAGTACGTCGTCGCGTTGAAGCCCCGCGCGCTGTGCGCCCATGCCATCCACGATTCCGTCGAGTCGCAATCCTTCACGGACCGGGACCCCGAGCGTGGCGGCTTGTTCCGGAGAAAAATCGCCGGGGACGATCCCCAACATCGGGCGTTCCGCGATGCGCAGATCGACCCCCGTTTCGAGCACGGACTTCAAGTTCCGCAGGCTGTCCTGCCAATTCTCGCGAAAACTTTCCGGCTTGCCTTTCCATGCTTCGCCATCCGGCAATTCATGGTCCATGCGGATGTTCACACCGCTGTCTTTTTCCGTGAAGGTGACAGTCACTTCGGTGGGGGCGGGATCGATGTTGGAATACCAACGGAACTTGATGCGCTTGTTTTCCTCCACTTCAAGGTAATGCCCGCTGGAATAGAAATCACCAGCCCACCACAAATACATCCGTCCGCGCGGGTGCGGGACGACTGTGGCGACATCACATAGCCATTCGCGGATGGAGGTCGCATTGGTATAGGCGCGATAGGCAAATTTCAACGGGGCTTGCACAAAAATTTCAGCAGTTACTGTGGTCATCGGGTCTCCTCGGTTGGTTTTTTTCTTTTTATAAAACCCTGCCAGCCTTCCTGCAACCTACCCGGGAATGGATTTATTGACGTAATAAAAAACGCCGCGCATGTGCGCAGCGCGTCAACCAATCATGGATTTGCAGGGTGAGGTATTTGGTTTTCCCCTTCAAGGATTTGCATGTCCGCCATGTACTCGGCATGTTCGTATGCGGTGGCTGCCCCGCCCTCGCCCGCAACCGGATCGACACTTTCATTGCCGTCCAGATCGATGCCTTTGTGGATTTGTTCCGCGAGGGATACCGCCAGCCGGACATCCGCTTCGGAGATTTGGCCTGGTGCGGACTCAAGGATCCGCTTCGCAACATCCCGCAGTTGGGCGGCCCACTCCTCGACATTCTTCCCGCTGATGGCGACGTGCTCGCTGTGGAAGATGATATTTTCAGAAGCATCACCCGAACCTGCCGCGAGTTCGGCATGAGTGATCGTGCCTTCGATGTAACCGCTCTGCCCGCCGTTCAACAGCAGACCGAATCCATCGCCGGGATTTTCCAGTTTGCCGTTCTTGTCCCAGTCTTTGAAATCGCCGCTTTGACTCCCGACGATCAGGTTGATCATCGCTTCGGCGTTCGCGCGGACCGCTTTTTCGTTTCCATCGTCATGGGCGGTTGCCATTAGGATCCCAGCATCGTCGATGAGTGTACTCGTATCCAGCAAGCCTATGGTCATGGCGGTCTGATTCGGGTTGCCGTTAAAACTCCCCAAGATATGCCGGATATGGATCAGCGCGCCGGGCGGGATGGCGGATGAATAGGCGATCTCCGCCGGGTTGGGGCTGGGGTCGGGTATCGCTTCGAGGGTGATCTCCATGCGGTTGTACACATTAAGCAGATTGCGCCCTTCCGGGTCGAGATATGTCAGGGCGTAAAGACCGGATGCGCCTTTTCTTAAAATGCCGATGCTTGTAAGAACTTCGTTTGTGTCATCGATCAGCCATGCTTCGTACTGGAACCCTTCGGCAGGGTCCTGGAACGAACCACTGACTGTAACCTGGTCCAATTCGCCTTGAAAACGCAGCACATTGGAAGGGTCGACTTGGATGGGTATTCCCGGATTTGTGCCTGCCTCCTGCGTGGAAGGGGAATGGGTCCCATGTAGATCGGGCGCGGCGATCTCTGGAGTCGGTGTGGCGCGCAAGGCAAAGATGGAAAGTCCCAACGCGCTGGTGAGGAAAACGCCAAAACAAAGGCAGGCGATGATACCGGCGCCAATCCACAGCAAATTGTTCCGGCGTGGGGCGGCTTTCTGAGTTTGTGAAACAGGCGGCGGCGGAGTCTTGAACCGCAGCGAATGGACGGTTTCGGCTTCAGAGTGCATCCCGATCGCTTTATAGAATTCCGCCAATAGCTCATGTGCGGATCGATATCGGTTCTCGGCGAGTTTTTCCAATCCTTTGCTGACAACGGCTTGAATTTCCGGGGAGGCATCCTCAATGGGCGGCGGAGGTTCGGAGATATGTTTGAGGATCACACCGAGAGTCGAGTCGCCGTCGAATGGCGGGCGGCCCGCGATCATTTCGTAAAGCACCACGGTCAGTGAGTAAATATCTGTGCGGTGATCGACGGACGATGAATTGCCCTGTGCCTGTTCCGGCGACATGTAGGCAGGCGTCCCGCTGACAACGCCGGAGGCGGTCTGGTTGACCGAATTTGCGATGCGGACCAGCCCAAAATCGGTGATGACACAGGTCGTGTCGGCAGGCAGGGGTTTATCTGGAGAAAATTCGGCGCTTTTGTTGGAGAGGATGATGTTGGCGGGTTTGATATCGCGATGGATGATTCCCTGTGAATGGGCATAATCCAAACCTTCGGCAAGCGGTTTGAGCAATTGGGCAACCTGTTTGAGGGTCAGTCTACCGCCGTTCTTGTGCAGTTCGCGCAGGTAGGTTGCCAGCGAAGGTCCATTGATGTATTCCATCACGATATAAGGGTGCCCCTCATACGTATCGAAATCAAAGACTTGGACGATGTTGGGATGCCGTAATCCCGCGACAGCCTTTGCCTCTCTTTGAAATCTCGTCAGCAAATCCGGCTCGGATTCGACATGGCTGTGCATGAACTTGACCGCGACGTGCCGGTCGAGTGTCAGATGTGTGCCAAGAAATACCTCCGCCATGCCCCCGCGCGCCAGATAGGTCTCGATACGGACTTTACCGATGGTTTGACCGGTCCATTCTGCCATATTTAGATTATACAACTGAAAGCGGAGTGACTGACTCTGAATATGGTTTTAAAATGAGAACATTGGCGTGCGATAAAAATTATCGCTCATAGTGCATTTAAGGTGAAAGGACGACGTACCATGCCGATGTCGGATTATTTCAAAGAGCTTCGCGCGAAAATTGGAAACCAATTGCTGGTTTCCCCCTCTGTTACAGGCATTATCCTAGATGAAAAATCTCGTATTTTGCTGTTACGCCACAGCGAGGGGAATGTTTGGGTGGCGCCGGGCGGCAGTGTCGAGCCGAATGAAAACCCCGCTGATGCCCTTATACGGGAGGTGTGGGAGGAATCGGGTCTGCTCGTTGAGCCTGTGAAAATTCTCGGAGTTTTTGGCGGAGAGGGTTTTGAGGTCACATACAAGAATGGGGATCGAGTCTCATACGTGATGACCGTTTTCGCCTGCAAGGTGACAGGCGGTAAGTTGAAGGCGGATGGGGTCGAGACATTGCAGGCTGGATATTTTTCCCGGGAGGAGATCGTATCCATAAAAGCGTCTGCGTGGATATTGAACGTTCTGCCGTATGTTTATGATGACACGGGTCGGGCATACTTTCGCCCGGGTACCTGGTTGCCGGGTAGTACTCAAAGCGGATAAGCATTATTCCGCGCTTATGTATAATCCGCGGGCAATTAATTTCAAATCTTATCGGAGAGAATGCAAATGCAAAACTTGACAGGTAATTTATTTGGAACGGTTCGAAACCGGATCGCAGGCGTGGTTGGGGCGGTCATTTCCGCCATTCTTCTGGCAGGATGCGGCGCTTTGATGACCTTTGTCCTCGCCCCGGGGCAGGCGGTCAAAGCCTCGCGGATCGAAAAAATGCCGCAGATGGATGCGGCGTATGTGGCTTCTGCCGCCCCGGGAACGGATATCCTTATCACCGGCATCGTCAGCGGAGATGCGCCCAACCCACAGCTGCCGGACTTCATTGCTTACTATCAGGAAGAATGGGATGTATCTGAAAATAAGAACACCGATGGTACCCCACAACCTCCCTCGGGTTCCTGGCAGCGGGTGGATAGCGTTATGCCGAACCTCTCGCTGGATATGAATGGGACACCCGTCCTGCTTCTCTCGGATAACAACGTCATGATGAGCGGCTCGAACATGCATGAACAGATCGTCCCAAAGACCAGCGCCTTCACCGCTGACTACAATGGGAAGAAACTGGGCGAAGGTTCGTTGCGTTACACCGGTTTTTTCAACGGCGACCTGGTGACAGTACTCGGCAAGAAATCCTCCGGCGATGGCGTTGTCCCCGAAGAGCTTTTTGCCGGTGACCGTGTGGCGTACGAGAAATATCAGAAAGACGCCGCCAAAGCCTTGCTGTTCATGGGCATCGCAGCAATGGTTTGTTCACCCTTCATTATGATCGGCGGCATCTTCGCCGCACTGATGGGGCGGGGAAGAAGGTAAGCTGGAAAAAACGGGCGGGCTCGGCTGAGTCCGCCCGTTTTTTGATTCCGCTTAGGGCTTGATCTCCATCGATATTTCATCAGGTTTGTCGTTGTAACAGGGAATTTCGTGGAAACCGAGTTTTTTATAGAAGGCAATGGCGCGAGTCTGCTCGGGGCTGGTTTGCAGGATGATGCGTTGATAGCCTTTGGTCCGCGAAAAATCGAATAACTGCGCAATGACCTGATACCCGATCCCCTTCCCATGATAGTCTTCCAACAGCCACATCCGTTTGAGTTCGGCGGTCGCCTCGTCGAATTTACGGACCGCACCGGAGCCGATGACCTTGTCATCATCGAGCACGACCAGAAATTGACCGTTGTTCTGAAAATAATGCTCCTCGACATGCGCCATGTCATCGAATTCGGTCGTCGACTCGAAGTGGCGGATCGAATCTTCCAACCCGCCTTCCCAGCCGTAGATGTTGTATGCAACCGTAAGGATGACCCGCCTTGCGGCAGGGATTTCCTCCGGAGTGATGGGGCGGATGGTGATCATAAGGGGAGTATAGCAGGTTCAAGCTTTGCGGGATAAAAAAGATGGTAGAGGATATTCATACCATGACCGAAGCTCACAAACCCCGTGTTTTTCTTTGCCA
>ERZ761607.4157-NODE-4157-length-13070-cov-5.616673_pt1 | contig 13070 bp, 10 predicted proteins | sample MGYA00511164_ERZ761607 | MGnify/ENA primary metagenome ERZ761607 (study PRJEB28899, sample SAMN02445080) | bioreactor sludge metagenome | biome: EBPR sludge | place: Australia: Brisbane, Thorneside Wastewater Treatment Plant | collected 2011-06-22 ...
ATTTATTTATATAATGTAGCATCTGAGTCAGGGCAAGTTAATGTTTTAAATGATATTTTGAGTCAAAACAATATGGATAATTCAGGTTCAGTTGTTATTTTACCTGATACTGACAAATTAATTCCCGTATTAAATTCAATCCCTGATAACTACGGGAAATTCAATATCACCATAAATTATCCTGTTTCTCTGACCTCAATTAAAGAATTTATATTTGAATATTTAGATTTAACTAATTCTATACGAGTGATTAATGATGAAATATTTTTTCCAAATAACAAACTTTTCCGCTTTTTACTTCATCCATATTTAAAATTCACTGATACAACTAAATTTTATAAATTAAAAAATGACACCGATGAAATTCATTCAGTTAGTTTAAATACGATAACATCATATATTGATAAAAATATTTCAGATCAATTGAAAGAATTTAAATCACTTGAATCTCTTTCAGAAAGTATAATAAATATATTACAGTTGATTTTTGAATCGTTAATTGAATATGAACAAAATGATATAGAGAGTTCAACTCTGATAAAAGTGATTGATAATTTAAATTATATTCAAACGATTATTAAAAATGCCGATATAACTCTTGATTTAGAATCTTATAAAATATTACTCAATGAAGTATTATCAAATGAGAGTATCTCATTAAAAGGTGACCCTTTGACGGGATTACAAATAATGGGATTGTATGAGTCCAGAGCAATTGATTTTGAAAACGTTATCATTATAAATGCAAATGAAGGAATACTTCCTCCGGCTGTAAATAATAACAGTATAATTCCCATGAACCTGAAAAGATTTTATAAGATGACACTTCCCGAAGACTTAACTAAAAACTTTGCTTATATGTTTTACAGGTTATTAATTTATGCAAAAAATTTATATTTAATTTATTCATCAGATATAAGTTCAGACTCTAAAGAGGAAAGCAGATATATAAAACAGTTGGAGTATGAATTAAAAGATTCAGGTCTTAAAAAAATTAATTTTAATTTTAATGACACAGAAAAATTAAAATCAAAAAATATTGAGATAAAGAAAGAAGGAGATGTTTTAAAAACTCTTGAATTATATAAATCAGGCGGAAAAAATTCTTTTTCAGCGAGTTCTATAAATAATTACAGAGAATGTTCACTCAGATTTTGTTTTGATTATGTTATGAGACTTAACATTCCCGAAGAATTAACTTTAGAAATTGATCCTGCAACTTTCGGCACACATATTCACAATTTGATGTTAAATATTTATAACGAAAAATCAGGAAAGACAGTTGACAAGAATTTTATTCAGAATAAAATAAATGAGTTAGATAAAATAATAAATAATTTTTTAGAAAGTGAATACGCTAATAATGATATATATAAAGGAAAATTTATATTACAGAAAAAAATGTTGTATGATTATTGCAATTTAATCTTAAAAACCGATTATGACTATGCTCCTTTTAAAATTTTACATTTAGAGAAATCTTTTAAAACAGAATTTTTTGTTAATGATGAAATAGGAAGCGTGAATTTAAAAGCAAAAATAGACAGAATAGATGAAAAAAACGGAATGATAAGAATTCTGGATTATAAAACCGGTGAAATTAAATTTTGTAATGCAGATAAATATGAAAAATTATTTGATACTAATGAACACAACGCTCAGTTTCAGTTATATTTATATGCATTAATTTTTAATAATTCGATAACTAATTTAAAACCGGAGAATTTAATAACCGGGGCTTATTCTTTACGTTCAGGTGATAATGGAATCTTCCTTGCAGATGAATCGTATAATGATAATGAAATGAAAGTGAGATTTGAGAATTATTTACGTGAAAAATTTGTTGAGATATATGATGTAACAAAACCATTTGTCAAAACTGAAAAGAAAGAAAACTGCAAATATTGCAATTATATTGATAACTGTTTAAGAAATTCTTCACTTGATGAAAACTAAAAATGAAAACTGAAAAAATAATATTATTTGATGGTGTTTGCAATTTATGCAATTCAGCAATTAATTTCGTAATAGATCACGATAAGAATAACGTTTTTAAATTTGGTTCATTACAATCATCTGAAGGTCAATTTTATTTGAAAAAATTCGGATTAAATTCCTTGAATTTTGACTCTTTCGTATTGATTGATGGAGATAAATATTACACAAAATCTACTGCCGCTTTAAGGGTTGCTAATGATCTTCCCGGTTTATATAAATTATTATATGGTTTTATTATCGTCCCAACATTTATTAGAGATGCCGTTTATAATTTTGTTTCAAAATACAGATATAAAATATTCGGTAAATCGGATTCTTGCAGGATGCCTACCCCTGAGTTAAAATCAAAATTTTTAAATTAATTCAACTACTTAATTTTCTTATATAAATAAATTTGCAAAAATATTTTTAACCCATTTTTTGTAAGTTTAATGAACTTTTTATATTAAGTATATTGTAAAATGTCAAAAAAGCAAAAATATATTGTTACTTCTGCATTAACCTATGCAAACGGAGATACACATCTTGGACATATAGCGGGCTCAATTTTGCCCGGTGATATATTTGCAAGGTATCTCAGATTAAAAGGTGAAGATGTTATTTATATATGCGGTTCAGATGAATATGGAACTGCAATTGAGATGGCTGCTATAAAAGAAAATCTTACACCAAAAGAAGTTATAGATAAATATCACACCGCTAATAAAAAGGCGTATGAAGATTTATTAATGTCTTTTGATATTTATTCCAGAACATCAAACGAAATCCATAAAGAAACTGCCCGGGAATTTTTTCTAAATTTATATAATAAAAATATTTTTTACCCTGTAACCGAAAATCAGTTATTTTCAATTACTTTAGATAAATTTCTTGCCGATAGATTTGTTGAAGGAACATGCCCTATTTGCGGATATGAAGAAGCAAGAGGTGATCAATGTGAAAACTGCGGAAACAGTCTTAATCCTCTTGAACTTATAAATCCAAAAGCAAAACCGACAGGAGATACTCCTATTGTCAAACAAACGACAAATTTATATTTTCCACTATCTCAATTTAAAGATAAACTTCAGTATTGGATTGACGGCAAAAATAATTGGAAACAAAATGTTTTGAATTATTGCAAAGGTCTTTATAAAACCGGATTAATTGACAGGTCAATTACGAGAGATTTAAAATGGGGTATACCCGTACCGGTTGAAGAATATAAGGATAAAGTAATTTATGTTTGGATTGAAGCACCTGTGGGATATATTTCAGCAACAAAAGATTTATTTATTCAAAAAGGTTCACCGGATAAATGGGAAGATTACTGGAAAGACAAAAACACAAAACTTGTCCATTTTCTTGGGAAAGATAACATTATTTTTCATGCCGTAATTTTTCCTGCTATGCTAATGGCTAATGAAGGATTTGTTTTGCCTGATAATATACCTGCGAATGAATTTTTAAATATTAACGGTGGAAAATTTTCAAAAAGCAAAGGCGTCGGCTGGACTGTCAACGAAGTCTTAAAAATTTTTGATCCTGATGTTATCAGATATGCAATTGCATCAAGTCTTCCTGAAAATAAAGACAGTGAATTTTCATTTGATGATTTTACAATAAAAAATAATTCTGAACTTTCAGATATTCTCGGGAATTATATTAACAGGGTTTTAGTATTTGCTAAAACTAAATTTGATAATAAAATCCCGGATAGAATTGAAGGAGAAGAAAGTTTATTTCTTGATACTGTAAAACTATACAAAGACAGATTATCAAATCTTTTTGATAATTATAAATTCAGAGAAGCAGTTGTTCAGGCAATGAATATCGCAAGAGATGCCAATAAATATTTTAATGACTCAGAACCCTGGAAGTTATATAAAACTGATAAAATTAAATGTGGACATATTATTAATGATTGTTTACAGGTTTGTTACTCACTGGCAATTGCACTCTCACCTTTTATTCCGAATGCTTCCGAAAAAATTATTAATATGCTGAATACAAATAGAGATAATTTTAAATGGGATAGAATAGGTGAAATAAATCTGGAAGCAGGTGCTACATTGAATGATAATATTATTTTATTTCCTAAACTTGAAAGCGTTTCCGAAAGTAATTCTGAAACGGGAGATGATAAATCAAAATCAGAAGAAAATATTTTAAACGTTTTAGATATAAATGATTTTAAGAAAATCGAACTGAGAGTCGGTAAAATTATTTCTGCTGAAAAAATAGAAAAAAGTAAAAAACTATTAAGACTGAAAGTTAAAATCGGAGATAAAACTAGACAGATCGTTTCCGGAATTTCAGAATATTATTCACCTGAGGAATTAATTAATAAAAAAATTGTAGTAGTGAATAATCTGAAACCTTCTAAATTAATGGGAAATCTCTCTGAAGGTATGTTACTCGCCGCTAAGTTTGAAAATAAATTAAAAATTATTACCGTTGATGGTGATATAGAAGACGGATCTGAGGTTAACTGATTGATTTTTAAATTTAAAAATTTTGAATATGATTTGACCTCGAGAACTTTTTTGATGGGCATTTTGAATATTACTCCTGATTCATTTTCTGACGGAGGAAAATATTATTCAAAAGGATTAAATATAGAAAAAGTTATAAGTGATGCAATAAAAATGGAGTCTGATGGTGCAGATTTTATTGATGTGGGAGGTGAATCAACAAGACCGGGTTCGGATAAAATAACAGTTGAAGAAGAATTGCAACGTGTTATTCCCGTTATTGAAGCCATTTCGAAAGTTATAAAAATTCCTATTTCCATAGATACTTATAAATCAGAAGTAGCCCGAGAAGCGTTAAAAACGGGAGCAGAAATTGTTAATGACATAAGCGGTTTCAAGTTTGATAAAAATATGCCGGGAGTAGTTTCTGAATTTAATGCAACCTGCGTGCTTATGCATATAAAGGGAACACCAAAAAATATGCAATCAAATCCGGAATATGAAAATATACTGACTGAAGTTTTTGAATATCTCTCGGAAAGCATTAACTTAGCGAAAAGAGAAGGCATTAATCAAATTATCACTGACCCCGGAATTGGTTTTGGAAAAAATCTTGAACATAATTTATCATTATTAAAAAATATAGGATTGTTTAGAAAATTAAACTATCCTGTTTTATTAGGAATATCAAACAAAAGTTTTATTGATAAAATATTACCGACACCTGTGGATCAGAGATTATCTGCAACCATTGCAGCAAATACTATCGGTATTATGAAAGGTGCAAATATAATAAGAGTTCACGATGTAAAAGAAAATTACAGAGCAATGAAATTAACAGATGAAATAAAATTTAAAACAGTATGAGTAAAAAACAGCCGGTTGAAAAAATTAATTTTGATGAATATGCAGATGTATATGATAAAGTTATGGAAGAGGATTTAAAATTTTTTGGAGAAGAAAATTCTTACTTTGCCGAGTATAAAGTAAAAATCTTAAAAGAAATGCTTGATGAAAAACCTGTCAACCTTCTCGAATATGGTTGTGGAATTGGTCGTAACATAAGATTTTTTAAAACATATTTTCCGGATTCAAATATAGAAGGGTGTGATATTTCCGATAAAAGTTTAAAGATTGCAAGAGAAGAAAATCCTGAAATAAAATTTTCATTAATTAATGATGATTTTATAAACTCAAATGTAAATAAATATGATGTGATATTTATTTCGTGTGTATTTCACCATATCGCACCTGAACTTAGGAATGAAGTAATTAAAAACATTTATCAGATTTTGAAATCAGGTGGAAATTTATTTATTTTTGAACATAACCCTTATAATCCGGTTACATTAAAAATCGTAAAAGACTGTATATGGGATAAAGATGCAATTTTATTGAAACCAAAAGAAACAAGAGAATTGATAAAATATGTAAACCTGAACGAAAAAACTTTTAACTATACATTATTTTTTCCTTCACAGTTGAAAGGTTTAAGATTTCTTGAAAAGTATTTAACAAAATTTCCGATGGGCGGGCAATATTTTGTCCGGGCGGTTAAGAATTAAGTTTCGATTTTTTTAATTTTAATTCCCTGTCATATTCTTTTTTATAATCCAATACTTCTTTAATTGTTCTGAAAATTACAGAAGGTCTCGCACCTGTTGAAATTCCGTCTAATCTCGGAAGATGTAACACACCAACTTCAGTTACAGTATAGTCATGCAAATTTGCTTTTAACATAATCTCGGCATCTATAAAAGCATCAACGGAATTTATATTTATTTTTTTAAATAAATCCGTTTTAAAAATTTTAAATGCACAATCTATATCCCAGTAATGAATATCGAATAATAATCTTAATAAATAATTATAACATAAAGATGTAAATTTTCTATATAAAGAATATTGTTTATGTTTTCTATATCCGACAACAATATCGGAAAAAGGAAGTAAAGCCACAAATTTTCTTAACTCATCCAAATCAAACTGATTATCACCGTCTGAATAGAATACATAATCCATTTTAGCATTTAGAAAACCGTCTTTCAGGGTGGCACCATATCCCATATTTTTTTCGTGATGAATCACTCTTACCTTATCATATTTTCCCGCAAGTTGATCCGCTACTTCCCCGGTCTTATCAGGACTCCCGTCTTCAATAATTATAACTTCATAATCTTTCAGTTTTAATGATTCAAGAACTTCTACTGCTTTATCAACAACTTTTCCTATATTACCTTCATCATAATATGCAGGGAAAAAAGCCGTGATAGAAATTTTAGAAGTGTCTAACATCGGATTATCATTTGACAATATATTTGAATCAATTTTCAGCATTCAACATTAATTTTTTTATAATATTCATAAGATTTTAAAAGTCCTTCTCTGAGATTTGTTTTAGGTTGCCACTTTAAATCTTTTGATATTAATTTTATATCGAGTATATTTTTAGGAACATCTATTTTTCTTGCTTCTTTGTAGTTAACTTTAGGTTTCTTCCCGGATATTAGTTTAATCTCATTCAATATTTTATTCAGACTGTAACCTTTACCGGAACCAAGATTGTAAATGTCTTTTGATGTATCAAGAGAAATTGATTTTACCAGTGCATCAACCGCATCTTTTATATAAATAAAATCTCGGATAACATTTCCATCTCCCCAGATTTCAATTTCTTCATTTCGCACAACTTTATTCAAAAATACTGCTATTGCACCTTGATTAGAATAAGGATTTTGTCTTTCACCATAAGGATTAGAAAGTCTGAAGGACACATAATTCAAACCCGTATTATGTTTGAACAAATAAAGATAATCTTCAATAGTATTTTTTATAACGGCATAAGATACAATAGGATTTCTCGGATGATTTTCATTTACCGGAACACTTTTGGGAATTCCATAAACTGTGCCACCAGATGAAACGAAAATTATTTTTTTTATTTTTTGATTTACACATTCATCAAATAATCTTAATGAAGATACCAGATTTGACTCAACATCATATATGGGATTTGCATTAGAGTTTCCGGGAAGTGTTGAACTCACAAGATGAAAAACAAAATCAATTCCATTTAATGAATTTTTTATATCAATTTCATTATTAAAATCACCTTCAATGATTTTAATTTTTTTTCCGAGATGTAAAATATTAACTTTTGAAAAATTTAATTTATCAAAAATTGTAACTTTATAACCGTTGTTTATTAATTCTTCGGCAAGATGAGACCCAATAAATCCACCGCCACCATATATAATACAATTTTTATTTTTTCTCAAAGACATATCCTAAAAATCTTCTGTCAGAAGCAGCAAATTGTTTTAACAAATTAAAATCCGGATTATTTATTAAGTCTGTAATATTTAAATCACTTCCCCATTCCGGTCTGAATCCATAATGATTTTCCCAAACAACGATGGAACCTGATGGCATATCTGCCAATGTTTTTTTGTTGATGGTTTTTATATTTTTTAAATCTATGTTTGATTGAACTGAAAAAAACTGAAGTATTGAATGATTAGAATAAATCTGTTTGTTTCTTATATCAGGAATTTCAGAAACAAAGGTTGAAATTTCCTTTACAGATATGTTCTCTGCTGATAATTTTTTTGGTTCAAAAATTAAAAACAAAGAAACTATAGAGAGAATTATGTAAGCAACAGATAGATTATTTATATAGTTAACCTTACTCTTCATTGAAAACATAAAAGTAAATCCAATTACCGCAAGTATAACAAAGAAATTTTTGTAATCTGAAGTATCAGTTAAAATAAATCCGTCAGTAGTTTTAGATAAGAAAACAAAAGTGAGCAGAGCAAATACGCCTGATATAATCAACGCTTTGCTTTTATAATTTTCATCCGCTAAATTATTAAGTCCAATAGTTGCAAACAAAGCACAAACCGGAGAAATATGGAGTAAATATCTCCAGTTACCGGGATTTGGACCGTCATTTATCATTGTTAACATTTGTATGATAAACACCGAAACAAATATAATATAAAACAGAAAATATTTTTTGAATATAGATTTATCTTTCTTTAGAAAACTAAAGAATCCGATTAAAAATAATGTAAGACTAACCGGACCTACTATGTATATGTAAACTTTAAAATAATGCATCAAACCCTGAGATTTATATTCAAGACCTGCAACTTTGCTCATCTCTGACATTACAAACAGAATATCTCCGGTTTTAAAAAATCCAAGTAAATTATAAATCACCGGGAAAACGAATAATAAGACAGCGGGCACAAAATTTTTACCGCGAATAAATAATATAAAAAATACAATTATTAATAATGCAAGTTCCTGACGGATTGTAAATACATATCCCATAATTAAAGCACTGAGTATCAAATGTTTCTTCTCATAAGAGATTAATACAAGTATTAAACAAAGTGCAGTGAATATTTCAGAATATGATCGGAATGATAAATCAAAAAACAAAGGTTGAAACGCAAGCAACAATGCACCGAAATAAGCATATTTGACCTGATAGACCTGTAATAATTTATAAGTTAAAAATACTGTGACTGAAGCAATCAAAGCATTTGTAATAAGCACGGCATCATAACTAATCAAAGCAGGTATGACAAGAAAAATTTTATATCCCGGTTTGGGGTTGTTTCCTAAAATTGCAAAAGGATCACTCCAAAATTGAATCATATTTATATACTGACCAATCTCATCATCCTGATAAAATCCGACTGAATATTTACTTGAGATATAATAAATCAAAGTAAATAATGGTATGACTATCCAGAAATATTTATTAATTAAATTCAGATTTTCATAAGAAACTGATTTTTCAGTAAGAGGTAAAGTCTGTTTCTTAATTTTGGTTTTACTCAATTGTTAACGGAAGTTTTGAATTTGTGTGTAATAAGCAAAATAATTTTTAAATAATTTTTATTCAATTTAATAATCTCTGTCAATTAAAATAACTTTAATTACGAAATGCTAAAGATTATATTTATATATGTTTTATAGATTATTAGGCGATTCTGTCCAAATCAGGGAATTAAATGACACAATAAAACAAATTGCTCCTACCAATATCAGCGTATTAATTACGGGTGAAAGCGGAACAGGAAAGGAAGTTGTTGCTAACCTTATTCACACTCAAAGTAAAAGAAAAACAAAACCTCTTATAATAGTGAATTGCGGTGCGATTCCTGAGGGCATTATAGAAAGCGAATTGTTCGGTCATCAGAAAGGTGCTTTTACAGGTGCGATAGAAAGCAGACAAGGATATTTTGAAATGGCAGACGGCGGAACAATTTTTCTGGATGAAATCGGCGATATGCCTTTAAAAACTCAGGTGAAATTTTTAAGAGTACTTGAAACAGGTGAATTTATGAGAGTCGGTGGAAATAAAAGTATTAAAGTTGATGTGAGAGTAATCGCCGCTACAAATAAAGATTTAAAATCAGAAGTTCAGGAAAAAAATTTCAGAGAAGATTTATATTTCAGATTAAGATCTATAAATCTTTTAATTCCACCTTTAAGAGAAAGAAAGTCCGATATAAAAGTTTTATTTTACTTTTTTGTTCAACAATTTTGCAGGTCAAATAATTTAACTTTTCAGGGTATTGATGAAGACGCAATGGAATATTTAACAAATTACGTTTGGACAGGTAACGCAAGAGAATTAAAAAATTTTGTAGAAAGTATTTTGGTTTTATATCCGGGAGATAAATTAACACTCGAAAATGTAAAAAAACATTTACATCCGGAAACAGAATCTGCTTCTCCATTGCCTGTGCTTGTGAACAGAACTCAGTATGAAAATTATGATAAAGATTTTTTTATCCGTGCACTTGCCGAACTGAAATCGGATATAATAGATGTTAAAAATTTACTTAATAAACAGGAAATTATAAAAATTAAAAATAGTGTTTCATCTGATGATTTTTATCTTAATAAATCACAGGCAATGTCAATGTCAATTGATGAATATGAAAAAGAATTTTTGAAATATTTATTAAGTCATAATAACTGGGATGTAAAAAAAGTGTCCGCAATATTAAATCAATCTTTGCGAAGTGTTTACAGAAAGATTAAAAAACATAATATAAGATTTGAAGATTAATCTTTTACTAATATTTTTATTTGGAATATATTTTTCGGGATGTGGTGTATATGGATTCAGAGGGAATAATCCACCTGAAGGCGTCAAAAGTTTAAACATTCCTTTGTTTGAAGATCAAAGCGGGTTTTCCGAAGCAGGAATAAAAGAATCTTTTACTGAAACATTAAAAAATCTTATTGTCAGCGATAATACTTTTTTGCTTGTTGACAGAACCATTGCAGATGGTTCTGTGACAGGTATCATTAAAAGAATTTCTGACGATCCTCTTGTAATTTCAGGAAATGAAACAGTTACCAAAAGAAAAATTACAATTGATGTTGAAATTAATTTTCAGAATCTGAAGAAACAAAGAGTGATTTGGAACAGAAATTATTCTGACTGGGGTGAATATAATTCTGATAACACAGGATTTTCAAACAGAGATGCCGGAATACGAGAAGCAATAAATAAAATTTGTAATAATATTTTGAACGACTTAACTTCTAACTGGTAAGAATGAAAACTGAAGAAATAATTTTAATCACATATATAGTTTCACTTACCATTTTATTCTTTTTCAGTTTTCATGGTTTCACAATGATTTATTTTTATTTTAAAACTTATGGAAAGAGAACCGAAGATTTAAAACCTGAAGATTTTAATTTGAAAGAATTTCCTTTTGTTACTATTCAGATTCCATTATTCAATGAGAGATATGTAATATTACGACTTATAAATGCGTGTATAAGAATGGAGTATCCGAGAGATAGAATTGAGTTTCAGATTTTGGATGACTCCACCGATGACTCGACAGAAATAATTGCTAAACATATTGAGCCGCTAAAGAAACAGGGTTATATAATTAATCATATTCACAGAAAAGACAGGTCGGGTTTTAAAGCAGGTGCTTTAAAAGAAGGATTAAAAACGGCACTCGGGGAGTATGTCGCAATTTTTGATGCTGATTTTATTCCGAGAAAAAAATTTTTACTTCGGACACTTCCCTATTTCTATAAAATTCCTAAACTCGGACTTGTGCAAACAAGATGGGAACATCTTAACAGAGATTATTCCGTTTTGACAAAAACTCAGGCAGTTGCTCTTGACGGACACTTTGTTATAGAACAGGCAGTAAGAAACAGATCGGGATTTTATATTAATTTTAACGGAACGGCAGGTATTTGGAAAAAAGAATGTATTTTTGATGCGGGGAACTGGGAAGCAGATACGCTTACTGAAGATTTGGATTTATCATACAGAGCCCAGTTAAAAGGATGGAAGTTTAAGTATCTTGTAAATTTTACATCACCTGCGGAATTACCTGCGGAAATAAATTCATTAAGATCACAACAGTTCAGATGGACAAAAGGGGCAATTGAAACAGCAAAAAAAATATTTCCGAAAGTTTTAAAATCTAAACTTCCTTTAAAACTAAAATTCGAATCCTTTATACATCTTTACAGTAATCTTGCATATCCTTTTATATTATTATGTGCAATTCTTAATCTTCCTGTTATGTTGATAAAACTTACGGGTAATTTTGATGATGTTTTTAAATTTATGTCAATATTTATTTTTGCTTTTATTAGTTCATTTATATTTTATTTATATTCACAAAAGGATATCTACACAGATTGGCAAAAAAGAATTATTTACTTCCCTGTGTTTATGGCAGGGGCGATGGGATTATCTGTAAATAATACTAAGGCAGTATTTGAAGGACTTATAAATAAAAAAAGTGAGTTTGTTAGAACACCTAAATTCAAAATTACTTCCGAAACGGATTCATGGAAGGGTAAGAAATATGTTCCTAAAAAATTGAATTTTATAGTTTATATTGAAGCATTGCTTGCAATATATTGTTTTGCGGGATTGGTTATCGCAATTGTTAACGCACAGATTGCTGCAATTCCTTTTAACCTTATGTTTTGTCTCGGTTTCAGTTTGATTTCTTTTTTATCTATTAAACAAGTTGTAACATCTAACAAATTAATGAAACTAAGTGAACAGTCTTGACAGTCATATAAATAATTTAAAAGATAAATTAGACGGAGATTTTTTCTCTCCTTCTTTTATCAGACTTGCCAATATTTATTATCTTAATAATAAATTTGAAGATTGTATTAAACTTTGTAAAATCGGAATTGATCTGTTTCCGGATTATCTCACACCAAAAATTTTACTTATCAAAGCATTATTAAAACTTGAGTATGTGAATGAGGCTGAGGCTGAACTCATTAAAATAGAGAATAAAATTCAAAAAACAGATATCTACGAAATTTTTAAAAATAAAATTAATTCTCTCAAAAAAACTGCAACACAGGAAAGAATTTATTATCCCGAAGACTTTAATAAAATTACGGATTATAAATCTTTTGAGAAAAAAATTAAAAAGTTATTAAAAAATTTAAATGAATCAGGTCATTATTTTGAAGGTGATTTGAATGAAAATCCGGATGTCATTTATGAGAGACCTGACTCAGGAGTTTTTGATATATTTTTAGAAAAAATTTCTTCTTGTAAAAATTCACGGAAGGTTCTTTTAC
>ERZ761607.4160-NODE-4160-length-13064-cov-5.781228_pt1 | contig 13064 bp, 13 predicted proteins | sample MGYA00511164_ERZ761607 | MGnify/ENA primary metagenome ERZ761607 (study PRJEB28899, sample SAMN02445080) | bioreactor sludge metagenome | biome: EBPR sludge | place: Australia: Brisbane, Thorneside Wastewater Treatment Plant | collected 2011-06-22 ...
CGGCAAAGCGACGGCGTATGTGTGCGAAGGATTCGTCTGCAAGCTGCCAGTGACGGAGGCGGACGCGATGCTGGAGCAATTGAATTCATAGGAGATTCGAACATGAGCATGGATGCGGAACTTATTGCAAACCTAATCAAGGTTGGGATGTCGATTGTGGTGGGCGGGTTGATCGGCGCGGAACGCGAGTTTCAAGACAAGGCGGCGGGCTTCCGTACGATCATCTTGATCACGCTTGGCTCGACGTTGTTCACCATCTTTTCGCTGACGATGGACCCCGGCTTTACCGCCACGCGCATTGCAGCGAATATCGTCACCGGCATCGGCTTTTTGGGCGCTGGGGCGATCGTGCGCGAGGGCGGGCGGATCGCGGGGCTGACCACGGCGGCAACGATCTGGCTTTCGGCGGCGCTCGGCATGGGCATCGGCGCGGGCGAATTGATCTTTGTGATGTCGGCGACCATCGTGACGTTGTTGGTGCTGTTGGTCTTCCCCAAACTCGAAGCCCGCATCGACAGAATCCGCGAGGCGCGATCGTATGAGATCACGGTTGGGGCGAGTGACCATAAAAAAGTGGAAGGCATCGCCGCGCTGTTCGATAAACTGTCCCTGCGGGTGATCGAACACCACCAAGCCAAGAACGAAAAGTCCATCATCACCTCGTGGAAGGTGATCGGCTCGCCGGGGAACCACGAGAAGTTCGTGCAAGCCATGATGCGCGATAAGAGTGTGAGGGAATTGAATTATTAGCGTGCGCGGGAATTAAAGGTGACGGCACCTCGCAGGTGACCGTCACCTTTTTTCATTACCATACAAACGGGATCAATCGATACTTCACCTTCTGCTTATATTCCTTATACCCCGCCAATTCGTTTTCTAAGGCTTTTTCTTCATCTAAAATCCGCGCGACGATGACGGGGATGATGACCAATGCGGGGATGACCGCCCACCACGAGCCAAGCACGATCGGCGAAACGACATAGAGCACGACCATGCCCACGTACATGGGATGACGGACAACGCCGTATACGTCGGTGTCGATCACTTTTTGGTTTTCCGCCACCTCGATGATGCGCGATAAATAGCTGTTGACCTGCATGGTGCGGAAGACGAGCAGATAACTGAGGAACATCACCACAGCGGCGGCAATCGAGACCCAGGCAGGCATGTTCGACCAGCCATAACGGATGTCGAAACCGGGCAGAAGATAACCCAATATAAAGAACAGGACGGATATACCGATAATCCGGCGCTGTTGACCGCGTTCTTCGCGCATCTTCATCCGGCGTTCGAGCAGCTCCGGGTCGCGTTTCATAAAGTACGCCAATACAAAGAGCATCGGGATGATCAGAACACCGATATACATCCATGCCTGCCAGTAGTTCCACGTCCCTGCCGGGAGGAAGAACATCAAAGCAAACATGATCACACCGCTGATCAAGCGGCTGAGGACGGTTAGTAAAAGCTTTGATCGAGACATTAGATCGTTCCTTTCCAAGCTTCCGGGGAATTAAAGACCCCGGAGGCTTGACGCACATTACACCTTCGGTCCCGCATCGATCACTTCCTGCGGGGTTCCATCTGTGAATTTGGCAAAGTTCTGCTTGAACCGCATCGCCAGGTCTTTATAGCGGCGGTCATATTCTTTCTTATCCATCCACGAAGAAGATGGGGCGAGAACTTCTGCGGGAACGTCCGGACAGGACTTCGGCATTTCAAAGCCAAAGATGGGATCTTTGGAGAAGGCAACCTCGTTCAACCTGCCATCCAGCGCTGCATTGAGGAGGGCGCGCGTGTACTTGATGGAAATGCGCTTACCCACGCCGTAAGGTCCACCCACCCAACCGGTATTAACCAGCCAACACTTCACACCATAACGCTGGATCTTGTTTTTCAACAGTTCGGCATATTTATATGGATGATGTACCATGAACGGTCCGCCAAAGCAGGCGCTGAAGGTGATCTCCGGTTCTTTCCCCAAGCCGACTTCTGTCCCGCCAACTTTGGACGTGTAACCGCTGATGAATTGATACAGAGCCTGATCCGGTGTCAAGCGCGCAATCGGGGGCATGACCCCATTCGCATCGCATGTGAGCAGGATGATGTTCTTTGGGTGCCCCGCCTTTTTTTCCGGGACAGCGTTCGCAATGAACTCCAGCGGATATGATGCCCGGGTATTTTCGGTGCGTGTATCATCATCGAGGTCGATCATGCGGGTGACGGGGTCGTATGGCACATTTTCAAGGATCGTCCCGAAGCGGCTGGTCGTCGCATAGATCTCAGGCTCCGCAGAAGCGGACAGCCCGATGACTTTGGCGTAGCATCCGCCTTCAAAGTTGAAAACGCCCATGTCGCTCCACCCATGCTCATCGTCCCCGATGAGGCGGCGCTTCGGGTCGGCGGAAAGCGTCGTCTTGCCGGTGCCGCTCAAGCCGAAGAACAAGGCAACATCGTTATCATCCTGAGGGTTGACATTTGCAGAACAATGCATGGAGAGTACACCATCCAATGGCAGGAGGTAGTTCAGGATGGTGAAAACTGATTTCTTGATCTCACCTGCGTAAGCTGTGTTGCCGATGATGGCAAGTTTCTTTTCAAAAGACAGGCAAATGAAGGTTTCGCTATTGGTGTTGTCCACCGCGGGCGCACCCTTGAAAGACGGCATGGCGATGATGGTAAATTCAGGCACAAAGCGTTTGTATTCTTCGAGCGACTGCGGCAGGATGAACATGTTGCGCACAAAATGACTATGCCACGCAAGTTCGGTCGCGATACGGACAGGCAGACGATAGGCTGCATCGGCTCCGGCGTAAACATCCTGCACGAAAACATCCCGTCCCTGCAGGAAGCCCAACATGCGATCATAAAGCACCTCGAATTTGTCCTGCGAGAACGGACGGTTATATACACCCCACCAAATATTACTTTCGGAATCGACATGGCGCACAACGAACTTATCATTGGCGCTGCGAGCGGTATGTTTACCCGTGTTTGCCACATACGCGCCGCCCGCAGTGATCGCGCCTTCACCGCGGAAAGTGGCTTCTTCCACCAGGGCTTCTGTGGTCAGATTCCAATACGCCAGGCGCAGGTTGCCTATGCCCTGTTGCGAGAGGTTGTAATCCGCTTTGCGGGTCTGTGCGACTGATTCGGCAGGGGTTTTGATATTAAGCAAGTTGTTCATAACTTTTATCTCCAGTTTCGGTGTCAGGTATCAAATGACCCGTTCCACGTTCAGACGTGACGCTTGACACTCGTACTTGACACATATCCCTACATCCAATCCCGTATCATTTTCTTATCCCCAATATAAATTTCATTCGGAGAGGTGGTGTCAAGCGCCCATTTGATGCGGGCGATTCCGTCGGTGATGTCCTTCACGCTGCCCGCAAACGAGATACGGATGTGCCCCTCCATGCCGAATTCTTTGCCGGGCACGGTGACAACCATTGCTTTCTGAAGCAGGAATTTGGATACCTCCACAGAGTTGTTATTGAAGGCGCGGATGTCCGGCAGAGCATAGAAGGTTCCGCGGGGTGGGATCAGGCGCACCCCAGTGAAAGTTTTCATTTCCTGCAGAAGAACATCGCGGTTGTTCTGGATCTGCAGCCGCAGAGCATCCACCACAGACTGCAATCCGTTCAGCGCCCCTTCCGCCGCCGCCTGTGCAATGGACGAAACACAGGAGGTGGTTTGTGCAGTGACGTTGGTCATTACGCGGATCAGTTGACGCGGAGCCACCACCCATCCAATTCGAAAGCCGGTCATGCCGTATAACTTCGCCACACCGTTGACGACGATAAGATGTGAATTCTCGACATCTTTTTGGGTAAAAGAATAAGCCGGAGCAGCCACATTTCCATCGAATGTCAACTTATGATAGATGTCATCACAGATCATGAAGATGCCTTTTTTCTCGCACAGGCTCACGATCTTTTCAATGAGCTCATCCGGGTAAATTGCGCCGGATGGATTATTCGGGCTGTTGATGATGATCGCCCGTGTGGAGGAGGTCATCGCCCGTTCGATATCTTCAAACCGCGGAGTGAACGTCCCATCTTCCGGCGTAACAATGACCGGGATGCCCATGCACATTTTGATCATCTCGGGATAGGAAACCCAGTACGGCGCGATCACGATCACTTCATCCTGTGGGTTGAGAATGGAATAGAAGATATTGAACAGCGATTGTTTTGCCCCATTGGTTATGATGACATTCTCAGGAGCAACAAGGCGGTTATAAGCCTCTTCGGTATAACGAATGACTGCCTTTTTCATCGAGGGCAATCCGTCAGGCGGGGTATATTTCACTTCACCGCCTGTCAATTTTGCGCCAGACGAAAGGACTGCAGCAATGGGGGTTTTATTCTTCGGTTCGCCGATGCCGAGGTTGATGACAGCCTCCCCCCGTTCACGCAAGAGCCGGGCTTCTTCGTTCAGGGCAAATGTCGGCGACTCAGCAATTTCACTTGCCAGTTTGCTCAGTTTCATAGGTTACTCCTGTAATTAAATAAAATCTGGTCAGGGAGTTTCTCCTCTGACCAGATACACCTGTGCTATCGCGGCAGGTGCCACGCTGACATGAAATGTCAGCTAATGTTTCCATGTTAAAATTATACTCCTATTCGCACGTAAAAGCTCCCACAGGGAGGGTCACTGCCATATCCCAATTCTTTTGATATTCCTCCAAATACAATGCAGCGATCCCGGGGTTGTCAATAATAATTACGTTCTCTTCATTATCCTCATCTGCACTGGATGAAAAATTCAAAGACCCGGTCACCACAATACTATTATCGATGATGATGACCTTATCATGCAAAAAGCTGTCATTGCCATCCTGCCGTACCGGCAGACCGGCGCACCACAGGGTCTTCAACTCAGAACGCGGACTATTGCTGCCAAAGGTTTCAAACACGCCCTGCACATCCACTCCGTTCTGGGCACGGGTGACCATGGCTTGCGCCATTGGGTAATCGGTAAAGCTGAACGCCAGAAAACGAATGCTCACCTGCGCGTCATTTAGCATGGCAACCAGATAACTCACTGCGCCGTCTTCCGGCGAGAAAATGACCTGAATGGGCGTACCATCCAGTATCGCCCATTGGGAATTCATTGTGGATGGCGCCCTGCGCCCCAATTGCCCGGTCCAAAGCTCCTCCCATTCACGTTCGTAGATCGCAGCGATCTCCGGCGAACGGATGAGGATCACATTGTTATTCTGTTTGTAAATCCCATTGACGGTGATATTCGTCGAGCCTGTCCACAGGATTTGACGGTCGAAGATCCAGAATTTATTATGCATCAAGGCAGAACGCCCCGCATCATCCTTGACCTCGACCCCGCCCGCCATCAGACGGGTGAACTGCCCCCGGTTCGGATTCGCATCTATGTCCAGCCCGTTCTCATTATCAGTGACCCAGCGCACATCCACACCGCGGGCTTTGGCGGCGATCAAGGCATCCGCCACGCGCGGCAGATTGAACTCAAAAGAAGCGATATGTATGCTGACCTGGGCGGCGTTGATAAAACCGAGTAATTTCTCTTCAATGGAGCCAATCGGGTTGTTTGGGTCATTGATCGTCAGCGGGTCGGTGAAATACACCTCATACCAGTTCGCCGGAGGAAGAGAAGCCGGGGTCTCTGTGATAACCGGCAACCCGGGCGTGGGCGTCTCGGTGATCGGTATGATGATATGAGGTGTATCAGTAATGGGAATTATGAGTGGCGGGGGCGTATCGCTGGCAAAAAACGGGATTTGAGTGACAGGCACGTATGGAGTTTCGAAATCCATGGGCGCGCAAGCGGCGATGGTCAAACAGATGAGGAGGATTGTGCTGGTACGTTTCATGGAAGTCTCTCACGTCCCGGATTCAAAAAGCGGTGATTGCCCTATTGTACCGGATGCAACCACCGCTCACTATTCAGAGCGATTCTCACGTTGAAAGCCTGAACGACAGGCGCTACTCTAATGCCTGAAAATCCTGCGGGTTGCCGAGCGGATAATTCGCGGCATCTCCAGTGATGCGTTTGACAAGCCCGCCCAGCACCGTCCCGGTCCCGACTTCGACAAAGGACTTAATGCCCACCTCACTCATCACTTTGATGCTTTCCGTCCACTTCACCCGGGATTGCATCTGGGCTTTGATATCGGCGCGGCAGTCATCGGCGGTCTTCAAGACCGAAGCGTGGACATTGCCAATGACGGGAATCTTTGGGGCGTTCATCGCCACTGCATCTACGGCTTGATTCCATTCATCCTGAATGGACCCCATCAACGGCGAATGCGCGGCAATTGAAACTGCCAGCGGCATTGCGCGTTTTGCGCCCGCGGCTTTCGCGCCTGCCATTGCACGTTCTACTGCGGTCTTTACTCCGGAGATGACCACTTGCCCCGGACAGTTATCGTTTGCAACCTGAACGATCTCATCCGGGGTGCTGGCTTCAGCGCAGACTTTGTCCAACGTCGGAATGTCTACGCCGAGGATCGCCGCCATGCTTCCGGGAGCGAGTTCTCCGGCGCGCTTCATCAATTCGCCGCGTTTGCGGACGAGTCGCAGACCATCCGCAAAGGATAAGGCTCCGGCAGCGGACAAGGCCGACAACTCGCCAAGCGAATGCCCGGCAACAGAAGCAGGCTCAAACCCGGGGAAGAGCCGGGCAAAGGTCTGGAACGAGATATAAGAATGAAGGAAGAGAGCGGGCTGGGTGTTGACCGTGTCATTTAAGTCGGCTTCCGGCCCGTTCCACATTAGGGATGAGAGGGAAAACCCTAAAATGGAATCGGCTTCATCGAAGAGGGCTTTGGCGTCGGCAAATTCATCGGCGAGGGGTTTACCCATGCCGATGGTTTGCGAGCCTTGACCGGGGAAAAGAAAAGCGGCTGTCTTTGGGTCGAGTTTCATTTGAGTTCCTTTGTGCTGGTCTGCGGAGTCAAAAATCTCCCGACCTTTGACTGCAACGACGGGAGTCGTTGCGCTCCACATACTTAAAACACAAACGGGTCGTGATTGTCACGACCCGTTTCCTTTTTACTCAGCCGATTTCTTTTCTTTTTTGACTTCGTACACTTCACGTCCCTTGAAGTGACCGCAGTTCGGGCAGACGACATGTGGCAGGCGCTTGTTCCCGCAGTTCGAACAGGTGACAAGATTGAGCGCGCTCAAGGCATCCTGCGAGCGACGGCGGTCGCGGCGGCCCTTGGAATGTTTACGCTTGGGATGTGGGGTCATGAAACGTTCTCCTTATAGACAGACATCAGACGGGCAACTGCCCGTCTGGTTAATATCGAAGCGGGGGGATTATATATGCGCCGGGCAGTGACGTCAAGGCGAATTGGAAGTAAAATCCTGGGTATGGAAATCCAGATCGCGGTCGCCAAGATCAACAAATACGCGGTTTCCGAAAGCGGGGACACGCTTGAAGTGATCGAACGTCCCACCGGGGGGCTTTCAGTGGTGCTTGCCGACGGGCAGACCAGCGGCCGGGGCGCGAAAGCCGTCTCCATGATGGTGGTACGAAAGGTCATCAGCCTGATCGCCGAAGGCGTGCGGGATGGCGCGGCGGCAAGGGCGGCGTCTGACGCGCTATTTGCCGAACGGGCGGGCAAAGTGACCTGCACACTCAATATCGCTTCCGTTGACCTGCACAGCAATACCATTGTGCTGACCCGCAATAACCCCGCTTCGATGTTCATCTGCAGGGAGGAGCAGATCGACGCGCACACCGAAGATTCGGTCTCACTCGGCACATCGCGCAACGTGCGCCCCATCATCACCGAATTGACCATCGAAGCCGGTCTGACCATTGTTATTTTCACCGACGGGATCAGCCACGCGGGAGAACGACGCGGTACGCCGATGGATGTGCGCCAGACCCTGCGCGCCATGCTGGAAGACCAGGAGCCTGCCCCGCAGGAACTCGCAGATACTCTGCTCGCCGAAGCGGTGCGACTCGACGACAACCGTCCCGCCGACGACATCAGCGTGCTGGTCATGAGGGTTTCACCCCGCGCCGGAGACGATGTGCGCCGCATGACCGTCCGACTGCCAATCCATGGCTGAAAAAATACTGCTCGACAAACATCGCTGGCGGCATGTCCAGGCGTCCATCCGCGATACCGGAATTCTCCTGCGCGAATTCCGTGCACCGTTATTCTGGTTTTCCTTTGCCGTCATCGGCGGCGGTCTGCTCTACCACTATATTTCCGAGCAGGTGAACGAACCGGTATACAGCCTGGCAGAATCCATTTACATTGTCCTGATCGCCACCTTTCTTCAACCGCCAAACCGCGAATTCCCGCATCACATTTTCCTGCAATCCTTCTATTTTCTTATGCCCATTTTCGGGCTGATCATGCTGGCGCAGGGACTGGCAGACTTTGGAAGTCTTTTCTTCAATCGAAAAACCCGCAGCAAGGAGTGGGAAATGGCTGTTGCCTCCACATTGCAAGACCACATCATCCTCGTCGGGCTGGGACATCTCGGCTATCGTGTGGCGATCAAACTTCATGAAATGGGTGAAACGCTGACCGTGGTCGAATTCAAAGCCGAAGCCGACACTGTCAACGCCGTCAAGCACATGGGGGTGCCGGTCATCCACGACGACGCCACACGCCCCTCCATTCTCGAAGCCGCCAACATCGGGAAAGCCCGCGCCATCATCATGGCAAGCCAGAACGATTCCATGAATTTGCAGATCGCGCTGAAAGCCCGCAAACTCAACCCGAAGATCCAAGTCGTCATCCGTATCTTCGACGACGATTTTGCCCATGAATTACAGGAGCAATTCGGCTTCATCGCCCTGAGCGCCACCGAAATGGCCGCACCCGTCTTCGCCGCCGCAGCCGCCGGGGTGGATGTCACCAACCCCATCTCGGTCGAAGGACAGCTTCTCAGCCTGGCGCGCCTGACCATTTCAAAGAAAGCGCCGTTTGCCGATAAAACCATCGGCTACATCGAAGATAACTATCACCTCAACATCGTCCTGCACCGCCGCAACGGTAACTCCGAAATGCACCCCACTGATAAGACCCAGATTCAAGCGGGGGATGTGATCGCCATCCTCGGCGGACCCGAACAACTCAACCAGATCCTGCACGAAAATGGACAGTGAACCTCCCTCTCCCCTCATCGGCGTCGTCGGTCCGTGCGGGGCGGGCAAATCCACACTCATTGCCGGGCTGGAGAACCACGGCTTCCGCTGCCGCCACATCGCACAAGAACACTCCTACGCCAGGCAGATGTGGAAGGTCATCGCCAAACCCGACATCCTGGTCTACCTTGAATGTAATTTTGAAAATTCCACCAAACGCCGCAACCTGAACTGGACTCCCGCCGACCACGAAGAACAACTTCGCAGGTTATCTCACGCGCGCGAGCACGCAGACTTGATCATAGATACGAATACGGTCGACCAAAGCGGAGTCCTCGCCCAAGCTCTGACCTATCTGAAAAACCGACTCTAAGTCCCAAGCCCTGCCCCGCCTCCATCGTGGACTTTAGCCTGGTCTGGCGGAGCAGTCCTCTCCCACACCCGAAGCGAGGCACAAAGTCGGGAGACTTTGGACTCCAAATTTCAATCAACGGGGGGTATAATGTCGTCCGCGTGGCGCATAAGCGCCACATTTTCGTGGATGGAGATATTCCTGTATGATTCGTAATTTGACCAACCGCATCATCCTCATTGTCCTGATCCTCACCCTTGCGTTGTGGGTCGACCTGAGCGATGAAATCAATGTCCTTAACCCGGTGAGCAACGAAGCCCTCTTCTCGCGCAATGTCGAACCGCGCCTCGGTCTCGACCTGCAGGGCGGTCTGCAAGTTTTGCTCGAAGCCGACATCCCCGCCGACCAGCAGGTCGAAGGGGATGCGATGGAGATCGCCCGAGACATCGTTCAGCAAAGAACCGACGCGCTGGGCGTGAATGAAAACGTGATCCAGATCGCAGGCGACCGCCGCATTGTGGGCGAGTTCCCCGGCTTGGAAGACACAGAATCGGTGCTCGCCACCATTCAACAGACCGGCTTGATGGAATTCGTGGATACCGGCGATTACGGTCCCGAAGAAGGCACGATCCTCGTTACCGACTACAGCCCGACAGGTCAGCCAGTGGAAGCGGTTGAAGGCGGCGAGACTGTTTATCACACCATCATGACCGGCGCGGAACTCGACAGTGTCACCGTTTCGCCTGACCAGTTAGGCGTGAATTACGTCATCAACTTTGTCCTCAAATCGGAGGGGTCGCAGGTCTTTGCCGAGCACACCGGAGCAAATGTCGGAAAGTTCCTGACCATTACACTCGATAAACAGGTCATTTCTTCTCCTGTGATCCAGGATAGGATCGACGGCGGGCAGGGTTCCATCAGCGGAAATTTCACCGCAGAGTCGGCAAACGCCTTCGCCGTGCAATTACGCTACGGTTCGCTCCCCGTCCCTTTGAAGATCGTCGAGACCCGCATCATCGGTCCCACCCTCGGGGCGGACTCACTGGATAAAAGCTTGAGAGCCGGTCTGATCGGGATGGCGATCGTGGCGCTGTTCATGATCCTTTATTACCGCCTGCCCGGCATTGTGGCGGTGCTTTCCATTCTTATATATGCGACCATTGCATTTGCCGTCTTCAAATGGTTCCACTTTACTTTGACCCTGCCTGGAATTGCGGGCTTCCTGCTCAGCACCGGCGCGGCGCTGGATGCGAACATTCTGATCTTCGAACGCTTGAAGGAAGAACTGCGCAACGGCAAGAACCTCACCCAGGCAGTCGACCAGGGCTGGACCCGCGCCTGGTCTTCCATCCGTGACTCGAACCTCTCGGCGATCATCACCTCGCTGATCCTGTTCTGGTTCGGCTCCACCTTCGGCGCGACCATCGTCAAAGGCTTCTCGCTGACCCTGGCACTTGGCGTGATCATTTCGCTCTTCACCGCCATTTATGTCACGCGCACCCTGTTGGCGCTTTTCCTGAAAGGCTTCAAGCCGAATAATTACGATCTCTGGTTCGGCATCTAGGATTCTCCAATGATCGATATTCTCAGCAAACGTTACCTGTATTTCCTCCTCTCGTTCATCATCATCGTGCCGGGACTCGTCTTCCTTGCCGTCGACGGTCTGCCGCTTTCCATCGACTTCACCGGCGGCAGTTTGTTCGAGATCACCTTCAGCGACGGGCAGGCTCTCGACACGGAAGCCATCAATGCGATCTATGAAGAAGCGGGCATCGACGACGCCCAGGTCACCACAACAGACACTGGTTCGGTGATCATCCGCTCCTCATTCCTCACCAACGAAGTGCGGGACCAGATCCTGACTGCGATGAAAAGCGAAGCGGGCGGCGACGTGACTGTCATCAGTTTCGACAGCGTCGGTCCGACCATTGGGGCGCAAGTCGCCTCGCGCGCTGCTCTTGCAGTTGGCGTGGCGGCATTGGGTGTGGTGGTCTACATCACGCTGGCATTCCGCAAAGTGCAGAACGCCTTCCGTTATGGCGTGTGCGCAGTCATCGCCATGGCGCATGACGTGGCGGTCGTTTTTAGCGTTGCAGGCATCGGTGCGCGCTTCTTCGAGTGGCAGATCGACGCCCTATTCCTAACCGCCCTGCTGACCGTGATCGGCTTCTCGGTCCAGGACAAGGTCGTGGTGTTCGACCGCATCCGCGAGAACGCCACCAGCCTGCGAAGGCTCGAGTACGAGACACTGGTCAATCATTCCATCGTGCAGACCCTGCAACGTTCGATCAACACGCAGTTAATGACAGTGGAGTTCCTGCTGTTATCGCTTGCCCTCTTCGGCGGCGTGACCTTGCAGGAATTTGCCGTGATCCTGCTCGTCGGTCTCCTGAGCGGAACCTACTCCTCGATCTTTGTCGCGGCTCCCATTCTGGTATTATGGGAAAAACGCGAATGGTCGACCTGGTTCGGGCGCGGCGCGAGCGCGTAAACAGACAGCCCAAGACAGCCATCTCTCGATGGCTGTCTTTTTTATACCCCAACGAGAAAATAAGATGCAGAGAAGGTGTTGGATACTTTTGGTTATGCTCACGGCTTCCTGCGGAGCAGAAACGGGGTCACCACCTGTTACCGCTGTCCCTGCCGCAATAGACGGACCTCTTCCAGCGCCTGCCGCACTCCCTACCGAAATGTCCTGGCAGATCCAATATACCGGCGAAATGGATCACTCGCTGGATGTGGATATGTTCAACCTCGACCTCTTCGACACAGATCCGGAAGTCATCACGGAACTCAAAGACCGCGGCGTGTTCGTCATGTGTTATTTCAGCGCAGGTTCTCATGAAGACTGGCGGCCCGATGCGCAGGATTTCCCCGCTGAGACATTGGGAAAACCGATGGAAGGCTGGGAAGGCGAGACCTGGCTCGATATTCGCCAGATCGATGCATTGAAGCCTATCATGGGGTCGCGGTTGGATATGGCAGCCGCCAAAGGCTGTGATGGCGTGGACCCGGATAACGTCAACGGTTACGAGAACGACACCGGCTTCCCTCTGACCTACCAGGACCAGCTCAATTTCAACACCTTTCTTGCGAATGCAGCCCACGAGCGGGGGCTGTTGATCGGTTTGAAGAACGACCTCGGGCAGATTCTCGACCTGCTGCCTTATTTCGACTGGATACTTAACGAGGAATGTTTCTCCTTCGACGAATGCAACCAGCTGCTGCCGTTCGTCGAGGCGGGCAAACCGGTATTTGTGATCGAGTACGAGCTATCTCCGCAGGAATTTTGCGAAGAAGCAAATAAGATGAACTTCAACGCCATCCACAAGAATTGGGAATTGGACAAATACAGAACAACTTGCAGGTGACCAATGTTATTTCTTAGAGCTTTCATCATCGGCATATCCATCGCCGCCCCTGTAGGACCAATCGGCGTGTTGTGCATCCGCCGCACATTGGCAAACGGCAAAACGGCTGGATTCTTCTCCGGCATGGGCGCAGCCACAGCGGACATGGTCTATGGCGCCATCGCCGCCTTTGGGCTGACAGCCATTACCGGGCTACTGGTCGAAAACGCCTTCTGGCTTCGGATCGTAGGCGGGGTATTCCTGCTTTA
>ERZ761607.4162-NODE-4162-length-13062-cov-3.767664_pt1 | contig 13062 bp, 12 predicted proteins | sample MGYA00511164_ERZ761607 | MGnify/ENA primary metagenome ERZ761607 (study PRJEB28899, sample SAMN02445080) | bioreactor sludge metagenome | biome: EBPR sludge | place: Australia: Brisbane, Thorneside Wastewater Treatment Plant | collected 2011-06-22 ...
TCGACCCATTGGCCAAAGCGGGCCGAACCGGTGAAATCCACGATGGCGCAAGCGGGGTGCTTGATCAGCACCTTGCCCAGCGGATCGGCCAGGCTGTCGACGCAAAGCGTCACCAGATTGGGGTCAAATCCGTGCTCTTCCAGCACATGACGCAGTGCCCGCACTGTCAGTGCCATCGGCAACACGCTGGCAGGATGTGGCTTCACGATCACCGCATTGCCGGTGGCAAGGCTGGCCATGATGCTGGGCCACGCGTTCCAGGTCGGAAAGCTGGCGCAGGTGAAGCAGACCGCAACGCCACGCGGGACCAGGCGATAGGTCTTTTCCAGCGTGATGTCCGACGAGCCGAAGCGGCGTGCCCAGTGCGCCTGCGGAGCGATGCTGCGCATGGCCTGTTCGGCATAGACCAGCGCCTCGATCGCGCGGTCCAGCGCGTTCACCCCCGACCCCGCATAAGCCATGTTCAGGCTCTGCCCTGCGGTGTGCATCACGGCGTGGACCATCTCGAACAAATAGTGGCGATAGATCGCATCCAGCGCGGCCATCAGCACTCGAAGGCGGGCGTCGATCCCTGCCGAGGCCCAATCGGGAATTGCGGCCTCTGCGGCCGCAAAAAGTGCGTCGGGGTCGGATCGCGGATAGGTGATACCCAGCGGGGTCTGTGTATAGGGCGAGACCTCCTCGCCCACGGCGCCGATGATGCCGGGTTGCATCAGCACAAAGGGACGGCCCAGATGCGCCTCAAACCGGGCCTGACCTTCAGCCCGCGCAAGGTCCGCGTCGGGGTATTGCGTCGGCATCTCCGGAAAAGGCGACCAGCATTCGCGGGTCTCGCAGGCCTGACGCGCCCGGGCTAGGGTGGAAAGGTCCAGCATCAGCGCCTCCACTGCAGGCGGTGATGACGGGGACCTTCCTGAGCCGACAGGGTCAGGTCGGAGCCCCGAAGATCCACCCGGCGTACCTGTTCGGAACCGACGAAATCGGGGTTCAACGACTGGCTGACGGAATGGACAACGACCGTGATGCCGTCGCGCTGTTCGATCCGCCAGCGCCCGGCATAATGGAAATAGCTTTCAAACGCCGCCAACCGTTCAGCGTCCGGTGCCTTGCGCGGATTGCCACTGGACCAGCGCGGACGCCCGGCGCGGGCGATGCAGGCCGACATTCCTCCATCTGCGGTATAGTGCAGGAGCCCCGTCGCATCCGGGCCGAAAGGATGGTTGAGACGCCCGTCGTCCTCGATCTCCCAAGCCACCAGATGCCAGGTCCCCTCCAGCATCATGCCACCTGTGCCGCGCGCAATTGATCCTCGCGCACCCAGCAGGAATGGAACCCGTGCGGCACGCGGCACGGCAGGATCACGCGGGCAACCGGACCCTTGGCAATGTCCTGCGCCGGGGTGACCCAGACCTCGGACCGGTTTTCACGCCCGTTCCAGACAAAGCCGACGACATAGCCATCGTCCTCGTCGGTGGCGCCGTCGCGCGGGGCAAAGGGTGCCTCAGAAAACCAGAATCCCTCGCCCGGGTGATAGGCCAATGCGGCGCCGGTGTGCAGATCGTACTTCACCAGCCCCGCGAAATGCGGCTGCTCCAGCGTGCGCGGACGGCCCATCAGGACGTTATAGGTCCAGCGGTTCTTGCGTCCCTGCCAGGCAGTGTTGATCATCGGGAATTCGGTGTTGAGGATGTCGTCGACGATCCCCTCGCGGGTGGCGCCGGTGGTCAGGTTCATACGCCACTGATACATTTCATAATCAGTGCCCTGTGTGCCGATGGTGAACAGCAAGCGCTGCACATCCAGCCCACCGTCATAGCCGCGCGGCATCGCATAGGGCGTGCCCAGCATGACGATTTCCACCTCGCCCTGCGCGTTCACCTCCTCCCAGGCATTCGCCACATGCAGCATGTAGCGCGGCTTGAAGGCGAACCAGCGGATCTGGTCGGGGGTGCCGTGTCGGGGGATGACCGCATAACGGGTGGGCCAATCCTGATGGAATTCAAGACTGTAGCGGCCACGCGCCAAAGCCTGCGCATTGTTCACCAGCGGGAAGTCGTGCAGGATGGTGTAATTCGGGGTAATCGCGCAATCATGAGGCAAGCGCGGACCTGGCAGTTCCACCGGCATGAAAGTCTTCAGCGAGCCATCCGCGCCGATCACCCCGTAATGCATGAACGGGTGACGGTTGCCATAGGCGAAAAACATGAATTCGCCGGTTGCCTCGTCAACCCGGGAATGGGCCGAGATCTGCAAACCGACCAGGCGCGGATCCTGCTCCAGCTTGCCCAGCGTCTGCAGGGACACCGGATCGACGGTATAGACCGAGCCGCCACGATACCACATCGAATACAGCTTGCCGTTGTGGAACTTCACATCGGTGTTCGAGGTGTTCTTCATCGCATCATCGGGCAGCGCACCCTCGGGCATGCGTTCTTTCAGACCGGGCCAAAGGGACCTGCCCGCGGCGTTCTCGGCCTTTAGCCCGTCGGTTTCTACCCAGCGGTTGCGATAGGTGGCGGTGCCGTTCTGAAAGCGCACCGAGTGCAGCATACCGTCGCCGTCGAACCAATGGTATTTCCCATGCGGCGCATGCGCGGGAGACGGACCGTTGCGTACATACATGCCATTCAGATCACTGGGCAGATCACCGATGACCTGCAGATCTTGTGCAACAGTTTCCTGGTTGTTCGGGGCAAACGGCCCAGCCATGCTTGCGTTTGGGACAAACCAGTCCTGTTCGGCGGGGATGTGATCCAGACCCATTCTCAGCCCCCCATTGCAGCGCGTGCCAGCACGCCACCGTCGCGGAAATCCACCCCGTTGGCCCAGCACGAATGCGTGCCGCTGGCCATCTGATGTGGCAATTGCACCCGACAAACGGGTCCTGCGGCGAAATCCTTGCAATCGATCAGCGCCACCTCGGATTTTCCCGTGGTCTCGTTGATGATGAAGGTCACCAGATAGCCGTCATCCTCGTCCCTGGCGTTGATGCGGGGCGCAAAGGGTGCCTCCGAGGCGAACTGCCCTTCGGGCAACTGGACCTGCCAGCTCTCGCCGGTTTTCAGGTCGTGTTTGACATAGCCGTTGAAAATGAACCAGCCAGGCACCTGCACCGCCGAATAGGCATAGCGATACGGCAGGCCCGCGTATTTCTGGTTGAACATGCCGAATTCCAGTACGCGGTCATCCAGACGCTGTTCGGTTGTCTCGCCGGTCTCCAGGTTGAACCGCCAGCGATGCAGCTTGGTGCCCATCTTGTACTGGTCGAGATAGGACATCATGCGTTCATAGCCCGGCTTTGCCCCCTCGTAATTGGTGGGCATCGGATCTTCCTGGAAATAGCCATCCAGCACGATCTCGTCGCCCTCCTCATAGGCGTTAAGCCAGTGAAGCACGAAGGTCGGCGCGGACTCGAACCAGCGGATCTGGTCAGGGCTGCCGCGCCGGGGGATAACCGCGAACCGACTGGGCAGATTCTTGTAAAACCGCACGACATGCTTGTCCTGCTTCAGCGCCTCAGGATCCCAGAACAGCGGAAAATCGTTGAGGATGGCGAAGTTCTTCGTAAAGGCCATGTCGTGCGGCAAACGGGGTCCCGGTAGCGGGATCGGCACATAATGCACCAGCCGGTCGTTGCGATCGACCACGCCGTAATGCATGTAGGGCGCCTTTTTCGAGTAGTTGAAGAACAGCAGTTCCCCGGTTTCCTCGTCAACCTTGGTATGGGCGGAAATCCCGTCCTCGGGCGACCATTCGGGCACCCCGGCCTGATCCAGGGTCAGGGGATCCAGTCGATAGCCTTCGCCGCATTGAAAATAGGTGGTCAGCGCCTTGCCTGCATGCACCACGACATCGGTGCTGGAAGCGTCCTTCAGCGCGCCATGCGCCCCCCAACCCGGGCGCTGGGACAAACCCGGGTCCTCCATCAATCCGGCCCAGAGCCTTTGGCCAGTCTGCATTTCGGCCTCTAGCCCTTTGGTGCGGATAAAACGGTTGCGATATTGTACCTTTCCATCCCGAAAGGCCGCCATGTGGATCATGCCATCCCCGTCAAACGGGTGATACCGGCTGAGCGCCTGATGGAGCGGGTTCTGTGTGTTGCGAAGATAGACACCATCGATGTCCTTGGGCACTTCTCCCTTCAGCACAACAAGGTCATCGGCGCTGACCTCTTCGTGCAACGGGGTCCAAGGCCCTTGAAGATAGGGGTGATCCCCGGGATCAATAGTGCCTTCGAACCGATTGACGATCTCGACCCGCATGGCCCGGCTCCTCTGCGGCGGCAGGAAAGATACCCTTGTTGAACTCATGTTTGCCGCAAAAGGGGAATCTGTCAACGATGTTTTCAAGCCCTCTCGGAGCACGTTGGGGCAAGGGAGGCAGCCCGGATGCCGCTACGCCATGCGGGGGCGTTCGGATCCGATCGAGTGGGGCAACCTGTCAAGGACAGGTGGTCATGCCAAACGGCGCTGCTCTTGACGTGATCCACACTCGTTTCCACGGATCAACTTCGCGCCTGACGTTCGCTGCCACGGGGAAGAGGGATCAGTGACGGGCTGACAAGAAGGACCAGCCACGGTAACAGGCAACCTGTGTGTCCGCTCAACGCCTTGCCCTAACGTATTTCCTGCAGGCGGCAGCGATCTGGCGTATCAACGGGACCCCAGAAGCCGATCTGCGATCATTGTTCCGATCGGCAGCGCCGAGGTCGCGGCGGGCGAGGGTGCATTGCAGACATGCAGCATGCGCGGCGTGTCGAGAAACAGGAAATCGTGCAACATCTCGCCCCCGGCCCCCACCGCCTGCGCCCGAATGCCCGGTGCCATCGGTTGCAGGTCGGCCAGTTCCAACGATGGGCAATACCGCTGGCATGCGGCCAGATAGCGACGCTTGAAGAGCGAATTGCCGAGCTCATCCAGACCTGGGCGCAGGTTCTGGGCGATGGTGCGCCAGAAACCGGGAAAGACCAGCATCTCGGCCGCATCGCGCAGATTGACCGCGAATTTCGCGTAACCCTCGCGCGCAAGGCCCAGCATCGCATTTGGCCCGACGGACATGCTGCCGTCGATCATCGGCGTCAGATGCACGCCCAGAAACGGCAGGCCGGGCTCGGGGACCGGATAGATCATCGCATGGGCCACTCTGGATCTTTCGGGCCTGAGGCGCCAGTATTCGCCACGAAACGGCACGATGCGGTGGCGGATGCGCAGGCCCGCCATCCGTGCCACGCGGTCGGATTGTAGCCCGGCGCAAGCCACCAGACGACGCGCGCGCAAGACCCCACCGGGCAGCCGCAGTTCGACATGATCGCCGCGCTCGACAATCCCCTCGGGCGCCGTGGAAAACCGCAGGTCGGCCCCCTGCCCGCGCAACTCTTCCGCAAGCGCCTCCAGAACGCGCGAATAGGACACGATCGCCGCCTCGGGCACCAGAATCCCCTTGAGCCCCGAGATCAGGGGCTCGCGCTCGGCAATTTCAGGCCGGGACAGCAGGCTGGCGGTGATGCCATTCTCGTCCGCACGGGCGAAGAGGGCATCCAGCCGAGGCACCTCGTCCGTGCGCGTTGCGACAATCAGCTTGCCCCGTTCCTCGAATGGAATACCATGGTGCTGGCAGAACGCCTTGGTCGCTGCCGCCCCCTCGCGGCACAGCCGGGCCTTCAGGCTACCCGGCGTGTAATAGATACCGGAATGGATCACCCCGGAATTGCGCCCGGTCTGGTGGCGACCCAGCGAGGCCTCCTTTTCCACCAGGACCAGACTGGCCCCGGGCTGACGCGCCAGCAACGCTCGCGCCGTGGCCAGCCCGACAATGCCGCCGCCAATGATGCAGAAATCGTGGATCATGGGGGCCTCCTGCACGCATGCCGAACCGCCCGGCATTCCGGTGTGATGCACAGCCCTGTCCCGTCTTGCAAGCATCGGCAGCCCTTGCATGGCGAAGTCTCTCTGGTCACGACGGTGGGTTTCGGGGCAGACTGGGCGCGGGTACAGCGGAGAAACAGGCGATGGCGAATCTGCGGTCTGTGTTGGTCCTTCTTCTTTTCTGGCCGGTTGTGGCCGGTGCCGGCCCTTTCGACGGGGTCTGGGATGGCTCGCCGGGCGCCTGCGTGCAGCCGCTGTCCGACATGCGCGCAACGATTTCCGGGGACGAGATCAGATTCTACGAATCGACCTGTCGTCTGTCCAACCCGACCGCGATCCGGGGCATGACCGATGCGGTGCTGTATGATGCCGCCTGCAGCGGCGAGGGGCAGACCTGGTCGAACCGGATTCTGCTGGCCCGCACCGGGCCCGAGGGCGAAGAGCTGGCGATCCTGAGCGAAGGCTATCTGACCCAGCGCCAGCTGTGCCCCGCCACGTCGGGCCGCCCGTTGCTGCCCTACGGGTCGCGGGCGGGGATGAACGTGGAAATCGTGGCACTGTCCAGTGTCGACACCGCGCGGGCGCGCGTTCAGGTCGAACATACCGCCGCCAATGCCCGCGCCTTCTGTGTGGAATACCTCCTCGATCAATCCGAAACCTGCGTCGAGACCCACCTGAACGAAATGCGGACCCGTCTGCGCGGGTTCGCCACCGCCAACTGCCCGCAGGGCACATTCGAAACCCTGTTCGGCCAGCAGATGCGCCTTTTAGGGCCAGCCATGCCGGGTGCGCCGCAGTTCCTGGATTGGCTGATTCTGGATGTGCGCAACAACGCGATTCTCGACGGCTCCAGCGCGTCTGGCTATTCCGAAGCGCTTGCGGTCTTTTCCACGCTCTGCCCTTCGTTCCTGCGTTAAGTCCGCGCTGCCATCAGACGGTGCCCAGATAGGCGCGGATCACCTCGGGATCGGCCAGCACCTGCTCTGGGGGGCCATCGGCCAGCGAGCGGCCATAATCCAGCACATGGATGCGGTCGGCCAGATCGGCAACCATCTGCATGTCATGCTCGATCCAGATCATGGCGATGTTCAGTTCCTCGCGGGTTTTCAGGATGTAATGCGCCAGTTCCTCGCGCTCGTCCCGGGTCAGACCGGCCGAAGGTTCGTCGAGCAGCAACAACGAAGGCCCCAGCGCCAGCGCACGGGCAAATCCAACTAGTTTCTGCGTGCCGTACGGCAGGGCACTGACCTGTGTATCGGCGTGCCGGGTCAGGTCACACAGGGTCAGGATCCGGTCGATTCCGGCGCGATGCTTGGCTTCCGCCCGCCGGACCGAAGGCAGACCCAGCAGTTCCGAAAGCGGATTGGTGCGGATTGCCAGATGCCGCGCGGCCATCAGATTGTCGGCGACGCTGAGCCGGGCGAAGACCTCGCCATGCTGAAAGGTGCGCGCAATGCCCATGGCCGCCACCTGATGGGGACTCACGCCCATGATCTCGCGCCCCTGAAACCGGATCGCGCCCGTGGGTCGGTAAAGCCCGCTGATGCAGTTGAACACCGTGGTCTTGCCTGCGCCATTGGGGCCAATCAGCGCCAACAGTTCGCCCGCCTCGACCGACAGCGAGACCTGATGCAGCACCTGCAATCCGCCAAAGGCCAGCGAGATGCCGTCAACCTGAAGCGCGCTCATGCCGCCCCTCCCTCTCGCAGGCGGCGCGCGTCGCGGTAGCTGCGCCGTCCCTCGGCCCCGGTGCCCAGATAGGCGCCCTGTACCGCCGAATTGCCCTGAAGTTCGACGCTGGAGCCCGACAGGGCCACCTCGCCATGTTCCAGCACATAGGCATTGTCGGCGAGGCGAAAGGCAACTGCGGCGCTTTGCTCGACCAACAGCACGGTCAGGTTCAGATCGTCGCGGATCTCGCGCAGACGCCCGGCGATTTCCTCGACGATGACGGGGGCCAGACCCAACGAAAGTTCGTCGATCAGCAACAGGCGCGGCGCGCAGACGATGGCACTGGCCAACGCCAGCATCTGCCGTTCGCCGCCCGAAAGCAGCCCCGCCTCGCGGTTCAATAGCTGCTTGAGGCGCGGAAAATGGTCCAGCACCGTCGCCTGCAACTCGGCACGCTTGGCAGGACTCGCGCGCGAGGTGACAACGTCGAGGTTCTCCAGCACCGTCAGGTTTGGAAAGACCTTGTCGCGTTCGGGCACCAACACCACACCCAGCGCGGTGATACGATATGGCGCCAGACCCGCCACCTCTTTCCCGTCAAAGCGCACCGAGCCTTTGGTGATGCGCGCGTTGTCCAACCCGATGAACCCGGAGATCGCCCGCAAGGTGGTGGATTTCCCGGCGCCATTCGCGCCAAGAATGGCGGTGATATGCCCCTCGGGCACGCTCAGGCTGACCCCCGACAGCGCGACAATAGCGCGCTGATAGGTGACATGCAGGTTATCGACGCTGAGCAGGCTCATCCGCGCCCCCGGATCAGACCGCGCAAGCGGCGGGCGATGCCAACCAGCCCGCCGGGTTCCAGGGCCAGAAAGGCGATCATGATAACCCCGAATGCGGCATAGTTGATGGCAAAGATCGAACCGGCCAGCGCCCGCGAGGTGGGCAACAGCGAGGTGCCCCATTCGATCGCATGCGGCAGGATCGTGACAAAGGCCGCGCCCAGTACCGCGCCGATCAACGTGCCCATGCCACCGATGATGATCATGGCGACGTACTGGATGGTGACGAACAGGCTGAAGGCCTCGATCGACACGAAACCCCGGTAATAGGCGAACAGCGCGCCAGCCATGGCGGTGATCGTGGACGAGATGACAAAGGCGGTCAGCTTTGCCCGCGCCACATGAATGCCGAGGGCAGCTGCGACCGGCTCGGTGTCATGGATCGCGGCCCAGCTCCGCCCGGTGCGCGCGCGCAAAAGGTTGCGCGCGCCCAGCCACGTAAGCCCTGCACAGACCAAAAGCAGCGGATACCAGTCGCGCGGGTCCCACAATTCGCGGCCAAAGACCAACGGTGGATCGATCAGGATGCCGGTAGAAAAGCCGCGCCGCGTTTCATATTCGCCGCCCAGGTAGATGACAACGAAATGCAGCGCCAGCGTGCTGACCGCCAGATAGATCCCGCGCAAGCGCAGCGAGGGCAGGCCGAAAATCAGCCCCAGCATGGCTCCGGTGGCACCAGCAGCGGGAATGCCAACCCAGAAGGGGGCACCAACTTCACGCGCCAGTATCCCGGCGGTAAAGGCGCCAGCCGCCAGGAGCCCGGCATGGCCCAGCGAAATCTGCCCGGCGAAGCCGGTCAGCAGCATCAACGCAATGGCACCAATGCTTGCCAGCAGGATCTGGTTGGCTATGTCCATGGCCGAGGTGCTGGCCCAGATCGGCAGGGCGACCAGGCCGCAAACCGCAAGGGCGATCGGAACGAGGCGCTTATACACGGTCCAGGGCCTCGCGCGTGCCGAAAAGCCCCCAGGGCCGTAGCACCAGCATGGCAATCAGGATCAGGAAGGGCACCACATCGGCCAGCAGGGGGTTCACATACTGGATGAGCAGCACCTCGGCCGCCGCGACGATCAGCGACCCCACCAGCGCGCCCAGGAGGCTGTCGAGCCCCCCGACCAGAGCTGCCGGAAAGGCCTTTAGCCCGATCAGCACCAGTGTCTGGTCCAGCCCAGCATCGAGCGAGATCAACATGCCCGCGACCGAGCCCGTAAACATCGCGATGCCCCAGACCAGCGCATAAATAAAGTGCAGGTTTATGCCCCGCTGCGCGGCCAGCAGCGGGTTCTGCCCCGCCGCGCGCATCCTGAGCCCCCAGCGACTGAGGCGTAGCGCCGCAAACAGGCTGCCGTAAACCGCCGCGGTGACCAGCACCAGGACCAGCGACAATGTCGAAATCCGCGCCCCGGGCAGGATCTGGATCGAACTGGAATGCAGGCCCAGCGGAACCGACGGATATTGATGCGCGGCGGAAAAGAAGATCACGATCAGCCCGCGCAGCAAAATCCCCAGCGCAATTGTCGTCAGGATCGCCGCCAGCACGGATTCGCCCGTCATCCGCCGCATGAGCAGCAGATAGACCAGCGCCCCCATCGTCAGGCTGAGGATGGCCGCGAGAGGGATCGCGACCATCGGGTTTGTCACATAGCCAGCGGTGACCAACAGCAGATACGCCCCCACCATCATCAATTCGCCATGCGCCAGGTTCAGCACCCGACTGACCCGATAGATCAGCACATAACCGCACGAGACCAGCGCATAGATGGACGTCAGGACAACGATGTTGACGATCAGTTGCATGGGCTCACTCGACCGAATAGGCCTGCCAGTCGCGCACGACCTCGACCGCCTCGCCGTTCCAGCGATAGACACGATAGTACTGCGTCGCGCGGAAATGGTTGTCGGCGGTGAACTGGATCGGCCCTCCGCGCAGCCCCTGCGTGTCGACATTCAGACCCTGCATCGCCGCATTTACCGCAGCGCCATCCGCGGGCCAGCCCGCCGCCCGCAGCGCGGCCTCGACAACCATACCAGCAATCCAGCCTTCGGCCATCTGGTCGGCGGGATAGGTCGAACCGGCAGCAGCGGCCCTGATGTCCTGATGCACCGGCAGGTTTTCCGAAAACAGCGAGTTCGCCCCGATAGCATAGAGGTTCGCATCCCGCAGACGGGCCAGTTCCCCCTCGGCCTCGATATGGCCCCAGGCGATATAGTTGCCCTCCCAACCCAGACGGCGCAGCGCCTCGACCGTGCGCACCTGCGTCACCCAGGGCGCCCAAGCATATACCCAGTCAGCACCGGCCTGTTGGATCGAGGTGGCAAACGGCGTGTAATCGGCGGTGGGCGGCGGCACGATGGTGGGCGCCTGCGGCCGCATGCCGCGCTCGCGTGCCAGTCCCTCGGCCGCCTCGATCTCCCCGCGCGACAGCGGGATGGCCATGGCGACGAGGCCGAGGTCGATGTCGGTGCCGGCCTGCTCTTGCACGAAATCCAGCGTGGCGCGGCTGTCATAGCGCGCGGCAAAGGCGGTCGAGCAATACAAGAGCGGCTGCGCAGGCGGATAGACCTCGGCCGGGCAGGCCGACGACGCGAACAAGAGCGGCACACCGGCGCGCTGCGCATCTGCGATCATCGGCGCGAAAGTTGACGAGAGGCTGGCGTTGATCATCAGGCTCACGCGCTCCTGCCCCAGCAGACGACGCGAGTTCGTCGCCCCGCGCGAAGGCTCGCCGGTATCATCGAGAACGATCAGTTCGACCGGGCGACCGTCGATCCCGCCCGCGGCGTTCAGACGTTCGATATAAAGCTGCAGGCCCTCGATGGCCGGGGCATAGCTACCGGCGGCGGGGCCGGTCAGCGCGCCGCTGAGGCCGACGCGGTAGGCCTCCTGCGCAAGGGCGGTCACCGGCGCCAGCGCCGTCGCCGCCAGAAGGGCGATGAATGGTCTCATGGAACTCTCCCTTGGCCGTGTCCTCCCACTGCCCCGCATGGCGGCAGGCCCGCGCACAGCCTCGCGGACGACTCACACGTTGTCATGGCAAGGCTTGTTGTGTCAACGCTTGTTGTGGCAACGCTTCACCAGCCTGTCCCTCCCTCGGCGCTCTCCACGCGCAGAATCCTGCCCGGCGGATGGCGGATCCTTGCGACGCATTCCGGGGCGGTTGCGAAACGGGCGTTCTGGTTCCATGATCCTCGGGTTAACTATCGGGACCCCGTGGAGAGCGGGGCAAGAGGCCAGTCAAGACACGAAACGGGAGGAACCAATGTCGAAATTCCATCGCGGCGCCCTGCTGGCGCCCGTCACGGCCGGACTGATGTTGCTGGGCAGTCTCGCCCAGGCCGAGGAACTGTCGATCGCCACAGGTGGCACGGGTGGTGTTTATTACCCTTACGGGGGTGGTTTGGCGGAAGTGATCGGACGGCATGTCGAGGGCTATACCGCTTCGGTCGAAGTGACCGGCGCCTCGGTTGAAAACGTCGCGCTGATCCAGCGTGGAGACAGCGACATGGCGCTCGCGCTGGCCGATACGGTCTATGCGGCCTTTACCGGATCTGGGCGCTATGACGGGGCCGCGGTGACGGAACTGCGCGCGCTGGCTTCCATCTATCCCAATGCGGTGCAACTGGTGACCCTGGCCGATTCCGGTATCACCAGCCTGGCCGACCTGCGCGGGCAGGCAGTTTCGGTCGGCGCGCCCGGTTCGGGCACCGAGGTCTCGGCGCAGATGATCCTGGCAGCCAATGGCATCACCTACGACGATTTCTCGCCGCAGCGGCTGAACTTCAACGAAACCGCCGACGCCCTGCGCGACGGGGTGATCGTCGCCGGGTTCTGGAGTGTGGGACCGCCCACTTCGTCGATCATGAACCTTGCCGCAACCCGTGCCATTCGCATCGTGCCCATTGGCGGCGACGAGGCCGCTGCAGCAATCGCCGTTGAACCGACCTTTGCCCCCTACACGTTGCGCGCGGGCACCTATGACGGCATGACAGAGGGTGTCGCAACGATCTCGACGCCCAATGTGCTGATCGTGCACGCCGACATGGACGACGATCTGGCCTATTCGATCACCAAGGCGATGTTCGAGAATGTCGCCGAACTGATCGCGGTGCACCCGGCGGCGAATGACACCACGGTGGGCTTTACCGTCGATTCGACGCCGATCCCGTTCCACCCCGGCGCGCTGCGCTATCTGGAGGAGGTCGGTGCGGCGGTGCAGGACCATCAGCGCCCGTAAGCTGGTCGCGGCCGTCACGCTGTGCGTGGCGGCCCTGCCACTGAGCGCGCAGGAACTGGCGGTCTGGGCCGGTGACCGGCGTCTGACCACACATCCGCTGCCGGTCTGTCTGGTCTGGAACCATTCGGTCACCGGTGGGCTGGTGGCCGACTGTCTCGATGCCGAGGCGGGCGCATTGATCCTGCGGCGCAGCTATCTGCACGATGCCGCCGCCGGTCTGGGCGAGGTTCCGGGCCGGGGGCGGATGCGGTCAGACCCGCGCGGAGGGTACTGGATCGAGGGTATCGACGACGCCCTGCCGGATGGCCTGATCCTGCGTGTCGGTTCTGCGGCGGTTGCGCACCGGCTGATGCCGGACCCCTTCGGGACCCTTGCCCTGCCCCTGCCCCCTGATACAGGCCGCGTGATCCTGCGGCTTGACCCCTGATACCCCATTCCTCGAACGCTACG
>ERZ761607.4165-NODE-4165-length-13051-cov-4.232764_pt1 | contig 13051 bp, 7 predicted proteins | sample MGYA00511164_ERZ761607 | MGnify/ENA primary metagenome ERZ761607 (study PRJEB28899, sample SAMN02445080) | bioreactor sludge metagenome | biome: EBPR sludge | place: Australia: Brisbane, Thorneside Wastewater Treatment Plant | collected 2011-06-22 ...
TCGGCTCCATGGACTTCGTCCACTGCGCTTCGAACGATTCCACTTCGAACCGCTCCCTGCGTTCGCTGCGCGCCGTCTGTAGGGCGGCTTGCGAAATCGGCCGAGCTTCTCTTCAGGCCGGGAAGACCGGGGTCTCTCCCAGCCGGAATCCGAGCGGCACGGAAGCGCTCAGATGCAGAACAATCCCGAGCATCCCCCGAAGGGAGGCGGCGCGCACACACAGGCCACTCCGAAGCATTCGGCACCACCTCGGCAGGTGCAGGCCCCGTCCGTGCAACCGTCCGCGACGTCACCGTCGCAAGCGCGGCCGCAACTGCCACAGTTGTCGAAGCTGGATCGCGTGTTGATGCACACGCCGGAACAACAACTGTCGGTGCCGGCGCAGGTGCGCCCACACGCGCCGCAGTTGCCGACGCTCGACGACGTGTCGACGCACGTGCCGCCACAGCAGACCTGGGTGCCCGTGCACGCGGCACCCGCCCCACAGCGGCACGCGCCCGCCGCGCAGGTCTCGCCCGTTCGGCACGCCGGCTCGCAAGGCACGTCGTCCGTGCATCCGCCCGCCAAACACACGAGGCCCGCACCGCAGACGTTTCCGCAGGTTCCGCAGTTCGAAGCGTTGGTCTGAACGTCGACGCACGCGCCGCCGCAGCACGCCTGGCCGGCCATGCACGCGGGACCGGCTCCGCACTGGCAGGTGCGGGTCGCACCGTCGCAGGTCTCCCCTTCGCGGCACGCCGGCTCGCAGGGCGGCACCACGCACGCGCCCGCCTCGCAGACCTGTCCCGCTTCGCACGCGCGACCACACGCGCCACAGTTCGCAGCGTCGGCCTCCGTGTCGGTGCATCCGGCTTCGCAGCAGGTCTGCCCCTCGGCGCATTGCGGTCCGTCGCCGCAGCGGCACTGACCGGCCTGGCAGAGGAAGCCTCGTGTGCCGCACGAGCGCCCACACATCCCGCAGTTCCCCGGATCGGACGGGAGCACCGAGCAGAGGCCGCTACAGCAGCTCTGGCCGAGCTCGCACGGGTTGTCCGGCCCGCACTCCACGCGAACGCACTCGCCGTCGAGACACTGCTCGCCGGGCGGACACGAGATGCCGCACCCATTGCCGGCGTCGGGCGGCATCGCGGAGTCCGTCCCACCGTCGTTTCCGGGCGGACGACCACCGTCCTCACGCCCTCCGGCGCCGGACGCGCAACCGAAGACGAAGACGAAGAGCGACGAGACCAAGGCGAGACGCATGGAGGCTCCGCGAACGACCGCCAGGAGGCGGGACGAAGAAGGAAGGGCTCACCCCGCCGAGGCGGAGCACGAGGAAGGAAGCGAGGAGGTCTCGCCACCGAACGGAGACTCGTGGTCTTGGTGCGGCAGCGCGAACAATACGTCTTGGGAGCTCACCTGGTGAGCTCGTCGGCCGGTGGACTCGGGATGCGAGCCGCGGTCGACGTGGTCGGTGGGTCGGCGGCGTCAGCTGCCGACGTGGAAACACGAGAGTGCAACGAGCGTACGGATGCTAGCAGCGACCGCTTCCGCGCCGCGAGTGTCTGGCGACGCACGTTCGCGAGCGAAACGGGCGGCCGTCTGGACCGACTGACCGGTTTTCCGGAGTTTTCCGCCCGATTCGCTCCGCGGGCCCCGACCTGACATCTCGTTCCTGATTGCGATCCCGCACGCAGAAACCCCGTAGTTCCGAGGCCCCACCCGGCGCGGCGGTCCCCGAATGGGGTTTGACGGGCAAGAGTGAACCCAGATATACGTTTCGACCGAGCCGAAGCTTTCTCATGGCGACGCAACCCTCCGACGAGCTCTCTGCTGCCGCGACGCACGACATCGCGAACGCGCTCGTGACGGTGCTCGGCTGGGCACGGCTCGTCCGCGAAGGCGCGGTGTCCCCAGACGAGGCCAACGCCGCGATCGAGACGGCGGCGAAAACGGCCCATCGCACCGCGCTCGACGCGCTCGGCGATCCGCAAGAGACCGGCCCCACCGAGCTGTCGGCGTTGGCCGACGATCTGGTGCGACTGCTCGCCCCTCAAGCCCGCGAACGCGGCGTGAAGCTCTCCGCCACCGCCGACCGCGAGACGTGGGTCCGCTGCCCGCGCACCCAAGCCTTCCGCGTGGCGTGGAACCTCGTGCTCAACGCGATCCAGATCGTCCCGAGCGGCGGTCGGGTCAGCATCGAGGTCGTCGACAGCGGCTTCGTGGTCGCGGACGACGGCCCCGGCATGGACCGCGGCACCCAGCTCCGCGTCCTCGGCGAAGGCGGTCATTCCACCCGCCGCGACGGGCGCGGTATCGGCCTCGTCAGCGTGCGGCGTCTCCTCGCCGAGCACGGCGGAACGCTCCGCCTCGACACCGCGCCGGGCCGCGGCGCGCGCTTCCGCGTCGAGCTCCCCGAGGACGACGCCCCCGAGCCGAGCGCCGTGTCCGAGGCGCGCCCGCGCAGCGCCACCTCCCACGTCCACGCGCGCGCCGTCATCCTCCGCGTGCTCGTGGTCGACGACGACGACGGCGTCCGCGACCTCCTCGCCACCACGCTCCGCCTCCGCGGCCTCGACGTACACGCCGTCCGCGCGGCGAGCGACGTCGACCACCTCCACGAGCCCTTCGACGTCGCCCTCGTCGACCTCACCCTCGGCGACGTCTCTGGCCTCGACGTGGTCGCCACCCTCCGCGCCCGCGCGCTCGCCACCCGCGTCATCGCGATGTCCGGCCTCCCGCAGCTCCCCGAGACCGAGCCCGAGCACGCCCCCGACCGCTGGCTGCGCAAACCCTTCGACGCGACCCAGCTCTTCGACGTGCTGGGGTTGGATCTGGAACCGATCCTCGCGAACGGGTGAGCGGGCGCTCAACGCGACCTTCGCAACCCGGCCAAACGCGCGGCGGTCACTGGAATCGCATGCGCACGACGAAGACCTGACCCTGTTCGCCATCGGTCACCGACACGCGGCCGAGCGACAGCGAGCCATCTCCGAAGTAGAGGCCAGCTACTGCTGCTTCCGACCCAGTCAGCGCAGCGACGTCGGTGAAGCGCAATTGACTCCCCGGTCGTTCGGGCTGAAACACACGTCGGTAAAATTCGCCGAGCGAAGAGTCGCGCAACTCGACGAAGCCAGCGGAGTTGCTCCCCGACTGCCAGTGCCCAACGACGTACAGCGACTCCTCCTGCGCAAACGCGAGACCGGCAATCACACTCCCGGAAGCGAGGGTGATGCGGTCGCTCTCCAGGCCAGACGCCGCGTTCAACGAGGCGATGTGTGAGCTGGTGCTCGCACCAGTTCCTCGCGTGAACGCGACGAAGACCAGCCGTTCCCTTCCTGTCGCGTCCACCTCGACGCCGGCGGAAGGCTCGATGTCGACGAGCGTGGCCCCCGATCCGGCTTGCCACACCCACAGCGGCAGCCCATCCGTCGTGTAGGCACGGACCCGAGTCCCGTCGGACAGGTACACCACGTCGGAGCGACCGGCGACGGCGATGCGTCCGTCGAGTTGTGCGGCGAGTCCAACGTCCGGGGCCGCCGGCGCTTCGCTGAACGTCGTCGCCGGGATGACGTACGTCCCAGAAGACAGAATCATCGGTGAGCCGAACGTCGCGGTTCCCGGAATCGCACCCGCCGACGACACCAACGGAATCGGACGCGAGTACGTTCGTCGCTGGAGCCGATCCGAGCCGGCGGATGCGACGACGCTGCATTCACTGGCTCCGCAAACGGGTCGGCGCGTGGTGCTCACGTCGTCATCCACCGCCCATCGAGCGACGAGTGACGAGCTCAAGGAATGGATGATGGAGCTACCCGCCGCGAGGTCGACGCCGGGATCCATCAAGAGAACGTTCTGCGCATCATCGGCGGCGATTCGCGGAATTTGATCCGGATCTCGATCGGGACCGACCTCGTTGAATCCATAGGCCGAGCTGTCCTGGTACACATGGGAAACTGCGGGCGCGAAGACGCACGTGCTCGCCTCGCAGACGCGGTCGAAACCGCAGGGAGAACCACACGAGCCGCAGTGGGACCGATTCGTTCGAATGTCGGTTTCGCAGCCATTCGCGATCGCGCCGTCGCAGTTGCGAAAGCCCGTCGCGCACGACTGGATACTGCAAGCACCCGCGGTGCATGCGAGCGTGGCGTTCGAGGCGAGCCCGCAACTCGCGTTCGCGTCCGCACCATCGATCACCGTGTCGCAGGCGTTGTCGCGACCATCACAGACCTCGGCGGTGGGCCCGACGGCTCCGACGCAGCTCGCCCATGCACCGCTCACGCAGGTTTGGGTGCCGGCAACGCAGTCTCCTGTATCGACGTTGCCCGGGCAGGGGCGAGTCGTGCCGTTCGCGCATGCACAGCCTTCGTCGACGCTGCCGTCACAGTCTTCGTCGAGGGATCCCTCGCAGGCCTCCGTGCCGGGCACGTCTTCTCCCATACACTCGCCCCAGATACCCGCTGCGCAGACTTGGAGGCCTGCTTCACAGACCCCTTGGTCGGGACCGCACGCACGCTCTTCGTCGTTGATGCAGTCGCAGCTTTCGTCGACCTCGCCGTCGCAGTCTTCGTCGACCGATCCTTCGCAGACCTCGTCGGTCGGAGTGCATGACGGCCCCGTGTCCGAGCCCGCATCGACGCCGCCGTCGACTCCCGAGTCGAGGCCGCCGTCGGTCGTCACCCCAGCGTCGAGCCCCGCGTCGAACGGGTCGATCGGAACGGCCGCGTCGGGAAAGAGGCAGAGCCAACGTTCGTAGTCCACCTCGACGCCCGGCGGACAGACGCACGCACCGAGCGCCTCGTCGCGGATGAGCATTCCGCAGCTCACCTCGGTGGTTTCACAAGCCAACGCGAGCGGAAGCGCGGCGAGAACGAGAGCGAGAGCGAAGTTCTTCATGGCGGCAACCATCGGACGCGCCTCCGACGAGTTGCGCCCGGACGAAGAAAAAGCCGACGCGTGGGGACGCGCCGGCTCGTTCATGAAGGACGTCGGAGGGGAGCTCAAACGAAACTTCGTTCGTGCGTCCCCACCAGCGGCTGGTCGCTCAATCGCATTCGTCGCGGTTGCCGAGGCCCGTGTAGTTGTCCGTGAGCGTGTCGCGGTCGAACGCCGCGCCCGTCCACTGAACGGAGGGATCGAACGCGTCGGCTCCGTTGGTGTCGCCGACCGTCACCGAGCACGCGCGGCGAAGGACGAAGTCGACCGTGTTGAGACCACCACCACTCCAGCCCGTGCCGGGGTCCTCGCCGATTCGCCCGAACACGTCGACGGTCGTTCCTCCGCAGAAGAGCTCCCACGCGTCGTCGCCGTTGTGGTTGATGTCGCTCGACGTGAGGTCGCACGGCGCCCCGGCGGCAGCCGTTTCACCGTGACAAACCACGAAGGTCTCGCCAGCCGCGAGCTCACCTGCGAGGGGGAGCGTGAACCCTGGCGACGATGCGCCGTTCGTGTAGCGACGGACCGAGCAGATCGAGAGATCCACCGGGCCGCCACCTGCGTTGTAGAGCTCCAGTGCCTTCTGGTTGCCCGGCGCGCCTTCCAGGTACTCCGAGAAGAAGAGAGGCGGCACGGACACGATCGTGATGGGAGCCATCGCGGTGTACGCGCCATACGTCGCGGTGAGCAGTCCGGTGCCCTCCGATGCGCTCGCGTCGTATGTCGCGGTCGCGGTGAGCTCACCTGCGGGCACGACGATGCTCGCCGGTCCCGTCAGCAAGCCTGCTGGCGCGATCGCAATCGTGACGGTGCCGCCACCTGCGGGGGCCGGCGCCGGGAGCACGACCGTGACGGTCAGAGAACCGCTCGGAAGCGTCGCGAGGCTGCCCGGGCTCAGGCGAAGCGCGTCGATGCCGACGTCGAGTGCGTCGCGCGGCTCGATGCTCGTGACGCCATCCGCCGTCGTGAGCGGACCCTGGACGTAGGTCAGGGCTGCCCCCGCGCTGAGCGGGGGCGACACCGCGTAGCTGGCGCCGCTCACGTTGAGGTTGGAGTTCACGACGAAGTTGGAGCCGGACGCCGAGGCGACGGTCACCGACTCCACGCGGACCAACATGCTCTCGTAGTTCTCGGCCTGCGCGCCGCCCATGGCGACGTCGGCCGGCGGTACGACGATGGGTGCGGGCACGGTGCCCATTCCGGTCACCGTCGTGGTGGGCGAGCTGAGCTGGGCCCAGCCGCGGAAGTCACCCGCGGTGCCTTCGACGGTCACCAGGTTGCCGACCACGACATCGGTGGGTCGGGTCCCCGTGTACATGAAGATGCCGCTCAGAGGAGCTCCGTCGTAGTCCGGCGTGCCCACCGCTTGTTGCGCGTAGTAACCCGTCGAACGGATCGCCGTGACGACGAGACCCGTCAGACGGACCTCGCCCGTCGCTTCGCCTCGGCGCACCGCGTACACGGTGCTTCCGACCGCGGGGCACGCCATCGCGCCGGGGTTCGCTTCGGTCGGGCACATGTCGCAGGCGTCACCCTTGCCGTCGCCGTCCATGTCCATCTGATCCGGGTTGGGAATCGTCGGACAGTTGTCGTCGTCGTTCGGAACGCCGTCCATGTCGCGGTCGTTGACATCCAACGCGATGCAGGTCGCCGGGTCGTCGTCGCCGCCGAGCGGACAGACGTCACACGCGTCGCCGATGCCGTCATCGTCCGCGTCCGCTTGTTCGCCGTTGTCGAGCGGGCGAATGGGATTGAAGATCGTCTCGCAGTTGTCGACCGAGTCTTCGATTCCGTCGCCGTCCATGTCGGTGGCGGACGACATTCCGGAGTAATAGCTCGAGCCGTTTTCGCTCGCGTCCGGCGCCGTCATGCGCATGCGCTCGGGCACGCACGAGGGCTCGCCTTCCACGGCGCCGCAGTAGAAGAGCGGGTACTGCACGAACTCCGGGGCTCGGGTGCTCGTCGCAGTGTTGAGGGCCGCGAAGTTCGTATACGAGCAGGGCCCGCGGGCGGAGCCACAGCGCATGTCTTGGAGACACGCGCGCTTCGCGACGCCGCACACGTCCGCGTAGTCAGCCGTCGTCACGAGGTCGCACCCGGTGCGCAACGTCTCGATGAGGGCAGCGTCACCGAAGAGCGGCTGGCCGCCCTTGAGCACGAGCACCACGTCGTCGGCGCCTGCGTTGAGCACCGCTCGGTGGTTCGCGTGGGTCGACGCATCGTAGATCGAGATGTCGGCGATCAAGCCGACCGCGAGCGTGCCGATCACGTCTTGGAAGCCCAGCGCGCGCGCGCTGTTGCGCGTCGCCATCAACCAGAGCTGCTCGTCCGGGAAGAAGCCGTCGAGGTGCGCCTGGTTGAACGAGTCCGCGCACGCGAGCTCGCGGAGCATGTTCATCGAGCCGCTGCGGGTCCAGTCGGTGCCGAGGCCGATGGTCGCGCCGAGACGCGCCCACTCGGTGACGCGCGCGGTGTCGCCGTAGAGGGTGATGTTCGTGCGCGGAGACCAGATCAGCTCGACCTCGGACGCCGCTGCTTCCGCGATGTCCGCGGGGACGACGCCGATTCCGTGGATGATCGCGGTGTAGGGCTCGATGATGTCGAGCGCGCCCGTGCTGAGGCAGCGAAACTCGTTGCGAGCCGCCTCGTCGATGCCCTCGGAGACGTGCGGAACGAACTGGCGCGACGTGGTCGTCAGGTTGCACACGCCACCCGAGCAGAGCGGGTAGTTGCAGTCGTCCGTGCGCTTGAGGTCGCCGTTGCCGGAGTCGCGGAGCGGGAACGTCTGATACGTCGCGCGCTCCATCATGATCTCACTGTCGGTCGACTCGTCGAGGTTGCGGAGCAGACCGGTCGGGCCACCGCTGCCAAAGACGCTCGTCGTGCCGCTCATGACCTGACGGAGCTCGTGCCAGTGCTGGAACTCGGTCGGGGCCGGCGCACCACCACCGGACGAGATGCGCGTGTGACCTTGGATGCCACGACGCCAGTCGTTGCGGTGCTCGTAGCGCTCGTCGGTGAACGGACCCTGACCCTCGAGGGTGTACGGGCGAGCACCGGAGAACGTGACGTGATCGTGGCCGTTGATGAGACCCGGGCTCACCACGCTGTCCGGACACACCACCTGGGTGGCCGTCGAGGCGCCGGCGGTCTCGGTGCAGTCGCAGCCCACACACGCGATGCGGCCGTCGGTCCCGACGAGGACCTGGCCACCGCGGAAGACCTCGCCCGGAGTGAGGATGTCGCCCGTGATGAGCATCCCGGTGTCGCCGGCGGTGACGGTGCAGCGGCCTTCAGCCGGAGCGGGGAGAGCGTCGCCCGCGCAGGTGGTGATGGTCGGGGGCGGGAAGAGGTCGCTCGGCATCCCGCCGCCGTCGGGAACGTCGCCGTCTGGGGGCACGAAGCCGTCGGGCGGCACGAACCCGTCCGGGATCTCCCCATCGGGCACGAACCCGTCCGGGAGGCCTCCGTCCTCGGGGGGACGGTCGTCGTCGCCGCAGCCGAGGGCAAAGAGGAGAGAGCACGAAAGAAGAAGCGGCAGGGCGGAGCCCCGAACCCGAAGCGCGTACATGAAACCTCGCGAAGGCGAACGACGGCTCGGGGGAGAGCCGCGAAGGCTCCAAGAAAGCCGAAGGGGGCGGGGCGGTCAAGCCGCGGATGAGCCACGTTCGTGTAAACGGTGCGTGCGGCGGGTCGAGACGTGGGCCTCGGAGCCGCTCGAGGAGCAAGACGCGCCCAGCGTCGACTCCCATTGGCTGTGATCGGCGATCGCCGATGCCGTTCCGAGGCGACGAGCGCGTCGGGGTCGCGTGTCGGCGTCCGACTTGCCGTGAACGACGGCGCAGTCCGCAGGAAGAATGCCGCCGATGCCCTGGAGCACGGGCCGCCGCTTCTCGGGGAGGCCGAAGATGCGCCGCGAAGCGGAGGGCCCTTCGAGCGACATCCGGGACGTGCCTCGGCGGACGCTCACCCCGCCGAACCGGAAGCCGGTCATGCTCGGCGGAAGCACGTCTTCTGCGCGAAGTGGGTCCGACATCCGTGGTAGTCGGGCTGACCCTCGAAAAACATGTCGGAGATACCTGTTTGGAGGGGTGACCCTCCACGAAAGTATGTCGGACATACCTGGGTCGAGGGGTGACCCCTCCGCGGAGGTATGTCGGACATACCTGGGTCGAGGGGTGACCCCTCCGCAGAGGTATGTCGGACATGCTTGTCGGAGGGGTGACCCCTCCGCGGAGGTATGTCGGACATACTTCGGCCTGGGGCTGACTCCAGGGAGGCATGTCCGGCCTACTTGGATCGGGCGTGACCCCTTCGCGGAGGTATGTCGGACATACCTTCGGCCTGGGGTCGGGCTTCGACGAGGGATGTCTGGCCTACTTGTCTCGGGCGTGACCCCTCCGAGGAGCATGTCGACGATCGCTGGCGGCCATGCGTCTTTCGACGACCTCCGACGCTTCGTGCCCGCTCGTTTGGCCGGTCGTTCTGCGCACGACGCGCGGGACCGCGACGCGGACGGTCAGAGGTTCTCGACGGACGCGTAGAGCTCGGGGACGAAGGTGGTGCGCGGCCGGACCAGCGACCCACGCGCGCTGCGGCGACGGGAGCTCAGGCGCTCCACGAGCGGCGCCTGCACCGCACCGACCACCTCGTCGGCGTCGGCGAAGTCGTGCTGGACGGGCGGAGGGTCACCGTCCTGCGCGAACGCAGGAACGGAGAGGGACAGCAGGGCAAAGGCGAGGGCGAGACGTGACATGCCCGTGCGGACGCACGAGCCGCCCTCTCGATCTCTCGGACTCGGACTCGGACTCGGACTCGGACTCGGACTCGGACTCGGACTCGGACTCGAGCCCCGCTTACACGAACCGCGCGCCCGTTTCGCGCGCCCTCCCTCGCGTGGTACTCCGTGATCTCGGATGCGCGTCTGCCCGCAATGCGCTCGCGAGTACCTCGAAGGTGAGGCGTTCTGCCCCTTCGACGGCGCCCGCCTTCGCGAGGGGGCGCGCGCGATGGCCACGGTGCCGCCGACCGATCCCTACCTCGGCATGACGCTCGACGGGCGCTACCGCATCGACCGCGTGCTCGGTCGCGGCGGCATGGGCACCGTCTACGCCGCGAAGCTGGTCGCGCTCGACAAACCCGTCGCGCTGAAGCTGCTGCGGCCGGTGCAGGACGACGACGGGCAAGCGGTCGGTCGCTTCGAGCGCGAGGCGCGCGCGGCGTCGCGGCTCGGGAACCCGCACATCGTCGACATCTTCGACTTCGGTCGCGCGCAGAACGGCCTGTCGTATCTCGCGATGGAGCTGCTCGACGGTGAGGACCTCGGGAACGTGCTCGCGCGCGAGCGACGCCTGCCCCTCGACCGCGCGCTTCGCATCGTGCTCCAGTGCTGCACCGCCCTCGGGGCCGCGCACGCGGCAGGGATCGTCCACCGCGATCTCAAACCCGAGAACGTCTTCTTGGTCGCCCGCGGAGACGAGCGGGAGTTCGTGAAGATCGTCGACTTCGGTCTCGCGAAGATCAGCGAGACCGAACAAGACGGTGCCCCGGGCCGCAAGCTCACCCGCACCGGCATGATCTTCGGCACGCCGCAGTACATGTCGCCCGAGCAGGGCATGGGTCGTCCCACCGATCACCGGAGCGACATCTACGCGCTCGGCCTCATCCTCTACGAGCTGCTCACCGGGAAGGTGCCCTTCGACGGCGAGACCTTCATGAGCGTGATCCAGCAGCACCTCTCGGATCCGCCGCCCGCGCTGCGGACGATGGAGCCGAGCGTGGACGTGCCGCCCTCCGTCGAGGCCGTGATCTACCGCTGCCTCGACAAACGCGCGGGCTCGCGTCCGCAGTCGATGGGCGAGCTCGCGGAAGAGCTCGTGTCGGCGCTGCGTGGCGCGGGACACGCGACGTTGGCCACGAAGCTCGCGCCCTACGTGGCCCCGATCGGCGAGCCGGTCGCGGCGATGGCGCTCACCAAACGCAAGCCACCGTCGGTCGCGCCGCCACCGATGGCGTCGGGAGCGGCGTCCGCGATCCCGAAGGCGCCGCGGATGCCGGCCATCGACGAGCTCGGCGAGACGCTCGCGCAGCCGGTGGTCGACGTCGAGGCGCTGCAGCGCGCGAAGCTCGAGGAAGACGCGCGACGCCAGGCCAGCACGCCGCAGCCCAGCGTGCCGCAGCCGAGCGTGGCTCCCGTCGCGGCACCGAGCTTCTCTCCGAGCCGTTCGCGCAACGCGACGCCGACCGCGCGCGCGCCGCGCTTGCACGCCGACGAAGCGATGGGCCCGGCGGCTCCGGAGTCGAACGCCGCCAAGCTCGTCGTGATGGGGCTGATCCTGGTCGCGGTCGGCGGCGTGCTCGGGCTCGTCGCGCTGTTGCTGCTCACCTGAGGCCGCGACGGCGCGAGATGGCGAGCGTCGCGGTGCGTTCGGTCGTCCGACCGCAACGCGTATCCTGAAGCGTCGGGCGTCTCGCGCGCGTTTGCCCCGAGACGCCCGCGCGACTTTGGTATCGTGCGACGCTCATGTCCGTCGACGCGGCGACCCTCGAGCGGTGGGAAGGTCTGCGGAGCGTTCGGCTCGCGCGCAGCGTGCTGGAGGACGCGTGGGGGCTCGCGCTCGTGCTCACGACCGACGACGGACCGCTCGCGCACCGTCGCGGCGGCGTGATCCGATCGAGCGGACCCTGCTGTCGCGCGGCGCTCTTCTCGCGCGAAGGCTTCGCCCGCTGCGACGCCTTCTACCGCGACGCGAAGGCGGGCGAGGCGCGCTGCCACCTCGGGTTGCAGGCGTGGAGCGAGCCGGTGCTCGCGGCGACGAGTGACCGCATCGTCGCGCACCTCGTGGTCTCGGGGTTCTCGAGCCCGGCCGAGGAGGTCGACCGCACGAGCGTCGCGATGGCGCTCGCCGAGCTCGGCGTCGACGATGCGACGGTGTCGGACGCGGCGCGCAAGCTGCCGGTGGTCGACCCCGCGTCGCGACGTCCGGTGCGCGCGCTCTTGCGGGTGCTCGCGAACGAGCTGCGGGAGCACGAGCGCGCGCGCGAGGACGAGCGACGCGCGCGTCCGGTGGGGCTCTGGGGGCTCGTCGGTCGCTCGCCGCAGATGGAGGCGGTCTTCGAGCTGCTGCCGCGTCTGGCCGCGAGCGACGCGACGGTGCTCGTGCTCGGCGAGAGCGGGACCGGCAAAGAGCTCGTCGCGCGCGCGCTCCACGACCACGGCCCGCGACGTCACCGCACGTTCGTCGCCCAGAACTGCGCCGCCATGCCGGACGATCTGCTCGAGAGCGCGCTCTTCGGGCACGTGCGCGGTGCGTTCAGCGGCGCGTCACGCAGCCAAGAGGGGCTCTTCGGCGCGGCGGACGGCGGCACGCTCTTCCTCGACGAGGTGGGCGAGATGTCGCCCGCGCTGCAGGTGAAGCTGCTGCGCGTGCTGCAAGACGGCTCGTACATGCCGGTGGGCGCGACGAACCCACGGAAGGCGAACGTGCGCATCGTCGCCGCCACGCACCGCGACCTCGCGCGAGGCGTCGAAGAAGGCACGTTTCGACAAGACCTCTTCTACCGCCTGCACGTCTTGCCGATTCGGCTGCCGCCGCTCCGGGAGCGGCTCGGCGATTTGCGCCTGCTCGTCGAAGCGTTCCTCGCGGAGCTACCCCCGAGCGTGCCGCGGCGCGTGGCCGACGTGACCTGGGAGTGCCTCGAGCACCACCGCTGGGCGGGCAACGTGCGCGAGCTGCGCGCGGAGGTGTTCCGCTGGCAGATCACGGCCTCGGACGCGACGGAGATCCGACCCGAGCACCTCTCGCCCGAGATCGGCGCGGCGGGCGGCTTCTCGACCACGCAGAGCCCGACGGTGCGCGCGGCGGTGCGTGGCGAGGCCACCCTGGCGGAGGCGGTCGAGGCGCTCGAGCGCGAGATCATCTCGGAGGGTCTCGCCCGCACCGGCGGCAACCGCACGCGGCTCGCGAAGGAGCTGGGCATCAGCCGCACGACGCTGGGCGAGCGGCTCAAGCGTTACGGATTCGACGATTGAGCGGCACGTGGGAGGCGCCGATTCGTCGGTGATCCCGGTGTCTCTCGTTCGTGAATCGTGTTTGAAGCTCCGCGATGAGAGCACGGCGTTCGTAGGCACAGAGAC
>ERZ761607.4167-NODE-4167-length-13050-cov-5.643401_pt1 | contig 13050 bp, 10 predicted proteins | sample MGYA00511164_ERZ761607 | MGnify/ENA primary metagenome ERZ761607 (study PRJEB28899, sample SAMN02445080) | bioreactor sludge metagenome | biome: EBPR sludge | place: Australia: Brisbane, Thorneside Wastewater Treatment Plant | collected 2011-06-22 ...
GGAGCAGATTATCGAAAGCCTTATTCGCGGTGAAGATACGTTTGTCATTATGCCCACCGGCGGCGGAAAATCGCTTTGCTACCAGTTGCCCGCCCTGATGCTCGACGGCACCGCCATCATCATCTCGCCGCTCATCGCGCTGATGAAAAATCAGGTGGACTCCATACGGGGCTACAGCCAAAGCGACGACGTGGCGCACTTCCTCAACTCCTCGCTGACCAAAGCCCAGATGAAATTGGTAAAACAAGACATCAGCGACGGCAAAACCAAGCTGCTCTTCATAGCGCCCGAAACCCTCACCAAAGACGAAAATATTGAGTTTTTCCAACAGGTGGATGTCAGCTTTGTGGCCGTGGACGAAGCGCACTGTATCTCCGAATGGGGCCACGATTTCAGGCCGGAATACCGCCGCATCCGCTCCATGCTCGACGCCATCGGCAAAGAAATCCCCATCATAGCGCTCACCGCCACCGCCACCCCGAAGGTGCAGTCCGACATCGTGAAGAACCTCAATATGAGGACGCACAACACCTTCATTTCTTCGTTCAACCGCGAAAACCTGTACTACGAAGTGCGGCCCAAGGGCAAACCCGAACAGACCCTCAAACAGATTGTGCAGGTCATCAAAACCATGCCGGGGCAGTCGGGCATCATTTATGTTCAAAGCCGAAAAGCAGCCGAAGACATTGCTAAAACATTGGTGGTCAATGGCATAAAAGCCGCGCCCTATCACGCCGGCCTCGACGCCAAAACCCGCACCCAAACGCAGGACGACTTCCTGATGGAGGAAATTGACGTCATCGTGGCCACCATCGCCTTCGGCATGGGCATTGACAAGCCGGACGTGCGCTTCGTCATCCACTTCGATATTCCCAAAAGCATCGAAAATTACTATCAGGAAACGGGCCGCGCCGGCCGCGACGGACTCGAAGGGCGCTGCATCGCGTTTTATGCTTACAAAGACATCCTCAAACTCGAAAAATTTCTGCGCGACAAGCCCGTTGCCGAACGCGAAATGGGCGCTCAACTCATGCAGGAAGTCATGGCCTACTCCGAAACCACCGCCTGCCGCCGCCGATTCCTGCTGCACTACTTCGGCGAGGAATACGACGACGCGCAATGCAACGACATGTGCGACAACTGCCGCCACCCCAAGGCCCGCATCGAGGTGAAAAAAGAAATGGTGATGGCCCTGCGTTCGGTGAAGGAATTGGACGAAAACTTCGCCATCAAGCCCATCATTGACTTTGTGATCGGACACGAAACCAAGGAAATCAAGGACTTTGGGTTTGATAAAAAAGAACTCTTTGGCGCCGGCAAAGACCATGATGACAACTTCTGGAGTTCGGTGCTGCGCCAGGCCATGCTCAACGGCTTCATCAACAAAGACATCGAAAGCTACGGCCTGCTGAAAATGACCGAAAAAGGCCATCATTTTATTAAAAACCCGCAGCCTTTCCAGATTCCGCTCAACCACGACTACGACAAAGAGCTGCCCGAAAGCGACGAGCCGGCAGGACGCACCAGCGTACTCGACGAGGGGCTGTTCAACATGCTCAAAGACCTGCGCCGCCGCGAGGCCAAACGCCTCAACGTGCCGCCTTACGTCATCTTCCAGGACCCCTCGCTCGAAGACATGGCCATTCAGTACCCGGTCTCGATGGAAGACATGGCCAAGGTGAGCGGCGTGAGCATCGGCAAGGCTACGCGCTACGGCAAAGCTTTTGTAGAACTGATTCGCAAGTATGTGGAGGAGAACGAGATAGAGCGGCCCAGCGAGGTGGTGGTCAAACAAATGGCCAATAAATCGAAGGCCAAAGTCAACATCATTCAAAACATAGACCGCAAAATCAGCCTCGACGACGTGGCCCGCGCTACCGGCCTGAACATGGACGAACTGATGGACGAACTCGACGCCATCGTGGAGTCGGGTACCAAGGTCAATATTGACTACTATCTGGAAGACGCCTTGGACGAAGCCGTGCGGGAAGACATCTACGATTACTTCATGCAATCCGATACCGACGACATCAAAGCGGCCTACAAAGACCTGCGCGAAGACGAGGTGACGATGGAGGAAATCCGGTTGGTGCGCATCAAGTTTTTGTCGGAGATGGCGAATTGAAGCGGGGCAGGGCAACCATTTTTACTTTGCAAATGTACAATAGGTGTAAATTCATCCGACATGAATCCGCTTTTAGAGAGAATATCCGTCAATCCGCAGGTGTGTTTCGGCAAACCCTGCATCAAGGGCACTCGTATTTGGGTGTCTTTGATCTTGGATTTTTTGGCAACAGGTACTGGAATTGAGGAGATTTTGCAACATTACCCCCAATTGCAACGAGAAGACGTGCTGGCTTGCATCGCTTATGGCGCGGCCATGTCGCACGAACATTTCGTAGCCATTGACATCGCTGCGGCTTGATATGCTTAGGTTTAAACTTGACGAAAATTTCAGTCCCTCATTAACTGAATTATTCAAGGCACACAACTACGATGCCGAATCAGTCTTAGACGAACAACTATCAGGTGCTCCAGATTCAGATATATATGAGGTTTGCAGGCAGGAAAATCGCTGCCTGATAACATTTGACTTAGATTTCGCCAATATACTCCGCTTTCCCGCTGAATCAACTCAAGGAATTGTTGTTATTCGCACGAACCAGATCATCACGCTGGAAGTCATGAAACAAATGCTGGAGATACTCCTCCAACTTTTTGAATCATCTTCCCCCACGGGCTGCCTGTGGATATTGGAACCCCATCAACTCAGAATAAGAAAGCCAAAAGAGTGAAAGTCGGCCTCGCTCACCTTGCATCTCTCCAGTTGAGGTACTTTTACCGAATACAGACCGTAGTTATGATACAGCTATACCGGAAAATTTCGGAGTTTTATCAAAATTTCAACCGTCACGCTACCTCAACATGAAATACCTCCTCCTCCTCTCCCTCCTCCCGCTGCTCCTTTCCGCGCAGCCGGCTACCCGGAAACAACAGCCGCCTTTTCAGGAATTCCGCTTGGACAATGGCCTCAGAGTCATGGTGGTACAAAACAAAAAGCTGCCCGATCTGCACTTTCACTTTTTCACCCAACTGCCCGTAGCCCCCGAAGAAAACTTAGTCGGATACGAGGAACTCACCGCCGTCATGCAGGCCATAGGGCCGGCGTCCAAAGCAATGTGGGACGAGCAGGTTGCCCACTGGGGCGCTCTGTTTACTGCCGGCCCCGATGGCATCATGGCAGTTTGCCAAGCCCGGTATCGGGAACAGATGATGGCGTTTATGGCCGACATGGTGCTGCGGCCCGCCTTTGATCCTGTTGATTTTGAACAACTTAAAATCCGTCGTCTCGCCAAACTGAACACTGAAATAAACACACCCGCCACCGTAGCCGCCAATGTGGCCGCCGTGCTCGCCTTCGGAAAAACACACCCTTACGGAGAATTGCCCACGCCGCAAACCATCCGCAACATAGAGCTGAAGCACTGCCGCACATACTACCACGCTTTTTATCGCCCCGAAATGTCCTGTTTGGTCATCATGGGCGATGTTCGGCTGCCCGATGCCCGGAAATTAGTGGAGTCACATTTTTCCAATTGGCAACAGGGCGGCATTCTCACCCAGTCTTTCGAGCTGCCTCCCCTACCCCGCTCCACACAAATAGCCTACGTTGCGCTCCCCGATGCCGATACTGCCGCCGTCCGCATGGCGTACCCCGTGCAACTCCGGCCCGGCGATCCCGATTTTTGGAAAACCTTGCTGCTCAATACCGTTCTGCTCCAGCGTCTCAACGACAAGGCCGGAAAGTTTGCCACCGATTTTCAATTCGGTATCACACCCGACCGAGAAATGGCGCTCTTCGTAGCAGCGGCCAAAGTCCCCTCCCGGCATAGCGACAGCCTCGTAGGCCTGCTTTTGAACGAAATAGAAGTCTTGCGCCGCGAACCGCTTTCTGAAACTGAGATGGAGCGAGCCAGACAACTGCTACACGATACTTGGAAATGGACTTGGGGACGGCCATTCCGCGTCAGTCGTTTCGCCATAGACGTGGCGCGGTATCGCCTTCCGGCAGATTTTTTTCATCGTTGGAGGGAGCAGATTTCTAAAACAACGCCGCAGCAACTCCATGCCGCCGCCCGAAAATACCTGCCCGAAGAACAGGCGCACATCCTGGTGGCAGGCCAACGGGAAGACGCCGCCGCCCTCACCCGTTTCGATGGAGACGGCAGGGTAGTTTTTTATGATGTGTACGGTACCCCCATAGACGACAACAACCTCCTGATGCCGGAGGGCTTAGACGCAAAGGGCATCATTGAGGGGTACATACAGGCCGTAGGCGGGCAGGAACGCTTGGCCTCCATTTCCGACCTGACGCTGCACATGAGCGCGCAGGTGCAAGGGCAGGAAGTGAAAATGACGATACAAAAAAAGGGCCCCGGCAAGGCGCTTGTCGTCTCCTCGGTGCAGGGCAACGTGCTGACAAAGATTGCCTTCGACGGAGCGCAGGCCTCGGTGTATGCGATGGGCGAAAAACAAGCATTGGACGATCAGGCAACGGCTTCCATCCAACGGCAGGCTTGGCTGTTCCCGGAAATCGAGTACCTTCGCAGCGGTTCTTTGTCGTTTGGAGGCTTGGAGGATATAAATGGCCGAAAAGCCTGGCGCGTGGATGTAGTGACGCAAAAAGGGTACGCCTGTTCAGAGTATTACGATGTGGAGACGGCGCTGAAGTTGCGTTCGGTGACCATCGAGGCCGGCATGAGGGTGGTGAATAACTACTCCGATTACCGGGAGCAGCAGGGTATTTTGCTTCCTTTTGAAATTTTGACGACTTTTGCCGGCGAACAGCAGCCGCCCATGTTGATGCGGGTGAGTGAGGCAAAGTTGAACACGGGATTGAGCGACAGTATTTTTTTCATCAGATAACCTTTTTAAAATCAAAACCTTATGCAAGAAGATGATCTGATTCTGGACGAACCTTTGTTTGAAGACCAGGAGTGGAAACCCGCTCACGCTTCCAAAGGCCAACGCTTTGTCAACTACCTGCTCGATCAGGTGGCCATGACAGGCATGATGAGTGCTTTTTTTATTTTCAGCGGCCTTGTAGAGGTCTTTGAAGATAGTAAATTAGGCAATTGGATCATTGGAGCCATCTCTGCGCTCATTTATTACACCCTCATGGAGAGCTTTCTGCAAGGCAAATCACTCGGCAAATACGTCACCAAAACGCGGGTCGTTACGCACGAGGGCTACCAGCCGGAACTTTCCACCATTTTGGTCAGATCGCTGAGCCGCGTAGTGCCTTTTGATGCGCTGTCGTTTTTGTTCAAAGAACCCGGCGGCTGGCACGATGAGTGGTCCAAAACTTATGTGGTAGAAGATCGCTGCCTGCGGGTCAACCGCTCTCCTGTCGAAACTGTATAAAGTATCATGATACAAGTTTTTGTAACCGGCGGTACTTTTGACAAAGAGTACAACTATATTAACGGAGCGCTCTTTTTCAAAGACACCCACCTGCCGGAGATGTTTTCCCGTGGGCGTTGCACCGTAGAGGTGGATGTCAAAACGCTCATGATGGTGGACAGCTTGGAAATGACCGACGCCGACCGCGACATCATCATCCACAATTGCCGCCGCTGCACGCACCAACGCATCATCCTCACGCACGGCACCGATCGCATGGTGGAAACTGCCCGGCACCTGGCTCAGGCGGGCATCGAAGACAAAACCATTGTACTCACCGGGGCCATGATTCCTTACGCTTTCGGCACTTCTTCCGACGGTTTTTTCAATCTCGGCAGCGCGCTGGCTTTTGCGCAAACACTGCCGCCGGGCGTGTATGTGGTGATGAACGGGCGCTATTTCGAGTGGGATCATGTGCGCAAAAACCTGAACACCGGCAATTTTGAGGAGGTGTCCTAACGAATGAAAGTAAGTTAAACCTCTTCTTCCGCCCAATCCGACACGGCCTTTTTCACACTATCGAAATTGATGCCTATACCAATTACGGGTTTATTTTCTAATCGTAGGGCAGCGGCATAGTCCTTGCGCCGAATTTGCGAGAGGGCTGCCTCAGCGCTCTGGTCTATTTTGAACTCCAGCAAATAAATATGCGTGGGGGTTTGCACCACAGCATCCATTCTGCCGTCGGAGGTATGCACCTCGCTTTGAATGAACAGGCCGAGGTAGCGAAAATGCAAGTGTACCAAGGCATGATAAAAATGCTCGCCTTTTTCATCCAACAAATGGCTGGGTACTCCTTTGAGCATGGAGTTGATGACGGTGACTACCCGCGCAATGTCATTGGCGAAAAAAGCCTCCTCCAATTGCTGTACAGGAACTACCGTTTCCGGCGCGGCGCGATGAAGTAGTACCGATAGCAGATGCCCGGTCAGGGCTTGCTCCACTTCCCGGTTGGGGTAGTCAAGGGTATAAATACCGCGAATATGGTCTATATTTTTGATGGTCAGGTAGCCGGTTTGGAAGAGCAGAGAACGCGTTTCGAGGTTGTCTAAAGAATAACTTTCAAAAATCAGACCACTGACTTTCAGGTCATTAAGATTAAAATAACCCGATTCTTTGATTTTCTGAATAAGGAACGTCGGCGTACCGGTTTTGAACCAGTAGTCTTGAAAAGACCCGGACGCAAAGAAGTTGAGCACCGAAAAGGGGTTATATACATGGTCTCGTCCGTTCCAGGTGTAGCCGTCGTACCATGTCTTGATTTGAGCCAGCAACTCTTCCGTCGTAACGCCCGGCATTTCCTCCAAGGTGTATTGCAGCCACTCCTGAAAAGTATTTTCCAATTCCGGCTGCGTATAACCCGTCAGAGTGGCATGGCGCGGGTTGAGCGTGATGTCGTTTAAATTGTTGAGATCGCTGAAAATACTGACCTTGCTGAATTTCGACACGCCGGTAATGAGCAAAAACTCCAGATACGGGTCGGCGCTTTTGATGATGCTGTAAAAACTCTTCAAAATGCGCTGATGCTCAAAGGCGGTGGGCAACTGGTCTTTTTCTAAATAATCAATCAGTGGCTTGTCGTACTCGTCTATGAGCAATACGACTTTGCCTTTTTTTTCGGACAGTTCGCGTATCAACTCCCTGAACTTCTGGTCGTAGGTCGCCTCCTTGAGCGAAAGGCCATACATCGCCGCCTGCTCCTCTAATGTTTTGTGCAAAGCAGACTCCAAACCGCCCGTATTGTACCCGATCTCGTTGAACTGAATATGCACTACGGGGTGTACTTTCGTCCAATTCCATTGATTTTCAATCCAAAGCCCCTCAAACAAGTCCCGGCTGCCACTGTAAATTTCCCGAATGGTGGACAGCGTGAGCGACTTGCCGAAACGCCGCGGGCGAGAGAGGAAAAAGTATTGCCCCGAGGAAATAAGCTGGTATATATGCCGGGTCTTGTCCACATAGAGGCAGTCGTCCTCTCTGATCTTGCGGAAAGTCTGTATGCCGATGGGTAAATTTTTCATAGCGCGGTAATGGAATATGGGCAAAGATACGAAAAGAAAAAACTTGCGCGAAACCCAACTACTTAGGCCCCCTCTCGCTGCCCCCGGAAAAACGCCCGCACTTCTTCCCAGTTGTTCACGCGTATGAAATCGGTCTCTAAGGCATTGTGCGAAGCCGTGAACAAAAGCGGAGTGCCCTCAAACGAGCGCAGGTTTTTGACGTGGTCGTCTATCATGTAATCGCCGCGAAGTGCGCGTTTGTCGCCACAAAAAATGACGTTCTTCCAGGGGATAAAAGAAAAATGCTCCTCCAGCCAGTCGTACTTCTCGGTCAGCGAGTGCCTGAATTCCATAGCCGCCGAATTGATGAATACTTCGTAATGGTCCATCAACTCCCGAATGACCTCCTGGCTGCCCGGCATTACAGGTAAATCGGAGAAAAAGCCTTTGTCGTGTAAATACCCCCGAACGCGATCTGCGCCCGGCAATTCGTAAATCTTTTTGCCCCAAAACTCCATCCGGTCGGGGCGGCGACCGAACTCGCGTTCAAAAATGTCCAAAAACTTGGGATAGACGTCGGCGATGACCTCGTCCATGTCAATCAATATTCTTTTCATATAATATGGTTATTTATACAGCTTCAAGCTTATTTCTCCAAAATTGAAATAAAATTCTTCTTCAAAGTACATTTTGGAATTTACCTAAATGGACAATGATTCTTTTTCATTAAGTTATCAAGCTCGTGGCTCGCAGCTCGTGGCTTTTGGAACGATGCTGACATTCTGAGCTATTACTTCCCTTTACCCTGCAACAACACCAGCAAGGTGTAAAACATGATCTTGAAATCGAGTGCCAGCGACATGTTTTCGATGTAGAGAATGTCGAATTTCATGCGCTGCACCATTTGGTCCACGTTCGATGCGTAGCCGTATTTCACCATGCCCCAGGAGGTGATGCCGGGGCGCACCTTGAGCAAATGCTTGTAATGCGGTGCTTTTTGCAAAATCAGATCAATGTAATATTGGCGTTCGGGGCGCGGCCCCACCAGCGACATATCGCCGATGAGTACATTGAAAAATTGCGGCAGTTCGTCTAATCTCCATTTGCGCATCACGGCGCCCCAGGGCGTGCAGCGCGGGTCGCCGTCGTGAGACAGCCTCGGCCCCTCGGCTTCGGCGTCCAATGACATGGAGCGGAATTTGAAAATCAGGAAAGGCTTTCCGTTGATGCCCACGCGTTCCTGTTTGAAAAAAATAGGGCCGGGCGAAGACCAGCGCACCCGCAGGGCAATGTAGAGGTAGAGCGGAGAGAGTAAGAGCAAAAACACAGATGAGGCCGCCACGTCAATCAGGCGCTTGATAAGACGCTGCCAGCGAGCCATCAGTCCGCGCTTGATCTCGATGAGTACGGCGCCGTACAAGTGGTTCATTTTCACCGTTCCCAACAGAATGTCGTACATGTCGGGAATGATTTTTACCAAAATGCGCTCGTCAAAATCAAAGAGGATGTTGAGGATTTCACTGAGCCGGTTGTGCTCCGAGGTCTCTATGGCGATAATGACTTCCTCTACGTTATGCTCCGGGATGATCCGCGGCAAGTCTTCGATGCGGCCCAGCCGAGGCAGACAACTTGCCAGCTCGTTTTTGCTTTTGCCGTTGGTATCAATGAATCCGATGAATTTGTAGCCTAATCCTTTTTCCCTTCCGGTAATGTCTTCAAAGAGGTCAAGTGCATTTTGATTGCCTCCGATGAGGAGTGTGTTGTAAGTGATTTCACCCGACTTGAGACGGCGGCTGGCGCGCGTGAGCAGGATCATACGCACCGTGCCTGTGAGGCTGAAATGCAGCAGAAAAAGGGTAAAAAATGAGTTGTAGTAGGTAGTATAGTTGGTAACGAAATCGTCTAAAATGAGGGTAAAGAACAAAAACAAAACCCCAAAAAAACTGAGAAAAAGCGTACGGGTAAGCGTCGCGAGCCTTGACATTCGGTAGATGTCGTTGTACTGATCGAAAATACCGTAAAACAGCAGCCAGCCCAATGGAATGATGAGGATGCCGTACAGGAAATTGGGGTCATTCAGGGTAGCCGTTCCTAAAGAAGCGCCCTCCAAATGTTTGCGATACATAAAGAAGCAAGCCCATGACAGCATGGCGGTCACAAAGTCGGCAGCCTGGTACATCAAGGTGTGCCGTTGTCGTTTGCGTGTCATATCATGTCGTTGTCCCATCATACGCGGGCGAGATAGTTGCGGTGCGGAAGCTCGGTTTTGCCTTGCTGAACGAAGGGTTGGCTTTCGGAGTCCTCCTTCTCTCAGGCAATCGCTTTACCTCCTTGTCAAAAATGCACCAGTTTCACATTGTCAATCCACACTTTGGCCACTTTTTTCTCCGGCACGCCGTTTTGCACGGGAATGGCCGCCTGCAAAACGATTTGATATTGCGGAAAGCGGCTATTGAATATCGTCTGGCTGAGATTGAAATAAATTTTGTTCCAGTCTGCTCTGGCCCTGAACCCGGACTCATACAAGGTAGTGCCGGCGATGGGGCCTCCTGTTTCAAAGCCTACCAGGCCCACCAGTACATCCACATCCGATTTGTAATTCATCTCCAGATACACATAGGGAGAGCTACTGTTCAGCCCGCTCAGCAGCGGGAGCGCCACCACTTCGGCCACCGTATTCATCGAGTCCAGCACAAACACACCGGAAGCCTCGCCTTCAAAAGGCATTTCGGCACTCCTTTGTACTGCCTGCGCTGTAGTTCCAGTGCGTACCGTGCGAAAAATGTGTTGTGGCCCTTCAAAATTTTCAATGAAGGCAAACTTCGTTTCGGGCAGATAGCTCGTCATTGGACGAATGATCTGCGTTTCATTGGCGCCCAGATTCACGGTTACCGTCACCGGAGCGTAAAATGGATAAATTTCGGGCAGTTCTCCAATACCGTTGTCTTTGATGCCTGCCTGCAAAGTCAAAGGTTGAGGGCCTGTTCCCAAAACGGGGAAAGCTGTGCCAAACCGATAGGCGCCTAAAAAATCGTTGCCGGCAGATACCCACACCTCGCTGATCTTGGACGAAGCGCTGCCCTGGTTGGCCGTCGTAGTGATCTGAAAAGGCTCTATGGAAACGTATCCGGGAATCGGCTCTTCCGGATTGATGAGATCGCACCCTGTAAGAGTGGCCAGTCCCCATATCAGCAAACTTGTTTGCAAAAAAAACCTCATACTGCGATTTGTGTTATGAAAACCAGATCAGGAAGTAATTCTGATATCGCCTCCCGATTTATCAATATTTAATCCTGCCGCTGCCTGCCTTCGCTCCATATCGGCAATGATGCGCCAGGCCAAGCGGAGCGCATCGTACCCGTCTTCAATGCTCACTTTGGGGCGGCTCTGTTGCAGGATGCTCTCTGCAAAACTTTCGAGTTCCAACTTGATGGCGTTCACTGGTTCAATGGGGGGCGTTTGTATATGCACCACCTTTGTACCTGTGGCTGTCGGCATTTCCATCACAGGAATGCCCTGTGCCGGCGAGGCGTCGTCTTTATCGCGGAGTTGGATAACTTGTGCTTGTTTTTCCAACAAATCAAGGCTGATGTAGGCATCGCGCTGGAAGAGCCGTACCTTTCTCATTTGTTTCAAAGATATGCGGCTGGCTGTGAGATTGGCCACGCAGCCGTTGCCAAACTCTATGCGTGCGTTGGCTATGTCGGGCGTATCGCTCACCACGGCTACTCCGCCCGCACTCACGGCTGTTACCGGCGCTTGTACCAAGCTGAGAATGATGTCAATATCATGGATCATCAGGTCCAACACTACCGACACATCAGCGCCGCGCGGATTGAACTGCGCCAAACGATGGGCCTCAATAAACATGGGATGCAATGGCACGTCTCCCAAAGCCAGCAATGCCGGATTGAAACGCTCTACATGCCCCACCTGTACCTTCAGCCCTGCCGCCTGGCTCAGGCGAACCAATTCTTCCGCTTCTGCCAAAGTGTGGGTCAGCGGTTTTTCTATAAAAATATGGCGTCCTTTGGCAATGGCGGCTTTCGCCAAAGCAAAATGAGTGGGCGTGGGCGTCACGATGTCCACCACATCCACCGCATCCAGCAATGCCTCTATGGTTTCAAAGCGATGTGCGCCGTAAGTTTCCTGTGCTTGAAGAGCTGTTGCGTCGTCGGGGTCGTAAAAACCAGCCAACTCCCATACGTCCGATGCCAAACCGATACATTTGAGGTGAATTTTGCCCAGATACCCGGCGCCGAAAACCCCGATTTTTAACATAACGTCTGTTTTACCCGGTAAAGGTAAGCCAAAATGGTTACACCCAAATACCAACGCGGGTCTTTACTTTGTGGTATTCTTACAGAGCTGGTTGGTCGTACCCGCGACGGAAACAATGAATCAGGGAATATAAGCAGGGCGAACAAACTGAATCTCAACGATAATACATCAGCACACCGCCCAACAGGGTAATCAGTGCAATGAGCACCGAAGCCATGCGCACCGAAAAGCGAATGTATTTCACAAAGTTGAGAATATCGGTTTTAGCTTCAGGATACAAGGGCAGGATTTCTTCCTCTAAGCGGCGGGCATTGAAAAAGTGCGCCGCGCCAAAGCGGACGTTCTGCCGAGCCAAGCGCTGGTAAGTTCTCAGCACCCGAATTCTGAAATAGAAATTGAGCACTACCATGGCAGCAAACAAGGCCATCAGGCTAAAAATCAGAGCTATTTGCATGGAAAAACGGGATATGAAACGTCCTAAAAATGAAAAGTGCGAAAGCCGGGCGGCTTTGCACTTTTCGGAAAAAAACTAAACCCCAGTTATAGATCTTTCAGAGTCGAAACTCTTTACATTTTTATTTTTTAAATAATCTTCGTTTCCAAATGAAAAATCGAAGCCTTCAATTTGAGCTTTGGTTTTTAAATCGAAAATTGACTCGTGTAAATCTCCTTTGCCCAAATAATTAAATTCTTTGGCTTTGATGAGCATTTTTGCAGATTGATCTTCATAATTCAATCGTATTTTTTTTATGTCTATACGTTCCAATTTTATAGAAGCGGAAGTTGAGTCTGTCGATTCTTCATTACTTGCTGAAACATACACATTGTAATTAGGCTGACCCTTTTTGTTCACTTTTATATTTATAAACCCATCTGCAACAAAGACTTTGTCAATTTTAATTTTTTCATCAAAAAAGATAGATTTTACATTAATTCCGAATGCGATTTCTTTAGCAGAAATTAAAGTATCTTTCTGAAAAGGAGCCGAACCTTTTAATAAAAACTCATCTAAAGTTAAGGTTAATGAAGGAAAATGAGTAAAAAAAGAAAGATTGGTTTCTTTAAAGCTTAATTCTCCATTTAGCTTTTCGTTTGCAAAAGACTTAACCTTGTTCGTTATGGTTTCGGGAAAAAGTGTAGGCAACAAAAAAAGCAACAACAATAATACTACTAAAGTGATTCCTGTTATTTTTAGCACCTTAAAAACGATTGTTTTTATTGACTTTTTCATAGCACGAAATTAAATCATTCGTACCGAATTTACAATAGTTTTAAAAAAACAAAAAACCCAGCTAAATAACTGGGC
>ERZ761607.4168-NODE-4168-length-13044-cov-4.857341_pt1 | contig 13044 bp, 12 predicted proteins | sample MGYA00511164_ERZ761607 | MGnify/ENA primary metagenome ERZ761607 (study PRJEB28899, sample SAMN02445080) | bioreactor sludge metagenome | biome: EBPR sludge | place: Australia: Brisbane, Thorneside Wastewater Treatment Plant | collected 2011-06-22 ...
CTTCAAGAGATACCGCTCGCGAGCACTGGCGTTGGAGACGGAAAGCCCACCAAGATTCTCGAGCCGGCCAAGGCGCTCTAATACGCCACTCATTACGCGATACCAAAACGACTTGAGGTTGCCACGAACCGGGCCATCCTTTTTCTCGAGGAAACGGATGAAATACTGGACGAGGAAGGTGAGGATGAGCTTGGAGTCGTTGACGCCGCCATTCCGGGCAAAATGCTCCGGCAAGTGGTCGGGACTCATGTTGCGTAAGTCCGGACACTGCAAAGCCACACGTCTCTTGATGAACTCGACCTGGCTCTCATTGAAGTGCTTCTTGAGAGACTCGGCCTGGATGGCTGGTTCATCGGTGCGAATGTCGGACGGGACAGGCTCGAACGGCTCGAGCCACTCGATGTACTGGCAGTTATTGTTGTTCTTCCTCTTCTTCATCACACTCCTCGACAGCCAAGCTCGTCCAAGGTGGGGACGGCAGGGACCGGGTCAGGTCATCGGGTAATTCGGCAAAGGGGCCATACTGGGCCAGGGCCATGCGGTGCATCGCTTCCCTGAAACCTTCCACTTGAGCGACGATCTGGGCCAGGTAAAGTTGGGTGTTGACCAGGTCGGGGTCGGGCGGATTTTCTTCACCGGGCAAGAAGGCCTGAAGGGCTTGAGAGACAACCCTACTGACGGAGAGCTTCTGCTCGTCCGCGTAGGCGTCCAGCTTGGACTTGAGCGAATCAGTCAGAGAGACGGTAATGCGGGCCACGTCCGATATTTCTCTGCCTTTTCGCTGAAAGCCCCCTGAGGTCAGGTATGTTACGTAAAAATCCTATGGTTTTTTGACCTAAACATACCTGACCTCACGTATGTTTAGACGATTTCGGAACTTCAGTTCTAAAAATTCCCAGGAACCACTCGTGAGGTCAGGTAGCTTTAAACGAAAAAATTCGGATCTACGGGTTCGAATATGCCCTGGGGGCTTCCGGTAGCCCAGCGAATGGAGAGCAAGGCACTCGTGGCGGCCAGGCAGATCCTGAACCGCGGACTTGGGCTCTGAGCCCCTGCAACTTGCTCTGAGCTAATTGATTGTATTACAATGTATACATGAGCAAACCGAAGTCAGAGTCTAAATCCAGTGAGGTCCTAACGGTAAGACTGCCCAGTCATATCAAAGAACGGCTTGAAGACCTTTCCAAGGCGAGGAGTCGTAGTAAGTCGTGGTTAGCGGTGGATGCCATCAACCGCTATTTGGAATTTGATGAGTGGCAAATGCAAGAGATCCGACAAGCCCTCGAGGAAGCTGACCGCGGGGAGTTTGCCTCTCCCGAGGAAGTGCAGAGGGTATTCTCACGTTGGATTCGCTGAGTATTCGCTGAGTATTCGGTGGACGCGCCGGGCTCTGCAAAATTTAGAACTCGAAGCCGATTTCATTGCGCGTGACGATCCGGCCGCAGCCATCTTGGTTGTGACTCGAATTCACGAAGCCCTCCTCGCCCTGCAAGCGGCCCCGAAGATAGGGCGGCCGGGTCGTGTGGCCGGCACGCGCGAGCTAATCATTCCAGACACACGCTACTTAATCCCTTACCGAGTTGTGGGCAAGGAAATACAAATATTGCGGGTCTTTCACTGTTCGAGAAGATGGCCCGCTGGCTCCAAACTTCCTATATAGCTGGCGGTGGAGAGCTGGCTGGCGGACCGGTCTTTGTGGGACCGACTGGGAAGACCTCGCCATCCCTCGCCAAGGTCTGTTGCCAGCGACTCATTACTTACCGTGCTTGATATATAGGACTTAGTCCTATATATTTGAGTAGTGAAGGCGCCGAGACGGACTTAGAACAATTGCGTGTTTTTAAAAGTAAAGGTTTTTCCAAGTTTGCCCGGCGGGAGAGCATTGCTGATGCAAAGTTATGCGAGGCTGTGAAGGATGCCGAAGAAGGTAAGATTGATGCCGACTATGGTGGCGGCGTTATTAAACAAAGAATCTCACGACCAGGTGAAGGGAAGTCGGGAGGATATCGAGCGATTATCCTATTTCGAAGGGGCAGCTTAGCTTTTTTCGTTCATGGCTTTGCCAAGAGCGACCAAGCCAACATAGACGCCAGCGATGAAAAGGATTTCAAGGACTTAGCCAAACGACTCTTGGTCAGCTCCGAAGAGGAGTTGGACGCGTTACTTAGGAGCAAACTGTTTTCGGAGGTATTGTGCAATGGCCAAAGCTAGAACGAAGGTCTACAAGAATGAAGTGAAAGCTTCGATCCACGAAATTGCCAATGGCCTTCATGCTATAGGCATGATCGACAAGCAGACTATGCGGCGCTTCGACGAATCTTGCCTTACGGCGATCCACGAATTCACTGCGGACGAAATTCGGGAGCTTCGAGAACGAGAAGAAGTTAGCCAAACGGTATTTGCCCACTATTTGAACGTCTCGAAAGATACGGTGGCCAAATGGGAGCGCAACGCAAAGCACCCTGCTGGCCCTTCGCTCAAGCTGCTCTCCCTCGTAAAAAAGAAGGGTCTTTCCTCTATCGCCTGATAATGTGGGCCCTCTGTTCGACTGAGCTACACCCCAAGCTGACACTTTCAGAAAGCGGTTTTTCTGTCAATTTGGGGTCCTTGCATGACTTTTAAGACAGTTGTCCAACAAGGTCTAAGATCTTAACTGGACGACGGAGGAAGCAGCATGAACGGGCAACGAGTGGGCTACAAGCGGGTGAGCACCCTGGACCAACGTATGGACCGACAGCTAGAAGGCCTGGAGCTGGACGAGATCTTTGAGGACCGCGCGAGTGGAAAAGATCTGTTGAGGCCTCAGTGGGAAGCGGCCAAGAAGTATTTGCGTCGCGGCGACATTCTCTTCGTACACTCGATGGACCGCCTGGCGCGCAATCTCAAAGATCTTTTGGGCGCGGTGCAAGAGATGAACGAGAAACACGTTGAGGTGCGCTTCGTTTCTGAGAACCTCAGCTTTGGACCCGGCGTCGACAGCAATCCGATGGCCAAGCTGATGTTGTCGATGCTGGGCGCGGTGGCCGAGTTCGAGCGCTCTTTGATCTTGGAGCGACAACAAGAAGGTATCGCCCTGGCGCGGCAGCGGGGAGTCTATCGGGGACGAAAACGCGTGGTGACTCCGGAGATGGTAGACCAGGCGCGCCGGCGCATGGCGGCGGGCGAGAAGGTATCGCGGGTGGCCCGCGAGCTGGGAGTGAGCCGGCAAACGATCTACTCCTATCTCAAGCAAGACGCCTGATTCTTCTACTTGAGAGCGACGTGAAGGCGGTAGCCGGTTTCGACTTCGATTTGCTTTGAGAGTTCTGTAACGGCCTGAAGGGGCGGCTGAAGAGCGATGGCTACCTGGACAATGCCTTCATTTTTGAAGAAGGCGGGTTCTTTCTTGAGGCCCCATTCGGGCGGGATCAGTTCTCGGGTGCGGCGTTTGATGATTTCCTGGTTGGGCTCACTGGCGAAGCGCAGGGGCCAGCCGGTTTCTTGTTCCAGTAGATCGCGCAAGTCTTGATAACGCTCGGCCACTTGCGGCGAGATCAAGGATAGTTCAATCCAACTGGTAGCGGTGGAGAAGTCCTCCTTGCGGCTGCAGCGAAAAAGCTGAGCCTGTTTTTGCTGGAAAGCCCGGCGGATTCGGCCAAAGGCAGTGTTGATTTCGAGGCGCCCATCTCCCGTGAGGGGCTTCTTGGCAGGAGCGGGAGCGTTGGTGGGGCCCAGACGGATGTCTTGGATCTGGAGGCGGAAACCGGTTTGCTGCTGATACTCGGCTTCAACCGACTGAAAGTTGGGATTCGTGGCTTCTTCGCACTGAACTTTGGCCACCACGCGGCGTTCGTCCTGGTGAATGGAGGGCGTCTTGGTCAACGACCAGGTGGGTGGCAGCATTTTTTGTAGCGTGGTGATCAGCGCTCCCTGATTGACTCCAGGCGTGAGAGAGACCTTCCAACCTGTTTGGTGGGCGACTTGCTCCAGTTTGTCGATGTAGCGTTGGGCGGCCAATGAGGGGAAATTGAAGGAGAGCAAAAGCTCTCCCTGACACAAGTTGACCCCTTTGCGATAGAGATCTTCGTGACCGGCAAAGATCTGGCTGACGACTTGAAGGGCCTGATTTTGCTCCAGGCGGCCTCCTTTGCGGATCTTCGCTCGTTCTTTCTTGCTAAGAGCCTGATCTTCTTCATGTTCGACCTGATAGAGATAGCTGTGTTTAGCATCGGGCTTAAAACCGGGCACTCCCTTCTGCAATTGGTCTCGAACCAGCTCCAGATGAGCTTCAGTGAAGGCGCTGCCATACCAGGTGCGTGCCAGATCCGAAGTGGAATAATGACGGGTCTGGGGTGTGGTGGCCAGCAAATACTTCCGTAGAGTTTCGAAACAAAGGACGGCTTCGCGGCCGATGCCGGGCTGGGCCACGCGGAAAGACTTTCTGCCACGCTTGTTATAGGTATGCTCGAAGCTCTCACTGTTCTTGGGTAGATGAACTTGCATGTTGTCAGCGACCGATTTGGCCAAAGTGAAGCGAGCATTGGAGTCACCGTGGACGAGATAGACATCTTTGGGGGCCAGGCGAGTGAGCACTCCCAGCATTTGGGCCGAATCTGCATGGGCAGAAAGGGAATAGCGACCGACCTTGCACACAACCTGAACTTCCCGTTCTCCCAGGCGGATCGTGTTGGACTTACCATCGGCCAGGTCGAGAACGCGGCGGCCGGGACTTTCCTCATCCTGATAGCCGGTAATGAAGATGGCGTTCTTGGGGTCGGTGGCCAGGGCCGCGGCGTAAAACTGGGAGGGGCCACCCGTGAGCATGCCCGAGGAACTGACAATGCAGCAGGGTTGGTTGCTCTCGGCTATGGCCTGACGTTGCTGAGAGGTCTTAACTTCTACCGTGCAGGCCCCTTCAGGGAAGAAGGGGTTACCGATCTTTTGAATTCGTTTGCGTAAGTCCCGGTTGAGGTACTCGGGAAAGCTGGCGTAGGCAGAGCAGATAGATCGAACCATCCCGTCCACGTAGATGGGGAAGGGGGGAATGCGCTTCTTGCGCTGAGCTTCCAGGAGTAACAAGATGGCTTCCTGTGCGCGACCGAGGGCAAAAGCAGGCACGAGAACTTTCCCTCCGGCCTGGATGACCTCGGCCACAGATTGAACGAGACGATCTTCTTCGACCTTACGGTTGGCGTGCATGCGGTTGCCATAGGTAGATTCGGTGATGACCAGGTCGGGGCGGCCTCTGGGCAGGAGCATGCCCTCCACCGTCTTTTGACGATCGAGAGAGTAGTCACCGGTGAAGAAGACCCGCCCATCAGGAGTGTCGAGCAAGATGGAGCAGGCGCCCATGACATGGCCCGAAGGAGTGAAAGTGGCGATGATGTCAGGGCCAGAAACAGCGAAGGGCTCTGCAGGATTGATCAGGCGCATTTTGCTGAGCATGGCGGTGACGGTGTGCTCGGGGTAAAGAGGGATCTCGTTCTCTCGCTGCCAGCGAGACTCCATAATCTTGAGCGCGTCGGACAGAAGAATCTGGGTCAAACGCTGGGTGGGCGCCGTGGTAAAGATAGGGATCTGAGGGTAGGCAATGTGGACCAGCGGCAGGGCGCCAATGTGATCGGTGTGAGCATGGGTAAGAAGAATGGCGTCGAGCGGCCCGCCTTCCTGAATCTGCGAGAGGTTGGGGAGTTGGTCCGCCTCGTTGGCCCCCATGCGAATACCAGCGTCGACCAGGATGCGTTTTTCGGCTACTTCGAGCAGGGTGCATGAGGCACCGACTTCATTGGCGCCTCCAAGAAAAGTGATCTTCATATCCCACAGTTCTGGGTTTAGAAGAGCTTCCTTTCGAAGACAGGTTCGTTTTCGTGGGACAGAATCGGATTACCGGTTTCTCAATTCGAGGAAAATATTGAGGGTCATAGAACATCCAAAAATGGCCAGAGACCGAGACGAGTGGGTGAGAGATTGGGAAGAATGGTATCAAACTTACAGTTCCCAAAGTGAACCCACCAAAATGATTGGGTCTTTTTTTTGGTCCGACCCAACGCTACGCCAGCAAGTATTGTGTTTGCTCATCGGCATGACCATCTTCTTGCCTTTAGGCTTGCGAGCGGTTTCTTCTTTTGGCACCCTTTTGGAGGTAGCTTCGATAAAGAGCAAGCCACCAGCCGAGGTCGCCAAGCCCAAAGCTCTCCCCGTTTCTTTGAGAAAAATTGAAGCCACCGACAGTAAGCTTGGCGTTTTGGCTGAGCGGACAGCGAAAAGCCGCTTTCTGGCAGTGAACAATCAAGCCCGCCTCTGCCTATTTCGACTCGAAGCGGATGGCAGCATTGCCTCCCAACCTTCAGACGTTCTGGATCTAAGAACCATCCAAGATCCGGGATTGGACGATTTCCATCAGGGCAGCCAATTGGTCCTGCACCCCAACCTGAACGTTCTTTATGAGTGCAACTTGGACGCTACCATGCGGAAGATACTCATCCACAGCTATTCGATTGACCTGGAAGGCAAACTCACCGCCCTCGGTAAGCCCTTCGTCTTCAATGTATCTAGCCAACAATTTCGCGGGGGTGGGTCTGGAGTTGGGGCCTGCCTGGATCCGACCGGGAGTTATCTTTACTTGACCCAAAACGCTCGAGGCGGGGCGACCGGACAGACGCCGCAGATACCATATTTTCGATTAAACTCACAGGGATTGATTGAGGAGCAAGAGCTTCAGCTACGGCTCGACCTTCCTCAAGACGAATTCTACAGCATTTGCCTTGCGGCTGGCCCCAGTGGAAGCAATGATATCTATGCTTCTATTTTGCCCTCTCAAGCCGTCAGGGATCGCCGAACGGCTTACCACTGTACCGTTCTTCCGAACGGGTCCTTCGAAATCGACAGCCAGGTGCAATTAACGGAAACAGAAAGCGGCAGAGTCTTTCAAGCTCAAGGTTCAAATCGGTTTCTACGAAAACCTGCTGACTTTTGCTGGCGCAAGTGGCAGGGTCTTCATTTGGATGACCAGGGGCGAATCCTGAAAGCTTACGAGTGGTCTACGCCCGTCCAATCTCTGGTTGAGATGATGCCAGGCTATGCGCTCGGCTTGCAAGGCTTTAAAGATAAGACTACGGTTCAGCTTTTCACCCTGGACCCTGAGGATGACCGCCCTACTGCTTCGGCTATCAAAATAGACCTGGCCAGAATTTACGAGCTAAGACTGACGCTGAGTGACGCAGAGAACCATCAGATGTTCTACTTTACGGAAAGTCAAGGTCGAGGCCTCGAGATCATCAGGATTGCACTCAGGGAAGGTCAACTTCAAGCCTTTGCTCCTCAGAAACTAGAAGAGTATGGCTTGTTAAATTTTAATGGGAGTTCCATCCAGATCGTGGACGTTTACTAGAGATTGTCCCTTTATCCCGCGACCAAGGTTAAAATGAAAGAGGCCCTCATGCGCAAAACATTCACCCTCACCGCTGCACTTTTCGTGATGGGCTGCGGCAGCAGCGAGTTCAACGGCAATTTTCCCAACAACCCCATCCCGCTGGCGGCTCCCACGGCCGTGCCCGACTTTTTTTCGACGCCGGGCAATTCGCAGCTCTCCGCTTCGGTCACCGCCAACGACACCCTCAATGGCGCCACGGTCAGCCAGTTTCAAAACCCCAGCACCTCCGGCGGCACGGTGGCCATCACCGGCAACGGCGCGCTCACCTACACCCCGCCCAATGGCGCCGCCAATCTCAGCGACACTTTTACGTATACCGTGAGCAATCAGGCCGGCACTTCCACCGCTACGGTGACCGTGCAGGTGGGCCCCTTGGGCCTTTTCGTCAAGAACGATGCACCGGGCGGAGGCAATGGCAGTCAGGCCAGTCCCTTTAATACTTTGGCCGCCGCCCAGGCCGCCGCAGTGGGTGTGCCGGCAGCCGAAATCATCATTTTCCGGGGCGACGGGAGCAGCACCGGCCAGGCCGGGCCGGTGACCCTGTTGGCCAACCAGACCCTGCGCGCCCAGGACCCGGCCAACCCGCCGCTGCTCACCGGACCCATTACGCTGGCCACCAACACCACACTTTCGGATTTACGCCTGAACGGGTCCGGAGGCGTGATCGCCAATGGCATCGGCGGCTTTACAATGCGCAACTGCACGGTCAGCAACACCACCGGCGACGGCCTGGCCCTGACCAATCTCACTGGCAACGTCACCCTGAGCGGAAATCAGTTGCTGCAAAACGGCGGCCGCGGCCTGGCCCTGCAGGCCAACTCTGGCCTCTTAGGCATGGCCCTCAGCAACAACACCATCAGCCTCAGCACCACCGAGGGGATCTTTGCCAATGTGACCGGCACCTCCAACGTCACCTGGACCGAGACCGGAACGCGCATCCTCGATGCCGGTACCAACCCGTTCGGCAACAGTTGGAACCTGTTTTCGCGCAACACCGGGGCCTTCAATGCCACCATGACCGGCTGCCTGAGCGACGGAGCCAGCCGCTTCGGGTTGGAGATGCAGTCCTTTGACGCCAGCAACACCACGTTGGTCTTTGATCAGGGCATCGTGCGCAACGGAGCCGACCGAGGCATCGCCTTGGGGGCCCTCGGTAATTCGACTTTCAAGGCCCGCGTCTCCAACACGCAGACCCACCAAAACCTGCCGGGCTTTGGATTTGAGGCTGGGAATGGTGATTTTGCCTTAATGTGCCTGCGCCTGGTGGGTGTTAATTCCGACGTCTATCGGCTGGGTAACAATAATCCGACAGCCCCCTTCAATATCGAGAACTTTGTCAACTTTGGCACGGAGAATACCGGCACAGTGGACGTTCTGGGCGGCACCATCAATAATGTGGCCATCGGTTCCTGCGGTATCCCCTGAATCAGAGACTCTCCAGGCGCACCACCCGCAGCCGCTCCGAGTGCTTGAGATATCGATTGAGATCGAACTGAAAGGTCAGGCTTGAATTTTCGACCGGTGGCTGCGAGCTGGCCTGGGCCAGTTGATCAGCATAAACGTTTCCTGCCTTGATGACGGCATTCCGAACCGCAAACTGGGAAACCCCGGCGGTGATGGCCGCGTCAGCGCTGGCATACCACTTGCCGTCGATCTGGAGTTCCAGGTGAGGCAGCAGCACCAACTCTAACGGAGACAATCCCAAGGGGTTACCTGGACCCGGCGCGGTCCGCACGTTAGAGGGAATATCCCAAGCGCCATCGCGATAAAACGAAGAGAGTGGGAGCGAGCTCTTAAGTCGCGCCCTCGAGAACCTGGTCCCATCATCGACCCCGCTGGCCGACAAATCCACCGACATCGAAACCGCCTTAGAATCAAAAGCCACGGTGGCCCGCTCCACCTGCATGGGGGCGCCGGCGCCCGATGCGGTCTTGCCAGCATTGAGCACGGTGCCCACCACGGTGCAATCCTGGAGCTTGATGCCCTCCTCGCCGGCAGCATAAATCAGGCCCTGCAAGTACGAGGAACCGGCCCCCTGGCCGGTGACCGACACCGAACCCTGCGACAGAATGGCCACCTGGTTGTCGGCACTCAGTTGGGCACCGCCCTGGATGGTGACGTTGCCGTCCACCAGCAGAGCTCCGGCACCGGTGATGGGGCCTTCGATGACCAGGTTGCCTCGCACTCTCAGGGTGGCGCCGTTCAAGGCCAGGCCCTTTGTAAAGGTCAACGGTTCGCCGGACGTCGGAGACCACTGCAGCAGCCCGGAGAGTTTTTCGCTGTCCTCAAAACGAGATCGGGGCAGGGTCTGGGTGTTGGGGTCGGAGGTAAAATCCAGTTCGGACAAGGAGATGAGGGGAACGTCTTCGGTGCGGGCATTGGGTAGCAGTTCGCCATCCACTTTGACGGTGTCCTTATCAATGTCCACCGAGCCGGCAGAATGGCCCGTGCCCACAATGGTGGACTGGCCTTTTAAGACCAGGGCGGCGCCGCCGGCGTCGTCGAGGCCCTGGGTCATCATTTCGGCAGGGCCCAGGCTGTCCAGATCCAGGCCGGCGGTGGGGTCAAAGCCGGCGGGGACCGAGCCCAAGACCAGGCCATTCTGCGATCGGATGGGGCCGGAGCTGGCGATGGCATAGGGAAAGGGTGGGGCGGCAATCAGGGCCCGACAAGTTGAGGTGTAGCCATTGCAGTGTCCGGTGCTGGTCAAAAGCAGGGCTCCAGGCGGGCAATTTCTGACGATGAAATCGCCGCGCACATTGTTGACTGAGGCGTTGGGGCGGGAGGGGTCAAAGGTCAGCGAAAAACCGGCTTTGGGATCGTGGGTGTGGGGCATGGTGCGCTCCAGCGAATAAGTCTGGGCCGTGGTGCCCCAGTTGGCGTCCTGGCGCACCCGGGCGATGGCCTCCGCGATCCCCGATTGGGCCAGGTTTTCGGCCTGGCTGTGAAACTCCAGATGACGGGTGAAGCGCTGGCGGACGAGAAAACGCTCGGCCAGGGCAAAGGTGAGCGAGGCCGCCAGGGCGATCAAGATCAGCAAAATGGGCAGCGTTTTGCCGGCGCGTTTCATAGGCGAAAGCCTAGCGCCGAACGAATGCGCTGCTGACTCAAAGCTCCGCTGGCATTGCGAATGGGCACATCCAGAGTGACTACGACCTTCCCTTGCTCGAATTTTACTTCAAGAAGAGTAACTGTGGCAAAGGGCCGGCGCTGCCAACCGGTCTGGCCAACCAAGACGGCCTGAATGGCAGCCGCCTTCAAAAAGGCGGGCGAACCGTTCGGAGCGCCAGGAGAGGGTCGGTAAGCCCGCACCAATTTCCCATCCAGGTTGCCGTAAAGAACGGGATGTTGCAACCAGAGCCGCTGGATCGTCGCTGTGTTCGAGTCCTGTTGGCCAATGCAAAGTGTCAACGCGGAAGAATCAACTTCAACCCCCTCGCTGGCGCTGGACAACAAGTCTCGGCGGATGGTTTGCAAAGCGGTGAGGGCTATCAATTGTCGGTCGGAAGCCTCTTCAATCCAGAAAACTTTGCGCAGCAAGGTGTTCAAGAGCATCGTTGCTGCCGTCAAAAGCACCAATCCAATGGCACTGGCCACCATCAACTCCAACAAGCTCAACCCGCGCTTAGAACTGTGCATCGCACACCTGACGGCTTTGCTCGACGAACAAAGAGCGGCCTCTCTCTTTCCAGACCACCTTGACCTCAAGGCGGCGCAACTCCTTGGGGGCAAACCCGGGCACTTCGGCAACTCTCAGAGAGATTTCATAGACAGCGCCATCGCCACCCTCGATGTTCGCTTGAGGATAGGCCCCTGGAGGCAAGGCCTGGGCTGATTGAATGCGAGCCTCCTCCAAATGAAAGGCTGCCAGGCTCGAGGCAAACTCGCGATGACGGGATTGGCGCAATGGCTGGGCTGTACTCAAAAAGAACATCAGAATGATGAACGCGAGCGCTCCCAACAGCGTGGTTGAAACAATCACCTCGACCAAGCTCATCCCCAATCGTTTCATAAACTTTCAACCACCTTGGCGAGCGGATATAGCATGAGCAAAGCAAATCCGCCCAAAATGAATCCTAAAATCAAAATGACCAGAGGCTCCAACAAAGAAAGCGCTGACTCCAGAGAATTCTCCATCTCTTGACGATAAAACTCAGCCACCTTGTAGAGCAGTTCAGGGAGTTGACCACTCTCCTCACCAACATTCACCATTTGGATCAATAAAAGGGGCAGGATGTTGACTCGGGAAATGGCCACGGAGAGACTCTCACCGGCCTCGAGGCCCTGTACGATGGTTTTCTCATGCAGGCGCATCAGCAGCGAACCACTCGCTTGGGCGGATGGCTTCACCGCACTCAAGGCAGGGATACCTACTTCGAGTTGGCTGGCCAGCGCACTCGCGAAACGAGCGGATGTAGCGGCCTGGAGACTGTGCCCCAAACTGCGCCCCCAAGGGCTGACCAGAATCAGTGCTTCTGCGCCAGCCAGCAAGCCTTCCCAACTTCGGCCGCGAGCATAAACACCCTGAAAATACTGACCGAAGTGCGGAACCTTCTGCAGCAACTGCAGCAACGAGCGAAAGAAGACCTCGCGCTGTTTAGGTAGGCCCAGAACACAGAAGAATAGGGCCATCACCGCCAGTATGACCATCCAGAACAAAGGTTGCTGGGTAGCCTGCATCAGCTTGAGAACGCTGGCGAAGAGGCCACTGGCTTCGATTTGTAGGTTCTCGACCAACTGCAAGTAAGCACGAAACACAAACCCTGGCAAGAAAAGCACCAGAACGACCATCGCCAGAACTAAGGTGAATGCCGGTTGGAGCAAGGCGCTGCGAATTCTTTGCTGAATGCCCAATCGTTGTTGCTCGACTTCGGCCAATCGGGTGAGCGTAACGTCCAGGTGGCCATTTTTCTCGCCTAACATTACGCTGGCCAGTTGAAATGGGCTAAAGACTCCCTCGCATCGCTGCATGGCGTCGCTCAAAGCCCGACCTTCCTGCAATTGGCTTCCTAGCGAGTGGCACAAAGTGGCCAGAGCGGGTTCTGAATCCTGCTCGAGCAAATGGAGGGCCCGGACCAGGCCAATTCCACTGGAGTGCATAACGGCCAGCGTCCGAAAATAGCGAAGCAATCCTTCACCGGAAGGGAGACGCCTGACCCGAGATGCAACTCTCGTCCCCATGATCGACGATTTCTGCTTGAATCGACACCTGCCCCCCGATGGCTGGAAAATCTATTCTCGAGGGGGAGCTTCAAACCGGGCCGAAAATACCGAGGAATGAAAAAGGCCTGGTGGCATGGACTGCTCGTATTGCTCCTGATCAGGGTGCTAGCGGCTGAAGAACCGACGACGGTAAAATTCCTGGTCGACCCACCCGATTTCAAGGTTTATCGAAAAGCTACCGTTACCGGAGGCCTGAGGCCGGGTCAATTGAGTGCTCAACCCCAAGAATCGGAATTAGCCCAGTCTCAAGGCGGCTACTGGGTTTTGCCCCCTGAGTGTTTCAAAACGGATAGTTTTGATCTGGTTTTTCGAGCACCTGGCTACCAAGACGAAACCAAAAACTTCAAAAAATTTGATTTCCGACCGGGCGCCAATAGCTGGCCCAAGGATGGCCAGGTCCTGGTCTTACA
>ERZ761607.4169-NODE-4169-length-13044-cov-3.504966_pt1 | contig 13044 bp, 13 predicted proteins | sample MGYA00511164_ERZ761607 | MGnify/ENA primary metagenome ERZ761607 (study PRJEB28899, sample SAMN02445080) | bioreactor sludge metagenome | biome: EBPR sludge | place: Australia: Brisbane, Thorneside Wastewater Treatment Plant | collected 2011-06-22 ...
GGCCTATGGTATGCTTGCGGAACCGGTCCGGCGGGGCTGTTGTGATGCGCGCGGGGAAACGCGATGCGTTTCCTGGTCCGCCCGAAGCAGGCAGGATTTCGGGTTGTCCTGGAACAATTTCCCGCCAGCGGATGGCTGAAAACACCTTTCAGCACCCTGCCAGGGCCCGGCCGCGCGTTCAGCCGTCCTGCGCCGGGTGAACGCGCGACAGGTGGACAGCGGTCGGGACAACGTCCTGCCCCCGGGGGGCCTGCGTGACCGCGCCCCCGCGCGCCGCAGGTCGATCCGCAGGTCGGGGGCACTGCCCCTTTCAGGTCGGCGCCGCTGCGCCCGGGGTTTGGCCGCTGCACCGGTCCCGCGCTGGCAGGGCGCGCGGCGTTTCGGGGGCGCCTGCCGGGGTTTCGTCTGCCCTGAGGGAGCCGTCAGATCAGCGGCGATGCGGCGATGCGTCGTCGGATCATCTCGGCCAATGTCCGCCGGTCGCCGGTGCGTCCAGCCTGTCGCGCGGCTTCTGCCAGCGGTTCGTCGCTGAGGCTGCGTCCGATCGAGGCCAGGAACTGCCCGGCGTAGCGCAGGTCTTCGGGGTCGTCAGACCTGCCCAGAAGGTCCCCCGCCAGCGTCAGATCGTCACGCAGCGCGAGCGGATCCGCCCCGGCGTTGCGGTCGACCTGCCCGAATTCGGGCAGCATCGGGTTGTGCCTCCAGTCGGTGATGCTGTCTGCATCGCCCGCGTCGCCGGTCAGGCTTGCCAGATGGCGGGTAAAGGACAGTGGCTTGGCCAGAAAGGCATCCGCCCCCGCCCTCTGCGCTGCGCCGTCCAGCGTCGGATCGCCGCTGATCGCCACCACGCGCCCGGGACGCGCGGTCGAGCGGGCCATGGCGCGGATCAGATCCAGCCCCGAGCCGTCCGGCAGCCCGAGGTCGATCAGGGCGATGTCAGGCCGGTAGACACGCAGGTGCAGCGCCGCACCGGCAAGCGATTCGGCCCGGCGCAACCGGATGCCCATGCGTCGGCACAGAATGCGCACGGCTTCGGCAGCGTGGCGCGAATCCTCGACCAGCAGCAGCGTGCGGGGCGGCGCGGCAAAGGCGCCTGCGGGATAGGCCAGCGCCCGGGGTTGAGGCGGGCGGGGAAAGGCGGGTTCAGGCAGGGAAGGGTTTGGCATGGCAACGACTCCTTGTCCGTGTCCAGTCTGGCGCCCAATGGCTAATCCGCGGTTAACGCGCTGCGGCCTCGCGTCGCTTGCAATTTGGCCCTCGCAGGCTATTGAAGCCGCAGCGCAGCACAGGATTTTCCCCATGATCGGACGTCTCAACCATGTCGCCATCGCCGTGCCGGACCTTCAGGCCGCCGCAGCCCAGTACCGCAACACGCTGGGTGCCGAGGTGGGCGCGCCGCAAGACGAGCCCGACCATGGCGTGACCGTGGTCTTCATCACCCTGCCCAACACCAAGATCGAGTTGCTCTATCCCCTGGGAGAGTCGAGCCCGATCAAGGGCTTCCTTGAAAAGAACCCGTCCGGCGGCATCCACCACATCTGCTATGAGGTCGAGGATATCCTTGCCGCGCGTGACCGTCTGAAGGCCGAGGGTGCCCGCGTTCTGGGCAATGGCGAGCCGAAGATCGGTGCCCATGGCAAGCCCGTGCTGTTCCTGCACCCGAAGGATTTCAACGGCTGCCTCGTCGAACTGGAGCAGGTGTGATGCCCGTCTTTTCGGCCTTTGTCCTCTTTGCCTTCCTGTGGTTCCTGACCTTCCTCGTGGTGCTGCCGCTTCGGCTGCAAACCCAGGGCGAGGCGGGCAGCGTGACCCCGGGCACGCCGCAATCCGCCCCGGCCAATCCGCAGATGCGCCGCCGGGTCGTCGTGACCACGATTGTCGCAACCCTTCTTTGGGCGCTGCTGGTCTGGGTCATCACCAGCGGCATCGTCACGGTCAACGACGTGGATGTGCTGAACCGCTGGCTGCGCGGCTGATCAGCGGGCAATCCGGTGATAGAGGTGGGTGAAGGTCGCCGCACCGAACACCGGAATCACCAGATTGAGCAAGGGGATGCTGAGCGGTATCGCCATCAGCACCCCGGCTGCCCAAAGCGTGCCGCGGTGCTGCCGCCAGAGCGCGCGCGCGTCGTCGGGGGACTGGCGTCGCAGCGCGACAAGCGTGAAATACTCGCGCGACAGAAGCCATCCGTTGATCAGCCAGAGCCCCACCATGCCGACCCCGGCGGAAAAGACGAACAGGATCATCCCGAGCAGGTTCAACACCACCAGAACCACGAAATAGCGCAGCGAATCGATCAGGACCGGCCAGAAACCGGCCGGGCTGGCCGGGGGCAGATGGGGGTAATGCGCGGCCTCGACGGCATCCGCCACATCATCGAGGAAGAGGCCGGTAAAGGCCGACGCGACAGGGACCATCAGGAACACCGACAGCCCCAGCATGAAGAGGATCGAGGCAAACGACAGCAGGGCCGCCAATCCGTTGACCTCGCCGACCACAGGCAGGGTCAGGGTGTCCGGCGTGAACCATCGGATGGCCCCCAGGACCAGCGCATACATCCCAAACAGCAGCGCGACGGCCAGGGCGAGGCCCAGCCAGATGGCCCGGCGAAAGCGTGGATCGCCGGTTTGCAGAAGGGCTGCGGAAAAGGCGTTCAGGATCATGCGCTTGGCCGGGTGACGCGTGCGGCAAGGTCCGGTCGCGCGCGTTCGGGCGGGGTGGCGGGGCAGGTGCCCAGATGGACAAAGCCCGCGATGGCCTCGCCCGGGGCCAGGCCCAGACCCTCTTCGACAAAGGCGCGGTCAAAGGCGGCCCAGCCGGTGACCCAGGCCGCGCCCCAGCCCGAGGCCAGCGCTGCATTGACAAGGCTGAGGCAGACCGCCCCGGCCGAGAGGATCTGCTCCATCTCGGGGGCTTTCTCGGATGGGACCGGCGCGCTGACCACCGCCACGATCAACGGTGCGTTCAGCCAGCTCTGGGCGGATTTCTCGATCTTTTCCGGGGGGATGGCCAGGGCAGGCCCACAGCGTCGCAGCAGGTCGACCAGACGCGCGCGCGGGGCCTGATCGATCACGATCAGACGCCAGGGTTCCAGCGCGCCATGATCGGGCACGCGCATTGCGGCGGTCAGGATGCGCTCCAGCGCGGCGCCCTCGGGCGCGGGCGCCCGCAGAAGCGCAGGCGGCGACGAGCGGCGGCTGAGAAGAAAGTCCATCACGGGATCGGTCTGCGGCATGGGGCACCTCCGGCCCCTGAGATCGCAACTTTGCCAGAGGGTTGCAAGGTCGCTTGCCCCCGCGGGCGAAACATTCGAGGATGCGCGAAAATCGGGAGGTGCCGCCATGCCGATGGCCGATCTGGGCGATCTGGGTCTGCATTACCAGCTTTCGGGGCCCGACTCGGGCGCGCCGCTGGTGCTGATCCATGCGTTGGGAACCGATCTGCGGTTGTGGGACGGGATCCTCGATCTGTTGCCCAAGGGGTTGAGAGTGCTGCGATTCTCGCTTCGCGGGCATGGCCTGTCCGATGCGCCGCCCGCGCCCTATGCGATGGGGGCACTGGTGCGCGATGTCGAACGGCTGATGGACCTGCTGGCCCTTCGGGATGCCGTGGTGGTGGGGTTGTCCATCGGCGGGTTGGTGGCGCAGGGGCTGGCGGTGAAACGGCTGGATCTGGTGCGCGCGCTGGTGCTGTCGAACACCGCGGCCCGGATCGGCAACGCCGACATCTGGGGTCAGCGGATCGCGCTGGTCGAGGCGCAGGGCGTCGAGGCCGTGGCGGACGCGACGATGGAGCGCTGGTTCGCGCGCCCGTTTCGCGCGACACCCGAGGCCCGGCTCTGGCGCAACATGGTGACCCGCACGCCGCTGGCCGGCTATCTGGGCTGCTCGGCGGCGATTGCCGGAGCGGATTTCTACACCACCACGGCGGGGTTGCGGCTGCCCGTTCTGGGCATCGCGGGCAGCGAGGATGGCTCGACCCCACCCGATCTGGTGCGCGAGACCCTTGATCTGGTGCCGGGCTCGCGCTTCGTGCTGATCCGCGGCGCCGGGCATCTTCCCTGCGTGGACCAGCCACAGGCCTGGGCCGAGGCTGTCGGACAATTCCTGCAGGACATCGGGCATTGTTGAGAAAGTGATATCATGGCGTCTGAAATTGGCGTCGTTTCCCGCTGTAAAGAATGTCAAACGTTTGAAAAGTGAAATGACGCAACGCCTCCCCATGGCCTTTATCCTGACGACGCTGACGCTGGACGCGATCGGTTTCGGGCTGATCATGCCGGTCATGCCTGAACTTCTGCGCGCGGTGACCGGGGGCGATCTGGCGCGCGCGGCGCTGTGGGGCGGGCTGCTGACCGGGGGATTTGCGGTCATGCAATTCCTCTTTGGTCCGCTGATCGGCAATCTCAGCGACCGGTTCGGGCGCAAGCCCGTGTTGCTCGCCTCGCTCGCCGTGCTGGCGGTGGATTACACGGTGCTGGCTCTGGCGTCGACGCTCTGGCTGATCTTTGCCGCGCGGCTGATGACCGGAATTGCGTCGGCCACGTTCAGCACCGCGTCGGCCTATATCGCCGATCTCTCGACACCCGAGCAAAAGGCGCAGCGGTTCGGCCTGATCGGTGCGGCCTTTGGCGCGGGCTTCGTGATGGGTCCGGCCATCGGCGGGTTGCTCGCGGGGCTGGACCTGCGCGCCCCCTTTGTCGCGGCGGCACTGGTGGCGGCGGCGAACCTGCTGTTCGGTGCGCTGGTCATGCGCGAATCCTTGCCCCGCGCGCGCCCTTTCGACTGGCGGCGCGCCAATCCCTTCGGGGCGTTTCGCGCCATCGGGCGGCTGCCGCAGCTTGCGCGCTATCTGGTGATCTACACCGCGCATGAGTTCGGCTTTGCGGTCTACCCGGTGATCTGGGCCTATTTCGGCATTGCCCGGTTCGGTTGGAGCGCGACCGAGGTTGGCCTGTCTCTGGCCTTCTATGGCATTGGATTCGCGGTGGTTCAGGGCGCCTTGATCGGCCCCGCCCAACGGTTTCTGGGGCGTGGGGGCACGATGGTCGCGGGGCTTTGCGCAGGGATCCTGGGGCTGTTGGCGATGGTCTGGGTGGCGGACGGGCGCCTCGCGCTGGCGCTGATCCCGCTGTCGGCGCTGGCCGGACTGGTGATGCCGTCCCTGCGCGCGACCATGTCGGATCTGGTCGCCGTCGACCGGCAGGGCGAGTTGCAGGGCGCGCTGTCCTCGCTGCGCGCGATGGGGATGATCGCCGCCCCGCTGGTCTATAGCCAGGTCTTTGCCGCCACCACCGGAGCGGCCGCGCTGATCGATCTGCCGGGCGCGGTCTTTGCCATTCCTGCCTTGCTCAACCTGCTGGCGCTGGTCCTGATCCTGCGCCGCCCCTCTGGAGGCCTGCCATGAACCTCTCCTCGCTCGCCCTTGCCCGTGCCGAAGCCGGGCGTCCCGTGCGTGTGGCGCTGATCGGCGCGGGCAAGTTCGGCTCGATGTTTCTGGCCCAGGTCCCGCATATCGCCGGGCTTTCGGTGACGCATATCGCGGATCTGGACCCCAGGCGGGCGCGCGCCGCCTGCCGGTCGGTCGGCTGGAGCCCCGAGCGCATCGCCGCGACGACCTTTCTGGACGACGGGCTGGAGGCCGCGCGCGCCCCTGTGGATGTGGTGATCGAGGCCACCGGCGCGCCCGAGGCCGGGCTGAACCACGCCCGCGCCGCGCTGGACGCCGGGCGCCATGTGGTGATGGTCAATGTCGAGGCCGATGTGCTGGCGGGTCCGGTGCTGGCGGCGCAGGCGCGGGCGGCGGGGCTGGTCTATTCCATGGCTTACGGCGATCAGCCGGCGCTGGTGGCCGAGATGGTCGACTGGGCGCGCGCCGCCGGGTTTCAGGTCGCCGCGGCGGGGAAGGGGACGAAATACCTGCCCGAGTATCATGCTGTCACTCCCGACGGCGTCTGGCCCCATTACGGCATGACCCCCGAGGCCGCGCGCGCCGCGGGGATGAACCCGCAGATGTTCAACAGTTTTCTGGATGGCACCAAGTCGGCGATCGAGATGGCGGCGATTGCCAATGCCTGCGGCCTGGATGTGCCCGAGGGCGGGCTGGCCTTTGTGCCCTGCGGGGTCGACGATCTGGCGCGGGTGCTGCGCCCGCGCGCGCTGGGCGGGCAACTGGAACGTGACGGCATGGTCGAGGTGGTCAGCTCGCTGGAGCGCGACGGTCGGCCGGTGTTTCGCGATCTGCGCTGGGGGGTCTATGTGATCCTGAAGGCGCAGAACGACTATGCCGCCGCTTGCTTTGCGCAATACGGGCTGAAGACCGACGACACCGGGCGCTATGCAGCGATGTACAAGCCCTTTCACCTGATCGGCATGGAACTGTCGGTCAGCGTGCTGTCCGCCGCCCTGCGCGGCGAGGCGACGGGGTCCAGCCGCGAATGGCGCGGCGATGCGGTGGCGGTGGCCAAGCGCGACCTGAAAGCGGGCGAGGTGCTGGACGGCGAGGGTGGCTATACCGTCTGGGGCCGCGCCTGTCCGGCGGCAACCTCGGCCCGGCGGGGGCTGCTGCCGATCGGCCTTGCCCATCGCGTGCGGCTGCGGCGCGATGTGGCGCGCGGTGAAAACCTGGGCATGGCCGATGTCGATCTGGACGAATCGCAGACAGCTGTGCGTTTGCGCCGCGAGATGCTTGCCGGTTGGGCAGGGTCACGCTAGTTTTTTCCACTGTCGCGCCCATTTCAGGGCAGCGGGGCCTTGCCTCGTGGGCACGCAAAATCGTCACTTGAGCTTTTGATCACAACTTCGCACAGTCGCAGGAAAGGTCTTGAGAGCCTTTGCGACAACAACCGCCCGAAAAGGGCCCAACGGAGAGACCGGACGTATGACGAAACTTCTGACTTCGACCGCATTGACCGCGCTCGTGCTGAGCGCTGCCGCCGCCCAGGCGCAGGTTGTCAATGTCTACAACTGGTCGGACTATATCGCCGAAGACACGCTGGCGGCCTTCACCGCCGCGACCGGGATCACTGTCAACTATGACGTCTATGATTCGAACGACACGCTGGAAGCGCGGATGCTGGCGGGGTCGTCGGGGTTCGATGTGGTCGTGCCGACCGGCGACTTCCTGCAGCGTCAGATTTCGGCCGGCGTCTATCAGCCGCTGAACCGTGACCTGCTGCCGAACCTGGCCAACATGGACCCGGCGCTGATGGCGTTGGCCGAGGCCTTTGACCCGGGCAACGCGCATTCGGTGATCTACCTGTGGGGCACCACCGGGATCGGCTATAACGCCGCCGCGGTCGCCGCGCGCATGGGCGAGGATTACGAGGTCAACTCGTGGGATATCCTGTTCAACCCCGAGATCGCCAGCCGCTTTGCCGATTGCGGCATTGCCTGGCTGGACTCGCACACCGAGATCCTGCCCGCAGCCCTGCGCTATATCGGTCGCGAACCGGTCACCACCTCGGAGGATGATTTCAACGCCGCCGCCGAGATGCTCCAGCAGGTGCGTCCCTTCGTGCGCTACTTCCATTCGTCGCAGTATATTTCCGACCTGGCCAACGGCGAGATCTGCCTGGCCATCGGCTGGTCGGGGGACATCCTGCAGGCCGCCACGCGCGCCGAAGAGGCGGGCAACGGGGTCGAGGTGGGCTATGCGATTCCCAACGAGGGCGCGCATCTGTGGTTCGACCTCTTCGCCATTCCGGCCGACGCCCCGAACCCGGAAGGCGCGCATGCCTTCATCAACTTCATGATGGATGCGCAGATCGCGGCGAACAACACCAACTATGTCGCCTATCCCAATGCGAACGCCGCCTCGACCCCGCTGATCGACGAGGCGATTCTGAACGACCCGACGATCTATCCCTCCGACGAGGCCCGGGCCGGTTTCTGGACCCTGCGCCCCTATGACAGCCGCACCGACCGGGTGGTGACCCGCATCTGGACCCGCCTGCGCACCGGGCAGTAAGCCCCTTGGCCCCGTCCGCGTGTTGCGGGCGGGGTCCTTTCGTTCGGAGGCCATTTCATGCCCAGCAATCCCGCGATCGCCGCCAACACCCGCCCCTGGCGCGATCCTGCTGCCAAGCCGTTCATTTCGATCAAATCCGTCACCAAACGCTTTGGCGATTTCACCGCCGTCAACGATGTGAGCCTCGACATTTTCCGGGGGGAATTGTTCTGCCTCCTGGGTGGATCGGGCTGCGGCAAGTCCACGCTCTTGCGCATGCTGGCCGGGTTCGAAACCCCGACCGCAGGCCAGATCATCATCGACGGTCAGGACATGGGCCGGGTGACGCCGGACAAGCGCCCGACCAACATGATGTTCCAGTCCTATGCCCTGTTCCCGCACATGAGCGTGGAAAAGAATGTGGCTTACGGGTTGATGCGCGAGGGCAAGTCGCGCGCCGAGGCCTATGAGCGTGTCGGCGAGATGCTGAAGCTGGTCAAGCTGGACCAGTTCGCCCGCCGCAAGCCGCATCAGCTCTCGGGGGGGCAGCGCCAGCGGGTCGCGCTGGCGCGGGCGCTGGCCAAGCAACCCAAGGTGCTGTTGCTCGACGAACCCCTGGGTGCGCTGGACAAGAAGCTGCGCGAGGAAACCCAGTTCGAACTGGTGCGCATCCAGGAGACGCTCGGCATCACCTTCATCGTTGTGACCCACGATCAGGACGAGGCGATGACGCTGGCCACCCGCATCGGCGTGATGACCGAGGGCGTCATCAAGCAGGTCGGCGAGCCGCGCCAGATCTACGAGACGCCCGCCTCGCGGTTCGTCGCCGATTTCATCGGCTCGGTGAACCTGTTCGAGGGGCAGGTGCAAAGCCTCGACGGATCGCAGATGCGGGTGCGGACCACCGATCTGGGCGAGGTTCTGGCGCCGTCGGCCCCCGGGCTGTCGGTGGGCCAGACCATCTGGCTGGCGATGCGCCCCGAGCGCGCCTGGATGACCCGCGACGTGCCGCCCGACGGGGTCAACACTGTTCCCGGCGTGGTGCAGGACATGGGCTATGTCGGGCATATGTCCTCGTATCTGGTACAGTTGGCGAATGGGCGGGTGATCCGCGTCACGCAGGCCAACGAAGGGCGACGCGACAATCCGATTTCCTGGGACGAATCCGTGCATGTCAGCTTTGATCCCCCCGATTTCCGGGTGCTGACCGAATGAGCGACGCCCTCCCCACCCCCCGCCGTTTCCCGCTGACCGCCGGCCTGATGGCCGGGGTTGGCGGGCTTCTGGGAGCGACCGCTGTCGGCTGGCTGGGCCTGCCGCCCAATGTCGCGCTGTTGCTGAGCATCACGGTCGGCGTGGCGCTGCTCGCCTTTGCGCTGGGACGAGTCATGGGTTGGTCCGACCGATGGATGGTGATCGCCATTCCGCTGGGCTGGTTTCTGGTCTTCTTTCTGGTGCCCTTCTTTGTTCTGGGCCGCATCTCGCTGAGCGAGGCGATCATCGCCCGCCCACCCTATTCGCCGCTGTGGGACACCGCGCCAGACGGCAGTATCGAGATCCTCGCCAGTCTGCAGAATTACGGGTTCATTCTGGGCGAGTCGCTCTATCGCAACGCCTATCTGTCGTCGATGCAGGTGGCGGCGGTCTCGACCGTCTTTGCGCTGCTGATCGGCTATCCGATCGCCTATTACATCGCCCGGTCCGAGGAACCCAAACGCTCGATCCTGCTGCTCATGGTGATCCTGCCGTTCTGGACCTCGTTCCTGTTGCGCGTCTACGCCTGGATCGGCTTCCTGCGCCGCGAGGGGGTCATCAACAACCTCCTGCTGTGGGCGGGCATCATCGACGAGCCGCTGGTGATGATGCAGACCCCCGGCGCGGTCTATGTCGGCATCGTCTATACCTATCTGCCCTTCATGATCCTGCCGCTTTACGCGACGCTGGTGAAGCTCGACGGCGCGCTGCTGGAAGCCGCCGCGGATCTGGGGGCGTCACCGATCGTCACCTTCTTTACCGTGACCCTGCCGCTGTCCCTGCCGGGGATCGTCGCGGGGTCGATGCTGGTGTTCATTCCGGCGGTGGGGGAATATGTCATCCCGGCGCTGCTGGGTCCCTCGGACATGCTGATGATCGGGCGAACGCTGTGGGACGAGTTCTTCTCGTCGCGCGACTGGCCCGTGGCCTCGGCGGTGGCGATCATCATGCTGATCCTCGTCGTCTTGCCGATCATGTGGCTGCAATCGGTGCAGAACCGGCAGGAGCAACGCTGATGCGACGCAATGGCTGGTTCCTGCCGATCATGGCGACGCTGGGCTTCGGGTTTCTTTATGCCCCGATCGTGTCGCTGGTGATCTTTTCCTTCAACGAAAGCCGTCTGGTCACGGTCTGGGGCGGGTTTTCGACGCGCTGGTATGGCGAATTGTTGCGTGACGGGCAAATGCTGGCGGCGGCCTGGATCAGCCTCAAGGTGGCGATGATCTCGGCTTCGGTCGCCACGATCATCGGCACACTGGCAGCCTTCGTGCTGACGCGCTTTGGCACGTTCCGCGGCAAGCTCTTGCTGACCGGCATGGCCACGGCGCCGCTGGTGATGCCCGAGGTGATCACCGGCCTGTCGCTGCTCTTGCTGTTCGTTGCCATGGAAGGGATGCTGGGCTGGCCCGCCGGGCGCGGGCTGACCACGGTGGTGATCGCGCATTCCACCTTTTGCGCGGCCTATGTCGCGGTAATCGCCCAGTCGCGCCTGCGCGACATGGATGAGAGCCTGGAAGAGGCCGCGCGCGATCTGGGGGCGGGGCCGGTCCGGGTGTTCTTTGACATCACGCTTCCGGTGATCGCCCCGGCGCTGGTCTCGGGCTGGCTTCTGGCCTTCACCCTGTCGCTTGACGATCTGGTGATCGCCAGCTTCGTGTCGGGCCCCGGTGCCTCGACCCTTCCGATGGTGATCTTCTCGAAAGTCCGGCTGGGCGTCAGCCCGGATGTGAACGCGCTTGCCTCGATCATCATCGGGATCGTCGCGGTTGCCGTGACCATTGCGGGTTTCCTGCTGCTCCGGCAGTCGAAAACCGCGCGGTGACCGCACTGGCGTGAAGGGGGCCGGTTCCCGTGTCCCCTTCACGCAGATGCGGCGCGGACGCGCGCGGGTGCGTTCAATCGATGCTGAAGGTCGTCCCGTTCCAGATCTAGGCCCACTCGCAGGCGCCGTCCGCACAAATGCTGGGCGTGGCATGCATCCGCAGCCCAAGTTGTCCATAGGCGCCGTGGGCGGGCTCGACCTCGATGGCCAGGAACTCGAAGCCAGGCGCATGCCCGAGGCTGGACAGGAACACCTCGATGAGGCAATTGGCTGCCCCGCAAAACCCCCTGGGGATGCCGTTCTGGCAGTCGATATCGCCGTAGTGCAGCACGAAATCGGGAAGATTGTCCAAGTCGAAATCGTCGACAATGCGCACGGCCGCCTCGTCGATCCGCGCCGATCCGCCGCAGATTGCCCGAACATGCGCCGGGATCACCGCGGGCAGATCCGCGACACGGACAGGCGCGAACTCCGCCTTCGATCCGCCGACGGGTGGCTGCGCGACGGCCAAGTCCTGCGCGGCGCCCGATTGTCGTGCCAGGTCCGAGGGCGGGGCGTGGCCCAGGGCGACCCACCGGTCGGTGCAGGCTGCCAGCGCGGTTTCGAGCGCCGGAACCAGCCCCTGGACCGAAAACCGGTGGATGTCCTCGCCTCGCGGTGTGAGCAACGCCAGCGACGAGGCCGTATACAGGGCCTGAACAACCGGTGCGGACATGGGCAGCGTTACGGCCGTCCCCCGCAATTCGTCGAGTTCGAATTCGGGCAGTTCGAAGGGCTGGTCCCCGACGATCAGCAGCGCTCCGCGCTGCACAAAAGGCCCGTCCCAGTCGAACAGAAAATCCGAAAAGCCGATGAACATGCCGAAAGGCCCGGACTGATGGCTTTCGTGGCTGCCGGTCTGCATCAAGGGCAAGCCCCGGGGCGAAGGGGCTGTGCAAAACAGACTCAGCGCATGATCGGGCAAAAAGGCCGAGCCAATGATCAGCGAGCCGTTGTCCTCGGTCCGCGCGTTCCAGGATGCCGAGGGGGCTTGCGCCGCCAAGACGCCGGGCACCGCCAGGGCTGCCAGTGCTATCCGGGCGATACGCCCGGTCATCCGTCCTTGTGGCATGATGCGTCTCCTTCGTGTCGGGCAAAGGTCCGCTCCGCCACACAGGAACAACGCAGAAGACCAGATCAGGATGGCTCGACCGATCCTAACCCGGCACGCGGAACTTCTCCAAGCGTTCACTTGCGCCGGACCGCGCTGTGCATCCTTGTTCCGGAAAGATCCTCCGGGAGGGTCCGGGAGGGTGGAAACCCTCCCGGTGGGGAGTGGGGCCGGCCCCATGCGGGGCGAGGGCCCTCGACGGGCCCGAGCCCCGTTTTCCCCGGATCAGCCCTCGCTTTTCGCCATCCGCTTGCGCTCGTGCGGGTCCAGATAGCGCTTGCGCAGCCGGATTGCCTTGGGTGTCACCTCGACGAGTTCGTCATCGTCGATATAGGCAATCGCCTGTTCCAGCGACATGATGACCGGTGGGGTCAGGCGCACCGCCTCGTCGGTGCCCGAGGCCCGGATGTTGGTCAGTTTCTTGCCCTTGATCGGATTCACTTCCAGATCGTTGTCGCGGCTGTGCTCGCCGATGATCATACCGACATAGAGCTGTTCCTGTGCACCGATGAACATGCGGCCGCGGTCCTCGAGGTTCCAGAGCGCATAGGCCACCGAAACGCCGTTTTCCATCGAGATCAGAACGCCCTGACGGCGGCCCTGGATCGGGCCCTTGTAGGGGGCCCAACTGTGGAAGATGCGGTTCAGCACGCCGTTCCCGCGCGTGTCGGTCATGAACTCGCCCTGATAGCCGATCAGCCCGCGTGACGGCACATGCGCCACGATCCGCGTCTTGCCGACGCCCGCGGGTTTCATTTCCGCCAGATCGCCCTTGCGCGGGCCGGTCAGCTTTTCGATCACCGCGCCCGAATATTCGTCATCGACGTCGATGATGACTTCCTCGATGGGTTCCAGCCGCTCGCCGCCCTCC
>ERZ761607.4173-NODE-4173-length-13036-cov-4.366767_pt1 | contig 13036 bp, 6 predicted proteins | sample MGYA00511164_ERZ761607 | MGnify/ENA primary metagenome ERZ761607 (study PRJEB28899, sample SAMN02445080) | bioreactor sludge metagenome | biome: EBPR sludge | place: Australia: Brisbane, Thorneside Wastewater Treatment Plant | collected 2011-06-22 ...
AGGAACTCAATTCATGAACATGCAAGTTGCCAAGAATACCGTCGTCACCCTCGACTACAGCGTCAGCGATTTCGATGGCGAACTGGTCGATCCCGGCCAGGAGCCGCTGATCTATCTGCACGGCGGCTACGACGACATCTTCCCGATGATCGAGGAGGCCGTGCAGGGCAGGCGAATCGGCGAGTCGGTGGTGGTCAGGATGCAGCCCGACGACGCCTTCGGCGAGTACGATGCGGCGCTCGTCCAGCTCGAACCGCGTAGCCAGTTTCCCGAGGAATTGCAGGTCGGCATGCAGTTCGAAGGCATCCCCGAGGGTGCCGACGAGGACGACGACGACGTTCTGGTCTATCGGGTGACCGAAATCGCCGGCGACAAGGTGGTGCTCGACGGCAACCATCCGCTGGCCGGCATGGCGCTGGTCTTCACCTGCACGGTAACCGCTGTCCGCCCGGCCACTGCCGAGGAAATCAGTCATGGCCATACGCACGAAGATGGTCATGACGACGAGGACTGAGCCGGTCGCCGGCGGCGGCTGGTAGGGCCGGGTTCTTGCCGCCATCTTGCCGCCAGGCGCGCCATCTGCGCCGTTGCCCCGGTTGGCAGCCGCCCCGCCCGGCCGGCTGCCGGGGCGGCTGTCCTGCCGGCATCGACCGACGGAGCGCGCCGTGAACGCCGGAATCTCGACCATCGTCCTGCCGCAACCGCTGCTGCGCGGCAAGCGGCGGGCACGCGTGGCGCTGGTGGGTCGCCGGCGTACCGGCAGGAGCAGCCTGTTTCTGGCCGCCTCGAGCACCTCGCCGCAGCACCGGAAACTGCTGCGCGACGGCGATGCCTACGACGAGTGCCTGGTCGACATCGGGTTGGAGCAACTGTCGCTGGTCGACCTGCCGGCGGTCGATTCGCTGCATTCGCTGAGCGAACGCGACGGCTTGCTGCTCAAGTATCTGCTCTGGGGCGACCGCTGGCCGCCGGTGGCTGCCCACGAAGCGGAACAGCCGGCCGTGCCCTTCAACCCGCCCGACGTGCTGATTCAGGTGGTCGATGCGACGGCACTGCCGCGCGACCTCGAACTGACGCTCGAACTGAGCCTGCTCGGCAAACCGCTGGTGATCGCCCTCAACCGGATCGATGAGGCGCGCCGCAAGGGGCTCTATGTCAACGCTCCGGCTCTTGCGGAACGGCTCGGGGTACCGGTTCTGCCGACCGTGGCGCACATGGGACTGGGCGTTACCGAGCTGTTTGCCGCCGCCCTTGCCGTGGCGCGCGACCGGACGCTCCCCCTCGCGCAGACGCCCAGCCCGCACATCGCCAGCGCCCTCGAGCCGCTGCGCGAACTACTCGACCAGCCGGCGGTCGAGGAAGCCTTCCGCGTCCCCCGCGCCTTCCTGCTCATGCAGTTGGCCGAGAACAACGACTACTTTCTGCAGGAGCTCGCTTGCCACCTGCCGCAACTGCTGCCCGCCGTGCTCGCCGCGCGCCGTGCCGCCGAGCGCCGCCTGCCGCGACCCTTGTCCGATGAACTGCATGCCGACCGGCACCATCGGGCGGCGCTTCTGTTCGAGAACGTCACCCGCTATGGTGGCGCAGCCGACGCCGGGCGCTGGCCGCGTTTGCTCGATGGCGTCTTCCTGCATCCACGCTGGGGACTGATCGGCAGCACGCTGGTTTTCGCGCTGGTCCTGCTGATGGTCTTCGAGGTCAGCACGACGCTCGATGCATGGACCGCTGCGCCGCTGGTCGAATGGGCACAACAGTGGCAGCCGGAGTCCACCGCCGGTGTCGTCGGCCGGGCGGTGGTCGACGGGCTGATCGGCCTGGTGGCGATCGTCATTCCCTACATGCTGCCGCTGGTGCTGCTGCTGGTGACGCTTGAAGAGTCGGGCATCATGCACCGGGTCGCTTTCGTCGTCGATCGCGGTTTTCACCACATCGGCCTGCACGGCGGGGTGGCCGCACCCTTTCTCGTCGGGCTCGGCTGCAATGTGCCGGCCATTTCGATGGTGGCGGCGACCAGTCACGGCAGGGACCGTATCGTTGCCACCCTGTTGCTGGCCTTCGTTCCGTGTTCGGCACGCTCGGCGATCATTCTCGCGATGGGCGGCAAGTATCTCGGCGGGCTGGGCGTCTTCGCCATCTTTGCGCTGACCTTTGTCGTCCTCACCGTGCTGGGCGGGCTGCTGGCCAGGCGCTATGCCAACGTCGCGGCGGGGCTGATCCTCGAGATTCCGCCTTATGTGCTGCCGCGCTGGCGGGCACTGCTGGCGAAAACCTGGGAGCGCACCAGCGACATCGTGACCATCGTCACGCCGCTGCTGGTGGCCGGCAGCGTCCTGCTGGCGCTGCTCGGCCACTTCGGCGCCGACGAGTGGATCAACTTCCTGCTCGCGCCGATTACCCACTGGTGGCTGGGATTGCCGGTGCTGCTCGGCGTGCCGATCCTGTTTGGTGTCCTGCGCAAGGAGCTGTCGTTGCTGATGGTCTATCAGGCGCTCGGCACGATGGAAATCGTTCCCTTGCTCGACCGGGTGCAGATCGCCACCTTCCTCGTCTTCATCACCTTCTATGTTCCCTGTGTGTCGACCTTCGCGGTGATGCTGAGAACCATCGGCGGGCGGCAGGCCGGGTTTTCGATCGGCCTCTCGGTGGGTGTCGCCCTGCTCATCGGCGGCGCCGTTCGCCTGCTCCTGGAGGTCTGGCGTGCCGCGTTCGCTTGAGTGGCGCGGCGGACGCCGCGTTGCCTGCAGCACCGCGCCAACCGGTCAGCGCAGCAGCTTGCCGCTGCGATTGAGAATGGTGATGTCCACATAGCGCGAGCCGGCGTGTCGCCTGGGCGAGAAACTGATGAAGACGCCGCCGGCGTCGTAGTTCGAGATTCCTTCCAGCGTGTCGCGCAGCTTGCGGCGCGTCGGGTTCGGGCCGGCCCGGCGCAGCGCTTCGACCAGTACCTTGGCGCCAAGGTAGCCCTCGACGAAGGTGTGATTGAGCGTCACGTCTTTCGGCCTGAACTTCGCGAAATGGCTCTGTACTTCACGGATCAGGGCAACGGTGTGGTTGTTCGGATCGGGAACGACCTGGGTGAGCGCCAGACCCTCGGCCTTGTCGGCCCCGATGCGCTGCACCACCTGGCCGGCGTCGGTCACCGACAGCGCGACATACTGGGCCAGATTGCCGGCTTCGCGTGACTGTTTCAGGAACTCGGCGCTGGCTGCCGTATTGGCGATCAGAATCACTGCCTGCGGTTCAGCGGCAGCGATGCTCTTCACCGAGGCGGCGACGTTGGTCGTGTTCTTTTCATAGGAACCCTTGGCGACCAGCGTGCCGCCGGCCTTCCTGACCGATTGTTCCGCACTTTGCAGCGCTCCCTGCCCAAAGGGGTCATCCTGATAGAGCACGGCGAAACGGGTATAGCCAGTGGTGGCGTACTGATCGGTGATCCTGTCGATTTCCTCGGCATAGCTGGCGCGCGTCATGAACAGGAAGGGGTCGTTCCTGCGCACCAGGGTTTCGGCGCCGGAGCGTACGGCGATCAGTGGAATGCCGGCTTCGGCAAGTACCTTCTGCTCGATCATCGCCTCGACGTTGCCGGTGCCGACGAATCCGATGAAGGCCAGCGGTTGCGACTGGCGGAGCATCTCGCGCGCCAAGCGCACCGTTTGCTCGGTCCTGTAGCCATCGTCGGCGGACACCAGATGAATCCTGGCGCCGTGAATGCCGCCCTCGGCGTTCACCGCGTCGAAATGGAGTTGCGCGCCGGCGCGCATGTGCGTGCCGGTCGGTGCCAGGGGACCGCTGAAGGCCGCAACCTGGCCGATGACGATGTCGGCGGCAGGCAGCGGTGCCGCAACGAAGAACAGCAAGGCCAGCACAACCCGCAGCCAGCAGATCAGCTTCATGATCAGTCCCTCCCGATGCGCCAAAGCCGTTTCGACAAAGCTTTTTAAGTCTAGGGCTTGCCCGCGTTCCTGTCGACCCGTTGATGCTTCGTCAGGGGCGGTTGGCGGGATAGGGGTGCACTTCGAAGCGGAAGAGTTGCGGTTGCTGGTCATCGACGATGACCTTCACCCAGCCCATGAAGGGGTAGCCGAAGGTTTCCAGCCGGGTGAAGTTGGTGAGTGGCTGCCTGGTCGTCGGGTGGCGCAGCGGCTGGTCGATGCGTTGCCAGTGGGTGTCGCCGTGGATCAGCAGAACCTGGCCGGGGAAGGCAATGGTTTCGGCGGTCAGCGTATCGAGCAGTTCCCGGAAGCCGGCGTGCGTCAGTCCCGCCGCATGGTGCTTGAAGGACGGATTGGCCTGCATGACGATGACCACGCCGGCAAGCTGCCCGTGACGCGCCCTGGCAAAGGCCTGGCGCAGCCAGTCGACGACCGACCGGTTGCGGACGAGAAACTCGTCACTCGGCGTGTTCTCCATGCCATAGTTGTTGTTGGGACCCGGCACGTTGAGCGACACGAAGAGCAGCGGACCGAGTTGCCAGCGCAGGTGCTCGGGGTGGCTGCCGGGCTGCTGCTCGACCGACAGCCTGCTCCGGCCGAGCGAGCGTGGCTCGGCGAAGAACAGCTCGCGCAGCTTCTGCAGTCGTTCGAGCGGGTCGAAGTTGCCGGCCACCAGTTGCCGGCAGTCGGTCCATTCATTGTCGCCGGGCACGTAGATCAGCGGCAGCGGCGAGGCATCGAGGAGATCGCGGCGCGCACGGAAGGTCTGGTCGCTGCACACCATCCGGCTGTCCTTGAAGTCGCCGGCGTGTACGATGAATGCCGGGTGCTGGGCGGCGATCTGGTCCAGCAGGCGCGGCAGCTGTGCCACCTCGTGGTCGTTGTACGGGGTGTCGCCGATCACCGCGAAGCGCCAGGTCTCGGCGTGCAGGGCGCAGGCCAGCAGCAGCCCGCTGACGGCGGCAAGGAGTTTCGGCAGCAGGGGGCGGGTATTCATTGGAGCAGGGATTTCAGTTCGTAGAGGGCGTCCAGCGCTTCGCGCGGGGTCAGTCGATCGGGATCGATCGAGAGCAGCCGGTCCACCGCCGGATGGGTCGCTGGCTCGCCTGCCTCGACGGCGCTCGACCAGGCGGCGGCGAAGAGATCCGGCTGCAACGGGTTGATCGAGGCGCGTTGTTCGAACTCGCGCAACTGCCGGCGGGCGGCCTTCAGCACGGCAGCCGGGATGCCGGCCAGCGCCGCGACCTGAATCCCGTAGCTCTGGTTGGCCGGCCCTTCCTCGACTGCGTGCAGGAAAACGATGCTCTGCCCGTGCTCGATGGCGTCGAGGTGCACATTGGCCAGCTCGGCGTACTCGTTGGCGAGCAGGGTCAGTTCGAAGTAGTGTGTGGCAAACAGCGTCAGGCTGCGGTTCTTCTCGATCAGGTGGCGACAGATGGCAAAAGCCAGCGCCATTCCGTCGAAGGTCGAGGTACCGCGCCCCACCTCGTCCATCAGCACCAGGCTGCGTTCGGTCGCGTGATGCAGAATGGCGGCGGATTCGGTCATCTCGACCATGAAGGTCGAGCGCCCGCCGGCCAGATCGTCGGCCGCGCCGATGCGGGTGAAGATCTGATCGAGCGGACCCAGCACGGCGCGTGTCGCCGGCACGTAGCTGCCGATGTGCGCGAGCAGCGCGATCAGGGCGGTCTGCCGCATGTAGGTCGATTTGCCGCCCATGTTCGGGCCGGTGATCAGCAGCAGGCGCCGCTCGTCGGTCAGCCGGCAATCGTTGGCGATGAAGGTCTCGCCACCGGCGAGCTGGCCCTCGACCACCGGATGTCGACCGCCTTCGATCAGCAGGCCCGGCTCGGACGAGAACAGCGGTCGACAATAATTGCGCAGCCGCGCGCTGTCGGCGAAACCGGTTAGCAGGTCGAGCTGGGCCACCGCCTGGGCGATCTGCTGCAGCTCGGCGAGTTCGCCCTGCAACGCGGTGAGGATGCCGTCGTAGAGCTGCCGTTCACGCGCCAGCGCGCGGTCCTGAGCCGACAGGGCCTTGTCCTCGAAGGCCTTGAGCTCGGGTGTCAGGTAGCGTTCGGCATTCTTCAGCGTCTGCCGCCGGCGATAATCATCCGGCACCTTGGCCGCATTGCTGTGGCTGACCTCGATGTAGAAGCCATGCACCCGGTTGTATTCGACCTTCAGGTTGGCGATGCCCGTGCGCTCGCGTTCACGTGTTTCGAGTGCGAGCAGGAAGGCAGCACAATTGCCGTTGAGCGCGCGCAGTTCGTCGAGCTCGGCGTCGAAGCCATCGGCGATGACCCCGCCGTCGCGCAGCAGCGCTGCCGGTTCGGGCAGAATCGACCGGCTGAGCAGTTCGAGCGTGGCCTCTGGCGTGGCCAGTCGCGCGTGCAGCTCGGCGAGCAGCGGCGCCTCCGTGCCGGCCAGGGGCGCCCGCAGTTCGCCCAGCCGCTGCAGGCTGTCGCGCAGGCTGGACAGGTCGCGCGGCCGCGCACTGTAGAGCCCGATCCGGCCGCTGATCCGTTCGATGTCGGCAAAGCCGCGCAGCGACTGGCGCAGCGTACGCAGGGTGTGGCCCTCGTCGTCGAGCAGCATGGCGACCGCCGCATGGCGGGCGGCCGGGATGGCCGGGTCGCGCCACGGGTGATGCAGGGCATGGCGCAACAGCCGCGAACCCATCGCGGTGACGCAGTTGTCGAGCAGGCTGTAGAGGGTCGGCGCCGGCTGGCCGCGCAGCGTCTCGGTCAGTTCGAGGTTGCGTCGGGTTGCCGTGTCGAGGCCGAGGAAGGTCGCGTCGCGTTCGACCTGCAGCACCCGCAGGTGGGGCAGGGCACGGGCCTGGGTCGCCCTGGCATAGCGCAGCAGGGCGCCGGCCGCGGCAATTGCCGGGCGCAGACCCTCGGCCCCGAAGCCGGCCAGCGAACTGGTACCGAAGTGCGAACGCAGGTCGCGGCTGCCGGTCTCGACATCGAAATGCCAGTCCGGCTGACGGGTCAGCGCGACCTCCGGGGTGAAACCGAGCACCACGCTTTCCGGGAGGATGATCTCGGCCGGCCGGATCCGTTCGAGGGTGGCGGCCAGCCGGGTCGGCGCCACTTCGCAGACCCGGAACTCGCCGCTCGCCAGGTTGATCCAGGCCAGTCCGGCGAGCTGTCTGGTCACTTGGACGGCGAGCAGCAGGGTATCGCGCTTCTCGTCGAGCAGCGCGGCATCGGTCAGCGTGCCCGGCGTGACGATGCGCGCCACGGCGCGTTCGACCGGACCCTTGCTGGTCGCCGGGTCGCCGATCTGCTCGCAGATCACCACCGACTCGCCGAGCTTGACGAGCTTGGCCAGATACTGCTCGACGGCGTGGTAGGGCACCCCGGCCATCCTGATCGGCTGCCCGGCCGACTGGCCGCGGGTGGTCAACGTGATGTCGAGCAGGCGCGCCGCCTTTTCCGCGTCGTCGAAGAACAACTCGTAGAAGTCACCCATCCGGTAAAACAGCAGAATGTCCGGATGCTCGGCCTTGAGGCGCAGGTACTGCTGCATGACAGGAGTATGTTTGGCGGCCTCTTTCTCTTTCGTAACCATATGATTTTAAATGTAAATACTTTATGGTTTGGATTTGATGTAAAAGCTGTGATTCCATCTGGCGGGGGGCGTTTGAAAGAAAAAAGCTTTTATTTTTCAAGGCGATAAAAATCTGTCCGTTGATAAGGGTGTTGATTTTTAAGGTTTCGTTGCCTTATCGCTTCCTTTTGGCTTCCTGAAACCCGGAGTAGCGCACATCCTTATACACGACTCACCCCGCAGCGACCTTGCGCATGAACTGGGGGTCACCCGCACAGTCGATGACGCGCCGCCATCCGGGCCAGATGGTCATGACGCTTGGCGCTCCGTCGCCTTTGCGTGCGAGGAATCCGCCGAGCCTGGCCACCAGGCGCAGGACCTGTTTGAGGGTGGGGACGTCCGCTGGCGGCTTCTTCTGGCGAGCTTCCCTCGGTTTTTCACCTTCCCAAGGAGGTGTTTCATGCTACCAGTTTTTCCGGCGGGTGCTGGCTGATCCAGTGCTCCAGGAAATTGAACGGGCGAGCGGTGGCCGAGGGTCGAATGCAGCCGTTTCCGGTTGTGGAACCCCTCGATGTACTCGAAACTCACGGCCCTCATGTCGGCATGGCTGGCGTGGGGAATACCCTGCACCCGCTCGTTCTTGAAGCGCTTCAACCGGCGTTCGGTCGGCGTGTTGTGCGGCTTCGCCCTCTCGCCTGAAGGCTCGCGAAACGGCGCTTCGCTTGTTTTCCCGGCAGTGGCTCTTCCGGCTCAGCGAGCCGGTCTGCCGTATTCCCGGACATTGTCCTGGGAGGCCTGGCTCGCAGACTGGTCCTTGCTGGCCGGAAAGCCGCGAGCCCGCAGTTCCCGCACCCTGTGCCGACTACCGTAGGTGCCCTTGGTTTCGGCAGGGCGGGCGCGGATCAGCCCGGCCTCGGCTGTCGGTCAGTCGCTGCCGATCCGGCGTGCCGCCCCGCTTCCCGGCTTGCTGGTCACTCGGGCTGACCTCCAGGGTGGCGCACAGGTCGGCCAGGGCGAACTCCTGTCGAGGCGCGTCAATCCAGGCGTACTTCATGGTGCATCCTTCGCGAAGTCCGCCGCCGCTTTCTTGGGATTTCCAGCTCCCGCTTGAGCCGGATGTCTCGGCACGCAGCCGGGAGAGTTCCCTCTCTTGCGGCGTTACCACTTTGCCGTCGGCGCCACCGAGCTTGCCCGCGGCGGCTGCCTTGACCCTATTGCGCAAGGCCTGCTCAACCAGCCTCAGTTCCTTCCCCTTTCGCCCCAGGGTCTGCCCGTCCTGTACCCGCTTGATCGCCAGCTCCTTGAATTCCAGCGTGCAGGCCCGTTTCGCCATCTTCATGCTTCTGCCTTCCAAGGTCACGTCATCTGACGTCACCCCGGGAAGACGAAATTCCGGGGGAAACTGACTCAAGAACGGCAGCCGAAGCCACGAAGTATGGGTGGGGAGGGTGGTTTGCAGGAACCCCCTTACCTGCAGCATGGTGTCGAGAAATCTTACATTTTTTCCGCTGGAGCTTCCTGGAGATGTTTTGAACTTCAATAAATCAGATCAATGTCAATCATGGCACGATGTTTGCTTGACAGCCGCGATAACGGCTGTGAGTATCGGTAAAAATCGAGGGGCATTCTTGGCTGGAGCAATGTCATGACCCGTTTGTTCCGGTTTGCCGGAATCTGGCGCAGGGGTCAGTGCCCCTGCACCCGGGATGCATGCCGCACACACTGTTTCCGTGAGCGTTCAATGAGTTTTGCCGGTGTTGCGGTAGTTAACGACGCGTGTTCACTGGAGTTTGCATGATCCAAACAGATCTCGACACTACAGTTGGTGAGCTAGACGGTTTACGCCGTGCCGACTGCCTTGGTTATCCCTCGGCCGCTTCGCCGGTGGCGAATGTGTGTTCGTCGAGAAGATGACTGTGAAGATCGAGTGGTGGATTCTGCGCTGCTTGAACGAGCTGGGGAGATGATCGCCTACGCATAATGACCGCAAACGATAGTCTTCTGGACGAGGGGGGTTCGATGCGACAACCCCTTGCCCGGCTCCAGGCGTTCCCGATCAGAACGTGATTGTCATCAACCGGGGTAGGGAATCTTTAAAGAGGGGTGAACGGCGCTTGTTGCCGACATCCCGTCTCGACAACTTGCTGCCGCTGCGGTGATCCGGGAGAAAACGTGGCCGACGCAATAATTCAGCTAACAACCAACAAGGAGGAAAATCATGCCCGCAACACCTTATCAGCCACCCACGATCACGTATGCGATGAAGACTCCCGGGATCGACAGCGTCGGGTTTGTTAATGACCCGCCGACCTACGACGATTTCAATGTCACTGCTTCCAGTTCCCCGCTCGTCTATCCGCTGGGTTGGTATGACGGATGGTGCATCGACAGGAGTACGTCGATCTACACTACGCTCACCTACACCGCGAAGGTGTATTCCAGTTACGAGTACAACATCCTTCGTGCGAACGCCAACTTGGCGACCGTCGGAGATAACGGGGCTCCCTTGTTGCCTGGTCTCGTTGCGACCGTTCCGACCGATGGGACGTCACAACCCTACCTGGAGAATCTTGACGTAATCAACTGGTTGCTGAACAACCTCGTGGTCGATTCCAGCCACACCTACAACGATACGATCAACGGAATAGGTTATACCAACATTCCGTATTACATCGTCTCGGGAAACCCTGGACTGGGCCTCTTCACATATGGCGACATCCAGCAGGCAATCTACCAGTTGCTGGGTGACGGGTGGTCCACCAATAAGTTCATCGGGCTCGACAGCCAGGCGGATGTGACGACTCTGGTGAATCATGCGCTGCAGCAAGTGGCTCTCGAACCGGGCGGGATTTATGTCCCTGACCTCGGGGAGAAAATCGTCGTAATACTCGACAATGGAATCAATCCCGCTGACGGGAAGGTCTTCCAGCCAACTATCATCACCACGCTTGCGGCGAAACTGGGTGATTATGTGTGGCACGACCTCAACGCAGACGGACTTCAGAATGACGGTGATACCGGAATTAACGGAGCAACAGTTACGCTCTGGCGTGATCTTGATGGCAACGGTGTCTTTGATCCTGCCACGGAGCTGCTGGGGGTCACCGTAACAGGTGATGATCCCAATACTACTGGAACGCAGTCCGGATATTATGAGTTCAAGGGCCTGACGCCGGGGCTTGAGTATCAGGTGCTCTTCGCGACGCCCACGGGTTTTGACGCGTCGAGTCCGCGCCAGGTGTCTGGAGCAGATCCCGCCAATGTTGTTGGCGACAATAGTGACGGCCTGGTTTCGAACAAGATCTACCTGTCTCCGGGTGAATTCAACCGAACCATCGATGCGGGCTTCTACAAGTTCGCCAGCATCGGTGATCGGGTGTGGCTCGATTGCGACGGCGATGGCATCCAGGACGCAAACGAAGCCGGGGTCAATGGCGTCACCGTCAATCTGCTGGATGGCAGCGGTCAGGTTGTGTCGACCCAGAAGACCCAGGGCGATGGCAACTACCTCTTCAGCGGACTGATCCCCGGCAACTACTCGATCGAGGTGGTCAAGCCCGGCGGTTACAGCTTCACGCTCAGGGACCAGGGCAACGACGACGCAGTCGATTCGGACGTGGACGCGCAGACCGGCAAGACAGCCGTAACGACCCTGACCTCCGGCGAGGAGGACTTGAGCTGGGACGCCGGTCTGATCACCACCTGCGGCGTCTGCGTGGACATCGACCTGACGTGCAACACGAATAGTGGTGGCACTGGCGCGGGAAACATCCGCACGGTCTCGCAGAATGGCGTGTCGGCCAGGATCAGCGCGTTCAGCCGCACCGACGCCGACGGGGCGTGGAAGACGGCCTACCTGGGCAGCTACAGCGGCGGCCTTGGTGTAACCGATACCAGCGAGGATGGCAGCAGCCCGTCGCATGCCGTCGACAACGTCGGCGGTCGGGACAACTACATCCTGTTCGAGTTCGACCGGGCGGTGGTGCTTGACAGTGCCTTCCTGGGTTGGGTTTCCGGCGACAGTGACATGCAGGTGTGGATCGGCACGGCCAACAACCCGTACGCCAATCATTTGACGCTGAGCGACACCTTGCTGAGCGGCATGTTCACCGAAGTAAACGATACCACTCTGAGTTCTACCCGCTGGGCCGACGTCAATGGCGGCGGACTGGCCGGCAATGTGGTCATCATCGCGGCGAGCACTGCGGACACCACCCCGGAAGATTACTTCAAGGTGCAGAAGCTCGATTTGTGCACCCCGGCGTGTGGTCTCACGGCGAGTATCGGCGATCGGATCTGGTATGACAACAACGCCAATGGTATCCAGGATAGCGGTGAGGGCGGCGTGGCCGGGGTGAGGATCGATCTGATGGATGGCTCGAACGTGAAGGTCGCGAGCACTACCACAGATAGCAATGGAAACTACCTGTTCGCAAATCTGGCGCCCGGCCAGTATCAGGTGAATATCGACGAAACCACCCTCCCCACGGCTTATGTCTTTACTGGGTCGAACAAGGGCAGCAATGACGCCACGGACTCGGACATCATCGACACGGCCACCTATCCGAAGAGCTACGGTCGCATGGAAGTGACCACTCTGACTGCGGGCGAGAACGACCTGAGCTGGGATGCGGGCATCACCAGGCAGGCGTGCGTCGGCGACCGGGTGTGGGAAGACAAGAATCACAACTGGATACAGGACTCCACGGAGCCGGGCATTGGTGGCATCAAGGTCAAGCTGTATAACCTCGGCGCAGACGGCAAAGTGGGTACGGACGATCAGATCGTCGCCAGCACCACGACCAGCAGCACCGGCTACTACAAGTTCACCGTCGATCCAGGCACCTATTATGTCGTGTTCGACAAAGCCAACGTGATGTACAACGGTATCAACATGAATACCTGGCTGTGGGCTTACAAGGACGTCGGCAGCAATGACGCGGTGGATTCCGATGCCGGATTCACTCAGGGCCAGGCGAGGGATTACAGCAACGTCACCAAGACAGGCACCTTCACATTGAAGGCGGGCGATAATGACATGACTCGCGATGCCGGCCTCACGCCGATCGTCATCGATCTCGATGGTGGCGGCATCCAGACCGTCAGCCGCAGCGAGTCCGCTGGTCGCTTCGACCTCTTCGGCAATGGTTCGGCGGTCGAATCGGGCTGGATCGGCAGCGGCGAGGGTTTCCTGGCGGTCGACAAGAGCGGCAACGGCCGGATCGACAGCATCAGCGAACTGTTCGGTGGAACGGCCAAGGGCGCGGGGTTTGCGCAACTCGCCGACTATGACAGCAACGGTGACGGCTTGGTCAATGCGGACGACGCCGGGTTTGCCGATCTGAGGATCTGGCGTGACGCCAATGGCAACCACCAGACCGATGACGGCGAATTGCTTACTCTGGCGGAGGCGGGTGTCAGGGATCTGAAGGTGAACTACACTGACATGCCGTTCCTCGACCGTCAGGGCAACCTGCACCTGGAGCGGAGTAGTGCGACGCTGGACGACGGCAGGACGGCCGACATGACCGATGTTTACTTCGCCG
>ERZ761607.4174-NODE-4174-length-13035-cov-6.233975_pt1 | contig 13035 bp, 11 predicted proteins | sample MGYA00511164_ERZ761607 | MGnify/ENA primary metagenome ERZ761607 (study PRJEB28899, sample SAMN02445080) | bioreactor sludge metagenome | biome: EBPR sludge | place: Australia: Brisbane, Thorneside Wastewater Treatment Plant | collected 2011-06-22 ...
AGCACGAAGACGACGAGGAGTACGGGGATGATGAGGTCGGTCATGATGGGAGGTTGAGGGGTGGTAGGTTGTTGAGGGGTGGGAGACGGAGGGTGCGGGGAACGGACATGGCAGTCCCCTCATTGACTAGGCATCAGCGGGTTTCACGACCAGGGTGTTGCTGTCCACGCGCACCACCTCCACCAGGTCGCCGGTGCGCAGTGCACGGTCGTTGATGCACTCGGCGCGCCAGTCATCCCCGCCCACCGCCACGCGGCCAAGCCGGAGGCCCGGCTCGAAATCCTGGCTCACCCGCCCGCGCTGCCCGACGAGGGCGTCCACATTGGTGCGCACTTCGGGCCCCTTCCACATCCGCTTCATCAGCAGCGGTCGCAGCGTGAAGAAGGAGAGGAGTGCGGCAGATGCACAGAGGATGAGCTGCCCAATGGGGCCGGCACCGGCGGCAGCGCCTGCGCTAGCGGCAAGGCATCCGATGCTCACGCAGAAGAGCCAGAAGCCCGGTACGAAGATCTCGGCGATGAGCAGCACGATGGCCACGGCGGCCCACCAGTGCCATTGGAAGAAGAGGAATTCGCTCATGGTGTTCGCCGCCCAAGTTAGCCGCCGGTCGGCGCGCGGCATCTGCGGCCTTGGATGAGCGGCTGGCGGGCTGTGCGAGCGGCGGCTGGCCCGGGGCGGGTATTTTCGCGCACCATGGCCCGGCCTCAACCGCGCAAGCTCCTGTCCGGGTTCGGAAGCGACGGCATCCTAACCTACATCACCGAGGGGCTGGCCCTTCTGGGCATGGTGCTGGCTTTCCGCTTGGCCGCCCAGGCCGGCAAGAACGAGCTGGACCTCTACGTCATCGCGCGGCGCACGGTGGCCTTCCTATTCCCGGTGGTGCTGATGGGCGCTATGGTCGGCCTCACGCGCTTCGTTTCCATGAGCCCATCGCCCGAAGCCGCCCGCCGCTACCTGCGCGGCGCCCTCTCCATGGTGCTCCCCTTGGGTGTGGTGGTGTCCGCCCTCGGCTTCCTCTTCGACGAGCCGCTGGCCTGGGCACTTTTCGACGATCTGGCGATGGCCCCCTTGGTGCCGCCCATCGGCATCATGACCGTGGGCGTGGCATTCCATGGCGTAGCCTACGGGTACCTCCGTGGCCGCGGCGCCATCGTGCTGGCCAATGCCCTGCAGTTGACGGTGCTCGCCATCGGCCCCTGCCTGGCCTTCGTCCTGTGCAAGGGCATGGCCGCGGTGCTCTGGTTCACGGCGCTCGTTTGGGTGGGCGCTGCGCTGCTCTCCGTCCTGCCCGATCTGGTCCGCCCGTACGGCGGTGCCATCGGGCGCGAGCGCGGGGAGCTTTTGCGCTATGGCCTTCCGCGTGTGCCCGGCGATGTGGCGCTCGGTGCGTTGCTCACCGTTCCAGGGTACGTGGCCCTGCGCACCCATGGGCTCGACATCAGCGGCGAGGTCGGCTTCGGCGCCACGCTGCTCAACATTGCGGCAGCGGCCTTCTCGCCGGTGGCGCTGCTGCTGCTGCCAGCGGCGGCCTCCCAGCTCGCCAAGGGCGACCATGCCGCGCTCGCGGAGCGCGTGGCCCGCATGTCGAAGCTCGTCCTTGCGGCGTCCATCCTGCTCACCTTGGGCTTCGAGCTGCTTGCCACCCCGGTGCTGCGCATCTACCTGGGGCCCACGGGCGAGCAGTACGTGCCCATGGCCCGCCTCATCTTCATGGCAGCGCTGCCGTTCGCCTATTTCAATGGCATGCGCAGCCTGCTCGACGCCTATTTCCGCACCCCGCGCAACGGCATCAACCTCACGAAATCGTTCCTGATCCTGCTGGCCGGCAGCGCCTTGCACTTGCTGGTGCCCACACCGTGGTACACCATGGCCATCGTGCTGCTGCTGGCGCTCAGCTACCTGGGCCTGGCCACCTGGAGCGATGCGCGGTTCGTGCGCACCGAACTGCAGCGCCTGGCCGCGCAGGGCCGCCATGCGCTCCGCGTGATCGCGGTGATTCCCGAGGCCGAGAGCGGTGCCGTCTATGCCGAGGTGCGTCGCGAGGTGGCCGCGATGGAGCGGCACGGCGCACATGTCACCCTCTTCCACTTGGAGAGCCGCACCTCACCGGTGCGTCTCTGGCTCGCCCGCCAGCGCTTGAAGCGGATGATACTGCGCGTGCGCCCTGATGTGGTTCATGTGCAATACGGCTCGGTGGCCGGGCTCTTCACGGTGCTCAGCAGTGCTCTGCCCGTGGTGGTCACCTTCATGGGTGATGATGTGAACCGCCGCGATGTTCCCGGCGTGGCCCGCCCTGTGCTGGGCAAGTGGTTCTCCCAGCTTGCCGCCTTCTTCGCCGCCGGCATCATCTGCCGGAATGAGGCGGTGCGCGATGGCCTTTGGTGGCGAACTTCCGAGGCCGTGGTGCTCAAGGGCGAGGTAGGGTCGGACGCAGCGGTGAAGGGGACCCTTGCGCACCTGCGAGCGGTGGCCATGCACAAATCAGGAGAGCCATGAGGGTGCTGCTGGTCGGCGCTGCCAGTTCCGTGCACCTGCTGCGCTGGGCCCAGGCGCTGGCCGGGCGGGGCCATGAGGTGCATGTGGCCACCCAGCATGCGCCCTTGGCCGGTTATGGTGCGGGGGTGGTGGTGCATCGGCTTCCCCATCTCGGCGGCGCAGGTTACCTGCTGAATCGCTGCGCTCTTCGGCGCCTGGTGGACCGCATCGGGCCTGACGTGGTGAATGCCCATTACGCATCGGGGTACGGAACGCTGGCTGTGAGGCCCGCAGGAGCCCCGCTGGTGCTGAACGTCTGGGGAAGCGATGTGTATGAATTCCCCGATGCCACACCGCTGCACCGCTGGCTGCTGCGCAGGAACCTGCGCCGCGCTGATGCCGTGGTAAGCACCAGCGAGGTGATGGCGCGGCGCACCGCCCAGGTTTGCCCGGGGCTCTCACCGATCACCGTGGTGCCCTTCGGCGTGAATACGCAGCGGTTCTCCGCTCGGCCCGTGTCGAAGGACGCTCTAGTGGTCGGGACGGTGAAGGCACTGGCGCCGAAGTATGGCATCGATATCCTGCTGCGCGCCTTCGCAGGGCTCAGCGCAGGAAGGACGGAGGCGGTGCGCCTGCGCATCGTGGGGGACGGCCCCCAACGGTCGGAGCTCGAGCAGCTGGCCGATGACCTTGGCATCAAGGCCCGCGTCGACTTCGTAGGCGCCGTTCCCCACCACCAGGTACCCCAAGAACTGAACCGGCTGGACGTATACGTGGCCCTTTCGAGGACGCACAGCGAGAGCTTCGGCGTGGCGGTGATCGAGGCCAGCGCGTGCGGGCTGCCCGTGGTGGTGAGCGAGGCCGGCGGATTACCGGAGGTGGTGGAGCGCGATTGCTCGGGCTTCATCGTGCCGATGGAGGATTCGCGAGCTGCGGCCGAGCGGATCGCGGAGCTGCTCGCCGATGACGCACTGCGGGCCCGCATGGGCGCTGCCGGCCGCGAACGCGTGGTGAAGCGCTACAGCTGGGACGACTGCGTGGACCGGCTCCTTGAAGTGTACGGGAATGCCCTCAGGGAGATGAAGCGATGAGCCCGGGAACGAACGAAGCCCTGAGCCGCGTCCGCGTGGTGATCCCGTGCCGCAACGAGGCCGGGTACATTGGTCGATGCCTGCGGTCCCTCGCAGAGGCGGACCGCCATGGCATGCACCTGGAGGTCTGGGTCTGCGATGGTATGAGCGACGACGGCACGCGCGAGGAGGTGCGTGCGATGGCGGCTGTGCACCCCTGGGTGAAGCTCATTGACAACCCGGCGCGCACCACGCCTCAAGCCATGAACATCGGTCTGCGACCCGCCGGCTACGACATCGGCATCATCCTCGGCGCCCATGCGGAGGTGGATGCCGGCTTCCTGGAGGCTAACCTCAGGGCCCTGCGAGACCATCCGGAGGCAGGCTGCGTAGGAGGCGTGATCGAGAACGTTTACACAGATGCCTGGAGCCGGCGGATCGGCGCGGCCATGGGGCATCCCTTCGGCGTAGGCGGGGCGCATTTCCGCACCGGCCTGCGGCAAGGCGAGGTGGATACAGTGGCCTTCGGGGCCTACCGCCGCGCGGTCTTCGAGCAGGTCGGCTATTTCGACGAGCGGCTCGTGCGCAACCAGGACGATGAGTTCAACTTCCGCGTGAAGCGCGGCGGCTGGGCCATCCGGCTGCACGCTTCCATCCGCAGCCGCTACTATGTGCGCGCCGGCCTGCGCAAGCTGTACCGCCAGTATTGGCAGTACGGCTACTGGAAGGTGTACGTGAACCGGCTGCACGGCACGGTGACCACGCTGCGGCAATTGGTGCCCGCTGCCTTCGTGCTCTTCCTGCTGCTCGGAGCGGCGGTGGCCTGGCTGCATCCCGTGCTGGCAGTGGGCTATGCCGCGGGCATCGCGCTCTACCTCCTTGCGGCGGGCATCAGCGCCCTGCGCGCGTCCTCCTCGCCCGGCGACGCACCGGGCGTGGCCGCGGCCTTCGGGGTCCTGCACCTCGCCTACGGATTCGGCTACCTGCGCGGCATCATCGATTTCCTGATCTTCGGCCGTGAGCCGAAGGCCGCGTCAACCGCCCTTTCGCGCTGAATCGATGCCCGGTGCCAAGCTGCCCATTACCATCGGCTACCTCACCATCGAGGATGCACGCGACCGCCGCAGCTGGTCGGGTACGCACCACTTCCTGCTGAAGGAGCTGGAGCGGCACGTGGAGCGCGTGGAGCTGATCGGTCCCCTCCGGGAGACGGTCGCGGTGAAGGCCACGCGTGCGCTGAATCAGGTCTTCCTCCGCGTTCCAGGCAAGCGCTTCAACTGGCGCGCCTCGCCATGGGTGGCCCGCAGCTACGCACGCCTCATCGAGCAGCGGCTGCGGGCGAAGCCGGTTGACCTGATCATCGCCCCGGCTGGCCTGGCCACCACCGCATTCCTGCGCGCCGATGCGCCCATCATCTACATCAACGACCGCTGCATCGCCGGGGCACTAGGCTATCACGATGTGCTTCAGAATCTCTTCGATTGGTCTCGCGAGCAGAGCCTGAACATCGAGCGCGCGGCACTGGGCAACGCCGCGCTGTGCGTGTTCAGCAGCGACTGGGCCGCCGATGCCGCAAGGAAGGCGGTGCCGGAGGCGGCGCCCAGGATCCGCATGATCCCGTTCGGCGCCAACCTGCCCGAGGCCCCCCCTTCACCGGGCACCGGCACCTGGCCCCGCGGTCCGGTGAAGCTGCTCTTCCTCGGGGTGAATTGGGAGGAGAAGGGCGGCCCCATCGCATATGCTGCGCTGCTGGCACTGAAGAGGGCGGGCGTGCAGGCGCAGCTGGTGGTCTGCGGGTGCCAGCCTCCGCCTGTGTGCGATGATCCCGGATTGATCCGCGAGGGCTTCCTCGACAAGAACAAGCCGTCTGAGCTCGCTCGGCTGCAAGAGCACCTGCGCACGGCCGATTTCCTCCTGCTCCCCACGCGCTTCGAGGCCTACGGCATCGTGTTCTGCGAGGCTGCGGCCCACGGGTTGCCGGTGCTGGCCACACGGACCGGCGGTATCCCCACCATCGTGCAGGAGGGCGTCACCGGGCTCCTCTTCGATCTCGACCGGCCTGGGGAGGATTATGCGGAGGCCGTTCTACGGTTGATGGCACACCCCGATATGCTCAAGGGTATGCGTGAGGCGGCGCGCAAGCGGTACGCTGACATGCTCAATTGGACCGCATTCGTGGGCACGATGCTCCATCACGCGTTGCCCTTGGTGCAGCCGAAGAGTTCCCGGTAGGCAGCTTGGAAGGGGGCGCCGTCGTACTCGAGCCGCGCTTTGGTGAACGCGGCCTGGCGCATGGCCCAGAGCCTGTCCCGGTCGAGTTCGAGCGCTTTCAATCCTGCCACCAGATCCTGCTCGGTGGTCGCAGCCTCAGCCGAGCCCGCGATGATGGCGCATTGCCCGTCGAGCCGGATCGGGATATCACCGACCGGTGCGGCTGCGACGGCCAACCCATGCGCCATGGCTTCCTGCACCACGAGCGGGAATCCTTCGCGCGAGGAGGTGACCACGATGATATCATGGGCGGCGTAGAGATCGGCCAGTCGAGCCGGATCCGTGACCTCTCCCTCGAAGGCGATGGGCGCCGCGCATTCCCGCGCCCTTATGCCGACCGCCGTGGCCATGAACCGGCCCTTGGCTTCGGCGTGCAGGCGTTCAATGATGCGCTGGAAGAGCTCCGGCCTTTTCTCCGGGCTGTCACGGCCCACGAAGAGCAGCCGGACGGGCCACGTGTGCTGCAGGGGCGGTGCAAAGCGGTGCACGCGGTTGGTGATGAGCTGCAGCTTGCCGAACTGCGCGGAGGTCATATGGTGCGCAAGCAGGAAGCTGCGGTACTGCGACCGGGCGTGCTCGGCGATGAACACGTAGCGATGCACGCGCGGGAAGTGGCGCAGCCAGGCCCGATGCTGTGCATTCCCCTTGGGCTGGTAGAGGAAGGCGTGCTGCAGGTAGGCCGTGCGCACATGAGGCGAGAGCTCCGGCAGCAGTTCGAAGAACTGTGCACAGTTGCTGGCGAAGAGATGCGCATCGGTGCGCGAATCCAGGGCGCGGGCGATCCACCGGCGCGCGGCCGTGCGGGTGCAAGGGTGGTTGACCAGCCGCGGCACCTCGATGACAGGGGCGCTCGCCGCGAATCGCGGAAGGAAGCTCCGGTCGCGCGAGAAGCCGGTGATGAGGCAGAGCGGGCGCTGGTCCGCTATCGTGCCCAGGATGTCGGCATGCACCTGCTCGGCACCGCCCGTATGGAGGTAGGGGAAGAGGAGGAGGTGGCGTCCCTGCCAATCACTGAGCGCCTTCTTGATGGCTGCACGCTCGCGCAGCAGCTTCCAAGGAGAGTAGGTCAGCATCCGGTATGCGTCGCGCGCCAAGGGGCGAATCGTGCGGTGGATCAGGTACCGGCCCAGGGTCCGGACCTGGGCGGCCGCCACGGCTGCATGCACGCGGCCGAACCGGCCCCGGCTCAGTTCCCCGGTCAGGAAGCGCTGGCGGACGGTCATCAGCCGGATCTCCAGCGGGACCTCCCGCTTGCTCTCCGCCATCACGCTCGATGCATGCACACGGTACTGCACCAGCTGCTCCGGCAGCTTGGCGATCCGCGCACCGCGGGCCATCAGCCGAAGCCAAAGGTCCCAATCCTCGGCGCCGCGCTGGCGGTCTTCGTAGCGGAGTCCTCCAAGGGCATCCCGCCGAAGCATCACCGTGGGGTGGGCGATGCAGTTGGTGCGTGGGAGCAGGTCCGCGATATCGGCCTCGGTCACGGCTCTCTGATCCGTATCCCAGGTGCCGCAGGGTTCGCCATCGGCATTGATAAGGCCGACGCATGTGGCCAGCACAGCGACCTCCGGATGCCCATCCATCCAAGCCGCCTGCCGCTCCAAGCGCTCCGGGTGCATGAGGTCATCGGCGTCCATCCGGGCGATGTAGCGGCCGCGGGCCTCCGCCAGGCCCTCGTTCAGCGATGCCACGAGGCCTTGATTGGCGGCATGGCGGATGATGCGGAAGCGCGGGCCGGCGTGCGCCTGGAGGATGGCAGCGCTCCCATCCGTCGATCCGTCGTCGATGGCGATGACCTCATGGTCAGCGAGCGTCTGCGCGCTGATGCTGTCAATCGTCCGCTGGAGGTATGCGCTCGCGTTGTGCACGGGCAGGAGCACGGTCACCAGCGGTGGTCGGTCTGCAGCCTGGGTCATGGTTGCCGAAGCACGAGCCGTTGATACTCCTCCAGGTAGCGGTGGGCGATGCGCTCCCAGGTGAATCGTTCCCGCCAGGCTCGTCGCCCTGCTTCGCCGGTGCGCTGCAGCAGGCTGCGATCGGCGAGCAGCACGGAGAGCCGCCGTGCGCCCGCAGCGATGTCCGTGCGCACCAGGCCTCTCTCATCGCGCCTTCCCGGCAGTATCCAGCCGCCATCGGACCAGCGCGCGATCTCCGCGGCATTGCCCGCATCGGACGCAAGGAAGGGCACGCCCGCTGCCATCGCCTCGAACAGCACGATGGGTGAGCATTCCAGGTTGCTGGGGAACAGGAACAGGTCTGATTGCCGCAGGGCCGCGACCGTGCTCCGCCGGTCCCACTCGCGGAAGGCGATCCGCTTGCGGCGCAGGCGTGCGCGCAGCCGGAGCCCTAGGAAGCGCGGGTGCGTGCGGTAGGCATGCTCCAAGGCATGTACGCCATTGCCGATGAGGAGCAGTGTCGCATCTGCCGTTTCTGCGCGGATGAAGAGTTCCAGCGCCTCCTTGTGCCCCTTGATCCCCGTGAAGGATCCCACATGCAGCACGAGCTGCCCGTTTTCCGGCAAGTTCAATCCGCCTCTGATGTCGCCTGTGACCGCGCCGCTGAATTCCTCCTCCGACGCTCCGTTGGGGATGAGCACCGTATTCGTCAATCCCAGCCTGGCGGCGAATGCCGCATCCTGGTAACCTTCGCTATGGAAGACGTTCAGGTCCATGGCGGCAAGCCATGCCGGCATGCTGCGGTAGTAGGCGGCCCACCGCGGGTCGCGCAATGCCGAGAAGCCTGTCGGCACGAAGACCTTCCTCGCACCGATCTCCGCCAGGTGGGGTAGCGCCGCATCCGTGGCCCATTGCTGCGCGGCGAAGAATGTGACCACGTCGAACCCGCCATGGCGCAAGGCATCCACATAGGGTCCCGATCCGCCTTGGATGCCGTCCACCGCGTTGCCCTTGATGGCGAACGAGCGGACCTTGACGCCGTTCAGCATGCCTGAGGTGCGCTGGGGATGCGCGCTCGTGAGCACGGTGACCATGTGCCCTTGCCGCGCCATGCGTTCGCTGAGCTGCCGCACCACCTCGGCCATGCCACCGATGGATGGCGGATAGGCCTCCACGCAGTGGGCGATGCTCAGCGGGCGGTCCATGCGGAAGGGATGATGGCCGAGGCCGGGGTATCGGTACCGGCGAACCAGCGTGCCGGCGCGATCACCTCTTTTTCGGGGCGCGGATCGAGCCATGCGCCCCACCAACTGAAGCTGCTGTTCGCGATGATGTGGTGGCGGCACTGCTTCATGAGCCAAAGGTCCCAGTGGGCAGCCCGTCCGGTATTGTGCGCAATGTGCTCGGAGGGCCGTGGGAAGGAGAGGTTTGACTGCACCCAGTCCGGATCATCGCTGAATACGAAGAACCGGTCCACGCCGTGCCGCTCGGCAAGCTCTCGGGCTGCTCCATGGAAGTAAGCCGGCGGGCAGACGCCATGGTAGCGGGCTGTGGCGGCATTCGTCGCATAATCGCCGCGGCGCACGTGCACGCTGGCGCTCACACTGGCCTGCATGGCCCCCGCCAGGGCGCGATTGCGGGCATCGGGTGCTTCGCGGGGTACGAAGAGCGCAGAGCGCAGTTCCTCCGCTACCGCTATGAAATGGCCTTCGTTCTGCCAGAAGCCTTCGAGGTAGACCGGTGCCTTGCAGCGCAGCACAGCCGCATCGAGGCCCGGGTGCCGCTCCAGGATAACGGAGGGATAGAGGCTGGGCAGCAACCGGCGGAGCCGGCGATGGAGCGGCTGGTCGATGGGGCGGCGCAGGATGGCCACTTGCCCGGGGTCGGCGAAAGCGATGGGCGCCGCGAACACGTCGAGCTCGAAGTCGCGTGGCGTCCAATCCATCCCGGCCGGCCTGCTGTCGAGAAAGGTGCGGTCGAGGAGCAAAGGCACGCCCAGCCGCTTCGCCGCAGCATGGCCGGTGGCGTACTGGAACATCTGGTTGCCCAGCCCACCCATCAGGCGCACGATCACAGCGCTCATGTTCACCGCAGGAATAACCAGTGATGAAGGGGACGGCCCGCGGAGCGTCGTGCGCCGCGCAGGTAGCGCTTTACGAGGCTGCGTTGCCCAGGGCCGAAGCGGCCTGCACGCCCCCAGCGCCAGAGGTCGGAGAGCACCCGGTCGCGCTGAACGGGGAGCGGAAGCGAGTCGCTGCGCACGCTGCCCTCCGGTGCATCCATGTAGGCCACCAGCGGCTCAGCGCAGTAGGCGAAGCGCGCAGCGAGGCTGAGCCGCAGCCAGAGCGCATAGTCCTCCAGGGCCCTCAGGTCAGGCGCCTCAGGGAAGCCGCCGCAACGCAGGACGTGGTCGCGTCGTGCGATCACCGAGCTGCAGATCACGCGATTCACGGGCAGCAGGTCGGCCAGGGCGAGAATGGCATCGCCATCCGTGAAGTAGGTGCCCCGGTCCTTGCCGTCCGGAGCCATGCGCTGCGCGTTGGTGCAGGAGGCTTGGGCGCCGGTTCGCCGCATCGCCTCGAATTGGCGCTTCAGCTTGCCGGGGAGCCAGCGGTCGTCATCGTCGAGGAAGGCCAGCCATTCGCCGGCAGCCGCGTTGATGCCCCTGTTGCGCGGCACGGCCGGACGTCCGGCACGAGGGCCATCGACCCACTTCACCCGCGCGTCGCCGATCGCTGCCGTTCGCGTGCGCGTGTCGTCCGTGCTGCCATCATCGCAGACGAGCACCTCCAGCACGGCATCGCCCTGCTCCAACGCGCTGCGTACCGCCCTTTCCAGCAGCGCGGCCCTGTTGAAGGTGGGGATGATGACGCTGACGGTCTCCATCAGCCGTTGGCCAAGGTGCGGCGGAGCTGCGTCCGGTAGGCTTCCATCCAGACCTCCAGGAGTTGGCGCTCGCTCGTGCTGTCATCCACGAGGTACTGGCTGAGGTGCGAGCGCCCGGCCGCCTCGAGGTCCGATCCGGACAGGTCGCGCTGCTTCCTGGCGATGACGATGAGGTTGTACGTGTCCTTGTAGCGCTCCTGCTTCACCTCGCCTGCCCCGAACCCGAATCGCTGGAGCATCTCCACGAGCGTGACGCGCGTGTAGCCCTCGAAGTGCACGGCCCAATGGGCCTCTTGCGAGCCGAAGATGTGGCGCACCCCCACCATGCGCGCCTGGCCGCTGGAGAACCGCCCGAGCACGGCACGTGCCGTCCTCCCGAAGTCGGGCACCTCCACGTGCAGGATTCCTTCCCTCTTCAGCCATGAGTTCCAGGAGGCCAGCAGCGCCGCGGCCTTCGCTCGCTCGAAATGCTCGAAGACGTGGTGCAGCCGCACCTCGTCCACGCTGCCTGCGGGGTATCTCATCCCGGTGAGGTCGTGCAGCTCATCGGCCACGGAGGTCTGCTGGACGCTGTGCTCGCTCAGCGGATAATCGATGTTGATGTAGCCTTCGAAATAGCGTTGGCCGCAACCCAGGTGGAGTCGGATCATGACGGTGGCAGGATGCGCATGCGGATGGAAGCGGCCAGCTCGCGGAGCAGGCGACGCGGGCCCAGGGCATGCACGGGCGGTTCTGTTCTCATCGGCAGCAGGGCGCCGGCATGGCAGACGGAAGCCAGGTCGTGCACGCGCTGCACGGGGAATGGGGCCTCCCACTGAAAGCCTTCCATGAGCCAGGGCAGCAGCTCGTTCAACGTGCCGATGTAGCCCTTGGTGAGGGATTCCTGGAGCAGCGCCTGCACCGGCCTGAAGCTGTCGATGGCCGTTTCGCTCTTCTTCATGTAGCGCAGCACCCCGTCCGTATGCTTGACCAGGTTGAGGTGCACGTCGAAGTTGTACAGGTACTCATAGTAGCACAGCGGATACTCGAAGTAACCCCTCCGAGCGACCCGGAAGCATTCCCCCACGAACGATTCGACATCGGGCACATGCTCCACCACGTGCGAGCAGATCACGTAGTCGAACGTCCCGTCGGCAAAGGGGAAGCGGCTACCATCGTAGTACACCACCTCCTTTTCCGTCACGAGCGGGCGATCGTGCCCGAACTGCCTTCCGTACGCTTCGGGATCCTCGAAAGCCATCTCCAGCAGCACATCCGAGCGGGGATGAGGGTCGGCGCCGGGGCCGACCTCGAGCACGCGATGGCCTTCGCGGATGCCGGTGATGCGATCTGGGAAGAACATCAGCTGATGCGTTGTATCGCCGTCTCCATCTGGTTCAGCAGGAGGCCGCTTCTGTTGTTCACGATGCGCGAGTCACCGGCCAGGTCGCTGACATCGCTGATGCTCAAGGTGGCCGGTCCCGGCAGATAGTGGAGGGTGCGCCCCTGCTCCGACAGGCCGATGATCAGCTTGTATTGGCCATCGGTGAGGTGGATGCCATCGCTGGTGAAGAGCGCCTCATAGCGGCCAGGCTCCAGGGCGCAGGCCTTGCTCCAGGTGGTGCGGATCGGCAGGTCAAGCAGCGTGCTCACGCCCAGGGCGATGACGAAGCCCTCCAAGGGCCGGTTCACCGTGAAGCGCACGCGCACGCGCCACGGAGCGCCGATGGGCACTTCCGGCGCAGGATGCCCGCTGCCGTCCTCGATGACCGCGCTCGTGGCATGGGCCGCCGGGCCATCCGGAGGGGCCGTGAAGTGGAACTCCGCCTCAGCGGCGGCGTTGCGCTGCAGGTAATGCTTGATCACCTCCTGCATGGGACCGTTCGCCGCCAGCCTGCCCTGGTGCAGCAGCAGGCCTTTGTTGCAGAGGCGCTGAACGGCATCCATCTGGTGGCTCACGAAGAGCACCGTGCGGCCTTCGCCGGCCACGCTCTCCATCTTGCCCAGGCATTTGCGCTGGAACGCGGCATCGCCCACGGCCAGCACCTCGTCCACGATGAGGATCTCGGGTTCGAGGTGGGCGGCCACGGCGAAGGCCAGGCGTACGTACATGCCGCTGCTGTAGCGCTTCACGGGCGTGTCGAGGAAGCGCTCCACCTCGGCGAAGGCGATGATCTCATCGAACCTCGCCGCGATCTCCGCACGGCTCATGCCCAGGATGGCCCCGTTGAGGAAGATGTTCTCGCGCCCGGTGAGCTCCGGATGGAAGCCCGTGCCCACCTCCAGCAGGCTGGCCACCCTTCCATCGATGGTAACGCGTCCCTTGGTGGGCTCCGTGATCCGGCTGAGCACCTTCAGCAGGGTGCTCTTCCCTGCGCCATTTCGCCCGATGATCCCCACCCGGTCGCCGGCCTCCACGGTGAAGCTCACCTCATCCAGTGCCTTGAACTCCTCCATGG